>Ga0115002_10009562_pt1 | contig 10558 bp, 8 predicted proteins | sample ArcticOcean_MG_C_8_FD_89576 | JGI IMG/M metagenome (GOLD analysis project Ga0115002, IMG submission 89576) | Marine microbial communities from western Arctic Ocean - ArcticOcean_MG_CB11_86 | ecosystem: Environmental > Aquatic > Marine > Oceanic | place: Arctic Ocean: Canada Basin | collected... | reverse complement strand
TGCCGACCCTCGTTAGTTCTGGTGTGCCTAGCCTGAGTCCACTCGGAGTCATGGCCTTGGTATCTCCGGGTAACATGTTCATGTTGGTGATTATTCCAGCTTCCTCGAGGGTTGCAGCGGCGTCCCTTCCAGCGCCCGAGTCGATTTCCCCGTGTCTTGTGACGACTTGGTGGCTGGCGGTGAAACCCCTCTCCTCGGCGAGGACGTCGAATCCTTCCGAGGATAATGCTGACCCCAGTGCTCGGGCGTTAGTCACTATGTCTCTCGCGTATGAGTCGCCGAACTCCTCGAACTCGGAGAGTGCTATCGTCTTCCCAGCTACGTGATGCAGGTGATATGATGAGCAAACACCCGGGAAAATCCCGCTGTTGAGCCTACGATGCAGCTTCTCGTCATCTGAGTCGGAAAGTACGAATCCGCCCTGAGGGCCCGGGAACGTCTTGTGACTGCTTCCCGTCATTACATCGGCGCCCTCCCTAAGCGGGTCTTGGAACTGTCCCCCTGCGACTAGACCCATTACGTGCGCAGCATCGTACATGACGGTGGCACCAACCTCATGAGCGGCTTGGGCCAGCTCCTCAAGAGGGGTTGGGAATAGGAAGACGGACTGACCGAATAGGGCCACTGCTGGCTCTTCATTCCGAATCAGGGAGGCTGCTGCATCTATGTCTGGTTCCATCCTCTCCTCGTCCCATGGGTATGTGACCAGATTGAGTCCCCTGAGTCCAACGGCCCCCATCCTCGCATGAGAGATGTGGCCTCCATCGGCAGTTGATACAGCAGTAATCTTGTCACCCGGCTTGGCCAGAGATTTCAGTGACCCGATGTTGGAATTGGTTCCCGAGGTCGACTGGATATTTGCGAACCGGCAGTTGAAGACTCTCTTGGCACTGTCAATGCCTATCTCCTCGATTGTATCGAAGTCGTCGCACCCCTGATAGTAGCGCTTCCGAGGGAGTCCCTCTGCGTAACGCCCATGGAGATCGGAGTCGCATGCTCTCCTGACCATCGGGCTGAGTATGTTCTCGCTTGCTATCATCGGTAGGCTGTCTCTGTAGTGCCTTCCGGATGCCCCTATTGCCTCGACTACGTTATCGGCTGTCTGCCTGTTGCTCATGAGCCGTTTGAGGGGGAGGATGCAAATGAGGTTTGGGAGTATGAGGTGGCGCCGACAGCAGGACTCGAACCTGCGACCTGTGGATTAACAGTCCACCGCTCCACCAACTAAGCTATGTCGGCCTGACTCGTGGCAGAGCACCTCATTCATCAAAGAATCGGATTACTCCCACTCAATTGTTCCGGGTGGTTTGTGTGTGATGTCATAGACGACTCGGTTCACTTGACCCTTGAGAGAATTGGTAATCTCGGTGCTAATTTCCGCGAGGATTTCGTGAGAAATGGGGGAGTATCGTGCACTCATCCCATCCAGGCTTGTTACTGCTCTGACGACGATGGTCTCTCCGTGGACCCTGACATCTCCGTGGACGCCGACGCTCCTGACAGGGAGCAATGCAGCGAAGTACTGCCACGGCAAGTCGCACCGCCCCAGTGATGCAGCCTCTCTAATCCTAGTCTCAACGATGTGACAAGCCTCTCTGCAGGATTCGACCCTCTCAGGGGTGACCTCTCCGAGAACTCGGACCGCAAGCCCTGGGCCAGGGAATGGTTGCCTCTCGCTGGATTGTATGCCAAGCTCCCTTGCCATTTCTCTTACTTCGTCTTTGTAGAACTCCCGAAGTGGTTCCACGATGGTCATGCCGACGTCATCGGGAAGGCCCCCTACGTTGTGGTGCGACTTGATCACGTCCCTCTCCCCACCACCGGACTCTATCCAGTCGGGAGCGATCGTCCCCTGTACGAGGTACTTCGCACCGCACTCCCCTTGCTCCTCTTCGAAGACTCTGATGAACTGCTCTCCGATGACCTTGCGTTTCGCCTCGGGATCAGTTACCCCTTCCAGATTCTGGAAGAACCTCTCTGAGGCGTTCACGACCTTGAGTTCGATTTCCATCTCGGAGAACATCTCGGAGACCTCTTTTGACTCTCCTTTCCTCATTAATCCTGTATCGACGTAGACGCAGTGAAGCAGGCTCCCTACTGCCTTGTGGGCGAGAACCGCCGCAACGGAGCTGTCAATTCCCCCTGAGCAGGCGATGATCGCGGTGTCATCTATCTGGGAGTTCAGGGCTTCTATAGCCTCATCGACCAGAATCTGGGTCTGCATTAGCGAATCACCCTTGGATAGATTGATCGTCTACAATTACCTTCTGAGTCATGTCGGATCTGAATTCTGAATAAGCCACGGCTAGGGATTCATCGCTGGTCGCGAGTATCTGCACTGCGAGTGCTCCGGCATTGTCTCCACGATCTACTCCGACTGTAGCGACGGGCATCCCCGGTGGCATCTGAACTATGGACAGTAGAGAGTCCAGAGGGACCTTGCCACCTACTGGAACCCCAATGACCGGCTTATTTGTCATCGAAGCTACTACTCCGGGGAGGGCTGCGGCTACACCCGCCATCCCGATGAAGACCTTACATCCATCTGACTCCGCATTCTCGACAATCCCTTCTAGGTACTTTGGCGCACGATGGGCCGAAGCAACTCGTATTTCGTAGGTTACCTCGAACTTGTCGAGTACGCTCCGGCACTTTTCTGCTATAGGCAAATCTGACTTCGAGCCAAGAATCACACAGATGTCCATGCAACTACGGCCGGTGGGCAGTTCAAATGCCTGCCGTTGTGCTGGCCTATTCCTCCTCCGAGGTAGGAAGGAGTGAGTCTGGCCATTCCCTTCCCACTACTTCTAGAGGATGAGCCAGTAATTCCGCTAGTCCGGATTCCGCTAACGAGCGCTCATGGAAGGGGTCCTGGACAAAGCCGGATCTGTGGACAAAGGCCAGAGACAAGAAGTCCTGTCTCGATCTGGAGGAACCTGAAAGGACTACTGTCCCATTTGGTAAATCGACGCTTGCAAGCCTCTTCCGCGACCATTTTGCCGAGGAAATCTCCCATGGAGGCCCCAGTTCACCGCTCCAATCGTCCGGCTCAATGGGAAGGAGGAACCTGGCAGGAGGAGTCATCATCGCTGCTTGTACTAGTTGAATAGTGCGGACGTAAGCCACCCAGTACATCGCATATGACAGCCAGCCGATCCTCGGATCAATGGAGAGGTGAAATGGGAAAATAGCAGAGGCTAGGACCAGTGAGACCCAATCTACAGGCAACGAAAGAAGAGACTCCTCGGGCATTGGCTGTGCGTTCCTCGCGAATATTATTGGCAGAAACACCAACCCCCAAGAGATGGAGAAGAAGAACATGGAAGTAATCTGGTCGTTAGGGGTCCTCCCTGGTAGTGCGAGTGGTATTGCGGACAGAAACAGGAAAAGTGGAGCCCATGCCAATGGTAGAAGAAGAGGCCAAACCAATGGCCGCATCCTCTGTCTGCACCATCCGAAGTTGCCAACTCTGGGAGTGGTGCTAACCCATGGGAGCGGAGGAGGTAGTTCGCCGGCTCTGAAGTCAGGAGGTATTTCGTCCGAGTTTTTCCACCATCCTGGCTCACCGAGAAGCCAGTTACGGTCCAAGCTCGCTTCCATGCCCGTCGGAGGAGGCTTTGAGGTATAATTCGCTAGTCCTCGGAATCAGTGATTGGATGTCTAAGAATAAGCTTCCTAGCAGCCCACACCTCATCGACTCGCTTTACGGGAGTCGTATGAGGTGCAGATGTGACGATTTCTGGGTCCTCGGAAAGAATTGCATGGAAATCGGCAGCGAACTTGTCCAATACCTCCTTCGATTCGGTTTCTGTTGGCTCGATCATTAGGCACTCGGGGACGATCTGTGGGAAGTATAGAGTTGGAGACATGTAACCGTAGTCTAGGAGCCGCTTGGCAATGTCCTTGCCAGTCACACCGTTCAGTTCCTTCACAGGACTCATAGAGAGGGTGAACTCGTGCATCACGAGATCGGCCTGGGCACCTTCCGCAGGCATACAGTGTATCTTCGCAGCAACATCAGGATTGGGATTCATGATCCTGTTCCTCAGGTAATTGGAATTCAGTACTGCGTATTCGCTCATCCTCTCGAGTTCGCGGCCATATCTCCTGTAGAAGGCCCATGCCCTGACTACTGCACCTGCGTTTCCGTTCCACTGCTGCACCTTGCCGATGCTTCTCTCCCCAACATCCGCCCAGAAGTACCAGTAACCGTCCTCCACGCCTGTTGAGTCTCCCTCGACTGATTCTCTCCGAGAAGCCACAGGGGTCGGCAGGAACTGTGAGAGATGACCCTTCACCCCTATTGGTCCGCTTCCAGGACCTCCTCCGCCATGAGGCTGGCTGAACGTCTTGTGGAGGTTGTAGTGGACGGCATCGAAACCCATTCTCCCAGGGTCAGTCTTCCCAATTATTGCATTGAAGTTGGCGCCATCATAGTACATCTGCCCCCCCGCTTCGTGCACAATCCTGGAAGCCTCGACAATATTTGTCTCGAAGAGACCCAAGGTAGATGGATTGGTAATCATCATCGCCGCCGTATCAGGACCCACAGCAGCCTTCAGAGCCTCGATGTCCAGCCTGCCATCCGAAGCACTGGGTATCTCCACTACCTGATAGCCGCACATGGATGCCGAGGCGGGATTTGTCCCATGGGCGGAGTCGGGGACGATCACCTTGTCCCTGTGGCTTTCTCCGTTTGACCTGTGATACTCCTGTATGCATCGAATCGCTGTGAACTCACCTTGGGCACCGGCTACTGGTTGCAGGGTGACTGCATCCATGCCCGAGCATATCGCGAGCATCTCTTGCATCTCATAGAATATCGAGAGGAGACCCTGGACTTGGGAGTCTTCCTGGAGGGGGTGGATTCGGTCTATTCCTGGCATCAGGGCAATTCGCTCGTTTACCCGGGGGTTATGCTTCATCGTGCACGAACCCAGTGGGTAGAATCCAGTGTCTATCCCAAACGTCTTCTGCGAGAGTCCAGTATAGTGGCGAACCAATTCCGGTTCACTTGCCCTTGGCCAATGGGGAAGATGCCTCCTCCGGAGCCTTTCAGGAATCGTATCTGAAGGTGTGCTGATTGGTTCTGGCTGTGACCACCCAGTCCCTGGAGCGCCACGGAAATCAAAGATAGTGCTCATCTGGAAGCCCCTCCGATCCAGTTCCCGAGGGCATCGGTCAACGCAGAGATGTCAGCCTCAGTTGTCCCCTCATCACAACCGATTAGGAGGCAGTCTGACATCTCCTCCCACCAATTTCCTAGGTTGAATCCACCGAGCACTCCTGCGGAGTCCATGCTCTCTAGTGCTTCCTTGGCTGAACCCGGTATTCTGACTGCGAACTCCCTGAAGAAGCACCCCTCTGGATTGACTAGCTCGACTCCCGGGACGGAGGTGACTGCGCCAAGTGTCGCAATTGTGGAAGAGTGGACTCTAGTTGCAAGTTTCTCGAGACCCTCGGGACCTAGCAATGCCATGTGCATGGCTCCCATGAGCGCGATTAACGTCTCATTGGAGCAGATGTTTGATGTCGCCCTATGTCTGCGAATGTGCTGTTCTCTGGTAGAGAGCGTCAGAGTGTATGCAGTCTGCCCTTCGGAGTCTATGCTCTGCCCGACAATCCTCCCGGGCATCAGCCTCAGGAATTCTTTGGAGCATGCGAAGAGCCCGTAGATTGGACCACCGGCAGTTGGGCCGATTCCGAATGGCTGACCCTCTCCGACCACGATGTCAGCACCCCATGAGCCCGGGGGCTCGATGATTCCTAGCGAAACTGCGTCCACCCCGACAATCAGAGCTGTCGATCCCCCGATTGCCTCTCTGAGATCCATTAACCCCTCGTCGAGGAGTCCCAGTGCGTTCGGTTGCTCGACATAGACTGCACAAGAACCAGTAGCAGAGGCGGCGGCTTCCAGATCGAGGGTGCCATCCTCGTTGTGAGGCAATGTATGGAGGTCGATTCCGACTCCCTGTGCATAGTTCTCGATTACTGACATCCGGTGAGGAGGGACTAGTTCGGAGATGTAGACCGAACTAGGTTGTGAGGCCTTCTTCGACTTAACTCGGACTGCGCAAGTTATTGCCTCTGCAGCAGAAGTGCTCGCATCGTACATTGAGACATTAGAGATAGGAAGTCCTACCAATTCTGAGACCATCGTCTGGAACTCCCACATGGCTTGAAGCATTCCCTGGCTAACCTCTGGTTGATATGGAGTGTATGATGTTAGGAACTCCCCCCTAGTAGCCAACATCGGGACCATAGTGGGAACAAAGTTTCTGGCTAGTCCGGCTGAGATGAACGAGGGTCTTGAGTCAAGATGCACATTTACGCCCAAAAGCCTCCTCGCATCTTCTAGAATCTGCTCCTCGGACTGCGGTTGAGGCAGAGGGAGAGGTTCGTCTCGCCTAACTTCCTCTGGGATGTTGGCGAATAGCTCATCCATGGAGGACAAACCTAGTGCCCCTAGCATCTCTGACTCTCTTCCAAGATTAGGGATTTGGTCCACCATTGGCTCGCCTGTGAATTGATTGCGTGCTAGGAGGAATTCAATGGTTTCTCATAGAGGTGCTCCTACAATCACACAGTATATTACCTGTCAGGAGATACGGTCAAGCATGAAGGTTGCAGTTTCAGCCGCAGATGGTTTCGTTGCTCCCTACATCATGGAGATGCTTGGGGACACGGCCATCTCCATCCCGGACGATAAGCTGAATGACCCTGCTGCCCTTGACGCGCTGCTGACCCCCTGCACTTCCCTCATTCACATCAACTCACGACCAGTTGACACATCCGTTGCAAGAGATGACAGAGAGTCCCTGATCATCATGAGAGAAAATGCCAGACCGATTCTCAATGCCGTTGACAGGCACGGTTCACTGCACATGATCATCATAGGGACACTCAGGGTGCACCCACAATGGGAACCGGGAGAGGATTACTACGGGTTCGACTCAACCCTGGCTCCAAGGGATGTGGCAGCTGAGGGGCAACTGTGGATTGAGGAGAACGCACTAGAGAGGGCTGAATCTGAGCGTCCTGTCAGTGTAATCAGGGCCTCTAACGTCCAAGGAGTACCACTCTCGGGACCACCAGGGAATGGAATATTGCACAAATGGGCCTTCGAAAGCCAGATGGGATGGATAAATGTCCCCGGCGATGGGTCTCAAGTCAAGGACGTGGTCCATGTCCAGGATCTTGTAAGGGTCGTGGATGCGGTTCTGAGGAGTCCCCCTCCTACGAGGGAGAGCTTCGCAGTGGGTTCCGGGAAGGCGATTCCTATGTCGGATCTAGCAGAACTGTACAAGGATAGGACTGGTTGTGAGATTGAGCTCAATCAAAGCGACAGGGAGGAAGTCTGGGGGGTTGTTGACGCTTGGTTCTTGGAGGACAGATGTGGATTCCGGCCATCCATCAGTCTGGAGGAGATGATCGAGGAGTCGTTCGAGGCCGCGAGTTAGATCGCTTCCAGAATGATTCGTCGCCTCACTGCATTCCAGTCGGAGATCGTGACGGAGATTTCGCCTTCGAAACCGGTCTTGAACTGGCTTGCATCTGAGTCTGAAGGAAGGCGAATTTCAACCTCTCCAATTTCTCCTACCACTGCAATTAGAGTGCTTCCACCTCTGAAAGTATCCGAGAGGCCGATCCCGAAGGTCCTCCCAATGGAGTTGACCCTAATCTGGATGCTTCCGGAATTTCCTGATAGAGAGTCTTTGAGGGCATTTCTCTCACTAATTGTCCGCGTGCCTTCGAAGCCTGAGATTGCTGATTCGATGCTGAATGAGCCCTCCGCTGGTGCTGTCAAGGGCTCTGGCTCGGGTTCTGGGATTGCTGGTGGCTCTGGCTCGGGTTCTGGGACTGCTGGTGGCTCTGGCTCGGGTTCTGGTCTTGAATCCGAGGGAGAGGGTAGATTTTCGCTTGTACTTGAGGCGATGGCGCCGATGGCTCCCACAGCTCCAACACCGGCTGCAATCGTAGAGGAGCTTGGAGAATTCTCTCTGAGTCGTTTTCCCATAGCTGCCATCTTCACATCCCAAACCTCCCTAGCGGGTGCACGCATGAAAACAGGGAGTTGTTCGCTCTTTCTCTCGAAGGCAGTATTTGCCATCTCAATCGCCTCATCGATGGACAGGTCTCCGCTCGAAACCTGCTCCTCGAAGTATCTCGAAGCAGCATCAATCTCCTGCATCAAGTTGCCAAGTTCCCCGCCATCGCCCATTGACTCGGGATTCTGAGGTGGTGTGTGGGCTTCTGTGGGTCCGACTTCTTGACCGATTGTCGACAGAGTTAGCTTTCCGACTCCGACCCATCTCCTAACTCCTAGGGGGATAGAGCCATCATTGGGTGCTCGCGTCCATCCGCCCCTGTACCAGTCATTGCCGCCATTCTGGTCGCGGTCGTCCATGTTCCAAGAAGCGGCGCTTCCAGAATCTGACGAGAATGCGTACAAGAGGCAGCCATTCTGGTTCCTGAAGTATGGTTTCCCGTTGATTTGCTTATCCTGCTGCGAGTAGACCCCGTTGAACCGATTATCTAGATGTCCATCCACCCTAATTGACTGACCGTCGGAGAAACTGTGTGTAGTACCAGGATCGACTATGGATAGCAATTCGTTCAGTTCCAGTGAACCAGATGAGTCGCCATCAAGAGTGTTGAAGATTGCTTTTACGATAGACTGAGGCGCAACTTGTCCTGTGATAGACCTGAGTGCGTTCTCGAACTCGGACTTAGAGAGTGTCCCGTCCCCGTCCGAGTCGAACTTCGAAAAGAGGGTCTCGGCGGTATAGCCCCTCTCCCTCAGAATTTCTTGTAGATTCTTAATTGCCATGGCCTCAATGTTTGTCTTCACGCACTCACTTCCAGTGACCCTCTGAGGAGGTTCTGGAAATGAGTGTTGTCGCTGCATTGTTTCCTTTCTCGGAGGGTGGAAATGCGAATAGATAATTTGTCTCGGGTGATGAGGGCAGTCGTGGCAACCGGGTGGGAACCAGAGAGACTTAGCGATGCGGAAGTCGCAGATGGAGAGGCATACCATAGGGCCCTATACTACAATGGAGATACAAATAGGCCTGTAAATTGGCACAAAAATTCTGTCGAGAAACTGATTGAGGTCGCCAGGCCTCACATCGTAGATGGTTCATTGGTTGTCGACTATGGATGCGGAACGGGCGGATCGGCGATAGAGTTGTTGAAGTCTCTGGACAAGCAGGGGGTGAAAATCGAATTAGTACTCATCGACCCATTGGTCTCATGGTTCTCCAAAGCCAGGGAACTTCTTGGCGGAAGGGATGACGTGCACTTCGAGTTGTCAATAGAGAGTGACAGCTCTGGGAGAACCTCATTTAGAAGATTAGAGGACATCTTGGGTGAAAGAAAAGCAGATGTAATAATCTCGTCCTCCACACTGCATCTAATTCCTGCAAAAAAAATTGGGGACTTGGTGTGTCAGTTTGCCGGTAGTCTCGACGAAGGTGGGGCCTTCATATGGGACAGTGGAGATATAGAAAGCGACTTTAGGCCGGATTACTCAGCCCTACTACATGATCCATACAGGGCGGTCAGAGAGTTACTGAGAGACGATGAGGGGAGGTCTGCGAGACTCTCTAAGATGGCTGGCGATGAGATTGACAGGCATGAGCGTAGATTGGATAAGATATTCCCCTCGCCATTCTCGATCGAAGTAATACTAGAAGCTCTGAAGGATGCTGGATTCTCTTCGGATATTAGCGAGGAGGTAGTCGACTTCTCGAATGAGGACGCGGAGAGGTTTGTCTTAGTCCCAAGACTGGCTGAGATCGCTGCACCACTGCTACAGGGGGAAGAGAGAGAGAATGCGATCAAAAGGGCACTCAATACTGCTCTGAAGTCGATTGCTGACGAGGGCAAGGGTTCCGAGGAGGCGTACAGGAGCCACTGGATTTATGGTTGTCACAAGCTAATTTAGTACTTGACTAGCCTTGCAATGATTTGATTTTACCTTCGTCGATTTGCTCCCATGAGAATTCGCCTCCTGGACCAGGATCCCTTCCGAAATGCCCTCCTGAAGCTGTTTGAGAGTAAATCGGAGACCTCAGATTTAGCGCCTCTATTATCGCCTGAGGTCTGAAGTCGAAAGACTCCTCAACCCTCTTAGAGAGTGTGTGGTCATCAACTGCCCCGGTACCCATGGTGTTAACGAAAACGCTGACTGGCTCCGACACGCCGATTGCATAAGCTAGTTGGATTTCGCATTTCTCTGCCATTCCACTAGCGACAACATGTTTTGCTGCCCATCTGGATGCGTATGCTGCGGATCTGTCCACTTTGCTTGGGTCCTTGCCGCTGAACGCCCCGCCACCATGCCTGCCCATTCCGCCATATGTGTCGACGATAATCTTTCTACCAGTCAATCCGGCATCTGCATGGGGGCCTCCGCGAACGAATCTTCCAGTACCGTTAATGATTATCTTAGTGTCCTCCTTCATCAGAGAAGATGGGATGACGGACCTGATTACCTTCTCCAGTACTTCCGAGAAGATGAAGGCATGCTCGTCGTTTTCGCTTCCGCTAAATTGCT
>Ga0115002_10009558_pt1 | contig 10563 bp, 12 predicted proteins | sample ArcticOcean_MG_C_8_FD_89576 | JGI IMG/M metagenome (GOLD analysis project Ga0115002, IMG submission 89576) | Marine microbial communities from western Arctic Ocean - ArcticOcean_MG_CB11_86 | ecosystem: Environmental > Aquatic > Marine > Oceanic | place: Arctic Ocean: Canada Basin | collected... | reverse complement strand
TGTGCCTGGAATTCAGCCGCGTCGTCCTGCCCCTGCTGGGCGAGGCCTATGACCGCTATTCCTTTGCCGTCTTGCCGGGCCTGGGACGCATGGTGACGGGCGATGCCGAGCCCTATCGCTATCTGGCCGAGAGCATCCGGCGCTTTCCCCATCAGGAAGGTCTGGCCGAGCGGATGGAGGCCGTGGGCTTCGAACGGGTCAGCTGGCGCAACCTGTCGGGCGGCATTGCGGCGCTGCACACCGGCTGGCGACTCTGACCGGCCCGCCATGGCACCGATAACCTTCCCATGATCCGCGCCGCGCGCAATCTTCTGCGCCTCTTCGCCATCGCGCGAACCCTGGCGCGCCACGACGCCCTGTTTCCGCTCGAGCGGTTCGGCATCGCCCCGGCGGTGACCTTCGCCGCGCGCCTGCTGGTCTTTCCATGCCGCCGCCGGCCGGGCCGGCCGGGCCAGCGTCTGGCCGGCGCGATCCAGGAACTGGGTCCCAGTTTCATCAAGCTCGGCCAGCTTCTCTCGACCCGTTCCGACCTTTTGGGCGAGGAGGTCGCGACCGATCTGGCCGAATTGCAGGACCGCCTGCCGCCCTTTCCCGGAGACGACGCCGAGCGGATCGTCGCCGAGGAGCTGGGCCAGCCGCTGGACGCCCTGTTCTCGGCCTTCGAGGACGAACCGGTGGCCGCCGCCTCCATCGCCCAGGTCCATTTCGCCGTCACCGCCGAGGGGCGCGAGGTCGCGGTCAAGGTCCTGCGCCCGGGCATCGAGGAGGCCTTCGCGCGCGATCTCGACCTCTTCACCTGGATTGCCGCCCTGGCCGAGCGCACCCAGCCGGAGCTGCGCCGCCTAAAACCGGTCGAGGTCGTCCGGACCATGGCCGAGACCGTGCAGATCGAAATGGATCTGCGCTTCGAGGCCGCCGCGGCCTCAGAACTCGCCCAGAATTTCGCCGAGGATTCCAGCTTCCGGGTGCCGGAGATCGACTGGCCGCGGACCGCGCGCCGGGTCATGACCATGGAGCGGGTCGAGGGTATTCCGGTCGATGAGCGCGCGGCCATTGTCGCCGCCGGCCATGATCCGGACGCGGTCCTGGCCAAGGCCGCCGCCGCGCTCTTCACCCAGGCCTTCCGCGACGGCTTCTTCCATGCCGATCTGCACCCGGGCAATCTCTTCGTCGGCAGCGGCGGCGAGGTCGTCGCCGTCGATTTCGGCATCATGGGGCGGCTCGACCGGCGCACCCGCCATTATCTGGCGGAGATGCTGATCGGCTTCCTCAACGGCGACTACCGGATGGCGGCGGAAGCGCATTTCCGCGCCGGCTATGTCCCGGTCCATAAATCCGTCGATGCCTTCACCCAGGCCTGCCGCTCCATAGCCGAGCCCATTCTGGGTCGGCCGCTGCACGAGGTCTCCATCGCGCGCCTGCTCGGCCAGCTCTTTCAGGTCGCCAAGATGTTCGAGATGGAAACCCAGCCCCAGCTTCTGCTGCTGCAGAAAAGCATGCTGGTCGCCGAAGGGGTGGGGCGCAGCCTGAACCCGAACATCAATATGTGGGAAATGGCCCGCCCCTCGATGGAGATCTGGGCGCGCGAGAATCTGGGGCCCCAGGCGCGGCTGCGCGACACCGCGGGCGATCTGGCCCGGGCCGCCGAACGGCTGCCCACGGTGCTGCGCGATGCCGAGGACACCCTCGCCATGCTGGCCGATGGCGGCCTGCGCATCCATCCCGACAGCCTGCGCGCCCTGTCCGAGGCCGGGCGCCGGCCGGGCCGGTCCTGGCCCTATGCCATGTGGGCGGCCGTGGCGTTCCTGGGAATCATTGCCGGTGCGTTGCTGTCCTAGCGCCGCGTTGCCAGCCATTCCGGTCCGCACTAGGTTATTCGCAGCTGCAAACCGGCCCAAGGAGGGCCCGCAATGCTTCACGGCAAACGCATTCTTCTGATCGTCGCGGGCGGTATTGCCGCCTATAAGAGCCTCGAGCTGGTGCGCCGCCTGCGCGAACGGGGCGCGGCAGTGCGCGCGGTCCTGACCGCCGCCGGCGCGCAATTCGTCACCCCGCTCTCGCTCTCCGCCCTGACCGAGGACAAGGTCTATGGCGAGTTGTTCTCCCTGACCGACGAGAGCGAGATGGGCCATATCCGCCTGTCTCGGGAGGCCGATCTGATCGTGATCGTTCCGGCGACCGCCGATCTGCTGGCCCGCATGGCCCAGGGCCGGGCTGAGGATTTGGCCAGCACGGTTCTGCTGGCAGCCGACAAGCCGGTCCTCGCCGCCCCCGCCATGAACCACCGCATGTGGTTGCATCCCGCCACCCAGGCCAATATCACCACCCTGGCCGAGCGCGGCGTGATCTTCGTCGGCCCGGAGGACGGCGCTATGGCCTGCGGCGAGCACGGCCCCGGCCGCATGGCCGAACCCCAGGATATCCTGGCCGCCGTGATCGACCATTTCGCCGCTGCCGCACCCCTGGCCGGGCGCCGCGCCCTGGTCACCAGCGGCCCAACCCATGAAGCCATCGATCCTGTACGCTATGTCGCCAACCGCTCCTCCGGCCGCCAGGGCCATGCCATCGCCGCCGCCCTGGCGCGGAGCGGGGCCGAGACCATCCTCGTCACTGGCCCGACCCACGAGCCCGATCCGCCGGGCGTGACGGTGCGCCGGATCGAAAGCGCGCGCGAGATGGCTGCGGCTTGCCAGGCGGCCCTGCCGGTCGATGTGGCGGTCTGCGCCGCCGCCGTCAGCGACTGGCGCCCAGCCGCCGAGGCCGGTCAAAAACTGAAGAAGAACGGCGACGAGGCGCCCGCCCCAAGGATCGAACTCGTTGAGAATCCGGACATCCTCGCCGGCCTGTCCGAACCCGGCAATCGCCGCCCGGCCCTGGTCACCGGCTTCGCGGCCGAGACCGAGAATATCGTCGAGCACGCCCGCGCCAAGCGCGCGCGCAAGGGCTGCGACTGGATCCTGGCTAATGATGTCTCGCAGGGCGCGGGCACCTTCGGCGGTGCGGAGAACACCATCCATCTCGTTTCCGCCGAGGGCGAGGAGGCCTGGCCGCGCATGACCAAGACAGCCGTCGCCGAAAGGCTGGCCGCGCGCATCGCGCAGCATCTCGACGAGACGGCGTGACCCGCGTGATTGGCATCCCGGCATGAGCGAACTCAGGGTCGCCCTGCGCCGCCTGTCCCATGCCGGGGATCTGCCGCTGCCCGCCTATGCCACCCCAGACAGCGCCGGCATGGACCTCCACGCCGCCATCGCCGAGACGCTGGAGATCGCGCCCGGCGCCTGGCTGGCGGTGCCGACCGGATTGGCCATCGCCCTGCCTGGCGGCTTCGAGGGCCAGGTCCGGCCGCGTTCTGGCCTGGCTGCGCGCCACGGCATCACGGTGCTGAACAGCCCCGGCACGATCGACGCCGATTACCGGGGCGAGATCGCGGTGCTGCTGATCAATCTTGGCGCGGAAGCTTTCACCGTCGAACGCGGCATGCGCATCGCTCAGCTTATCGTCGCCCCGGTCACGCGCATCGCCTGGGACGAGCGCGCCGAATTGCGCGATAGCACACGCGGCGAGGGCGGGTTCGGCTCGACCGGCACCGGCGCCAAGACGGAACCGTGGGGCGCGTCATGACCGATTCCGCCGAGATCGACGACCATCAGCTTCTCCGCCATGCCCGCACCGTCATCCTCAACGAGATCAGCGAGGAGGGGCAGGCGAAGCTGTTGGCCGCACGTATTCTGGTCATCGGGGCCGGGGGTCTCGGCTCCCCCCTGCTGTACTATCTCGCCGCCATGGGGATCGGCACGATAGGCATCGCCGACGACGACCGGGTCGATATGACCAATCTGCAGCGCCAGATCATTCATGCGACCGACAGCGTCGGCCAGGCCAAAACCGCGAGCGCGGGTGCCGCGATCCGCCGCCTCAACCCCCATGTGACGGTCGAGCGCCACGATGCCCGGGTGACGGCGGAGACCGCCGAGGCCCTGGTCGCGCGCTACAACCTGGTCGCCGACGGCTCGGACAATCCCTCGACGCGCTATGTCATGAACGACGCCTGCCACCGCGCCAAGGTGCCGCTGATCAGCGCCGCCGTGGTGCGTTTCGAGGGCCAGATCACGACCCACCGCTCCTTCGAGCCGGGCGACAATCCCTGCTACCGCTGCATCCACCCCAAGGAGCTGCCGGACGATCTTCTGCCGCGCTGCGAGGAGGCCGGTATCCTGGGGCCGGCCGCCGGGGTGATGGGGTCGCTGATGGCGGTCGAGGCGGCGAAGGAACTATTAGGTCTGGGCGAGAGCCTGTCCGGCCGCCTGCTGCTCTACGACGCGCTGACCTCCGAACTGCGTCCGATTCGGGTCCATCGCCGGTCCGGCTGCGTGCTCTGCGGCGACGTGCCGGCGGCCTGACTCGGGCGACATTCCACCCCCCGGATCCAGCAACCGAGGCTCTCGAACAAATCGCCAAGGAAGATCAACCCCAGGCGGCCCTGGACCATGCGGGCGAGATACAGAGTGGTTTGCGCGTCCTCCTCGTTGATCTCGCCACCGATCTGTTCGAACACTATCTCGGCGGAACCGGGAGGCTCTTTCTCCTCGGGCGCGACCGGATCCGCGGCATTCCCGAATTGGCCGAGGCCGAGGCGGAGAACCACCGAGGAATCGTCAAGGCGCTGGCCGAGGCGCACCTTTCAACATTGCAGGCACTCGAATCGCCCAAGAAAGTGAAAGCAAAAGAAGGGTTATTCAAACTCACGGATTCAATTATAGGTGGAAAAACTAACAGAGCGTTCGGCCTTGACGGGTTGACCATGGGCGGGCCAGGAGAGTTGATGGCGCGGCGGGTTGGCGACGCAATCCACGTATCCGGAACTATCGAGCACACGCTCAACGACGATTACGTGTTCCAGGTCGATTTCTCCGAGACGGTGAAGATTCTGGAGGAGCAAGGCGGCGCCAAGACTTTCCCAATCCGGGCGCGCTGGACTCAGACGGTGCGCGGCACGATCCGTCTGAAGGACGGGGCGCTGGACGCCTCCGGCCTTCGCTTCCTCGATCCGAGCCCCTGGAATGAGCGGGAAAATGAACAGGGGAACGAGCGGGGTGCGCCCATCTCTCGCCGCATATGTGCTGCGCTCCGCCTCGCCGCTGGTCATGCTGGCCGGCTGGCTGATCGCCGTTCAATTCGCCTACTCTTGGATGCCTCTCATGCCGCTGCGTGCCTATTGTCGGGACGGATTCCCACCGCAGATTGCCGGAGAACTCAGCCAGCGATTTCGCGATGCCTATATGGCGCGGGTCTTGGAAGGCCGCGGATACATGGATCAGGGCTCTGGCGAGACATATTTCTACGCATCGCCGCTCGAGATTCGCGATGGCGATATCCGCATGCCGTTCGAAGTTTGGAATCGCAATGTCTATTTCTATCAAACCACGGCGCAAGCGCTTCGCGATCTATACCGGAAGGAGCATGGGGTGAGCATACCCTACTCGTCTCAGGAACAAACCTACCGCGCCCCCGGCCGTCCCCGATAGCGACTATCTATCCTGTAAGGCGATCCAGGCCGTCGCCACCGTGGGCGGGGTTTGGGCATGGAATCTGCCGAAGCCGATTCCGGCGGCCGAATGGACGGAAGCGATGGAAACCGCAGTGGCGGTGCCGGAGGCTAGAGCTTACAGGTGGGCCATACCGAGGGACATCGAGTGGTTTGTGTACTGCCTAACTATCATGGGACTGGGCGCCTATCTGGGGGAGCGGATCGCCAATCGGCGCGGCAGTTGCCGAGGATGCGGCGCGATCTATGGAACGGCGCCCGGCTGGCTCATGCTCCTGCTGGGCTTCCTGCTGCAGGCCATCTTTTCCTTTCAGGCGTAGCGCGCCGCGTCCCCGCGCGGCTTGAGCCGTAACGCCGCCCGGCCCTCAGAACATCGCTTCGATGACGCGGTCCGGCGGGGTGTGGCCGTCGACGAAGGTCTTGATGTTGATGATGACCTTCTCACCCATATCGATCCGGCCCTCGATCGTGGCCGAGCCCATATGGGGCAGCAGGACGGCATTGTCGAGGCCCAGCAACTTGGGATTGATCGCCGGCTCGCGCTCGAACACGTCCAGGCCCACGCCTGCGATCTCGCCCGCGATCAGCATCTCGGCCAGGGCCTTCTCGTCGATCACCTCCCCGCGCGAGGTGTTGACGACATAGGCCTGCGGCTGAAGCAGCTTCAGCCGACGGGCGGACAACAGATGGTAGGTCGCCGGGGTATGCGGGCAATTGACCGAGACGATGTCCACATGGGCGAGCATCTGGTCCAGGCTCTCCCAATAGGTCGCCTCCAGCTCGCGCTCCAGGCTTTCGTGGACCCGGCGGCGGTTGAAGTAATGCACGGACAGGCCGAAGCCGCGGGCGCGCCGCGCGACGGCCGTGCCGATGCGGCCCATACCGATGATGCCCAGGCGCTTGCCAGAGATCCGATGGCCGAGCATCCAGGTCGGGCTCCAGCCCTGCCATTCGCCGCCCCGAACCACCCGCTCGCCCTCGGCCAGGCGGCGCGCGCTGGCCAGGATCAGGGCCATGGTCATGTCGGCCGTGTCCTCGGTCAGGACGCCGGGGGTGTTGGTGACGGTGATGCCCCGCTCGCGCGCGGCAGCCAGGTCGATATTGTCGACGCCCGTGCCAAAATTGGCGATCAGGCGCAATCGCGGGCCGGCCTGGGTCAGGACGGTATTGTCGATCCGGTCCGTCACTGTGGGCACCAGTACATCGGCCTGGCGCGCCGCCTCGATCAGTTCGGCCTGGGACAGCGGCTTGTCGCCCCGATTCAGACGCGTGTCGAACAGCTCCATCATCCGGGTCTCGATGACCTCGGGGAGCTTCCGCGTGACCATGACGAGGGGCTTGGCTTGGGGCATCGGAACTTCCCAAAAAATCGAGACGGCCTGCCATACCAGCGCGGTCCGGACTTGTCCAGGGAACGGCCTCCGCACCGCGCACCTTGACCCGAATCGGGCCGGGGACCCTATAATGCGCGCCCTTCCCTGGCCGATGCATGGTGGCCCGTCTGCCAGGGCGGTGCGGCCCGGGGCAATCAAACGAAAGGCAAGGCGCTGAAAGTTTCGATCATATTTGCGTTGCTTCTGCTGGCGGTGCCGGCGGTGGGCCAGACCGAAACGCAGCCGACCGGCCTTCCGCTTCCGCGCTTCGCCAGCCTGCGCGCCGACGAGGTCAATGTGCGCACCGGCCCCGGCCCGCGCTATCCCGTCGAATGGGTTTTCGTCCGCCGCAACATGCCTGTCGAGATCATCGCCGAGTTCGATACCTGGCGGCGGATCCGCGACTGGCAGGGAACCGAGGGCTGGGCCCATAAGAGCATGCTCTCGGGCCGCCGCACGGTCATGATGCAGGGCGAGGTCCGCACCCTGCGCCGCGAGCCGACCGAGGACTCCCCGGCCGTGGCGCGCGCCGAATCGGGCGTGGTAGGCGGCCTCGAAGCCTGCGATAACGGCTGGTGCCGGGTCGAGGTCAACGGTTTCGAGGGCTGGCTGAAATTGAATGAGTTCTGGGGCGTCTATCCCGACGAACGCATCAAGTAGGACCCGCGAAGCGGATCCCATATCCGTCACGCGATAGAATGCCGCGGAAGGTCTAGCCGAGATCGGCGGCGAGAGCCGCGCGGGTTTCCTCCGGCAGCAGCGACATATGGCCGTAGCTCGGATGTTCGATGCCCACGACGACGCGGGCGCCGGGTGTCTTGAAGGCGTCCGCCTGAGCCTGGATGAAATGGAAGTGGACAAACTGCACCGATGACGCCTTGCCGGCGGCGGTGGTGCGATCGACGTCTTCCTCGGGGGTGGACGCCACCCGTTCGCCTGCGACCTCGATAAACATCGTCTTCTCCACCCCGCCCAGGGTTCCCAGAACCCGCTGGCGGGTGACCTTCTCGTCGATCTCGAACATGACCGTGGCGACCAGTTCGTTGCCCTTGGGGATCAGCGGGGCATAGGCGCGCAACTCGTCCTCGATCTGCGCCTCGCCGCCCTTCTCGATATAGAGCATTTCGTGGATCTGGTGCCACATCGTGTCGTAGCTCTCGAAATAAAAGGTCGCCCAGGGCCCGACGGCGACACGGCGATGGCGCTTCAGCGCCGAGATCGCCTTGCGGCGCTCCTTGCGGTCGGCGGCGTATTGCTCGATCGGTATGATGTCGTCGCGGGTAATTTCGCGCTTGGCGCTCACGATCGCTTCCTTTCCTTGCCCGGCACCGGCCTAGGTTTCGATGCCATAGGCGCGGGCGAACAACTCGATGGGATGTTGGGAACTGCGCGGCGGCGTCGGGTCGCCCTCCTGGACCCCCTCCTGGATCAGGCGCTCCATGCCCTGGAGAATATGCGCGCCCGCCAGGGGGCATTCCGAGGCAACGAAGGGCTGGTTGGCCTTCAGCGCCTGACGTGCGACTGGCTTGCCGATCTTCATCGCGGTTTCGAAATTGCCCTTGCGCATGCCCCAGGCACCGCCATGGCCGGAGCAGCGCTCGATCACCTTGGTCTCGGTATCGGGCACCAGCTTCATCATCTCGGCCGCCTTGCGGCCGATATTCTGGGCCCGGGCATGGCAGGCGATATGAAGAACCACCCCGCCGTCGAGCGGGCGCAGCCCGTCGGCCAGGCCCTCCTTGCCGGCGATGTCCACGACATATTCGCTGGCATCGAAGGTCGCTCGCGCCAGCCTTGCCACCGCTTCGTCCTCGGGCAAGATCAGCCGCCATTCGAACTTGAGCATCAGCGCGCAGGAGGGCACCAGGGCGACGACGTCGTAACCCTTGTCGATCCAGGACCCCAGTTCCGCAGCCACCTTCTTGGCACCATCGGCCACCCGGGCGATATCGCCTTCTTCGAGTTGGGGCATGCCGCAGCATTGCGGATAGACGACCTCGGTTTCGACCCCGTTGTGCGCCAGCACCGCGCGCGTCGCATGGCCGATGCTCGGCGTGTTGTAATTCGCGAAACAGGTGGCGTAGAGGACCGCCTTGCGGCCGTAGCCCGGCGCGTCCTTGTTGACCTCCGGCGGGTTCTCGGCCGCCTGTTTGACGAAGGGCTTGGCCGCGTATCTCGGCAGATCGGCATCTCGGTCGATGCCCGCAACCTTCTCCATCGCGCCGCGCGCCAAGCCGTTCTCGCGGTCGCTCGCCCAATTGACGATCTTGGAGACATGGCAAGCCAAACGGCCGTTGCGATCGGTCTCGGTGATCTGGCGCTCGACGAAGACCGCGCCTTCGCCGTTGCGTTTCTCGACCGCCCGGTAGCGCAGCATCAGATGGGGGAAATCGATGTTCCATTCATGGGGCGGCACATAGGGGCAGCTCACCATGAAGCACATGTCGCAGAGCGTGCAGGCATCGACGACGGGCTTGAAGCCCTTGCTGTCGACCGTGTCGAGTTCGCCCGACGGCGATTCGTCGATCAGATCGAAAAGTCGGGGAAAGGAATCGCAGAGGCGCAGGCAGCGCCGACAGGTGTGGCAGATATCGAAGACCCGACGCAGCTCCTCGTCGAGCTTCGCCTCGTCATGGAAATCCGGATCGTTCCACGGAATCGGATGACGCGTGGGGGCGTCCAGGCTGCCTTCTCGCATATCGGATCGCTCCGCGTGGCTGCGGTGGCCCCGGCGGACCGTCATGGCCCGCATGCGGGGTATCGTAATTCAGGCGAGGGAACGGGGGCCGCAGCCCCCGTTCGATCACGCGCGCGCCACAAGGGCGCGCCTGTGACTAGCCGATATCGGCAAGCGCCTTCTGGAAACGGCCGGCATGGGACTTCTCGGCCTTGGCCAAGGTCTCGAACCAGTCGGCGATTTCGTCGAAGCCCTCTTCGCGGGCCGTCCGGGCCATGCCCGGATACATGTCGGTGTATTCGTGGGTCTCGCCCGCGATCGCGGATTTGAGGTTCAGCGAGGTATCGCCGATCGGCTCGCCCGTCGCCGGGTCGCCCACTTCCTCGAGGAATTCGAGATGGCCATGCGCATGGCCGGTCTCGCCTTCGGCCGTCGAACGGAACACGGCGGAGACGTCGTTGAAGCCTTCGACATCGGCCTTCTGCGCGAAATAGAGATACCGGCGGTTCGCCTGGGATTCCCCGGCAAAGGCTTCTTTCAGGTTGTTTTCGGTCTTCGATCCCTTGAGATCCATGGTTCTCTCCCTATGACGAACTGTTCATGACGGTCTGTTCCAGTCTGACGCTTAGGCGCCGCGAAAGCGGGGCCTGAAATTACAGAGTTCACTATGCTGGAAATATCCGGTCTCTGTCAATAATTAGAATTATTATAATAAAATTTAGAACTCATTATTCTGAAATCTAATTTTCTGCCTTCAATCGCAAAGTGACGTCCACGCGGTCGATCGCTGTTCCCGGCGGCGTGTCAGGCATCGTGGCCAGGACCACCCGGTCGCCGGGGATATCCTCGAGTGCACCGGTCTCCTCGGTATAGAAGTGATGGTGTTCGCTGGTGTTGGTGTCGAAATAGGCCCGGCCCGGATCGACCACCACTTCGCGCAGCAACCCGGCCTCGGTGAACTGATG
>Ga0115002_10009556_pt1 | contig 10565 bp, 8 predicted proteins | sample ArcticOcean_MG_C_8_FD_89576 | JGI IMG/M metagenome (GOLD analysis project Ga0115002, IMG submission 89576) | Marine microbial communities from western Arctic Ocean - ArcticOcean_MG_CB11_86 | ecosystem: Environmental > Aquatic > Marine > Oceanic | place: Arctic Ocean: Canada Basin | collected... | reverse complement strand
ACCTTCGCGTTGTGTTCAGTGGTGCTGAACGTAGCGACGTCCCAGGGCACGGGTGGGAACTCGTTCTACGGCCTGGCGATTGGGTTTACGGTGTTGGCTGGAGCCTATTCCGTGGGGGCAGTGTCGGGCGGGGCCTTCAATCCGGCGGTCGCTCTTGGCGCGACGATCATGGGGCTCTTCAACGCCGCGAACATCTGGGTCTACCTGCTTGCGAGTGTCGCGGCGGCGGGCGCCGCCGCCGCGTTCTTCAAACTGGTTGCTCCAGACGGGTCTGATTAGAGTCGATCGTCCCGATCAGGAAACCGCCTGTGGCTCCGGTGCGTGCTGCGCCATGAATTCCTGCATCCGCCGCGTGAGATGCGGCACCAATCCGATCATGCGCTGAAGCAACATGAGCTGCCCGCGGTGGTGCATCTCGTGCTCCTTGGGCGACAGGAGCATCTCCAGACGCGTCTTGGTTGCAGGCTCCGAGCCCGGAGGCATCGCGACGGGCTCTGCAAGAAAATCATCCGACAGACCCTCGAGGAACGATGCGAACGCCTCTCCCTGCGATGTGAGGTAGGCAATCGTCTCCGCCTTGGTCCGCGGCTTGGCTTCCTCCGCACTGAACTTCTGAAACAGTTCCATGAAGTTCACGTCCTTGAGGTCGCCGATCTTTTTGCGTTGGATGTAATCCTGGTAGCCCGTACTCGTCGCGATGTGCGCCAGCGTGGCGCCGATGCTGCGGGTGTCGGGGCTCGCCTGGACTCCGTACTTGTCCTCCGGAACGTCCTCGGCCGTCTGAATGGTGTTGCCGCGAACCTGGCGAAAGCTTCGCGCCAGATCCCTGCCTCCGTAATGCGTCATTGCGATGTGTCCTCCGAGAATAAGGTTTATTCGAAACGATTCGACAGCAGTTGCTGCCGAGTGAGCTCAATGTGCTGCTCCTCGTCATGGCTGGCGACAATCACCAGGTCGGGTTCGGTGCGTGAAAGTTCGTTGAGCCATGAAAGTTGATCCATCATTGCCCCTGCGTCCTCGGTGACCCACGGGGCGTCCTTGCCCCTGACCTGACGCACGCCGTCCATGTGCCAGGTGACATCGCCGATCAACAGGTACTCCCGGCCAGATTCCAGTGCTACAAACACCATCTGTGAACCGGCCGTATGTCCGGCAGCCTTGATGAGCGCGACGCCTGGAGCCAGAGGGAAGTAGGTATCGTAGTCGATGGTAATAAAGCGCTTAACGGCCTCCTGGGTCAGTGCGATCTCGGGCATCTGCGGTGCGGCCGTCAGTGTCTGGACCTGCGCTCGCGTCAAGATCGTCTTCCCAGCCAGCTCTGCGACGTCGGGTGAATGGACCACCCCCGCCACATGGTCACCGTGCTCGTGCGTGACGACCATGAGCCTGGCCTCTCGAACGGCCTGTTCGACCTGCCGCGCTGCCTCAGGGAAATAGGGTTCCTCCACGCCTCGACCGAAGAAGTCGTGGACCGTGCGGTCCATGCCCGTATCCACCATCACGTGCCCGTCCGCATAGACCACCTGGAAGGCCGTACGCGCCTGAATACTCGGGATCGTTGGCGCACCGTCGACGGAGAAGTTCTTCGTACGGTGGCTCTCGGCGAACTTCAGGAAGTTGATGCGAAGCGGCCGAGGGCCAGGGATCAGCCCGGCCGTGCGCCTGATGTCATCGAGACTGGCCGCCCATGGCGCTGTCTGCTGGGCGCCGACGGGTGTCGCGAGCGCCAGCGTGGCGACCGCCGAGGCCAGCACAATCAGGATCGCTGATGTTTTCATGGGTGCCATGGTAGCGCAGCCCAGCGCACGGCTCTGAGTTGGGACTTGTCTGAACGGGCCGATTTCGCGAGCGGCGTCCGGGACAAAAAAAGGCCCGGGATCCGGGCCTCTTCTCAGTTTCAGATATCTTGCTCGGCGCTATGAAGCGCCGGGCGGGCCCTCAGGGCCCGCCCGGCGCCGACCGTGCTCTAGTTAGCGACGAAGCAGTACAGATACGCGTTGCCGCCGGTCGCGACCAGGTTGGCCTGGCTGCAGCCGCGCGAGGGGTGCGCCGAGTTCCATGACGAATTGCCGCCGCCGGTCCGGTCGTAGTGTCCGACCTGCCCGCTGCCCATGCCGTCCGCGCCGCTCGTCCAGTTGCTGCAGGTGTGATCCTCGCCGGCCGGAAATGCGTTCCCGTGGGAATCAGAGCCGGTCAGGATGTCGTGCTGATTGGGCTGTTCGCCCCGAGCAGGAATCCTTCCACCGTTCTCGTCGAGCCCCTCGTCCCTATTGATCTGGTTCCGGTCGCGCATGACATCGCCGTGCAGGTCCGCAACGTTGGCGGCCATCAGCGTGCCGTTCGCGTTGTGCCACGGGCCGCTGCCGATGCGATCGCGGGCGTTGACCGCGCCAGGACCCTGCGTGCTGAGATACGCATGCCAGGTCGCGTCGCCGCGACCGGCGGCCGCCGCCAGCATCTGGCAGTGCGCATCCGCCCCGGTCACTCCACCAAAGTTGGCGCCGTCACCCTTGGGGGTGCTGGTGATAAAGAAGGTCATTGGCTCCTGTGGCCCGCCTCCCCCACGCTGGGCAAGCGCATCGGTGGCGCCGACGGTCATTGTGAGCGCGAGCACGGCCAGTGCTGGTCGAATGAATTTCATAGCTTGTCCTTTTACGCGGTTGAGTAAAAAAGTCTTCTTTTCGAATGGGATCGTAGCGGCAGGGATCTTACCTGACGCCAGATACTCAGTAAAGCCCTGACATGTTCGTATTATCTACGCTCGCGCGCCGAGCCCGGGATGGCTGCGGGCGGTAGCGGCACGTTCTGCGGATTGTTCGCCTGGTGTGCCCCAGGGCCGACGGCAACTTACTGCTGTCGCATTCTGGCCAGAACTTCGCCAAGTTCTCTGAGCTCCTCGCCATAGGTCGCCCAGTCGCCGCTGCGCTGCGCCTCGAGCGCGCGGTCGTAGTACCCGCGAGCCTGTGTCGCGAGGCCTTGGAACTGGTCAGCCTCTTGCGAAGGCTGTCCACCGATCACTCCAGCATTGGGAGTGGGAGGCGGGCCGGCTGCTGAAATCGCGTCAAGCGTGCCTCCTGGATCCGGAACCAGCGGTGCGGCGTCTCCGAAGATTCTCGCGAGGCCTGCCTCGAGCGTCTCTTCCATCACGATCTGATTCTGGTACGCCACAATCACACGCGTGAGTTCGGGAATGCGCCCGCCTGAGGCACGCAGATAGAGCGGGCGGACATAGATCAGCGACTCCTCGATCGGAATCACCATCAATGTGCCCCAGATGACCTGAGACCCCTGCTGGTTCCAGAGTGTGATCTGTGGCGAAATCTCTTGATCCTGGTTGATACGCGCGACGACCTGTCGCGGTCCGAAGATGACTTTCTGCTTCGGGAACTGAAACACACGCAGCGTTCCGTAGTGCTCGCCGTCGCTACTGGCGGCCAGCCACGCGGCGAGGTTGTCGCGGTTCATCGGCGTGAATGGCAGCATCTGGATGAATTCGGGCTCAACCTCACCGGGGAGTCGCATGATCGTGTAGTACGGCTGCATCGGCCCGGCTTCGCCGCCGTCCTCGATGACCGGGATTTGCCACTGATCCTCGCGGTTGTAGAACACCGCAGGCTGCGTCATGTGGTACGTCGCGTAGACCGATGCCTGGATCGAGAAAATGTCTTCGGGGTACCGCACGTGCTCCCGCAGCGCTTGCGGCATGTCGTCCAGCGGAGTGAACATGCCGGGAAAGATCCGCGCGTAGGTCGCGGCGATCGGGTCCTCCGGGTCCGCCAGGTAGACGGTTGTGGTGCCGTGATACGCGTCGATGACGACCTTGACCGAGTTGCGAATGTAGTTCAGCCCCCCCCCGCCACCTGGCGTGGAGTAGGGATAGCGGGCACTCGTCGTGTAGGCGTCGTACATCCAGAAGAGCCGACCGTCGGCAACGACAAGATATGGGTCCTGGTCGAAGGCCAGGAACGGCGCCAGCTTTTCCACGCGCTCATTGATGTTGCGAAGAAACAGGATTCGACTCTCGTCGTTGATGTCATCGCTCAACAGGATCTGGTAGGCGCCGAAGCGCAGCGCGAACACCAGCTTTTGCCAGAGCGATCCGATCGGCAGCCCGCCTTCGCCCTCGTACTGGGTAAAGACGTTGTCCTCGCCTCGCGGATAGTGAAACTCCCTGGTGCCGGTCCGCACGATCACGTAGTCGTTTGACAACTCGCCGAAGTACAGACTCGGTTCATCAATCGGCAGTTCCGGCGTCGTCTCGAGCGGCAGATTTCCGACGAACAGCACCGGAAGTCCCTCCTCGGTCACCTGGTTAACGGGGCCAAGCGTGAGCCCGTAGCCGTGGGTGAACGTCAGCCGGTCGTTCACCCACGTCCGGTTCGGGAGGCTCGTGGTGTTGAGCTCCCGCGGCGAGAGCATGATCTGTCGCAGGGAGCCGTCAATGCGGTACCGGTCGTTGTCAACCGAGGTGAAATCGTAGTACGTGCGAATCACCTGCAGTTGCCCGAACGTATCGAGCAGCGGCTGGTGGTCCCAAAGGCGGACGTTTTCAACCGTCGCGGCGTTGCGCGTGACGTCTTCACGAGTCAGGAGCGCGTCGCCAGAGAGTTCCTGCGTTTCGATAGCATCGAGACCAAACGCGCGGCGAGTGGCGTCGATGTTGTGCTGAATGAAGGGGGACTCCCGGGTTTGTTCGTTCGGCGAGACAACGAACCGTTGCAGGACAGTGCTGTAGACCCCTCCGCCAACCGCAACGACGATATACAGCGCGATCGCTGTCGGTATCGGCCAGTTCCGCGGCGAAAACGCCTGCAGTGCCGCGAGCACGGCCCCAATCACGCAGACGGCTGCCAACAGCAGTGCCGCGGGCATTCCGCCGTTGACGTCCGAGTATCCTGGACCGTAGATCACGGCCGACGCTTGGACAAGGTGCTCCGCCTGATCCATCCAGGCCGCAGACGCCAGTAGCAGCAGGAATAACGCGATCAGCAGCGACAGATGTCGGCGTGCGCCGGGCGTCATCCACGGCATGGTGCCAAAGGTCGATGTGAGACTTCCCGAGACGAAGTAGAGCGCGCCTGCGCCGACCCCCGCCAGCAGGACCAGCCCCTGCGCGAGGCCGCGCACAAACTGATAAAACGGCAGCGAGAATACGTAAAAGGCGACGTCGCGTCCCAAGATGGGGTCGGCCTCTCCAAATTGCACGGCGTTGCGCCAGGCGAGCCAGGTCTCCCATTGAGATGACGCGAACAGTGCGATGATGCCGGCCAACACCGCCGCCCCCGCTGTGGCGATCATGCTCAGCTGCTCCCGGCCAGGCAGTGGCACCTCGATTCCCTCGCGGGTCGTAAACACCGAACGCAGGTCGCCGACTGTGGCCAGCGCGAGCCTGAGGTTGGCCGCCAGCCAGGCGGCCGATATCACAAAGGCGATCACGAACAGCGTGGCCTGAGCGCTCAGCATGGTGAGGAAGACCTGCTGGTAGCCCACCTCGCCGAACCAGAGCCAGTCGGTGTAAAACCCGACCAGTGCCGGGCCCGCGAAGAAGATGAGAGCCAGGACGGCGAACAGGAGGAAACGGACTGGGCGCTGCGGCATGAGGACCCCTTCTTACGGGTGCGTGTAACTGTCTTACGCGTGCGTGTAACGGTCGGCTGCCGCCTGCAGGTCCGAATGAATGTGCTCCGCCAGCGTGCCAGGGGCGAGCACGCGAGCAAAGGGGCCCCAACCGAGGACCCAGCTCCGAAGCGCCCAATCGTGACACACGTTCATCGAAAGCACTAACCCCCCGTCGGTCCCTTCGCGGAGCTCCTGTGAGGGGTGCCACACCCGTGCTCGCACATACGGCGCAACGCGGGATTCGAACGCAATCTCCACTTCGGCAGCCGGCCCGGTATTGACGCCGAGCGAGTTGGCGAATACATCGTCTCCGATTCGCTTTTTCGGCACAAACGTTTGCTTGTCGAGCGAGACCGAGACGATCCGATCGGCCGCAAACGTGCGGATGTCTTCGTAGGCCGGCACGTATGCCAGCAGGTAGAGGCCTCCTTGCGCGAACGCCAGGCGATACGGGTGCATCAGGTAGTCCTTCACGACGCCGCTCGACACGGAGTCATATCGCATCGTCGCGACGCGGTAATGCAGGATCGCTTCGAGCAGTCTGCCGATGATGTCGTCAGACGAGCCACCTTTGCTTGCGAGCGGACCAGGCTTTGCCGTCAGAACGCCTGGCAACCGGTCCAGGAACGTACGCAAACGGGGTGACAGCAGTTTTTCGAGCCTCGCAAGCGCAAGGCCCAGGTCTCGCTGGAAGGGTGTCGCCGCCACCGCCTCGAGCAGGTTGCGGCTCAGGTACAGGGCGCACAGCTCTTGGAGCGTAAAGCCGGTCTCAAGTCCCTTCAGAAGTTGGCCACCGAGACGCCACCGAACACCGCCACTGTCTTCGTCCCGATCGTCGAACAGCGGGAAGCCAGCTTCCTGCAGCGCCGCGAGGTCACGTCGGATTGTTCGTGTCGTGACCCCCAGCTCAGCGGCCAGCGCCGTGATTGTCGCGCCGTGCCGTGACGACTCAAGGGCATGGAGCACTTTCCACTGTCGGATGACTTCCTGATTGCGAGGCACGGTTAGCCCTGCTCCTTGAGTCGTCTCAGTTCGCGTCGTTGACGGTGATCGGGCGTACCCGCGGCTCGCGTCGCAGCTCGGTAGAGGCGTTCCACACGACGCATCTCGAGTTCCTCCAGACTCGGCTTCGGTGTCACGTCGTCATACAACGCCTTCGCCTCCGATTTCTTGACGTGCTGTGACAAGGCGAGGCGGACGACGACGTCCTGGTGACGGCCATAGGGGCGGCCGATGCGGATGCGGTCGGCGTCGCGCACCAGCCGGTTGGGTTTGGCAGCCTGACCGTTTACGTCGACCTTTCCACTCTCGCAGGCGCGCTTGGCCTCCGAGCGTGTCTTGAACAGGCACGCGACGTCGAGCCACACGTCCAAGCGTGTCGTGTCTTCCACCCGTTCAGATATAGGTGTCGACTTGGCTCTTTTCCCTGAGACTATCGACAAACGCCTGCATTTGCAGATCTCGGCTGCGACCCTCGAGGAACATCTGCACCTCCTGCCGGACCTCCGGGAGCGGGATCGTTCGCGGCGGCTGTCTGTCGGTGACCTGGATGATGTGATAGCCGAGCGATGTCTCGACCAGGTCACTCGTCTCGGCTGACGCGAGCGAAAACGCAGCCTCTTCGAAGAGGGGCGCCATCTGCCCTCGCTGAAAGTACCCTAGATCTCCGCCGTTGGGCCGGCTGCCAGGATCGTCCGAGTACTGCATGGCCACCGTGGCGAAGTCCGCGCCCGTCTTCACCAGGTTCAGCGCAACCGCCGCCCGGTCGCGGACTTGCTCCTTAGCCTCAGTGTCGGCGTCTTCCGGGACACCGAGCAAAATATGGCTGGCCCGCACTCGTTCGCCCTGCTGGAAATCCGCCGGATTCTGTTCGTAGAACTCTGCGATCTCTTCGGGTGTCACGGGTGGCACTGTGCCTATTTCGGATTCGAGCAATAGATCCACCTGCAGCGACTGGCGCGTCTCCGTGCGCAACATGTCCAGGGTCAACTGTCGGAGCTGAAGCGTTTCGAAAAAGGCCTCCTCTGACGGGAACTGCGTGCGCAGTGCGGCGACACGGGCGTCGACGGCGGCTTCGGGCACAGACGTCCTGCGCTCGCGAGTTTCTTGCAACAGCAGCCGGTACCCGATGAGCTGGTTGAGGACGTCGCGAACCACATCGTTGCGCCGATCGGCCGGCACGGGCTGGCCCGCGCGTGCCTCCAGTTCGGTGATTCCCATTTCCAGGTCGACCCCGGTAATCGCCTCGCCATTCACGTAGGCGACGACCTCTGGCAACTGGGCCGGGATCGGCCGAGCTGGCGCAATTGGTGTCGCGGACGCTCCATCGGCGGTGTCGCCCGGGCCGGTGACGTCGGGCGCGTTATTGTTCTCGGCCTGGTCAACGGGAGCGCTCGGCGAACATCCCGCGAGCAACAGCGTCAGAACAAAAGGTGTTATTCGAGTCACGTAGGCTCCTACCTCGTGGTGGTTGAAGGAGGGCTGGCAGCCGGCGACTGTCAGCTCGTCGTTTTGCGGTATTAAGGGTACACCGGCCAGCCAGAATCGCGCGAGACGACCGTCCGGGCCCCGGCAGGGCGGGGCCGATCGATGATCCGAAAAACGTTTCGCAACCCGACGCCATCGAACGTATCTGTGAGTCGGGGATTCACGCTGGTCAGACGTAGGGTGCCCTCGAGTTGCACGACGCTGGCGTGACTGCTCACGAGTTCACCATGACCGTCGCTCTCAATGCACGGTACCGCCTCTAGACTCAGCACGACCTGCGGGCGTCCGCATTCGACCGATCCCCGCACGCCGTTTCTGAGGTCGCAGTGGCATCCGCTGAAGGTGATCCGTCCGGATTCGACGAGCACCCTACATTCGTACCGTTCATCACCGCGAGCTTCACGCTCGTCAAATGTGATGGCCGTGGTGGAAAACAAGGTGCGCGTGCGGTGGTGCACGGTACGAAAACAGCTGACACGTGGCCTCTTCGAGAGGTCCGATCCTCGTTGCCGGAAAAAGGCGCGTGTTATACTGGAGGTCCTTCCGCTTTCGCGAATACGTTCAGTGCCGAGGTAGCTCAGTTGGTAGAGCACGTGACTGAAAATCACGGTGTCGGCGGTTCAATTCCGTCCCTCGGCACCATTATCACTGAGTATTTTCACAAAACGCTCTTCGCTGGTCTATCTGGAGTCACATGGGAGTCACGGCGCGACACGCCCTTGCCCCCCCCCTGTCGAATTTCGCGGGTGCGCACACAACCCCCCGGACACGGTACTAGCGATCTAGCCCTGTAAGGAATTTGCCCCCCTCCCCCTCGCGCACGGAAGGCCGACCGACAGGCGGCGGATAGACTTTTCTACGCATTCCCCGGACGGCGTTTGTTTTTGTCAGTGCGTTTCGGTGGAGGCCGATAAATGGCGCTGGAAATTCCTGGAAAATAGACGAGCACCCTCTTTGTCGGGGTGCACGAAAACTTCGTGAGCGCGTTGTGCGTCTTGGGACGCTGACCTTGTGGCGCGTGTGCGTCCTGCCCTAGACTCCGGCGTATGGCGACACTCCACGGGTGGCGGCGGCTGTTGGCGGACTCTGTTCCGGACGCGCCGTCGTTCTACTTGGTGTTCGCATGGGTCTCCGATTGGGAGGCTGGTGGCATCGACACACCAATGCCTGCGTCGTCGGTTTTCACGGACGCCGCAGAAGCCCGTTCCTCATTCAGGCAGCGCGTGGACGCCATCCGAAGCTGGGTCACACAAGAATCGGACAAGGTCGAGAACGGTGTAGCGGAGGGCCATTTGGTGCCCACCGGCGGATTAAACGTGGTCTTGCGCTTGTACCGGGTTCCGCGCTCACGCTTGCAACATACCGACGCTGTGTCTACAGCGTGGGAATTGCAAGGCGAGACGGATGACTATCTCGTGGAAGACGAATCGTATGCCGTTGAGTATGGAGACGGTGAATCTTTCTCAGGAGGCGAGACTCACGTCGATCCAGACTGGATCGAAATAGATCTGACTGACTACCTACCGCCTCCGGACAGGAATCGCTAGATCGTCGTGTCTGATGACACCGCGAGAACGTAGAAGACTGTCCCTTCTTGAAGCATGCCACGTCTCGTCGTAACGAAACCGACTTGGACGGGCGACGGGTCTGGGTGCAGTCTAGCGAAACGCGCAGACAGCGCAAGGACTCTGTTGAGCGGGGGCGTGAATGGGCGGACAGTCCGAGGCCGCTGACCGGACAAGGTGTCCGGCTTGTCCGGACAGGTTGTCCGTCTGTTTAGTTAGCGCCGTTTCCCAGCGAAGGGCACCACCCGTGACGGTTGACCCGTGAGGAGGGCGTCGAGATGTCGGCCCCACGCCTCCAGCGCCGTCTTCTTCTCTGTGTCGAAGTGGTGACGCGCATAGATCTTCGTGGCGCGAGGGCCACCCTCGGACTGGTTGAGGACGTGGGCAATCGTGCTGGTGGGGAAGCCTAACTCCTCCAAGCCCGTCGCCACGGTGCGCCGAACGTCATGCCGCGTGTAGTCACCTGCAAGCCCCGCGTGGCGCAGTTTCGAGACAGCCTTCTTCGCTTGCCATGCGAGCGTCCCGCCCGCTGTCGCAATAGACGGTCCGCGCCCGAAGCCGCGTCGCCTATAGCAGATATTCCTATCGTCAGGCCGGTCATCGACCGTCGCGTGTCAGCAGATGCACCCTTGCCACGGTATGCATGTAGCCTCCCACCCTGGCGAATCGATACCTCCCGCCCAGGCTCGGGCCTTCTCGTCCAGAGGATCCTCAGCCGCGCGCATTCACAGACGGTAGCATGCCGACCCGGCGCCACCCAGCGTGGCAGCGGGGCCTGCGGGATCCGGCTCTATTCGAGCACTGCCGTGCGCTTCGGGGCGAGCCACCGGACCGGGTCGTCGCTGAAGCGCCGAGCCTCAAAGCTATTCGCACTGTGGTCAGACGTGCGGTATT
>Ga0115002_10009553_pt1 | contig 10567 bp, 11 predicted proteins | sample ArcticOcean_MG_C_8_FD_89576 | JGI IMG/M metagenome (GOLD analysis project Ga0115002, IMG submission 89576) | Marine microbial communities from western Arctic Ocean - ArcticOcean_MG_CB11_86 | ecosystem: Environmental > Aquatic > Marine > Oceanic | place: Arctic Ocean: Canada Basin | collected... | reverse complement strand
GTCGATCCGCTGGCGCTGACGCCGATTTCTCAGCTTGTGCATCACCAGAGAGGGCTTCGGCCGCGTGGACGCCATATATCGCAGCCGCGACCACAGATTCGCGCGACTATTTTGGTTGACCGCAACGTGCGCGACGTCGCGCAACGAAATGCCCGCCCGCTGCAGGCAGAATGCAACTGATGCCTCAGGGAACCCGCCCAATGCTTGATACGGGTAAACCGCTCCTCTTCAACCGCTGCAACAATCTCCCCATCACGGAGCAGACAGGCAGCCGAATCGCCGTGATAGGCATTGATGCCAAGTACATAGGTCATCAGACGCTACTCGCATGTATCAGGAGGCAGGACCTCGCAAAGTATAGCTTGCCCCTCTACGTCCCCTGCCCGCTCAGTTGGCGCGGGCAGACTGGCGGTCGATTGACCATACTGTTATAGACTTCACTTTTGGCACCCTGATCCTGCAATGACCCGCGACGCACAGGCCGAAAGGCCACTCGTACCCGAATGGGAGCAGAAGCTTGCCAGCCGTGGCGGGCATCCGTTGCAATCGGCAACCTGGGGCCTGCTGCGAGAGCAGCTAATGCGCACGCCAAGCCTCTTTCTGGAGGGAGAGACCTGGATGGCGCGCGTTGAGCGTCGCCACCTGCCCGTTGTGGGTCGCATGACCGGAGATGTCGCCTGGATTCCGCGGGGGCCAGCTGGCCCCTCCTGCAGTCCCCACATCCTGGATGAGATGGCCGCGCAACTGCGCGCGCAGGGTTTCTGCGCGTTCATCACGTCAGGCTATCCCAATCCTGGAACCCGAATCGACGACGGTGCCACGTCCCTCGCGCTGAATCTGACGCGCGGCGACTCCGCGCTCCTCAACGACAAGCTCAGATACGCCAGCCGGCGCGCCGCACGAGACGGTGCCAGCATCCGCGAGGAGCCCTGGGCGGTCGCCGAGTTCTACGCCCAGTGCATGAATGTCGCGCGCACCAAGGCGTTTGAGCTTCCCGGGTCGCTCGCGATCATGGAAGGCCTGCTGGACGCCACCCCAACGACCGTTCACTCGCACCTCTTCGTCGCCCGACTCGGCGACGACTTCATGGCCGGCGCACTCATCGTCTGCTGCGGCAGTTCCATGCACTATTTCTGGGGGGCCAGTGACCGGGTATTTTCCAGGCATCTGCCCATGGAAGCGCTGCAGGCACACATCATCGAATGGGGTGCCAACAGGGGCCTCACCGCGTACGACCTTGAGGGCATCGATCATGTGCGCAGCCCCGGGGTCGCCCGGTTCAAGCAGAAGCTGGGCGGTGATTCAGTGTCACTGCCGCCGACGGCCGCGCAATCGCTCAACTGGCGCGGCAAAGCCGCCGTGACCGCCATCCGCCTCGTCAGGTCGAGGCAGTAAGCAGTGAATGCAAAGCCCGAACAGAGCATGGCTAGCCACGATGCGGACGGGCCACTGCTCGTTTTTGTCGAACCGACCAGCTATGTCATCGCCCTGGTCGAACGCCTGCGCGCCGACGAGCGTGCGCCGATTTCCGTTATCTATCTGACCCGTAACATGAGCCAGGATTGGGACAATCAGTCACCGGACCCGGTGCTTGATGGCAATCCGATTCGACGCCTGTTTGATCTCGTGAGGTTCTTGTCACGGCACCGGGCCCGCGTGTTGCATCTGGCTGGTTGGGGACATCCGCTCCTGATGTGCGCCCTCATTGTCGGCAGGCTCCTCGGCAAACGCGTCTTCGTCGAGTCCGACACGCATCAAAACAGCCGCAAGGGTCTTGTCGTCAGAGTTCTGAAGAAGCTGATGTATCCGCTCATCTTTCGACTACCGACGTGTTTTCTACCGGCCGGGACGCAGCAAGCCGCCTACCTCCGCAGTTTCGGCGTGCCGTCGCGGCGCATTCGCGTGGCGGGGATGACGGTCGATGTCGCAGGCATCCGACATGCGGTCGGCCAGATCAACCGGAGCGAGACCCGCGCTGCACGCGGCTGGCAGTTTGATGACTTCGTTGTTACCTATGTTGGCCGCCTTGAACCCATCAAAGGCATTGCCGATTTGCTCGCCGCATTTGACCGGCTGAAGACGGCGGAACCACGGACCCGACTACAGATCGTCGGCGACGGCTCACTCATGGCCCGGTTGCAGACTGACATCAGCGCGGATGACCGTATCCAGCTGCGGGGCAGGCTCTCGAGCAACGCACTTTGGGCGGGTTACGCTGCAGCAGACTGCATCGTCGTGCCCTCGCATTGGGAACCCTGGGGCCTGGTGGTTAACGAAGCCATGGCTGCCGGTATTCCCGTAGTTGCCGCGTCCTCGCTGGGTTGCAGCGCAGACCTCATTGACCACAAGCGCACCGCTCTCGCCTTCAAGACGGGTGACATCGACGCACTCACCTGTGCCATCGCGTGGATCGCCCGCCATCCACAGGACGCGCAATGTCTGGTAGCCAGCGCGGGCCATCTGATGGACCGATGGTCCCTTGAGGATGAATCCGACGCCATCCGCAGCGCCTGGGCGAACGCGTGAACACCCGCGACGTTGCCAACACGATTGCGCTACCGATCGCGCTCTTTTCAGTTATAGCGCCAAGTGCCACGTTCCTGTCGCCCTACTTCACAACAACAACCCGTTGGGTCGGCGTCACCCTTCTCTTTGGCACCGTCATTCTCAACCGCGACTGGCTGCGCAACTCCTGGCGGAGCTACGGCACAATACCGATTGTCGCCTATCTCGCGTGGACGCTGATGACCGGATTCTGGTCCGCCGTGCCACAGCTCACGATAATGAAAGGCATTGCCGCCGTTCTGTCTCTGACCGCGCTGTACCACGGCGGCATCATCTGGGCCCGGTCGCGCCCGCTCTTCAACGCCTTTGATTTTATCCTGCCCGTATTTCTGGTCGTCTTTGTCGGCAGCATCGCCGGCCTGCAGGACCCGGACGCCTACGACTCCGGCCGAAGGCAGACCATGTATCGAGGCCTGTTCAGCCACCAGAATACGCTGGGCGTCATGATCGCCATCTGTATTACCTGGCCGCTTTGGCAAGCCTATACCAGCCGACACTCGCCGATCCGAACGGGTTTCTGGCTCACGTTCACGCTCCTGCTAATGTATGCGCTGGTCCTCACTCACGCGCGCTCTGCCATGCTGATGGCTGCGATCACCTGTCTCGGTGCCATCCAGGCGACCGGGCCACGGCTGCGCTCCCAGATCTTGTCGTGCATAGGCGCCGTCTTGTTGTGTGTGGCTATCATCAGTCCGAGCACCCTCACCGACGCCGTCTACAAGACCATCTATAAGTGGGACGACAACAACGTCCTGTCGAGCCGAGCCGATCCCTGGCGGAAATCTCAGATCGGCGCGGAGGCGGGTGGGCTGACCGGACTCGGCTTCGGCGTTTCCCTCGGGTATGACACCTTTGCCGGCGGTGTGACGGCAATTGGTTATGGTCGCGAGAAAGGCAACTCGCAACTCGCGATCGCCGAGGAACTCGGACTCATCGGCCTTGTCCTGTATGCGGCAATCATTCTTTCCATTGGTCGGACCGTCCTGGAGGTGTATCGCAGGGCGAGATCGCGCGAGCAGCGAGCGCTCGCAGGACTCCTGGGCGGAACCCTCGCGGGACTCGTCGCACAATCGTGCCTCGAAGGCTGGTGGACCTCTCCGGGGTCGGTCGAGTTTGCTTTTTTCTGGGTGATCGCGGGCGTGATGAGCGGGCAGCGACTGACGCTGACAGAAGCGACCGGCACCAAAACCCGATCGCGGCATGCCTCCGGACGCCTGGTACCGACATGAGGCTGGCCGCAAAACGAACGCTCGGCCGATTAATTCCCCCCGCGCCCACTCCACGCCGGGTCGCGCTCATCTACCACGCCCTTGGAGACTCGCCCTCGGCACAGTCCCCACACGATTTCGCGCATCAGATTGAGTGGCTCGCGCGCCACGCCACGGTCACAACGGCGAGCAACCTCGCGACGTTGCCAGCCGAATCGGCGCTTAACGTCGCCATCACGTTCGATGACGGCTATGCATCCGTTACCGACCATGCGCGTGCCATCCTCACCGATTCAGGCATGGCGGCGACGGTCTTCATTTGCACCGATGAGATCCGCCCGTTGCGGCATGTATCGACCCGGCGGCAGGTCACTACCCGGGGGAGGTTTTTATGTGCTGGGACGATGTCGCGGGACTTGCATCGGCCGGCTGGGAAGTTGGTTCGCACGGAGCCACGCACGTCGATCACAGCGCAATCGCCCAGCCAGCCGCAGCGATGGAATGCACGTCAGCGCTTGCCGCCTTGAGAACCCGTTTGGGGACCGCGCGTCCAGCCTTCGCGTACACCTGGGGCCGGGCGACACGGCCCCTCGCGCGATTAATCCAGGAGACCGGCTACGAGTGCGCGTTCACTGGCATCCACGGTGCGTTGGACAAGGCCGACGACCCATTCCTGTTGCCCCGGATTGCGATTCCATCTGATCTTTCTTTGAGCGACTTCATCGCCATCGTAACGGGCCGCTGGGACTACCTGAGACCCTGGCAGCAACTGCGAGCGCTCGCCCGGTGAAGGTGTTGATCAATGCGGTGTCTGTCCGCGAGGGCGGGCCGCTGGTCGTGCTGCGCCAACTCTGCGAAACCATGCTGTCAGAAAGTCCGGCGCTGACCCTGCACGTTGCCTGCCCGCGACAAACCGGGCTCTCGCTCCGCACGCGTCGTTGCACGTGATCGAGCGTTCCGCGCCGGCGAGCCCCATTGCGGTCCTGCGCTGGTATGAGCACGACTTGCCAGACCTCGCCCGCGAGTCCGGTGTCGACGTTCTTTTCAGCATGACCAACTACTTGCCAACGTGGCGTCGCCTGCCGTGCGCAGCGGTTTTGCTGGTGCAACATGCCGGCTACTTCTCGCCTGACTTCATCCGCCTGCAGCGAGCGGCATTTCCGTCGATGCGACATCGAATGTCGTTCAATCTCAAAGGTCAACGCGTACGTGCCTCGATCCGCGTCGCCGACCGTGTGCTGGTTCAAACGTCGGCGCTCGCCGCGGTCATTCGCAGCGACCCAGACTGCGATCCACCCCGTGCCCGGTCGAGACTACGCAACACGCGGCCGGACGATCGGATCCATGCGGTCGCGCACGGACCGGGTGTCGCCTCGCTCGCCGCAGCGCCCAGAACGTCAGCGAAGACGCCTGCCAATCTGGGTTTTCTGTGCAAATTCGGCGTACAGAAGGGCTTTCACACGCTCCTCGCCGGCTTGCCCGAAGTACAGCGGCATCACGCGTTCACGCTCCACCTGACCCTCGACCTTGATGACGCGGCCACCGCGGTCCTCCAGGACGCGATCAGCGCCGCGCCGTATCCTGTTTCCAACAAACCGGTGCGGCCGGACGAAGTCCCTGCCGCACTTGAACGTATCGACATATGCATTTTTACGTCCATCTGCGAGTCCTTCGGCTTTCCGCTGATCGAAGCGATGGCACGGGGCATACCTGTAGTCGCGGTCGACGTCCCCGGCAACCGCGAACTCGCAGGCAACGCCGCATTATATTTCGCGATGAACGACAGCGACGGACTCGCCGCGCGCACCCGACAACTCCTGGGCGACACCGCCCTTTATCACGAGATGTCAAAACGCGCGCTGGCGCGATCACGAGACTTCTCGTGGCAGTCTGCGGCGCGCGAAACCCTCGCCGTCATCACCGCAGCGGCCGCAGAACGCGACCTGCAAACAGCTACACGCGGGCACTACGACGATCATCCGTTCGAGTTTCTGACGCCCACAGACGAGGCGAACATTGAGGCCCAGCAACCACCGGCCTTTGCGAGATTCGCTGGTGCCTGCCTGCAACCGGGCGATCACGTTGCTGATCTCGGGTGTGGGCCCGGCAGGGCGAGCCTCTACCTTGCTCGCCTCGGGCACGACGCCGTCTGCATCGACCTTTCCCTGGCGTCGCTGCAACTCGCTCGACACCGCGCACCGACAAATCGATACATCAACGCGTCCAATCTCAATCTGCCGGTCGCATCCGAGAGCTTCGACGCCGTGATCTCGGACGGCGTCATCCACCACACGCCGGACCCAAGGCTGGCGCTCTGCGAAAACCTTCGACTACTGCGCCCGGGGGGCCGCCTCTACCTTGCGGTGTACCGCCGCGACAGCTACTACTACCATCTCTTTACGCGCCTCGGTCCGCTTATTAGAAAACTCGAAGCCCATCCCGCCAGTCGCTGGCTGATCACCGGCGTGGCACTGCCCGTCTACTACCTGGTCCACCTCATCAAATCCCGGGGACGACGGTCCTACGCGGGCGCGCGGAGCTTCTTCTACGATTACATCATCACCCCCCAGGCATCGTTCCACTCAAGCGATGAGATCCACCGGTGGGTCTCCGCGGCAGGCGCTAAGGTCATTGACTACGTGCCCCGGGTCGGCAACACGGTGCATGCCTTCACCATCGCCAAGCGTCAGGTTGGAAAGGACAACCCTGGACCGGATCAGGACAGCACAGATCAGGTCGCCAGGGATCACGCGTTAGGGGGTCAGGTTGAATGAATCGCGATTCAGCGAAACAGCCATTGCGGCAGCTTTCGCAGCGGTTTCATCATCAGGGTCCACGGCCGTGGCGCAAGATCATTGACCCGCCACGCAGCCCGATCCATCCGGTTGGCACGAAACCGGGCTGACAGACTCCGGTTGCTAACACCACCGGTGCGCATGTGGACCAGAACATCGGGAATGTAGGCGACCCGGACCCGCTCTTTGACAAGAAACCGAAGCATCAATTCATAGTCGGCGGCGGTGCCGAGGTCCGTGCGAAACACACCCAGCCGTTCGTAGGCGCTGCGACGCACGAAAAACGTCGGATGTGGCGGCATCCAACCGCGATAGAAAAGGCCCGCGCTGTACGCGCCTGAGCGCCAACGGCGCACAGGTCGCCGGTCGACATTCTCGTAGACAAGATCGCCATAGGTTACGTCGATCGCCGGGTCTGCGAACGCGTCTATTACCTTGTCGAGTACCTGCGCATGTGGGTAGCGATCATCTGCATTCAGCGTTCCGATGATGTCGCCCGACGCCGCCGCGATCCCCTTGTTGATCGCGTCATAAAGCCCGCCATCCGGTCCAGACAATAGGCAACGTCCCGGGCGTGCCGCCGCATTGACCACAGCACCCGTGCCGTCAGTCGAGGCACCATCGACAACGATGTGTTCGCAGTCGCGCTGCGCATCAATGCTTGCAAGGCACGCGCGAATCGTCGCCGAGGCATTGAGAGAAGCGGTGACAATGGAAACCGAGGGCATCAACAGGCCTCGAGGGCGGGTTCTTTCATTCTAGCGCCGTGCGCCGCCCTTTGTACCCGCTGTCGCGCGCCGCGCCGATTCAAGGACGGCAAGCGCTACAGGTGTTGCGCAGATGCCGCTCCTGCAGCGTTCCAGGACACCTCTGCAAGCCAGCATCAGGGACGGACGGTGCCGCATCCAGAGCATTCGGGTATATTACGCATCGCCTTTTCTGAGGCGGTTCCCCATGGCGGACTATCAACTAACGCACCTCAAGGAGCTAGAGGCCGAGAGCATTCACATCATCCGTGAAGTCGCGGCGGAATTCGACAATCCGGTGATGCTGTACTCCGTTGGGAAGGACTCAGCCGTAATGCTGCGCCTGGCGCTCAAGGCCTTCTTTCCCGGCAAGCTGCCATTCCCGTTGATGCATGTGGACACGACGTGGAAATTCCGGGAAATGATCGAATTTCGCGACCGCTTCACCAAGGAAAACGACCTGGAGTTGATCGTGTATATCAATCAGGACGGTGTCGATGCAGGCGTCGGCCCGTTCACGCACGGCAGCGAAAAGCACACAGACATCATGAAGACGCAGGGATTGAAGGACGCCCTCGACAAATACCAGTTCAACGCCGTTTTCGGCGGAGGCCGTCGCGACGAGGAGAAATCACGGGCCAAGGAGCGCGTTTACTCCTTCCGCGACCGTAACCACCATTGGGACCCCAAGAATCAACGCCCTGAGCTGTGGAATATCTACAACAGCGAACATAACAAAGGCGAGGAGATTCGTGTTTTCCCCTTGTCCAACTGGACTGAGCTCGACATCTGGCAGTACATCTATATGGAAGAGATTCCGATTGTGCCGCTCTATTACGCCAAGTCCAGACCCGTGGTCGAGCGCGGTGGCACACTGATCATGGTCGACGATGACCGGATGCCACTTGAACCCGGCGAAGAGCCTCAGATGAAAAAGGTTCGCTTCCGCACACTCGGTTGCTACCCCCTCACCGGGGCGGTCGAGTCCGAGGCCGATACCCTGCCCCAGATCATCCAGGAGATGTTGCTAACCACAACCTCAGAACGCCAGGGACGACTGATCGACCACGATCAGTCGGGCTCAATGGAGCAGAAGAAAAAAGAAGGCTACTTCTAGCTCGTGCTCAGGCGGAGCAGAAACTGGCTCACGCTTGACTAGACCGAACCACCTCCCAGGACACGCTTTCCATGTCACATCAGTCTGAGCTTATCAGCACCGACATCACCGAATACCTGAAACAGCACGAACAGAAAGAGTTGCTGCGCCTGCTCACCTGCGGCAGCGTTGACGACGGCAAGAGCACGCTGATCGGGCGACTTCTGCATGACTCGCACCTGATCCTTGATGACCAACTCGCTGCCATCAAGGCGGACTCGGCGCGCGTCGGAACCGTCGAGGGCGGCCTTGACCTCGCTTTGTTAGTCGACGGTTTGCAGGCGGAGCGCGAGCAAGGCATCACGATTGACATCGGGTACCGCTACTTCTCGACCGCCAAACGCAAGTTCATCATCGCCGATTGTCCGGGCCACGAGCAGTACACACGCAACATGGCGACCGGCGCGTCGACCTGCGATCTCGCGATCATCCTCGTTGACGCGCGGCATGGCGTGCTGACCCAAACGCGTCGCCACACCTTCATTGCATCGTTGCTCGGCATCAAGCACGTCATTGTCGCAATCAACAAGATGGACCTCGTTGAATTCGACGAAGACGTCTATCAGGAGATCAAGAGCGACTTCGCTGCATTCTCGAGCAAGCTCGACATCGTCGACCTTCGCTACCTGCCGATGTCGGCCCTCGAAGGCGACAACGTCGTCGGTAAGAGCGACAAGATGCCCTGGTATGAGGGTGCGCCACTCATGACGATGCTCGAGAACATACAGATTGTCTCCGACAAGAACCTGAACGACTTCCGTTTTCCTGTCCAGTATGTGAACCGCCCCAACCTCAACTTTCGCGGATACTGCGGCACCGTCGCGTCCGGCCTGATCCGCAAGGGCGACGAGGTCATGGTTCTGCCTTCGCGCAAGACCAGCCGGATCAAGAAGATCGTCACCTACGAGGGGGAACTCGCAGAAGCGTTCCCGCCACAATCGGTGACATTGACGCTTGAGGATGAGATCGATATCAGCCGCGGCGACATGATCATCCACCCAAAGAACACGCCCTACTTTTCCGACCGGCTGGACGCGCACGTGGTGTGGATGTCAGACACGCCGATGACCGTCGGCAAGCAGTATCTGTTCAAGCAAGCGACGCGCAAATCCACCGGCTCGATCACCAATATAAGATATCGTATTGATATCAATACGCTGGACCAACAACCCACGCACGGACTTGAACTGAACGAGATTGCGCGCTGTGAGGTCATGGTCTCCCAGCGCCTCGCCTTCGATGCCTATAAAGCGAACCGAACCACCGGTGCGTTCATCATCATCGACCGGCTCACCAACGTGACCGTCGGCGCCGGCATGATCATCGGCACCGGCAACCAGCCTCTGTCCACAACCTGGGAGAATGACACCCGAAGCGAGTTGCTGAAGGCCAATGAGAGCCTGATTACACGAGAACAACGCGAAGCGCGATACGGCCAGAAGCCAAAGACACTACTCCTGACCGGTCTCTCCGGCGCAGGCAAGAGCACGATCGCTTACTCCCTCGAACGCAAACTCTTCGAGATGGGGCGCTCGGCTGCCGTGCTCGACGGGGAGAACATGCGACTTGGACCCTCCAGCGACCTGGGTTTCGACAACGATTCGCGCTCCGAGAATGTCAGACGGGGCATCGAGATCGCCAAACTGATGAACCATGCGGGCATGCTTGCGATCTGTGCGTTTGTCGCGCCGAGCGAGGTCGTGCGGCAAAAGGCGCGCCAACGTGTGGGTGAGGATTTCCTGCTGGTGCACGTGAATGCGCCGCTCGAGGTCTGCAAGGCGCGCACACGGCACGGCGTCTACGAATCCGACCTTGATACGATACCGGGCGTGACTCTGGCCTTTGAAGCGCCCGTTAGCGCCGATCTAACGCTCAATACCGATCAACTCTCCGTCGACGAAAGTGTCGAGGCTCTGATCGGTTTGCTGGAACGCTCAGGCGCTTTCTGACGGCGCGTTGGCAAGCTCATCGATGACCTCTGCAAGTTCGTCTGCGAAAGCCGACTGACTGACACCGTATCGTGCTCGCAGCGATTCGCAATCAAGAACGGAATACCGGGGGCGCTGCGCGTCGGTGGGAAAGTCCGCGCTTGTCACC
>Ga0115002_10009552_pt1 | contig 10567 bp, 9 predicted proteins | sample ArcticOcean_MG_C_8_FD_89576 | JGI IMG/M metagenome (GOLD analysis project Ga0115002, IMG submission 89576) | Marine microbial communities from western Arctic Ocean - ArcticOcean_MG_CB11_86 | ecosystem: Environmental > Aquatic > Marine > Oceanic | place: Arctic Ocean: Canada Basin | collected... | reverse complement strand
GCATCTCCAAGTAACGCTTCTAAATCATCATCTTCTGAGCCTTCTTCAACATCTTCAAGCAACGCTTCTAAGTCTTCTTCAGCGTCTTCGGCTTCTTCTTCGGCATCTCCAAGTAACGCTTCTAAATCATCATCTTCTGAGTCTTCTTCAACATCTTCAAGCAACGCTTCTAAGTCTTCTTCAGCGTCTTTGGGCTCTTCTTCTAATGCCTCTTCTTCGATCTCTTCCAGCATGGCATCCAAACCATCGCTTTCATCCTCAGTCTCTGATTCTTGAAGCATCGCGTCTAAATCATCGTCTTCTAGTGCAGTCACATCTTCTGGCACTTCATCTTCAACATCTTCTAAAAGAGCCTCTAAGCCACCATCATCTTCTGCATCGTCAGCTTCGTTAATCAAAGAATCCAATGCCTCATCGGCACCATCATCTATTTCATCAGCTTTTGCAAGCAATGCATCAACAGGGTCATCATCGTCTTCTTCCTCCAAAGATGCGACCGCATCATCCAAATCTAAAACATCTGCATCACCACCAGGTTGAGATTGCTCAGTATCTGCTAAGGTCGCCTGATAGAGCATATCATTCAAATCAGAGACATCTGCATCATCGCCAGACGCGTCTGATGTTGCAGATTCATCAGGCTCATCAGACTCCATACGTTCAAGCATGGCTTCCATATCATCTGTCAATTCAGACAAATCTGTATCGCCGCCTTCGGTGATAGGCGCAGTTTCAGTTTCGGCATTGTCTTCCAAATTGTTCAATAGCGACTCCAGATGATCCGCGTCGCCTTGAGACTCTGCCAGCATCTGATCGAGTGTTTCTTGATCAAGAGAAGACGGTTTCTGACCTTCATTGGGAGATTGTTCTTTTTCTTCCGGCATGGCAATATCCTCAGCGGCCAAGATCGGGTGGGGGAGAATTGCGTGATACACGAATGCGATAAAAACTTATTTATCAAAAAGTTACAAAGCGGGATTTTGGGATGATCGCTTTGCTATCGCACAAACACGCATAAGTTGCTTATTTATATAATACTTTATGTTTATCGACCAATTTGGAAAGAGCTTTAACCTTCCAAGCACAAGACATCGTATAATTCACTGTCTCACAACGAAATATAACATAATAGCGCCCATGTTCAAAGTGGCAAAATAAAAGGGGACTCTATATTTAGAGTCCCCTTCGCCATCCCGTCCACATCATTAGTTTTTATTGCCCCTCGGTACCCGCCTCTTCACCACCACCCATCGGATTCAGAATTCGATCAATCTGATCTTCACAATACTTCTTATAAATACGATCAGCTGTGCCTTTTTTATAATGTTCAATGGCCGTTTCTTTATCACCCAATTCGCGATAACAGTCACCCAAAATGACATTTGCGGGCACTTTCCATTTAGAGGATCCAACTGCTTTATTGGCACTGGTTATACCAGATTTAAATTGCTTAAGCTCTGAATACGCGACCGCAGCACGATAGTGATATTCAGGATCTGATTTAATCGCAATGGCTTTTTGATAGGATGCAAGCGCACTCTTATACTGCTTGGCATCAGACTGTGCTTTGCCCAAATCGGCACGCACTCTTGGGTCCTTAGGGTCAATTTCTGTGGCTTTTTGTAAAACCGCAATCGCCTTACTGTTCTGATTTATTTTTTGATACACAATGGCCAAATTTCGGCGCGCCCGGTTGTCTGTTTCATCAGCTCGAATGGCCTTTTCGTAGGCCAATATTGCCTTACTATTTTTTCCTGTTGTCTTAAATAAATCGCCCAAAGCGCGGTGGGCCTTGCCATAAGTATCATCTAAATCAATAGCGGTTTCGAAAGCGTCTTGTGCCGCACTATATTTTCGGGCACGCTGCTGTGCCAAACCCAAGTTATAAAATGCTGTAGAATTACCGGGATTTAGTTGTGTCGCAGATTCATATTGTGCTGCCGCTTTGGGGTAATTGCGCTGTTTAAAAAAGGCACCACCTTGTTTAAGGTATGCGTTTTCTAAATATTCCTGTGCTTTTCCTTCGGAAAAACTCGGATTAAGTTGTATCACCTTCTGAAAGCTCCCTTGTGCATCTTTAAACGATTTTCTTTTATATTGGAGCGCTCCAAGCTCGAAATAGGCTTCGATATAGTCGGGTTTGATCGATGTGGCCATTTTATAGGCTTCTTCGGCGTTGTCGAGATTACGCAATTTTTCCAACGCTTTGCCCTGGGCGCGATAGGCTTGGGCATTTTTTGTATCGAGCTTCACGGCTTCTTCAAAAGCAACCAATGCCTCTTGAAAATGCCGTTTTTTAAACAGATCTTGACCTTCGGTATATTTCTGGGCCGATTCGGGCGATACACCCTGGGCCATTGCTGTACCCGCAATGAATAGAGGCAACATCAATACTGTAAAAAGATGACGAAGTCGCATGTCGAAAGTCTCCATTTGTGTGATAATGAACAGGTCTTTGGCAAAAGTAAAATTTCTAAAACTATTTACTGAGACTTATATATTGTCAAATTTTGTGGTTTGTGTCAAGTCTCTAATCTCAACCCATTATTAAATATTCAATCAAGCGCTCAAAGTGTAATTATGAACGGCTTACAGCTTGTTGATTTTGCCCCAATTAAGAAGGGCCATTGTGCACATGCACAATGGCCCCCCCATTGTTATTTGAAACAGTCTGCCAGCCAACCCGCATTTATTCTGAAGATAAAAAACAGGCAACCAAAATCTTAGAAAAATGCTTAATTCAACCGGAATGAAATCGGTTGCGTCATCCACACAGAAACCGGTTTGTCATTTTGGCGTGCCGGTTTAAAACGAAACTGCATAATCGCATCAATAGCTGCCTTACGGAAAATTTCTTGCCCCCGCAACACCTGCACATTGCTCACACGACCATCTTTACCCACCAAAAACTTCAGGAAAACCTTACCCGCAAGCCCCGCTTTACGGGCCATTTCGGGATAGGAAGGAGCCACTTGATGTATCGCTTCTGGTTTGTCCTCCACCATGTAGAATTCAAGAATTTCTTCTACTTCGTCCTCACCAGGCGGAGGTGGAGGTGGCAGATCAACCATTGCATCATCAAAATCAAGATCGGTGCTCTCAATGGTCACATCGTCGGGAACATCGTCACTCTCTGTTTCGATAGGTACGGCAGGACGCGGTGGCGGTGGCGGACGTTTGATTTGTTGTGTTTCTGGAATATCAACCGTTTCCATAATAATCTGTTGTTTCTTTCGGCCACTTGCATCGGCATCAAAGTTCGGATATATGACCGCCACCAAGGTATGTGCAACTAACGTAATGGCGGTGCAAATGTTCAAAACCTTGTTATAGGTTCGGCGCAAATCTGCCTCTGGGGCCTTTTCACGAATCATAGCCATAAGTTACCCCTCCCGATTGGCTGCAAAGTTAATTCGAAGCGCATCTGCTTTACGCAGTTCTTCAAGAACTTTACTAATAAGCCCATAAGGTGCACGTTGATCACATTTAACCGAAACAATCATGCGAGGATCCGTAACCCGACGATTATAAAAAATACCGGCAACGTCATCTATATTGGCAACTTTGTCATCAATATAAATTTTGCGATCGGCAGACACCCACAAATAGTTGATATGGCGACGTTTCTTCAACTCTTCAATCTTCTCGGCTTTGGGCAGAACGATGCCTGATACGCGGAAACGCACAAACACGGTCGAAACCATAAAAAAGATGAGAAGCAAAAACGTAATATCGGCCATCGATCCAGTAGGGATACTCTGTGCAACCCCACCTTTTTTCTTAAAATTCATAAACACATCTCCACGAAAACCTACTACTCACTGGGTGAAGCCAACGAAATGCGCTCGGCACCTGAAAGTTTCACTTCGTCTAAAACATCGATAAATACATTGTAGGGTGTTTCTTCATCAGCTTTGAGCGAAACAATGAGATTAGTATTTTCAACCATACGGCGTTCCAAATCTGCTCGAAGCTGACTGATAGAAATATTATCAGACAAATTGATAAGAATATCGCCATTCACGTTGACCCAAATATTGCAAATATTCTTCTTTTGGATCTTTTTGGATTCACCCTGAGGAGGCAACAACATACCAATTCCCTTGTCTTGGTTCATAGTTGTTGTCACCAAAAAGAATACCAGCAGCAAAAACACAATATCTGCCATTGAACCCGTAGGAATTTCAGGCGAAGATTTTTGTCGGCGCTGTAAGGCCATATCTTAATTCTCCTTGCCAAGACCCAGCTGAATCAGATCTTCGACAAATTGATTGGAGCTTTCCTGCAAATCAATGATAATTTTGTCGATTTTTGACAGAAAAAAGTTATATGCAGCTTGTACCGGAATAGCCACAATCAAACCTGCAGCAGTTGTAAGCAAAGCTTCTGAGATACCACCAGCTACCACACTCGGGTCCACATCGCCAGCAGCAGCAATATCGTTAAATGCCCGGATCATACCCGACACAGTACCTAAGAACCCAACCAATGGCGCCAAGTTGGCCACCGTTGAAAGCCAAACCATTCCGCGTTCTAAGAACGCCATTTCAACAGCGCCAGCATCTTCTATGGCTTTTTCAACATGCACAATGCCTCTATCTAAGCGCAACAACCCTGCATGCAACACTGTTGCAACAGGGCCCACGGTGTTGGAACACAATTCGGCAGCACCTTCAGGGCCACGTTGTTTGAGTGCATCTTGCATTTCTACCATAAACTCTTTGGCATTGATATGGGCTTTGCTCAATGTCCAAAATCGTTCAATAATCACAACAATTCCAAAAAACAACATAAGCAGCAGCGGCCACATAAAGTTTCCGCCTTGAAAAAAGAGTTTTACCATGCCACATCTCCCAAATGAGTTTGTATTAAGTGATGAGTAGCGGAGGCAACCCGCCTCCAGAAATATTCAAAAATGGGCAATTGCCCCTTAGTAAAACAAAACCTACTTTTTACCCGTCTGTTTCACCTCCTCTTTTTTCTTGGATCCTTCAAAAAACTTGCGGCGTGCAATTTCTTCTTCACTCAAAGGCGGATCAAGCGTTTGCATCATCGCTTTGGCATTGCCTTTCCACTGTGGATCTTTTAGTGCTTTTCTAAACCAATCAAGTGCTTGTACAGAATCTTGTTTGGCACTGGTATCTTTTTGAAACTTATCAAAAAAGTGTTCACCCATCATATAAGGATATTTGCCATTGCGCGGATCTTTCTTTAACCCCAAACTGACCCACTTCATATCTCCTGTGGCATCGGTCAATTGCTCTATAACCCCCAAATTGCCAGGCTGTAACTTATACATTTTATTGAGCAGTGCAGTTATGGCGCTCTTAGACTTGTTCAATTGCCGAGAAATATTGATCAAACGTTCCAAATAAAGAATGTTTTCGGCATCGTGACCGTGCAAAATCCCATAACCCGAAAAAGCCTTGCCTAACTCACCACGTTTAAAATACATCCCAGCCAAAGACTCGCGCGTGGCCTGATCATTGGGGGCCATCTCCAAAACTTTTTCCATCTCCACCAAAGCTTCATCTTCTCCGCCCGTATGCATATGCAACTTGCCAATCATTTCACGCACCTTGGGGTCATCGGGTGCCAACTCCCCCCAACGCTGAGCATATTCAAGCGCTTTTTCTAAATTTTCAGCATCAACACACAATGTCACCAAAGAGTACAAATATTTAATCTCTTCGTCTTGCTCCAAGGTGAGCCCAAGCAAAGTTTCATACGTAGCAATCGCTTCTTCACTTTTTTCCTGGTAGACATAGATCGTAGCCAAATCGGAATAGGCGCCTTTGGTATATTTGCCATTTGGCGCCAATTCTATTGCTTTTTGATACCACGTGATCGCTTCCTCATAGTTTTCGGCCTTATTAAATGTGCGCGCCAAATACCGTGCCGTAGAGGAGTTTGTAGGATCATGTGACCAGGATAGGAGAAATTGCTTTTCTGCATCTTCTAATTGACCTTGCTTATAATAATTACTACCAAAATATCGGTGCTTGCCTGCCACCTTAGCCGAATCAGCTTTACTCATTTGCACGGCATCATCTTGTGCGGAAACAGAGGTCACTTGCCAAAAAGGACAGAATCCAACCAACAGTCCACAAACAACCACCCATCTTTTCAGGATCATAATTACCTCTCCAAACGCATGAACATTCTTATGAAAGAAATATAATGTCGGGTAATTCCAAATAAGTTTAGATTCACAAATGGATGTGAATCTAATGAAACAAAAAAAGTCTGTCAAGGCAAAATCAGAACACCGTTTAAACGAAGCTGTGGGCGTCAAGTTCCCTTGTATTGAATTCTGCTACAACAGGTTATGAGTGATCTTTATATGCAACGGGTCTAATCTTAAACCATCCTAATTATACCAACCACAAAGTGATCATCAAATTGGGCATTTCAAACCCACTGTAATCGCAGACAAACAGCTCATAGTGATCAGATAAAGACGCATTCACCTATGCACGGCCCAATCGATGTAAGCGTTGATCTATTTGTACACGTTTCTGCTCTGCCTGCTGCAAAGTTTCTAACAAATGCAGTGCAGCCCCAGTAGGTTGTGCAGATACATTGCGATCCAATTCGGCAGCCTCGCGTAGCAACACAACTTCCTGTGTTATGGTTTCAATGGTATCGCTTTGTAAACAAGCCGTGTCTAAATAGTCGTCAAATAAAGATTCGCGGGCCAATACTACTTTTTCCAAATCATCTAAAATTCCCGCGGCTGCTTTATATGCGGTTAAAGCCCGTCCATTTGCAGTTACTTGACGAAAGCGTGCCAGGGCTTCACCAATGCGGTCTTCTATATCATCACGCCGTGTTTCAACCTGCAATAAAGTACCCATAATCGTTTCTCGAACAGGCAAAGCACGGGTGCTGCGTTGCCGGCGGCGTTGGTGTTTCAATTGCCTTCGAAGCTCAAAATAGTTGAGCAAGGCATCACCTTTTAACCAAGCAAGTAGTATGGGCCCAACAATTAAAATAAAAAACAAAAAGACTTGTAAAAGCATCTTGGTACCCCTAACGAATTTGCCTAAAGATTAAGACTATGGATATTAATGCGAGCCTGCATCATCGTCAACATGAATATATATGGCTATTGCAACAAATTGTCTATGAGATCTACTGGAGAAATGCTATTGACAGACCTATAGGGAGTCTGTATACTTTGTCAATCTTTACCTAATAGTTTCGAGAGATTCTTATGCACCGTTTTTTAATTCCGCATGGTCTGCCCTTTCGAAAGCGGCGACCAACCTCCCCCCAAAACCCGATGGTGGGGTGTGCAAAAAAAGTGTGCTTGGTTCTTTGAGCCCCTTGATGCGTCTGCGTCAAGGGGATTTTTGTATCTAACAACAAACATACCCTAAATACCCAACAGGAGGAAAGTGCATATGGACAATATGACAGGAAAAGTAGTCAAAGAGGGCCTCACATTCAATGATGTATTGCTCTTACCTTGCAAATCTGACGTGCTGCCCCGCGACGTGGATCTTTCGACCCGCTTAACACGTGGCATCACACTCAATATTCCATTGGTCAGTGCTGCCATGGATACGGTCACAGAAGCACGGCTGGCCATTGCCATTGCCCAAGAAGGTGGTATTGGCATTCTACATAAAAATCTTCCAGTTGAAGTGCAAGCCGAGGAAGTCGAAAAAGTAAAACGTTCTGAAAGCGGCATGATCGTAGACCCGGTAACACTCTCGCCAGAGCATTACATTTCTGAAGCTTTGGATCTGATGCGCAAGTATCGCATATCGGGTGTGCCTATTGTTGATAACAACAACCGCTTGGTTGGCATCTTAACCAACCGCGATTTGCGTTTTGAAAAAAATGTCAACCGACAAGTTAAAGATGTGATGACCTGCAAAGGATTGGTTACCGCCAAATTGGGGATATCCCTTGAAGAAGCGCAAGAGATTCTGCAAAAACACCGCATAGAAAAATTGCCAGTTGTTGACAACACAGGTATTTTAAAAGGGCTCATAACAGTTAAAGACATCGAAAAGAAAACCCAATATCCCTTAGCGTGCAAAGATGACTTGGGTCGTTTGCGCGTGGGAGCCGCTGTGGGTGTGGGGGGAGATTCTGATTTACGTATAGAAGCCCTCATAGACCGCGGCGTTGATGTCATTGTCATTGATACCGCACACGGTCACTCTCAGGGTGTATTGGAAGCCGTTGATCAATTCAAAAAGAAACACCCTGAGATTCAAGTTATTGCTGGTAATATTGCAACAGGGGACGCTGCCAGAGATCTCATTTCAGCAGGGGCTGATGCCATTAAAGTGGGCATGGGGCCCTCTGCCATTTGTACTACCCGTATCATTGCGGGTATTGGCGTACCACAAATTACAGCCATTATGGATTGTGCCGAAGTCGCATCCAAAGCCGGCGTGCCTCTTATTGCCGACGGTGGCATTACCCAATCGGGTGATATCACCAAAGCCATTGCTGCAGGTGCCAACTCTGTCATGATTGGTTATCTCTTTGCGGGTACCGATGAAAGCCCCGGCGAAACAGTCATCTATCAAGGTCGCACCTTCAAAGTCTATCGGGGCATGGGGTCTTTGGGGGCTATGCAGCGTGGCAGCAAAGACCGTTATTTCCAAGGTGAAGTAGAAGCCGACAAGCTCGTGCCTGAAGGAATTGAAGGGCAAGTGCCTTACAAGGGGTCTTTCTCGGGTTTCATCTATCAGCTTATTGGCGGCCTTCGTGCGGGTATGGGATATTGTGGCACGCGCAACATTGATGAATTGCGAAACAACAGTCGTTTTGTAAGAATAACATCTGCTGGTGTTCGTGAAAGCCATGCCCACGACATTGCAGTGACCAAAGAAGCACCCAATTATCGGCTTGATTCGTCGCATTAAACACAACAGCCCCTCCGACCAATCAACTCACAACCACAGAGAACACCTGGTGTATCGTTCTCTGTGGTTTATTTGTTAAGGCCTATTATGCCTATCAACATCGAAGCCCTCCGATCAAAATTCCCTATCACACAATCATATATCTATATGAACCATGCTGCGGTGGCACCCATATCTACCCCAGTACAACGTGCGATGAACCAACAGTTAAAAGATGTTGCCCAGCACGGCATCGTACATTCAGATAGATGGGAAAACCTCTATCGCCGTACCAGACGTGTTGCAGCACAACTCATCAACGGAAGACCTTCAGAAATTGCCTTTGTTAAAAACACCACAGAAGGCATTCAGATTGTGGCCAATGGACTCAAATGGAAACGTGGAGAAAATGTCGTCATAGCCGACCGAGGTTTCCCTGCCAATGTGTATCCATGGATAAACCTAAAGTCGCGTGGGGTAGAAACGCGATTTGCACCCGAAGTTGAAGGCCGTATACCTATAGAAACACTTTTCAACCAAGTAGACAAACACACACGCATTATTTCTATCAGCTCTGTCGAATTTGCCACTGGGTTTCGTCACGATATTAATCAAATTGGTGAATTTTGTAAAAAAAATAACATCTTATTTTTTGTAGATGCGATTCAAAGTTTGGGTGCATTAAAATTAGATGTGGAAAAAGCACACATAGATTTTCTATCTGCGGATGCACACAAATGGTTACTTGGCCCAGAAGGAACAGGCATTTTTTATTGTGCCAAAAAAGCAATGCGCCATGTTACGGTAAACAACCTTGGGTGGGCAAGTGTCATCAACCCGGAAGATTATCTTTCATACGATCCCACACCATTGCCCAATGCACAAAGATTTGAATCGGGTACGCTCAACACGGCGGGCATATATGGCCTCAAAGCGAGCCTCGACTTGATTCAACAACTCGGTATCGAAAACATCGAATCACGTATTATGATCCTCACGGATCAGCTCGTCGCAGGGTTACAAGAAAAAGGATATCAGGTCATCAGCTCGCGCAAAAAAGGCGAAAAATCGGGCATTGTATCATTTTATCATCCCAAACAAATATTGGATGATCTCTTTTTAATATTACAAGAAAACCATATCATATGTGCCCAACGTGGCAACGGTATCAGACTGTCTCCTCATGTATACAATACAGAAGAAGAGATCGATCAAATCTTAAACGTGCTGCCTGAATAAAACCGACGATCTATAAAGTATGGCTCATCATCAAGACGTGTCATAAATTGTTTTTTACGACCGTTTACACATTCATTTTTGACGCAAGTATGAATCAAACTTTAGGATGATTACGAGAAAATTAATTAATTTGTAAGTTTAGTCTTGATTATTTCCATGTTAAGGTCTTATATTCACCCAAGATAAACACAAAATAAAGAGAGCTTAAGTTGTCTTACAATTATTCTTGCTCTCGAAATCAAACGCTAAGGAGGTGAAACACAATGGCAAAGAAAAAAGTTGCAAAAAAAGCCGCTGCTAAAAAAGTTGCTGCTAAAAAGCCTGCTAAAAAAGCCGCTGCTAAAAAAGTTGTGAAAAAAGTTGCTGCTAAAAAGCCTGCTAAAAAAGCCGCCGCTAAAAAAGTTGTGAAAAAAGTTGCTGCTAAAAAGCCTGCTAAAAAAGCCGCCGCTAAAAAAGTTGTG
>Ga0115002_10009551_pt1 | contig 10568 bp, 9 predicted proteins | sample ArcticOcean_MG_C_8_FD_89576 | JGI IMG/M metagenome (GOLD analysis project Ga0115002, IMG submission 89576) | Marine microbial communities from western Arctic Ocean - ArcticOcean_MG_CB11_86 | ecosystem: Environmental > Aquatic > Marine > Oceanic | place: Arctic Ocean: Canada Basin | collected... | reverse complement strand
TAAATAATTTAATAATATTATTTATACTGCTTTTGATTGCGGGTCTTATATATTCATTAATTTTATCACCCCCCGATTATATTCAGGGTGACTCTGTAAGAATTATGTATATTCATGTTCCTTCATCCTTTCTAGCACTAGGTTGCTTTGGATTGATAGGAATAGCATCAATTTTTAATTTAGTTTTTAGAATTAAATTTATGCCCCTGTTAGCAAAAAGTTTAGCTACTGTTGGATGTACATTTTCATTAATCTCAATTGTGACAGGTTCATTTTGGGGAAAACCAACTTGGGGAATATGGTGGGTTTGGGATGCTAGGCTAACATCTATGTTTATATTATTTCTTTTTTATATTGCCTATATTTTTACTTGGAAAATTATTACTAATTTTGAAAAAGCAAATAAAGCATCATCAATAATAGCAATTATTGGTTTATTTAACTTGCCTGTTATTAAATATTCAGTTGACTGGTGGAACACTCTCCACCAACCATCAAGTATTACTCTAACCTCAGCTCCAACAATACATTACACAATGTTGATACCATTGATAATTATGTTTTTGGCTTTAGCTGTGTATTCTTTAGTTATTTTTTTAATGAGATATAAAATAGAAGCTATTAAATTTAAATTAAATAAAAAAAAATAATATTAATTAAATAAATTTCTAAACTTTTCTATATTTTTTGTTGTAAAAAAATAATATTAAAACCCCAACGACTAAGAAAACAAATGGCAAGAACCAAAGCGCTAAAGTGTTTAATTTAAGAGGAGGTTTTAAAAGAATAAAGTCTCCATATCTTTCTGTTAAAAAAAAATATATTTCATCATCACTCTTACCTTTTTTAATCTCATTTCTAATTAAAACACGTAAATCTTTCGCAAGAGGAGCATTTGATTCGTCAATTGACTGATTTTGACAAATCATACATCTTACATTTTTAGAAATATTTCTGGCTCTTATTTCGTGATCTTTATTTTTCATTATTTCATTTGGTTCTACCGCGTAAGAAATATTTAAAAGATTAAAAAAAAATAAAAAAGACACCAATGTTACAAAAATTTTATTTATCATTTTTTTAATTTTAAAGTTGCAATAAGAAGATTTATTTTTTTATATATTTTTTTTGTTATAGGACCAACATGTCTATATTTAATTATTCCATCTGAACTAATAACAAACGTTTCCGGGATTCCATAAACTCCCCAATCAATTGCAATTCTACCATTTTTATCTAACGGCACATCAGAATAAGGATTTCCTAAATCTTTTAACCAAGCGTTAGCTTTTTCGGGGTCATCTTTATAGTTTATTCCAATTATTCTTAATTTTTCTTTGCTTTGAAACTTTTTAATATACCCATGCTCGTCACGACAAGGTTTACACCATGTTGCAAAAAAGTTAACTAAAACTATCTCATTTCCAAATTCCTCAGAGGAAATAAATTTTTTATTTTTAAATAAAGATTCTGTTTCAAAAAAAGGAATAGTTTTATTAATTAAATTGGATGGAATTTCAGAAGGATTTCTATCAATAATCAAAAGGTAAAAAAAAATTGATACAATAATTAAAAAAAATATAGAAGGAATAATTAAAATTTGTTTTACCATTTTAACAATTTTTTTAAATTAGTATTTAAAGAAACAATTCCACCTAAAAATATTAGCAGAGAACCAATCCATATCCATATTACTAAAGGATTATAATAAATTCTTACTACCCACCCATTAGCCATATTTCCCTCTCCTAAAACTATATATAAATCTCTAAATAAATTAGAATGAATAGAAGCTTCACTCGTAAAAATATTAGTTATTGGATAAAATCTGTTTTCAGGTTTTAGTTTTGTAATAATTTTTTTCTCATCATCGCGTACTAAAAAATTACCCCGTACAGCTATATAATTTATTCCTTTAATTTCTACGATTTGGTCAAAAATAATATTATAATTTTTAATTTTAATTTCGTTTTTAACTTTCATTTTAACAATTTTTTCATCTTGCCAAACGCTCGAACCGGTTATTCCCAAAATTAGCAATCCAACACCTAGATGAGCAATAAACATACTCATAGAATAAGCTTTATTTTTTCTAATTATATTAAGTACGTTGTTCGAAATGATCCAGAAAGATAATATTATTCCAGCAAATCCTAAAATACTATACGATTTATAAAATAAAAAAATTGCAATAGTCATTATTAACGTAATTAAAACACTAGGAATAATTTTTTTTAAAATTTTTAATTTATCTTCCTTGCCCCAGCTCAAAATTGGACCAATGCCCATTACTATAATTGCAGGTATCATTATTGGGATCACGGTTGAGTTATAATAAGGCTCTCCAACAGAAATTTTATTATTAGTAAAAGCTTCTACTAAAAGTGGATAAATGGTACCCAAAAATACTGTGGCACAAACAACTGTCATAAAAATATTATTTATAAGTATTGATCCCTCTTTACTAAAAGAAGAAAAATAATTGTTATCAAAAAACTTTCTTGATTTCACACCAAATAATATTAAAGAGTAACCACCAAGTAGAGCGGTAAATATAAGAATATAAATTCCTCTTGAGGGGTCTAAAGCAAAAGTATGAACGCTGGTTAATATTCCTGATCTTACTAAAAAAGTTCCTATCACACTTAAAAGAAAAGCTAATATTGCTAATAACAAGACCCAAGCTTGAAGAGATTTTCTTTTTTCAACAATAATAAGAGAATGAAGTAAAGCTGTACCAATAAGCCAAGGCATGAAAGATGCATTTTCAACAGGGTCCCAAAACCACCAGCCACCCCAGCCTAATTCATAATAAGCCCAGACAGAACCAAGAGCAATTCCTATAGTTAAAAAAGTCCAAGCACCTATTACAAAAGGCTTCATATAATTGTACCAAAAAATATTTTTTTTATTATTTAAAATTAAAGTAGCTACACTCATAGAAAAAGCTGCAGAAAAACCTACGTAACCAATATATAATAGCGGTGGATGGATAGCTAACGCGGGGTCTTGTAAAATAGGATTAAATCCTAAACCCTCTAATTGAGCAGGAAATACTCTTAAAAAAGGATTTGATGTAAAAATAGTAAATAATAAAAAGCCAATTATTATAAATGCCTGAATTTCTAAAGTTTTTAAAATGAAAGATGAATTTTTTTTATTGAGTAATTTAAATATAAAGTAATTAACCAAAGTCAAAACAAGCATCCATAATAACATAGAACCTTCGTGGTTACCCCAGACGCCTGCAATTTTATAAAGCAAAGGTTTTGTCGTGTGTGAATTTTGAACAACATTTATTACTGAAAAATCGGAAATTACATGTGAATAAATTAGTAAAAAAAATGATATTAAGGAAGAAAAAAACAAAAAAATTACAGCTAAAGAAATATATTTTATATTTTTATTTTTTCTTGAAGAGAAAAATTGAAATACTGCAAAAAACAATGATAACCAGAGAGTAAAATTTCCTAAAGACGGGATCATAATTGTAGCTTATAATACTACTTTTTAAGCAGACTAACCAAGAGCTACTATTGAAGCAGCAATAGAAGCAAGTCTTGATTCAGCCTCATCAGATCTACTGGTAATTACAATAGGTGCTTTTCCACCCAATACAACTCCTGCAGCACACGCTCCCATAAAATAAATCATCATTTTAACTAGAGCATTTCCTGTCTCGACGTTAGGAACTAATAAAATGTCAGTATTTCCCGAAACATTATTTTTAATTTTTTTAATAACAGCGGATTTTTTTGAAACCGAATTATCAAATGCCAAAGGTCCAAATACATCAGCTTGAATGTTTTCCTCTTTTGCTTTTTTAGTAATCAGATTAGCATCTATAGAGCTTGGAACACTTTCTAATATTTCTTCAGTAGCGGATAAAACTGCTACCTTTGGTCTAGAAATACCAATTTTATTTGCAAAATCTACTGCATTTCGAAGTATATGCATTTTAACTTCTAGTTTAGGCAAAACATTAACCACTCCATCAGTTATAATAAAAGGTTTATCATCTTTATCTAATGTCATATGCCATATATGACTTAATCTTTTTTTTCCTATTAAATTTAAATCTCTTTTTAAAAAAGCTTTCATCAAAATATCCGTATGGATGTGCCCCTTGACAATAATTTTAACTTTGCCCTCGCTAGCTAATTTAGCTGCTATAGGAGCGGTACTATTTTCATCTTGCTCGTTAATAATTTTATATTTTGATATATCCCATTTTAATTTTTGAGAAAGTATTTTTATTTCTTTTTCATTTCCAATAAATATAGGGTTAATTAAATTGTGTTCTACTGCCTTATAAACTGATTCCATTGGAAACATTTCTCCTGCATTTACAATAGCCGCATCAACAACACCTGTTTTTTTTGCAACATTAATTAAATTATTAGGGCAGACAATTTTTTTATTTGATAACATTTGCTAAAATGCCCATTCGTAAGCAGAAAGAGAAACAGCACCACCAGTATGAATAAAAAGTATATTATCATTTTTTGTAAATTTTTTATTTCTTATTAATCCAATTAAACCAGCAAATCCTTTACCTGAATAAACCGGATCTAATAGTATAGCCTCCTTTTTTGCTAATAGTTTTGTAGCTTCTATCATACCTTCGGTAGGTTCCCCATAACCTGGTCCAATATATTCATCGTATACGAGTACTTCTGATTTTTCTAATATTTTGCATTGAAGTTTTTCACAGGTTTTTTTTGCTTCATCGTAAACTTTTTTTTCTTGTGTTGTTTTATCGTATCTAACACAAATTCCATTTATAGAAATATTAGAATTAAAATATTTTTTACCAGCTAATAAACCTGCTTGTGTCCCAGCGCTTCCTGTAGCATGCACAATTTGTGAAAAATTATATTTATTATTTTCTTTTATTATCTCATTAAAACATTCCACATAACCTAGAGCACCAATTGAATTAGATCCGCCTCCAGGTATAAAGTAAACTTTAGTTCCCTTAGATTTAATATTTTCTATTATTTTTTCCAAATATTCAAAAATATTTTCATTCTTGGGGCATATCTTTACTTCTGCTCCAAAAAGTTTATCTAAAAAAACATTTCCAGAATTCATATAGCTATCTGGGGGATCCTTGAGTCTTTGTTCTAAAATAATTAAGCATTTTAAACCCATTAAAGCACAAGCGGCCGCAGTTTGTCTTGCATGGTTAGATTGAACAGCTCCAACTGTAACAACTACTTCAGCTTTATTTTTAATGGCATCGGGCATTAAAAATTCTAACTTTCTAGTTTTATTACCACCAGTTGCTAATCCTGTGCAGTCATCTCTTTTTATAAAAATATTTGGTCCGCCTAAATAGGTAGATATATTTTTTAAAGGCTCTATGGGTGTTGGAAAATGACCTAATTTTATTCTTTCAAATTTTTCTAACATACTTATTTATCTATGATATTAATTAAAATATGCAAGATATATACATAGGAGACGAAGGCAAAGGGTTTCCTGTGGTTTTTATTCATGGTTTTTTAGGTTCATCAAAAATGTGGAAACCCCAAATTGATTTTTTTAAACAGTATTTTCGAATAATTACACCAGATTTGCCTGGTTTTGGAAAAAGTTACAAAGCAAAACCTCATAATAGCATTCAATCAATAGCTAATTTATTATTAGATAGCCTTAAAGAAAAAAAAATAGATAAGTTTCATTTACTAGGCCATTCTATGGGAGGAATGATAGTACAAGAAATGGCAAAAAAAGATAAAGATAAAGTTATAAAATTAATTTGCTACAGCACGGGTTCAAGAGGAGAAATGCCCGGACGATTTGAAACAGTAGAACAATCAAGAGAAAATTTAAAAAGAAATGGTTTAGAAACTACAGCAAAAAATATCGCTAAAACCTGGTTTGTGAAAGGTGTAAATGCCAAATATTTTGAACTTTGTTTTCAAGAGGGTAAAAAAATTTCTATAGAAACAGCCGATAGTTCATTGATTGCATTTAAAAATTGGAATGGTTTTGACACCTTAAAAAATATAAAAAATGAAACTTTAATTGTATGGGGAGATCAGGACAAATCTTATAATTTAGAACAAGTTGAAACATTAAAAAATAATATAAGTAACAGTAAATTAATAATATTTAAGAAAACCGCACACAATGTTCATTTAGAACAACCTGACCTTTTTAACATAACTATTAAGAATTTTTTATTACAAGTGTAATTTTAAAAAGTAAAACATATTCATCAATACGTAAAATGCTAAAAAAGACATAAATGTTATAATAAATATATTTATTATTTTCCACACTTTTCTAGTTTTTAAATATTTAGATAGATAATTTGACATATAGCCAAGTAAAAAAAATACTAAAAAAGATGATGAGGAAGCTCCTAACCAAAAAAGTAGCTTTTGACTTAATACTAAATCTTTAGAAAAATTACCTAAGAAAAAAATAGTGTCAGAATAAACGTGAGGGTTTAAATATGTAAATCCTAATGTCTTAAAAACTACTGCTGAAAGAGAATATTGATTTTTTTTAATTTTTAAGTTTAATTTATGAATCTCTGAATGAATTTTGCTCCATATAAAATGTAGCAAAAAAATTAAAAGTAATAAATTTAAAATAAAATTGATTAATGGTGTGAATAAAGTTTGAAAATAATAAAATATAAAAATTCCAAAAAAAATTAATAAAAGATCAGATATTGAACAAATTACGCAAACAATAAAAACAAATTCTTTTTTTAAACCTTGCTCTATAACAAAAATATTTTGAGGTCCTATTGCTAAAATTAAGCTTAGACCAGTTATAAAGCCTAATATTATATAACTCATTTAGTTGATCGAAAAATAAGCGCAAATTTTCGAATATCATCAACTAGCAAATCTGGTTTTTCTAAAGCTGCAAAATGTCCACCTCCGGACATATTAGTCCAGCGTTTAATATTAAACATTCTGTTAACATATGATCGTGGTGGCCATGTTGACATTTCTTTAGGAAAAAGTGCTATCGCAGTCGGCACCTCAATTCTATGAAAGTCTTTTGGAAAAAAACGACCCCCTTCTTCTCGTCTTCCATAATAAATCCAAGAAGCAGTATTAAAAGTTTTTGTAATTATATAAACCATAATATTAGATAATAAAATATCCTTTGAGTAAACGCTTTCAATGTCATTATTTTTAATATCTGACCAAAAATAAAACTTTTCTAATATCCAAGCAGCAACACCCACAGGACTATCCATCATCCCGTAACTTAATGTTTGTGGTTTAGTTGCTTGCTGTGTTCTATAACCATCTTGCATGATTTGATCTTTATCGAATTTATTTTGCCAATTTTCTTCTTCTTTAGTTTGTGGACCGTCCGGGAGACGCATAGTTAAACAATTAATATGAATTCCTTTGCATGCATTTGAATAATCGTAAGCTAACCAGTTTGAAATAGTCGCTCCCCAATCGCCACCTTGGGATAAATAACTTTTATAGTTCAGGTTTTTAGTCATCAGGTTGTTAAAAATATCCGCAATTTTTCTTGGACCAATAGGTTTTTTTGGAGAACCTGAGAATCCATACCCTGGAAGCGAAGGTGCCACGACATTAAAAGAATCTTCTTTATCTCCTCCAAAGCGTTCAGGATGAGCAAGTTTTTCAATAATATCTAAAAATTCTACAATAGATCCTGGCCAACCATGACTAATAAGTAATGGTATAGGGTTAGATCCGCTTCCTTTTTCATGAATAAAATGAATATCGATATCATTAACCTTTGTAGTAAAATTTGAATATTTATTTATTTTTGACTCACATTTTCGCCAGTCAAATTTATTAACCCAATAATTAGAAAATTTTTTCATATAATCAAGATTAGTTCCGTATTTCCACCCACCATCTTTAGGCATTTCGTGCCAAGGATAATTTTTTACCTTGCTATAAATTTCATTAAGAATGTCATCAGAAACATTTATTTTGAATGGTTTAATCATTAATTATTTTTAAAAAATCGATATTAACTTATACAACTATCACGCTATTTGCTTAATCCATTCTTGTTTTTTTTCTTCTTTTAAAAAAGATGAATTAAATGAGTTGATAATTAGTGCTTTTACTTCTTCCATAGAAAGATTTAGTGCTTTTTGACATTCAATCAAATTTTTATTGATGTAACCCCCAAAATAAGCAGGATCATCTGAATTTACCATTACCATCAGCCCTTTATTTAACATTTTCTTTAAATTATGCTCTTTTAATTTATTAAACACACGAAGCTTTATATTTGAAAGAGGACAAACGGTTAAGGGAATTTTACTGTCTTTTAATTTCTGAACTAGCTTTTTGTCGAGAAGGCACTGCACACCATGATCAATTCTTTTTACCTTAAGAAGATTTAAGGCTTCCCAAATATATTCTGGTGGGCCTTCTTCGCCTGCGTGAGCAACTGTTAAAAAACCTTTTTCTATTGCTTTTTCGAACACTCGCTCAAATTTACTTGGAGGATGACCTAGCTCAGATGAATCTAGTCCCACCCCAATAATTTTATCTTTATGAGCTAAAGCTTGGTTTAATGTTTGAAATGCAGATTCTTCATCAAGGTGTCTTAAAAAACACATTATAATTTTTGAAGTTAAACCAAATTCTCTATTTGCTTTTTGGAGTGCATTAAAAATTCCATTAATAATTACATCAAAATTAACTTTTCTATTTATATGAGTTTGAGGATCAAAAAAAACTTCTGTATGAACAACGTTGTCTTCTTTACATTTTAATGCATAAGCCAAAGTAAGATCAAAAAAGTCCTGTTCTTTTACTAAAACTTTAGAACCTTGATAAAAAACATTTAAAAAAGATTGGAGGTCACTAAAATTGTAGGCAGATTTTACCTCTTCAATATTTGTATAAGGAATTTGTATGTTATTTCTTTTGGCTAATTTAAATAAAAGTTCTGGCTCAAGAGTACCCTCTATATGTATATGTAATTCAGCTTTTGGGGTTTTTTTTATAAATTCAATAATTTTTTTCATAGTTTGATTTATTGATTTATGCTCTGAATAAGGTTTAAAATTTTTTAACCTTTGCCTCTCCAAGGAATAGTTTTGTCTATAATTTTACGAAGAGTAATGTCGAATAGAAGTCCTAACATACCCATTATAAATATTGTTATCCAAATAACCTCATATTGAAAATATTTTTTTGCAACATTTTCAACAAAACCAATACCTGTGGTTCCTGCTAAAAATTCAGCAGCAACTAATGTTCCCCAGCACATACCAATTGCAACTCTTACACCAGTTAATATCTCAGGTAGTGAATTTGGAAATATGACATACCTTAGAATTTGCCATTTAGAAGCACCTAAAGAATGAGCAGCATGTATTTTTGATAATTGAGTACCTGAAGCCCCAGCTCTTGCAGAAATAATCATAATAGATAAAGATACCATAAATAACAAAAATACTTTTCCAACATTATCAATTCCAAATACCGTAATAACCAATGGTGCCCAAGCAAGTGGAGGAACTGGTCTATATAATTCAATCAACGGATCAAAGAATCCTTTAGCAAATCTATTTAGCCCCATAAATAAACCAAGAGGAACACCAATAATAATTCCTAAAGTTAAACCTAAAAATACTCTTAAAAAAGAGTCCCATATATGACCTGTAGGGACAGGTATTTTAAATGCTTTAAATTCACCAGTTGCAATATTTAAGATTTTACTTTTAAGGTTTGACTTTACGGTGCCATCCTCACTATGAATTGGGTATTTACCTGGTAATATATCAGCTATCCAATCTGGCAGAATAAAACCAACTATTTTACTCACATCCATCATTTCATACCAAATGAGTGGAATATTTTTAAAACCAACGCTAGGTTTTAATAAAAGAACAAACTTGTTTAAAGTATCAGAAGGCTTGGGTAGCCATCTACCAGAGCCTGCTTCAAAACAAGCACGACCACTATATTCTATATTTCCGGTAGGAAATAAAAAAATATCTATTAACCTTAAATTTCCTTGTTCTTTTTTTTGAACTTTATCAAATTCTACAATTGATTGTTCCAATCTTCTTAAAGTGTTAGGAGGAAAAATACTACCATATTCAATTCTTCTTGCTATTTTAAGAATATCTTTTGCAAAAGTTGAAGCAACTTCCTTTGTTTCATCTAATTCTGATCTATATTTTTTGATTTCATCTTTTATTTCTTTTATCGAATTTTTGTATTCACGATTATGATTTCTTAATTTAAAAAATTCATCGCTAATAATGATTAATTCTTTTGCGGCCGCGTCAAATTTTAAACCTTTTTTAGTTTCAGGGATGGCAGGAATTTCTGCTTTATTATCTAATGCGGTTCCTGACGATCCCCATTCACCTTGTTCTTTTACAGCTTCTATTCTTTTATTCTTTTCTTCAATAGTTTCAGATGCATAACTTGTTTTTTGAAATTCTTCAGTTAAATTATTAATTTTGTTAGTTATTTTATTAATTTCAGTTTTAGTTTTTGTTTCTAATAAATTTTCATTAGTTAATAATGGAATTGTATATTGAGTTTTTTTAAGAAGCCTTAAAAGCTTATCTCTGTTTT
>Ga0115002_10009548_pt1 | contig 10568 bp, 9 predicted proteins | sample ArcticOcean_MG_C_8_FD_89576 | JGI IMG/M metagenome (GOLD analysis project Ga0115002, IMG submission 89576) | Marine microbial communities from western Arctic Ocean - ArcticOcean_MG_CB11_86 | ecosystem: Environmental > Aquatic > Marine > Oceanic | place: Arctic Ocean: Canada Basin | collected... | reverse complement strand
TTCTCGCTTACTACGATTCGGGAAACTTCGATCTAGAAGGTGGCGGGCGTTTCGATGGAGTTCGCTTGCCAGACTTAATTCCACACCTTTCGGGTTCAACTCCAACTAACGATTGGCCGTTCGAATTGAGAGCTTTGCGGAGCCAGCTATTCAAAGATGATGCAGAACTCCCCGCCGATGAAAAGCCGTTTTGGTCTGTCTTGCGAGAAGACCCTCAGAACAAAGACAACTGGTCTGTTTATCGAGATTGGTTGGAGGAGCATGGTGACAACTCGACATCAAGAATTCTAGAGCAGGGGCTGCGGCAGATGACGGTGTACCCAGTTGCCACGATTTGCAATTCTGTCAGCTTGCAAGATTTTGGATTGGGTTCGTTGGATTCCGCAGATCAACAGCTTCAGCAGCTCGTGGAGAAGGTGAGCCAAAACGGTCGCGACCCATCGAAGACGCTGATCGCGGTTGATGAGCACTTTGCGCAGATGTGTCTGCATACAGACAACTGGGGATCTGAAGATCTCTACCACCAATGGATCTTCTTTGATGATCTCTGGGCGTCAGCCAACGCGAATCTGGCAAATGCAATCCTGCGATTTGCGAATCGATGGGATGTTTTGTCGGCTCAGGGTGGTCGCCAACGGTCTTAAATTTGTTCCATTGAGAACGGCGTCAATGACTACATCAAATTTGAGGGCTGAGAATCCTCAACTGAAACATATTCCCCTCAAAAAACTCGGAGGATTTCCATTCGATACCTGGAGGTCGCAAGAGACTCACGCCGTTTTCGACATCAGTTGCTCGATTGCTGTAGAATCCTGTTCGCTGATTTCCTAAAGACGATCGAGGTATCACGAGACGTTTTTTAACTGAATTGCATAGCAATGAGGCGAGTTATGTTCGACCACAATCCAAACAGACGCGACTTTCTTTATCGAGCGGGCTTGTTGGCTGGAGCAGTTACCATTGGTGGTACGGTTGCAGCCGAGGATAGGGAAGCCGCGCCGCTGGGGCAGGGAGATTTTACCTACCGGCCCGTCGCAGGTTGGGGAGTGTTGGACGACAAAACGCCTGTGAAGAATTGCAGCGCTATGGTGACCGATTCAATGGGACGTATATTCCTGCTGACGGATCACTTGGCGAACAATATTATCGTCTACGACAAGGATGGTAAGTTGCTAACCAAGTGGGGCGATCGTTTCCCAGGTGCTCACGGTCTGCAGATCGTGCAAGAGAAGGATCGCGAGGTCCTGTTCATCACAGACTTAAACCTTCATCGAGTCTTCAAAACAACACTCGATGGCGAAGTGTTGATGGAGTTAACGTTTCCCAAGTCGACGGGGAAATATGCCAACGAGAAAGAGTTTCGCCCCTCGTGGACATTGCATATGGCCAACGGTGACTTCTTCGTGCTGGACGGTTACGGCAAGGATTACATCTTTCGTTACAGCCGCGAGGGCAAGTTGTTGAACTACTTCGGTGGGCCGGAAGGTGGGATCGCTCACTGGGGACCGCACGGTGGAATCATCGATGCGCGCGGAACTGGCGAACCTGAGATGGTCATCGCGATGAGCGACCAGCAAACGATCAAACGTCTGTCGCTGGACGGTAAATTAATCAAAGAGATTAAACTGCCAGGCTCGAATCCTCGCATGATTCAGATTGTCGGCGAGCACATGTTTGTGCCCCACTTAGCCGACAATTGGCCCAAGGATCGACAGAGCCAAGGCTACATATCCGTGTTGGATCGCGACTATCGAGTCGTTTCAAACATCGGCGGCACGCCACCGGTTTACCTCGACGGTCAACTGCAGCCCATGCATCAACAAGGTGGTTTCTTTCGACATCCGCACGACTTGGTAGTCGCAAGTGACGGCTCCATCTACGTCCCACAATTCGCCTCCGGCAACACCTATCCCGTAAAACTTGCAGCGGTGTGAAGTGGATTTGATTGATTCGAGTAGAAAAGGAATTCGTGAGGGATGCATTAGCCCACTACCAGTGGACTCCAATCGCATCGCGATTCTTGCCCCCTTTCCCAGCTAAGAATCCTTGGTATCAAACAGACTGAATCTGGGAGAGGGCTGGGGGGCTGGGGTGAGGGCGCATAAGCGAAAGACGGGTGCCGATCACGACACGGAGACCAGCCACTGAACTGACGAAAAAGACGCGCGACACTCGAGGGTTAAAACTGGCCACTAAGCCGCTGCTTTGCTTCGCTGAGCGGACGTGGCCTGAAGTTTGCGAGTGAAAGCCAAAGTGATGAGTTAGCCCATGATTCTCCCCATCTCCCCAATCATCTCCCCAAAACTCGTTGGCGATACAGCGTAGAAAACGCAGCGTCAAACGCGCCAACAATTTTTGGGGAGAGGGGCAAAATAACGTCGTTTCGACGAAACCAAAGCCGCTAATCTCACGACCAAAGTAAATGCAAAAAAGGGTTGCCAAGATGCTATCCAGGCAACCCTTTATCGCTGTTTACCTCAGCGTTGCAGTTCGCCTGCCCCCAGCCGAACTATCAAAGTATTGTTTCGTTCTTGCACCCACGCAAATACAAATACGAAATTCGCGAGTTGTAAAATTAACTCCCCTCCTCGTGATGGTGTAGCACAGAATGAGACAGCTCGTCTTGCGGAAAGCCGCACTTCGAACTTCAAGACTCGCAAGAAATGCAAGCTGAAAGAAATACCATGGCGCAGTTACGCCAAGCAGTGCCTACAAGAGTGCTTCGAGGTGCTCAATTGCTTGAGTTGCTCCGTTCACGTATCGCACCGAATGTTTGGAATAACCATTTTCTAACGAATCCAAATGCCCAGCGATTCTCTGCTGAGCGTCTGCTGGCGACGGGATAACTTCTGCTGGAAGCAGTCTCTTTGCTTGACGATCGTACAGTCGCTTGCGAGCGATTGCGAGTAACCGCGTCCCCGTTGCTCGACACTCGTGTACGGTGTTATACCCGCCCGAACCGATAACTAAGTCAACGCTTCGATGAAGCCGAAGAAAGGGCCACATACGCACGCTTGCTTTGGGATGCCTTTCACAAATACCTTGATCGAGCGTAACGAGGCGAACGATCGCGCGGTCGCCAAGCTGTTCTCGCAGCTCCACTGACAACTCAACGCATTCGTCTTGCTCATCTGGCTTGCCGTTGCAAGTCACAGCCACGACCGGCCTGTCGTCTTCTGGTTCGATAAACAGTGCTTCCCTGGCTGCCTCGCTCGAAAGAAGTTCATCGGAGTCACAAGCCAACCAAGGCGCCGTAAGGATCGCGCCAGGCATCTGTGCCAATGGTCCCTCTTCGCCGGGCATTACCAAAGTGCGGTAATTTGCCCGCACGAAATCGGCTAGCTCATATTGCTCGACATAGTTTGGGTTCAAGTCGCGATGCACCAATACCTTTGGGCATCGAATTTGAGAAAGAGGCGCGACGAGCTCTCCGATCAGCCCTCGAGGAAACGTATCCACTACCAATACGTCGTATTCCGCGTCCTGCAAAAATCGCTGAATGCTCTCCGCAAACTTATCGTGGGAGTCGTCGGGAGAAAACGCAGTGATTGTAAAGTCGCCCGTTAACTTGCTCGACGTGTTTTCGAGTCGGCCAAAATGAATCGCCTGCGAGAAGTCAAAAAGCTGAGCGGCGTGAGTGTTGCAGAGAATGTGAACTCGATGGCCGCGTTTCAGTGCTGCTCGGGCCAATGCCAGCGACCGAGTCAAGTGTCCGAACCCACCGCCCATCGCGTAGATCAACAGTTTCAAGGGCGACATTTCTAGCTTTCGCCCAGATCCGATTCAAAGTCTTCGTTGTCTTGGTGCGAGAGGCTTTCGGAATCAGCTTCCGTAAAGTCGTTGTCGTCGTGCAAAGAATTGTGATGTTGATGTCCCCAGCGACGACCGTGGTATCTACCGTAGTCCGAGTAATAATAGCCGCCGTAAAAATAGGGATCGTAATGGTCGTGGGAATGCCTTTGTCTGCGGCCGCCCGGGTACGAATTGTCCGTTTCCTCCTCGACGTGGCCGACATCGTTCTTGGCGCACGAAGTACAAACAGCACCCTCAACTGTCGGCGTTGTGTGTTCCTCGCAGATCGGTTTTTCACAATGGATGCAACGCGACGTATCGAAACGATCGCAGTTATGGCTAAAGAGGAATCCCGATCGCTCGTTGCACATGCCTGGTTGCCAGTTCTGATTCATTTGACGATGACTCCTCTGTTGCCGTCACTTGCTATTTTGAATCGCGGAAAACAATGCCGCTCGGACTCGCGTGTCCTCGATCACGTCGAAACCCAAACAGGCGAACGCTTCCAATTTCACGGACGATTTCGTGTAGTAGACAGTCTTATCGTCCTTGTCGCGCAACGACGTCTTGTCGTCCTTCAGCTTGATTTTGTAGAGGCTATTCTCAGCACCATCTTCAATCTCAAAGCCGTAGTCGCGTTTCTTGATTTTGTAAATCAGCTTGTCCTGACCGTCTTCAAGTTTCCAGTCTCCGTCGTCCTGCGATTGAAACTTGAATAACTCGTTCTCCTGATTCTCATCCTCGACTTTGAACTTGCCGTCACGGTAGACGATGTAGGCGAGCACTTTGTCATCGGGGTCTTTGACTTTCAGTTTGCCCGGTGACGCGTTAAATCGCGCGAGTTCCTTTTCGGCCGCGTCGACCATTTTGGCGCCGTCATCTTTTCCCTTAATGGAAAATGCTGTCTCGCCGTCGCCAGTTTTGACCTTGAGTTTGTCGGTCGAGGTGGAAACCTCATTGCTCGTTTGTCCGTTAGCTGGCTCGTTATTGGGCGTTTCGTTACTGGGCGTTTCGTTACTGGGCGTTTCGCTGAGTGTCGTTACACCGGGTTGATTTTGCTGAACCGGTACGTCGTCCACAGCGGGTCCACATCCGACCAGCAGCGAAGTCGTTAGCAGTGCAACACAAATCGCGGAAAGGTGATTGTACTTTCGACTGCCTTGAATCCTAGGATTGGTTGTCATCGGAAATGACTCCTCGTTATAGTTTCGCGAAACGGCCGCGTTTCACGTCAAAGCGATTTCGACATTCGTTTCGAAAGATTGATGACTTGATACAAGCTGAGAAACATCATGGCGACCATTTCAACGCCGTCACCGCGTTGATTTTGACCTGGCGAAGTGGCCGACCACTCGTTTTTTGTTCCAATCTTCAGAACCAACACGCCGTTTTCCATGGTCACGGATTTCAGTTCGACCCAATTGGGGAGCTTAACCGCAGTTGCCACATCGGCTGAAAGATTTTCCAAATAACCGTGCTTGGCCGCTTTCGGTTTGATCCGCAAAATAGCGCCCGTCGCAGTTTTGGTTTTGGTTTTTCTTTTGGACTTGCCGCTCCGGCTCGTCTTCCAACGGCTGCGGGCTTGGAACTTCTCGATCAAAACTAAGTTGTACGATGCTCCATCCAACAATTTGCCTCGCAAGTTGAGCCAGCTATCTTCATAGAAATTCACATTCCAATGTCCAGCCGTGCCCTTTCGCGTGTACTTTGTCTTGTGGTCTGGCCGTCGCAAATCCATGTTGACGTTAACGGGAGCATCTTTTGCCGTGTCAGCGGAGATAAGTCGCAATATCCCTGAGAGCAACTGATACCGATCGTCGTCGACGTTGTAGCCTTTGCTCAGCCACCACATGATGCCGCAAGCAATGCCCGTGACGGCTCCAAGAACCGTCCCAGCCACCAGAATCGGTTGCTCCATCATTACGCCCAGCAAAAACAGGGCGACTCCAGTGACAACTGCGACGATAGCGCTGGCCCCCCAAACACGCTGCTTGCCTTCCTTTTCTTTGTCGAACTGGCGTATCTGGTCGATATCTGCTTGAATTGATGAGATGATAGCGTCGGATTGATAGACGAGCGTGCTCGTGAATTTGTTGTATGCACTTTCCATCGCAAAAATACCCCGGCTCTCAATACGCTAGTGTTATCCAACAACAATTCAAACGAGTCTAGATTTCTGAAGAGTAAGATGTCAAGCGCGAACGTCATTTATTTATCATACGACCGCTTTCCGTCGTCCAAAGGCGCGGCCGTTCATATCGACGCGTTCGTCCGCGCGTTGTCGAATGCATTCGGCGAAATTGAGCTCGTCACGGTCCCATCAAATACGATTGGACCACCAAATACGCTCGGTGGTGAAGTCGGCGGCAAGAGAAACGGCATTAGTTCGTTGCAGTCAAACCGCTACTGTGAAAATGTACTTCACACTCCCCTGCCCGCCCTCGGAGGAAACCTCGTCGAACGCGTAATGAGCTTTCGCAATAATCTACAGAGATGGTGGGGCGACCGCAAACCGCAAGTAGTTCACGTTCGGTCGATTTTCGAGGGATATTGGATCGCTCGAAACAAGCAACAGCTGTGTGAACAATTCGTCTACGAAGTGAATGGCCTGCCGTCGATCGAGTTGAAGTACCACTACCCTCATGTAGCTGACGACGATGAATTGTTGCGTAAACTGCAGTTTCAAGAGACAGCTTGTCTGAAAGCTGCCGACCTGATTGTGACGGTAAGCCAAGTCAACGCCGAGTGCCTCATTCGCCGCGGCGCAGATCCGGAACGAATTCAAGTCATTCCCAATGGAGTCGATCCAAACTTGTTTTCGTACCAGCGGCCAAGCGATTGGGGCGAGCGGGAAATTCGGCTGCTCTATTCCGGAACGCTAACCGCTTGGCAAGGCGTTTTTCAAGCACTGGAAGCGTTGGCGCTTTATCGCCGGGACTTTCCCGCTCGACTCATTCTGGCGGGTGAAGCTCGCAATCGCCAACGAAAAGAACTCGATCGTCAAATGCAAAAGCTTGGCGTTACCGATCATGTGGAAATTCGAGGAGCTGTTTCGCAAACCGAACTGGCAGCGCTGCACCACCAATGCGACGTCGTGCTAGCGCCGCTCACCGCCAACGATCGCAACCAAGTTCAAGGTTGTTGCCCGCTCAAGGTCTTGGAGGCAATGGCATCGGGGACACCGCTTATCGCGAGTGATTTACCTGTAGTGGAGGCATTGGCGCGGAGTGGAATCGATGCATTGTTAGTGCGTCCCGGATCCCCAAAAGCAATCAAGGATGCATTATTGCGAATGCGCGCCGATCCACACTTAGCACCACGCTTGTCAGCGTCCGGACGACGAAGAATCAAGCAACAATTCACTTGGACACACGCACAGCAGGCACTGGTTTCGGCCTATGAAGAAAAGCTTGGAATCAGCTCGCTTAAGAATCGAGACAAAGTATCTGCTTCGCGTTCGGAGTGAAAATGTTGTTCGACCCGTAGCCGCGCCTGCTGGCCAATTTCGCGTCGTCTCGAAGCGGGCATGTCGAGTAATTCGGTGCAGGCTTCTCCCAGTCGATGAAGTTGAGCGCGAGGGATTACAAATCCGCTCCGCTCGTGCTCAATCGCTTCGGGAATCCCGCCGGCGTCGCTGCCGATAACGACCAACTCACAAGCCATTGCTTCGAGCACTGCATTGGGCAGTCCGTCCCAAACTGACGGTTGTAAAAAGACGTCGCATAGCCGCAGTCGCTCGACAATTTCAGCGGTCGACTCGAGATGACCGGTGACGATAACACGGCCGTCGCAACCTGGGTTTTCCGCCAAGTAATTGGTCAGCTGTACCTGCTCGCGCGGACGGACTTCGCCGATCACCAATAAACATGCGGGTCGACTCCGGCGAACTTCGGCTAGTGCGCTGAGAATAAACGGCAATCCCTTCTTATGTCGCAATTCGCCGCAGAATCCAATTACCGCTTCGGGCGGGCCGATTTCCAGTTCACTTTTCAATTGAGCATTGGGGGGCGCGTAGCTAAATTCATCGGTGTCTACCGAGTTGTGAATGACGCTGACATTGGTGTCGTTGCCGACGAGCACTCGGATCTTATTAGCTAGATCCGCAGAGACGGCGGAAACGGAAGTCGCTCTTTCCAAAGTCCAAGTCAATCGCGCGAAATCGCCCGGGGGGAACATCGCGCGATCGACATCGTTGCCACGGGCGCTGACCGTCGATGGAATTCCTTGGCTCTCGGCAAACAGAACGGCAACGAATCCCGCGGGGTTGAGATAGTGTCCCCAGACTGCGTCAAACTGCTGTTCTTCATGAAGCCACTCCAGCACATTGATCGTGTGCTGCATCGACAGGTCCCAGTTGGCAAATAGGCCGAGTCGGTGGATCACAACATTGTCACCGCTGACCGTCGTTTCAAGTTGACCGGGTGGTAACTGTTTCGTCCAAGCCACAACGTGCGTTTCAATCCCCAATTTGCCAATCGCATGCGCGGTCCGAGCAGCGCTGCGCGCAACGCCCCCAATATCCGGCGCAAATCGTTCGGTAATCATGAGGAGCTTTGGCATAAGTGGAGATATTCTAGCCCACTTCGCAACCACGTGGGATAGGCCTTACACATTGTCATCGCTCTGAACCACACATACCCGTAGAGCCGCAATACGGCGCTGGAGTTCAAGCTTTAGCTTGCCGAATTAGGTTTGACAAGAGTCCGCGAGTTGAGACCAAGTTGCAATCACGCGCCGCGCCCAAACTCTCCGTTCCCAAAGTCTCATTACACTTCAAGCAAGCTAAAGCTTGAACTCCAGCGCGGCCAGCTTCGCCACGGGGCTAGTTAACCTCAGTTGCCCACCACTTCTCTGCCGAATAAAACAGAACTTGTTCATGCGAGATTTGCCATCTTCCAAACCTAAGTTACCCATGTCCCGACCGCACCTCAAATGACATAATGACTTATCACCTATTCTTCTTGAGCTTGCGCGACTGCATGAAAAGGTAGTACCTGAAAAATGAGCCGATCTAATACTCTCTCGACAGTCAGTATTCTCGTAACGGCGGGGCTCGTCCTCATTGCCGTCTTTCCGCTCGCTCGAGCATCAGCTCAAGCTGCCCTTTCCAAGGCGATCAATCCCAAGGGCAGCGTCTCTAAAGATAACGCTTATCAAGTCCTGACTACGGCTGCTCCGTTTAAAGGGGACCGCAAGACAAACCCAACTGACTTAACCGGCCGCGTGGTAACTGGATACCAAGGATGGTTTCGAGCTGAGGGAGATGGCTCGGGATTGAAGTTCAGCCACTACGATAAGCGCGGGCGATTTGAGCCGGGTGCTTGCTCGATAGATCTTTGGCCCGATCTGACCGAGTTCGATTCGGACGAAAAATATCCCACCGAGTTTCGGCACAAAGACGGGAAAGTGGCGCATGTGTTTAGCTCGGTCAACGCCAAGACGGTGCAGCGGCATTTTTCGTGGATGTCTCAGTACGAAATCGATGGCGCTTTCGTGCAGCGGTTCGGAGTGCATGGAGCCAAACCTCACAACAATTTTCGTCGCTTGAAATTCGACAACCAAAAACTAATGCTATGTCGAGACGCGGCGATTCAGAACGATCGATGTTACGCCTTGATGTACGATCTATCGGGACTTGCCGATGAGGACTTCGAACGGTTGGCGGAAGATTGGAAACAACTCAGACGTCGAATGCAATTGGGAACGGACGATAACGACACAGCCTATCTGCGGGTTAACGGAAAGCCGCTCGTAGCAATCTGGGGAGTTGGATTTGCTGACGATCGAAAATATAGTCTGAAGAAGGCCGAGTGGTTTGTGCGGCTCCTGAAACACAATCCCGAATGGGGCGGCATGAGTATCATGTTGGGAGTTCCCTACCGCTGGCGGGAGCAACGAGGAGATGCAACCAAGGATCCCGACCTGCACTCCGTCTTGCAGCTGGCCGACGTCATTAGCCCGTGGTCGGTAGGGCGTTATCGGACTTCGCAAGAAGTAACTCGAGATGTCGCTCAACATCAACGTCTCGATAGCGAGTGGTGCGATGAGCGGAAGATCGAATACCTGCCGGTGTTGTTCCCGGGTTTTAGTTGGAAAAATCTGAACGGCGAGCAAGCAAACGGCATCTCCCGCGACGGCGGTCGATTCCTCTGGCGGCAGTTCAACGCAACATTTGCGGCAGGCAATCAATCGGCGTACATCGCCATGTTCGATGAGATCGACGAAGGGACAGCCATCTTCAAATGCACAAACGATCCTCCGATCGGAAAGTCAAAGTTCCTCACCTACGAAAGTTTACCCTCCGACCACTATCTTTGGCTTTGTCGAGAGGGACGACGATTGCTGCGCGGAGACTTGCCAAGTAGGTAGATCAACTCCTCGCGTAGCATGAGCATCTTGCCTGACGTCACACTTTTCTTCAAATCAACTCGCAACGCGAGTCACCCTCCCATTTATGGGAGGGTCGGAGTCTCAGCTCCGGGGAGGGTTTAGGAACTTCGTTAGACGAGGCCATGGCAAGACGACATCTTTGCATGGCATGCCATTCTGGCGGACGGTTACCGTCAGCTTTGGCTGTCACAATACGCATATCGTCAATATCGAGTCGACGGCGTTTGAGGGCTCGGATAACGCGTTGTGTTAGTTAAGCGTTTTGGCTCGCCCTTGTGCGATTTAGGCTGCAATACCTAGGGTGGCGTTCTACCTCGCTGGGGCTCGGCGAACTGACCCCAGGCTCTTGCGGCAACGCCTTCGGCGTAAATCGAACTGCGGAATTG
>Ga0115002_10009545_pt1 | contig 10571 bp, 10 predicted proteins | sample ArcticOcean_MG_C_8_FD_89576 | JGI IMG/M metagenome (GOLD analysis project Ga0115002, IMG submission 89576) | Marine microbial communities from western Arctic Ocean - ArcticOcean_MG_CB11_86 | ecosystem: Environmental > Aquatic > Marine > Oceanic | place: Arctic Ocean: Canada Basin | collected... | reverse complement strand
GGACGACGCCAATATTGACCCTGAGTCAGGCGGCCTAGTGGTCTACAAGGACGAAGCCCCCCTTAGCTGGGATTTCCGCCGCTACAACACTGATCAGGAATCAATCGATAATTATCACGACGAAAAAGGCGGCGGTAGCATTACCGTGCCGCACCGTTCCAATCGGGCGCTGATTTTCAATTCGAACCTGTTCCATAAGACCGATGAAAGCCAGTTCCGCAGCGGCTATAGCAACCGGCGCACGAATGTGACCATGTTGTTTGGCAATCGCTTCAATCGTTAGCTGCCTACCGCTCTCCCCTCCCCTATACTACCGGCCATGAAAAATGATTCTATGACACGCGTCAGCGTGATTGGTGGCGGCTTGGCGGGCTGCGAGGCGGCTTGGCAAATGGCGGAGCGCGGCCTGGCCGTCACGCTCTATGAAATGCGCCCGATTCGACCCACCGAAGCCCATATCACCGAGCAATTGGCCGAGCTGGTCTGTTCCAATTCTTTTCGCTCGGACAATGCGGAAAACAATGCTGTTGGCCTGTTGCACGAGGAAATGCGCCGTGCCGGGTCAATAATCCTGCGTGCTGCTGATGTTCACAAAGTGCCTGCCGGCGGCGCCCTTGCAGTGGATAGGGAAGGCTTTGCCGGCGAGGTCGAGCGCGCCCTTGAAGCACACGCAAATATCACCATCCAGCGCGAAGAAATCAACGAGCTGCCCGGCGCTGATGCGGGGTCGGTTCTGGTGGCAAGCGGGCCGCTGACCTCAGCCAACCTCGGCGCATCCATATTGGAGCGCAGCGGAGAAGACTCTCTGGCTTTTTTCGATGCCATTGCACCGGTGCTCTATAAGGACAGCATCGATTTCGATATCGCCTGGATGCAGTCGCGCTACGACAAAGAAGGCCCAGGTGGCGATGCCGCCGCTTACATTAATTGTCCGCTCGACGCCGCACAATATGAAGCCCTCATCGAGGGGTTGGTGAACGCCGAATATACGGAATTCAAAGAGTGGGAAAAAGACACGCCCTATTTCGAGGGCTGTCTGCCGGTTGAAGTGATGGCTGAGCGCGGGCATGAAACGCTGCGCTTTGGCCCGCTCAAACCGGTTGGCCTGACCAACCCGCGCTCGCCCGAAATTAAGTCTTACGCGATTGTGCAGCTGCGCCAGGACAATACGCTGGGCACGCTTTATAATATGGTCGGCTTCCAAACCAAGATGAAACATGGCGACCAGAAACGCATTCTCTGTGCGATCCCCGGGCTTGAGAATGCCCGCTTTGCCCGCCTCGGCGGCATGCACCGCAACAGCTTTCTCAACAGCCCGCAAATTCTCGATTCGACATTGCGCCTGACAGCACAGCCGAACATCCGCTTCGCCGGCCAGATCACCGGCGTCGAAGGCTATGTGGAGAGCGCCGCCATCGGCCTTCTCGCCGGGCGCTTCATTGCCGAGGAGCAGGCCGGCACCGAGACCGTGCTGCCACCATCGACGACAGCGTTCGGCGCCCTGCTCACACACATAACCGGCGGTCATATTACCGGCAGGCATGTTGAAGCCGGCAGCTTCCAGCCGATGAATATCAATTTCGGCCTGTTTCCGCCGCTCGAAGGCAAGGTGCACAAGAAAGCGCGCAAGCCCGCCATGGCAAAGCGCGCGCTCGAAGAATTGGCGATCTGGCTTAACGCTTAGGACAACCCCAAAAAGGCGGCCCGGCTGAGTAACAGTTGCCGGCGCAAGGGTCCGATAGCGCTACCCGGATTGTACGGATCATACCCGCACGCCGCCAATCGGCTGAGATAGGCATCCGCCAAAACGGCCGGCAAGGTGGCGCGCTTGACGCCACGGGTTGCCCGGCGACGGAGCGCCCGCGCCTTATCAATATGTTGGCGCGCCATATCGCCGACAGTCTCGACCACGCGCGGCACTTCTTCCCGAGCAGGTATTCCGCCCGGCAACAGGGCGCGCCCTTGCGCCGTATGATGCGGCAGCGCGCGCATCAACCCTGAGAGCGCCCAGCCAATGCCGGTATGGCGGGCTAATTCAGACTGCGCATTCGCATCCGCGCCCATCACCTCAAGGCTAAGCGAAATCAGTGGCGCAGCGCTCTCTTCGGCATAATTCTCAAGCGCCGCCATATCCTCAGGTGGTGCCGCCGCCAAATCCATCTCGCGCGCATCTATCAGGCGATCGAAATAACTGCGGGTGAAGTTGTGGCGGCGAATGGCTCGGGCCAAAGGCTCGGCGACCTCATGTTTGCGACCGCCACCCTGGTAGATTTCATCGATTGCCTCGCGCCACCATTGCAGGCGGATCTGACCGAGCATGGGCTCGCTTACGGCTTCAAAGACCCGCGCGATCTCAGCATTGAACAGGATCAAGGTAAACGACGCTGCGCGGGCGCGAGACGGCAAAAACAGAGAGCAGAGATAGCGATCATGATCGGCGGCGCGAGCCGGTGCGGCAAGATGATGAAAGGAATCGATTTGCTTCATGGCCTGCTACAATGGCCCCGACCGCACTGGTTTGCCAGAGCGCTGAAGGCTATGCCATATAACGAAGGCAATCCACGGCGCGCTACCGAGACGACCAACAGACACGACCAACAGACGCAATACCTGCCGGAGCTTTTAAACATATGGCCATGATCCACATTGTCGGCGCCGGCATGGCAGGGCTTGCCTGTGCAACCGAGATTACCCGCGCCGGCAAGGCTGTGACGTTGCATGAAGCGGCTGGTCAGGCCGGCGGCCGCTGCCGCTCTTTTCACGATGAAACGCTCGGACGCCTGATCGACAATGGCAATCATTTGATCCTCGGCGCCAACCCGGCGGTGTTTTCCTATCTCGACACAGTCGGCGCGCGCGCCGGGCTGGACGGCCAAAGCCGGGCTGAGTTCCCCTTTTGCGATGTGAGAAGCGGTGCGCGTTGGACGTTACGACCCAATCGCGGTCGCCTGCCATGGTGGATATTTTCGCCAAGCCGGCGCGTTCCCGGCACTAAATGGACCGATTATCTAGCCGGCTTGAAACTGGCCTGGGCGGGCGAGCAGGCGAGCGTCGCCGATTGTATCGGCGCGACCGGCGCCTTGACCGAACGCCTGTGGGAGCCATTGACCGAAGCGGTCCTCAACGCCTCCACCCGTGAAGGTGCTGCGCGCCTGCTATGGCCGGTTTTGCGTCTGACATTCGGCCAGGGCGAGGCGGCATGCCGCGCCTATCTGGCGCGCCGCGGGCTCGGCCCGGATTTAGTCGAACCGGGGGTGGCCTACGTGCGCGAACATGGCGGCGATATCCGTTTCAGCCAGCGCCTGCGTCAAGTACAGCTCTCAGAGGGGCGCGTTGCGGCGCTTGATTTTACTGCCGAGTCGCTCAAGCTTGGTCCCGATGACCAGCTTGTGCTGGCCTTGCCGCCCGCCAGCCTAACACAAATATTGCCGGAAATTCCGGCACCGCTTGAAACCCGCGCCATCGTCAACGGCCATTTTCTCCTTGACCATGCGGTTGAATTACCCGGCGGCAATCGCCTGCTTGGCATTATCGGCGGCACCGCCCACTGGCTGTTCGCGCGTGGTGATATTGTCTCGGTAACCGTCAGTGCGGCGGATAAATTGGCCGAGAAAGAAGCTGATGAAATTGGCCGGCTGCTTTGGCACGATATTGCCGTAGCCCTCGGAAAGCCGCCGTCAGAGCCGCCTCCATTCCGTATCGTTAAAGAAAAGCGAGCCACTTTTGCGCAAATCCCGGCAGCTCTCGCCAAACGACCGCCGCCCCGCACCGCTTACAAAAATCTATTTCTTGCCGGTGATTGGACCGCGACCGAACTACCGGCAACGATTGAAGGCGCGGTGCTCTCCGGCCAGCGCGCCGCCGCCCTCGCCCTGGCGCCCGGACGGCGCTAAAAGCTCCGCCACGCCCGATCACAAAAGATATTAGCTGCAAGGCGATTGAAACACCCAAGTAATACACTATGCTTTTCGCCGAGCACGATAACAAAAGGGGGGAACCGTGCAATGAATAACCCGCTTGAAAAATTATCCAGCACTGTGGTGATGGGGGTTGTCCTCACTGTCATCATGGTTGCAGTCCTCGCTGCAATCGCTTGATGATAGGGAGGAATAAATAATGGATTTATTTAACGAAGTCTGGGGCCTTTTTATGATGCGCTGGCTGCATGTGATCAGCGGCGTAATGTGGATTGGCCTGCTATGGTATTTTAACTTTGTGCAGATTCCCAACATGGGGAAGATTCCGGATGATCAAAAACCGGCAATCGGCAAGGTAATCGCACCGGCGGCGCTGTGGTGGTTCCGCTGGGCTGCACTCGCAACTCTGGCAACCGGCCTGATTTTGGCCGGCTGGCAAGGCTACATCCTGGATGCCATCACGCTTGGTATCGTTGGTGCGGCGGAAGACGGTTTTGTCATCAAACATTGTGCCATCGGTATTGGCATGTGGATGGGCATTATTATGGCTTTCAATGTTTGGGGCGTTATCTGGCCCAATCAGAAGAAGGCTCTGGGAATGGTCCAGGTGGATGCTGCATCCAAGAAGAAAGCGGCGCGAACGGCGATGTTGTTCTCGCGCACTAATACCTTGCTCTCGATTCCGATGCTTTACGCCATGGTCTCGGCGCAAAATATCTACTGATCTAAGCATATGTTAAGTAAATGCCGGGTCCCCTTTGCGGGGGGCCCGGTTTTAATTGTGGTTAGCAGGATTTTATCTGCGGTTAGATGGAGATCAGGGCCACCGCCACGCAGCGCTCCTCGGCCATCAGGACATTATAGGTCCGGCATGCCGCTCCGGTTTCCATGCCATCAACAATGATTGAACCGGCGCGCAGCGCATCTCGCACGTCTTTGGGAATGCGTGCCACACGATCGCCACAGCCAATCAGCAGCAATTCGACCGACGGCTCTGCCGCCAGCACCTGGGCGACGCTCTCAGCTGTGAGTTCAGCAAATTTAAAGACCGGCCACGCCCAGACATGCTCTGGCGTGACGATGATTGAGCCCTCATAGCGATCTCCGGCGACACGAAAGCCACCCGAGCCATAATGGTCGATATATTTACGATCAGCCGGAATTTCTGGCGTGATATCCATCCGCCCGCGTCCGACTAGCGCTTTTTGCGGCGGCGCTTATTGCGTCTTACACGCGACGAGGTAGCGCGCCGGCTGGCACGCGATCCGCCGGCTTCCGCCGGGCTTACCTCAACGTCTAAATCGTCATCGTCATCTTCGTCATCCGGCGCCGGCAGGCTGGCGAAGCGTTTACGTGCCTCATCGCCGTCATCATCAGCGTCCAGAGTCTTGGTGCGCTCGGCAGACCCAAAACCGGCGGGCGCAACATTGGAGCCGGCGCCCGGCTTGACCGTCATTAATGCCGCAGCGGCTATAAAAACCGAAGAATAGGTGCCTACAACAACGCCCCAAATCATGGCGATGGTGAAATCGCGGATAACTTCGCCACCGAAAATCAGCAATGCCGCCAAGGCAAGCAAAGTGGTGAGCGAGGTTATGACGGTGCGCGACAGGGTGTCGTTGACGCTAACATTCAGCAGCTCAATCAGCGGCATTTTCTTGTATTTGCGCAAATTCTCGCGCACCCGATCATACACGACGACGGTATCGTTCATGGAATAACCGACGATCAGCAAAATTGCCGCAACAATAGCCAAGTTAAATTCGAGACCAAAGAGGGCGAACATGCCAAGCGTGAGGATCACATCATGCATGAGCGCAATTATGGCGCCGATGGCGAACGGCAATTCGAAGCGGAACCAAATATAGACCAGCATCAGCGCAATCGACAGAACCATGGCGATAATGCCAGCCTGAATCAGCTCCGCGCCGACCTTGGGGCCGACAAATTCCGTTCGGCGATAAGTTAGTTCGCTGCCGAAATTCTTTTCCAAGGCAGCGCGTACATGGGTAATGGCAACTTGCTGCGCTTCGGCGTCGCCGGGCTGGCGCTCAATGCGGATCAACACATCGGTGGCCGAGCCAAATTCCTGCAAGCTGACTTCACCCAGGCCCAAATCGCCAAGTGTTACCCGCATGGCGCCGATATCGGCGGGCTTCTCAGTGCCGACCTCAATCAAAATACCGCCTTCGAAATCAATACCGAAGTTCAGCCCTTTGACGAAAAGCAGAACGATGGAAAGCACCATCAGGATGGCTGAAAAGGCAAACAGGCCACGGCGGAATCGCAGAAAAGGGATATCCGTATTGTCAGGAATTAATCGTAAGCGCCACATAATCAATTCCCCCTACAACGGCAGCGTTTTGGGACGCGTGCGCTTGAGCCACCACACCAGAATATAGCGGCTCACCAGCATGGCAGTGAACATGGATGTAGCAATGCCGATGCCAAGCGTCACAGCAAAGCCCTGCACTGGCCCGGAGCCAAAAATATAAAGGATGAATGCGGCAATCAGGGTGGTCAAATTCGAATCGAAAATCGTCGTGAAGGCACGCTTATAGCCGGCCTCCATGGCCGAAAATGGTGATCGCCCGGCTTTCAACTCTTCGCGGATACGCTCAAAGATCAGCACATTGGCATCCACCGCCATGCCGATGGTGAGCACAATTCCGGCAATACCAGGCAGCGTCAGGGTCGCTTGCAGAACCGACAGCAGGCCGAGAATAATGACCAAATTGAGGATCAAAGCGATATCGGCAACGATGCCGAACAGGCCGTAATAGAGTAGCATGAAAATGAGAACCGCAGCCAGGCCGATCAGACTGGCGATCTTGCCGGCATCGATGGAATCGGCGCCGAGATCCGGGCCGACGGTACGCTCTTCAAGAATCTTCATCGGCGCCGGCAAAGCGCCGGCACGCAGCAGAAGCGCTAGGTCACGGGCGCTCTGGGTGTTGAAGTTGCCGCTGATAACGCCGCTGCCGCCGAGGATCGCTTCGCGAATAACCGGTGCGCTGATCACCTTGCCATCGAGCACGATGGCGAACGGCCGACCGACATTTTCCTGAGTCACACGGCCAAATTTCTTCGCCCCGCTGGCATCGAAGCGGAAGTTGACCACCGCTTGGTTGTCCTGGAAGGTCGGCTGGGAATCGACCAGCGAATCACCACTCACCATAACGCGCTTGCGAATCGGGTAATAACGCGGGTTACCGGCATCATCCACTTCATCGTCAGCGGGCAACTTCATGGTGCCAGGCGGCAAACGGCCGCGCGCGAGATCCGAATCCGTCACCGTCTGGTCGACCAAATGAAACGACATTTTCGCCGTCTTGCCGAGCAGGCGTTTCAAACGTTCGGGATCATCGATACCGGGGAGCTGCACCAGTATGCGGTCTTCGCCCTGGCGCTGAATGGTCGGCTCGGCCACACCTGTCTCATCAATCCGGCGGCGAATGATCTCGATTGATTGGCCAAGAGCTGAGCTTTTGCGCTCGGCGATCGCGCTATCGGTTAACGAAAGGACAAACGCTCCTTGGTCATCGCGATTAACCTCCACCTCACGGTCAAGATCAGAGAGCAGCTCGTAAGCGGCGTCACTTTTCTCAATATCGGTCAATTGGAAGATGACCGTGAGGCCCTTCATCTTCAGACCGGTATAGCCGATGCGCTCAGCCCGAAGCGCACCGCGCACATCGTCGACAAGTGCCTCGATGCGCTCGATCAGCACCTTTTCAATCTGCACTTCGAGCAGCAGATGGGAGCCGCCCTGCAGGTCAAGGCCGAGATTGACCTGCTGGCTTGGCAACCAATCCGGATAGGATTCGCTCAACGATTCCTTATTGAACAGGTTCGGCACGGCGAACAGCACTGAGACCGCGCAAATGAGCGCAACAACAATTACCTGCCAAAGACGGATACGCAGCATGATTGAGCGTTACAAGTTAAACGGCGCGGGGATCGATACGTTGATCAGCAAGAAGGCCGAAACGCTACTTATCGGTCTTTTCCCCAGATGAATCATCTTGTGAATCATCACCCTCGAATTCGCCATCGTCCTCATACTCTTCCTCCTCGTAGTTCCCCTCCTCATCGAAATCCTCTTCTTCGTCTTCTTCGTCGAAGTCGGGATCCGGGCGGCGGATTACTTCGGAAATCATCGTACGCATGACGCGAACGCGGACATTGGGCGCAATCTCAACCAGGAGATTGTCATCCCGTCCGACCTTGACCACATGGCCAACAATGCCGCCATTGGTCACGATATCATCGCCGCGATGCACTTCGCTAAGCATGGCGCGGTGCTTTTTCTGCTTTTTTTGCTGCGGGCGAATCAGGAGAAAATAGAAAACGACGAAAATCAACACGAGAGGCAGGATCGCACCAATGCCACCCAGTCCGCCTTCGCTTTCGCCACCACCCGCTCCAGGTTGTGGACATGCGGTCAAGCCAACTAGGACCAAACCCAGCATACTAACTTTTCCCGCCACCGCGAGATTTCCCGCCTTGGCAAACAATCGAGGCATATTCTTCCTCTCCTATAAATCGGCTCCAACAGGAGCCCCAAAAATTGCTCCGCAAGATAGGCAATAAAAGCCCGCTGAGCAAATGCTAATACATGCCCGAGCGTTGACCGGCGGAGCGCGAATGAATAGGTTTCGCGAGCTTTTAGCGCATATATGCCATTCAGCTACGCCATAACGCTACACCACAAGGTTACGAATGTCCGAATCAAACAAAGAAGAGCTGCTCAATCGCATTGCCGAGGCGCTTGAGCGCTTGGCGCCGCCAGTGCGGCTCGATGTGCCGCTCGATTCCGCCGATGCCTTCGTCTGGCATGCAGAAGGCGAGTTTCTCGAGGCCGTAGCGCACATCAATCGCGTGGATCTAAGCCTGCTAAAAGGCGTCGATCAGGTGCGTGACCTGTTGCACGAAAACACCCAACGCTTTGTCGCCGGCCTGCCAGCCAACAATGCCCTTCTTTGGGGCGCGCGCGGCATGGGCAAAAGCTCTCTGGTGAAGGCCGTGCATGGCGCCATAAACGCAGAGAATCCAGGCAGTTTGGCGCTAATCGAAATTCACCGCGAGGAAATCCCCACCCTGCCCCAATTGCTAATGCAATTACGTGGCCATGATCGTCGCGCCATCCTGTTTTGTGACGATTTGTCCTTCGATTCGGACGATACGACCTATAAATCCCTGAAAGCGGTGCTCGAAGGCGGCGTCGAAGGGCGTCCCGACAACACGATCTTTTACGCCACCTCGAACCGCCGCCATCTGATGGCGCGGGATATGATTGAGAATGAGCAATCAACCGCCATCCATCCGAGCGAAGCGGTCGAGGAAGCGGTATCCCTCTCGGATCGCTTCGGCCTGTGGCTCGGTTTTCACACCTGCGATCAGAGAACCTATTTCGATATGATCCAGGGCTATGTGGAATATCACGGCATTGACGTCACGCCGGAAGAATTAAAGGCCGCAGCCATCGAATGGACCATGACGCGCGGCGCGCGCTCGGGCCGAGTCGCCTGGCAATTCGTTCAGGATTTAGCCGGGCGCAAAGGAACCGTGCTGAAGAGCGAATAAACGGGTGGTGTCGCTTGGTTGGCTTGTTTGTGAGTTCAGCACGATAGCGTGCTCCTAACTACCAAGCGGAACCGCCAATCCGGAATGCGACCAGTATTCCGGCAAGGGCGACCGCCCGCCCGAGTTAATACGAGGTAAGCCAAGCGGGCGTATACCCGCGCCCGGCGCTTGAGGACTTCTTAAAAATATGGTGCCGCTTAGTCAGGCTTATGCGCGGCCCCTTACATTTTTGCCAGATATTTAATCGGATTGACCGGCTTGCCGTTGCGGCGCAATTCAAAATGCGCTTGCGGTGAGGAAACATTGCCGGTGCTGCCGGCATGGGAAATGACCTGGCCGCGCGTTACCAGATCGCCGCGCGATACCAGCAGCGTTTCGTTATGGGCATAGGCGCTGATCCAGCCACCATCATGGCGGACCAGTAGGAGGTTGCCATAGCCCGGCAATTCGTTGCCGGCATAGGCAACGACGCCGTTTTCGCTGGCGCGGATCGGCGCACCTTGCGGCAGGGAAAAATTGATGCCATCATTATGCAAGCCGCCCTCCTTGGGGCCGAAGCTCGACAAGAGGCGCCCCTCGGCCGGCCACAGGAAATACTTTGAGGCGCGCGACGGCGGCTTGGTCGGCAGACCTTTGGCTGCCCGCTTTACCGACTGTGCCGGTTTGGCATCCGTCTGGGGCACACGCTTTGTCGCTCGCGGCACGGCGCCCGGCAAGCGCAAGCGATGGCCAATCACCAGGCGATAGGGTGCTGGAATGGCGTTGGCGCGCACCAGGGCGCTCATATCAACGCCATATTGTTGCGACAGGCCATAAAGCGTTTCACCGGCGCGCGCTGTATGGAAACGGGCAATCGGCAGGCGCAAGGTCTGGCCGACGAGCAGTTTGTAGGGCGGCTTCAACTCATTGGCATGGATGATGTCGCGCACACCGATATTGTGATGGCGCGACAGGGCATAGACCGTATCTCCGGCGCCGACCCGTACCGTGCCACTCGCCGCGGCGGGTGCCTTGGTCGCGGGTGAAGATGTTGTTGCGCGTGGCAATGGCTTGGCGCGTGGCAATGGC
>Ga0115002_10009544_pt1 | contig 10571 bp, 10 predicted proteins | sample ArcticOcean_MG_C_8_FD_89576 | JGI IMG/M metagenome (GOLD analysis project Ga0115002, IMG submission 89576) | Marine microbial communities from western Arctic Ocean - ArcticOcean_MG_CB11_86 | ecosystem: Environmental > Aquatic > Marine > Oceanic | place: Arctic Ocean: Canada Basin | collected... | reverse complement strand
TTGCCGCATTGCGGACAGGGAGAAAAACTGTCACCACCCTGATCGGACGCCACTGGCGATTCGCTTAACTCGGCACCGCAGTAAACGCATTGGGTGACCATTTTCTCTCCCCCAGGGTGGTAGTCGCTGGCTGCTGTCCTGTTTACAGGTTTCACACATCTTAGATGATCAGAGCCGCAGCCCTATGATGTGTCTTCCACGTCAGCTGTTGTCGCCCTCTATCAACAGTTAACGCAGTTTACACTTCACGTTGGACACTAGGACAGTAAGGCTGAATCGCGGAGTCGGCAGGATCTACGATCAAGCGCCCGTCGTCTCTAGACGGCGGGAAGATTGTGTCACCTGGTTGAACCAGGCGGGGCATCTCTGTAAGAATATGCGAGCGTCGCCGCAACCAGAGCAGCTGGGAAGGAAGCCCGAACCGTCATGCTCAAGAAGATCACACTCGTCAACTTCATGTCGCATGAGCGAACCGAGCTCGAATTGCATCAGGGCGTGAACGTGCTGGTCGGCCCAAACAACTGTGGCAAGTCCGCCATTGTCGAAGCTCTGCGAGCCGTCTGCGAACATACCAAACGTAACTTCATGATCCGCCATGGAGAAAAACGCTGCCACGTGATTGTGGAGACAATCGAGGGCGACGTGATTGAATGGCAGCGGACGAAAACCAGTGCCAAGTTCTTGCTCAACGACGAGGAGATTGCTCGCATTGGGCGGGGTGAGCTGCCAGCTAAACTGCACCAGCTGTTGCGCATGCCGAAAGTCCGATCCCAGGACAAGAAGGGCCTGTTTGACGTCCACCTGGGCCTGCAAAAAGATCCCATCTTCCTGCTCGATGAACCCGGCAGCAAAATTGCCACCTTCTTCGCTTCAGCGTCCGACGCCCATTACCTGCTTGCCATGCAGGAGCTGCACAAGCATAGACTGAGTGACGCCCGCAAGGACTGCAAACGTCTGACCAAGGAGATCGAAGAGAAATCCGGGGACCTCAAGGATTTTGAACCGCTCGACAGGATGCAGGACGAACTGCAGACACTTGCCACGGAACGCAAACAAATCCAGCAGAACACCAGCCAGCAGCAGCTGTTGGTGAAATCTGCACAGGAGCAGCGTAAGAAACAGAACCAGCTAGAGCGACTGCAGGCGCGGGCCAATCTGCTGGAGCTGCTGGAAGAACCACCGCAGCTTTTCCCGACTGTGGAATTGAAACACGCATTGGAGCGTATCAATCGGATCGGCGACGAACATCAGCAGGCGGAGCGGCAGCAGAAGCTGTTGGTATCTCTGCAGGACCCGCCCCAGCTTGAGGAGACGGCCGATATCGCCAGCCGTATCGCCAAGCTCACAAAACAGCAAGGCCAGCTGGCAAAGGTCAAGGCGCAGCTGGCAGCGAGTGATACCCAGCTGGACGAGTGTCGTCAGCGGATACGCGAGTTTGCCAGAGAGCAATCGGTCTGCCCGCACTGCGAACGGCCCTGGTCAGAAACCGAAGTGCTCGAACTGGTAGAGAAGGGAGAAAGTCATGACCCATAAGGGCATTCTCTTTATCGGTGATCCACATGTTGCCAGCCGTGTGCCGGGCTTCCGCTGCGATGATTATCCCGACGTCGTTTTGGATAAGCTGGCCTGGTGTATGGATTATGCGCAGCAGGAAGAACTGCGAACCGCCATCCTTGGAGACCTCTTTCACTTTCCTCGGGACAATGCAAATCGCCTGCTGGCACGCCTGATCGATATTCTCTCGGGGCAATGCCCGTTGGCCATTTATGGCAATCACGATGTCCATGAAAACCAGTTGACGATGGATGATTCTTTGAGCGTGGTGGCAGCGTCGGGTGCCATCCAGTTGCTCGAGCCTGGCTCTCCCTGGCAGGGTGAGATCGGGGGTCGAAAGGTGGTGATTGGTGGTACATCCTGGGGACTGAAAATGCCCACGGAATACGTCCAGCAGGACTCGCTGGTATTCTGGATGACCCACCATGATCTCAAGGTGCCGGGATATGAGGAACATGGCAGGATTCGACCTCAGCCGCTGGCTGGTATCGACGCTGTCATCAATGGCCACATACATCGGCGGCTGGAGACGGTGCAAGCGGAATCTACCAGCTGGTTTACGCCGGGTAATATTGCCCGCGTGAGTCGAGGTGATGCGACTCGAGACCACGTCCCGTCGGTTTTACGGGTCGATATTGACTCTGCGGGTTGGATGCCGGCATGGGTCGAGGTGCCGCACCTGCATTTTGAAAAGGTGTTTCATGCAGCCGTACTTGAGGACGAAGAGGACGTTGGCGAATCAACTTTTGTAAGAGGACTGGCCGAATTAAAAGCCCGCCGGACGGAATCGGGCGCGGGCTTGCGACAATTCCTGGATGACAACCTGCCCAAGTACGAGCAGGATGTCCAAAACGAAATTAACCAGCTTGCCGATGAGGTATTCGAGAAATGACTAGTGACGACAACGACAGGACACCCACGCTGGAAGATCTCACCAGTGAATTTGCCACATTAAAATCGACCCGAGATACGCTGGCTGGTGAAATCAAGCAACTCGCCGAATCCCTGCAGACCTTGAAAGCCGAATCCAAGCAGGAATTTGGCACGGACAATGTAGAAGAACTTGAGACGTTGCTGGCCGAAAAGCAAAATCAGAACACCCTCCTCTGCGACAAATATGCCAAGCATCTGGTGGAACTGCAGGATCAACTGGAACAACTGCAGGCGGCCACTGAGCAGGATGATGACGGCAGAGACGAGGATGATGCGATCGAGGAGGAGCTCGAGTGAACGGTCCAGTTGCCACGCCGACTAATCCGAATGATGAATTCGAGGCACTCTCGTCTGGCTGTAGCCGCCTTCGGGGCCGACGAGATGCGCTGCAGGATTCGATCAAGCTGGATCGGCGAAACCTGGCAGATGCGGAACAGCGCAGCGAGATTGGCGGGCGAGTCACCGAGGCGCTGGCGGAATTGTCCGAAGAAGTCTTCCGTGAAGAAATTGGCCTGGTGGAGAAGCTGCTGACGCGTGCCCTGCAGGATGTGCTGGGACAGCCGATCCAGCTGAAGGCCGAGGTCGATTGGAGGAATAACTCGGCCACCGTTGATTTTCAGATCGAACGAGCTGGCGAACTGGAGGATATCCTGCGGGGGCAGGGGGGTTCCGTGGCGAATGTCCTGTCGGTCGGACTGCGAATCTTCGCACTGCAGCAACTGGGGGCTGAACATCGCAAGGTGCTGATCCTGGATGAACAGGATTGTTGGCTGCGGCCCGACCGGGTGCCGGCCTTCGTTAACCTGCTTTCCAAGGCAGCCAGGGAACTGGATTTCCAGATGATCGTGATCAGCCATCACGATGTCGAGTTGTTCGAGGATAATGCAGACCGAATCATCCGGCTCGTCCCGGGTGCTGACGGCACTATCAGTACAGAACTCGTCGGCCTGCCAGCTCGGGAAGAAGACGCGGAATAGCTGCACCGCGACTGCCTCGGCAGCTTTCTGTTCGGCCAGCACGTGAGATTCAGGCCCTCCGTGTACAATGGACGACGGACCCGTCCCCTCAAGCCGGACTTCATGAAACGACGCAAGAGAAAACGCCGTCGCCGTCGCAGCAGCCGAACTGTTCGGATCATCGTGCTCGTGCTATTGCTGCTGGCCGGGGTCTTTACCTCCAGCTGGTACATGCTGCAGCAAACACAGCGTGCGATGGCGAAGCACGATCTGGAGGCGGCGGAAAGTTGGTTGCAGTGGTCAGCCTGGGTACCGATTCGGCGTGGACATCAGGCTTTTCTGCGGGCACGCCTCGCCAGGCGCCGGGCCGACTTCTACGCAATGAAACGGCACCTTGAGCGAGCTGGTGAGCTGGGTTACGAAGTGCGACTGCTGGAACGAGAAAAACAACTGGCGATGGCCCAGCAGGGAGATGTGCAGATCCTGACAACCCGCTTCGGCCCGATCCTCAAGGAAGCCGATTCGGATGTGCTGGAGGTGTTCGAAGCCTTCGTGATCGGGCTGCTACACATGAGACGTTACGATGGGGCGAGTGAGTTGCTGGTGGGATGGTGCGAGAACTATCCGGACGATCCATTTCCACGCTATCTGCTGGGGTCCGTCTACCAGGATCAAGATCGTGATCAGGAAGCGGAAGCACTATTCCGAGAAGTACTGCGACTGGACCCAGAACATCACCAGGCGGCGTACTCGCTCGGTATCGTGCTGATCGATCAACAGAAGACAGCGGCCGCAGTGGAGTTGCTGATTTTTGCAGCCAATAAGCCGGAATTGCGGGCCGATGCCGACCTGGCGAGATCACAATGCTATCGCACGCTCGGCAGGACAAAGGCAGCTGAGCAGCTGTTGCTGTCGCTGGTCAAAGAGACGGGCGATTCGGCCGCCACGGTGGAGTTGGCACAAATCAAACTTGAAGCTGCCGAGTTCCAGACTGTTGCCGATCTCCTTGAGCCCGTGGTGGAGGATCATCCGGAACTTGTCAATGCTCGCTATGTTTATGCCCAGGCCTTGCGGCAACTGGGAGACGAGGAGACTGCCGACCACCACTTTTCACTCGTAATCGAAACCAACCGCCAGTTGGCCCACGCCAACGAACTGGCCGAGACGTTGGGGTCGGGACCGGATAGCGCCGATCAACATCTGCGGGTTGCCCGTATTCATCTTCAGTACGGGTCGCGGGCGGAAGGGCTGCAGTGGCTACTGCGGTCATACAGTGTCAACAAACAGCATCGGCCGACGGTCGAGGAACTTGTGTTGTATTATCAACAACAGAGCCAGCGGTATCCGGACGTGCCTGATTATCAACGGACATTGGACAACTTCAAAAATCTGCTCGTACAACTGGGCGGTTAACAGATGCATCTGAGCGCGCGGACAACCAGGCAACCCATCCAGCTCGTGCTGATCTGCGTCGGCTGCCTGCTTGCAACGGGCTGCAGCAGCGACAGCGGGGAAGGTATTTCCGCTGAGCTCGGTAGCTTGACTGAGCCAATCGGGGGAGTGCCAGCTGGATCCGTTGGAGCTGGAATAGAGCTGAGGGATGTATCGGCACAGACAGGGATCGAATTCTTCTATGAGAACGGTGCGGATGATCAGGCGAATTCGATTCTTGAATCGCTTGGCGGTGGTGTGACGTTTGTTGACTTTGATGCGGACGGCAGACAGGACCTGTTTCTGCCTGGCGGTGGTGGTTTTGGCGACAAAGTGGTTGTCGGCCGCAGGTCGGCTCTGATGAGGAACCTGGGTGACGAGCAGTTTGTGGATGTTGCCGCCCTCGCCGGTGTCGACGGAGGCCAGCTTTACACTCATGGCTGTCATGTTGGCGACATGGACAATGACGGGTTTCCAGATCTGCTGGTGACCGGGTACGGCGATATCCGGCTCTATCACAACCAGGGCGATGGGACCTTCCTGGAGGTGCATCAGCAAGCGGGGCTGGCAAATCGCAGTTGGAGTACTGCCGCAGCCTGGGGGGATATCAATGGGGATGGATTTGCCGACCTCTATATCTGCAACTATGTGAACTGGTCCTTCAAAAATGACCCCTCCTGCGTCGGTCCGCAGGACCAGCCGGATGTCTGCCCCCCTAAACTGTTCGACGCCTTGCCCGACGTTCTGTTCTTCAATAACGGCGATGGGACCTTCCGTGATGTTAGCGACCAGGTTGGCTTGGTCACCGGTACCGAGCAAGAATACTCCAAGGGACTCGGTGTGCTGATGGCGGATATCGATCTGGATGGCGACCTCGATATCTATGTCGCCAATGACACCACACCAAACTATCTCTACCTCAATGACGGTTCCGGGCTGCTGGAGGAAGTTGGCCTGATTCGCAGCGTTGCGCTCGATGCCCAGGGTGGAGCCAACGGAAGCATGGGGATCGACCTGGGAGACTATAACGGCGATCAACTGCCAGACCTCTGGGTCTCCAATTTTGAACAAGAAGCCTTCGGGCTGTATGAGAACCATGGCCGAGGCATGTTCCTGCATTCAAGTGAGAAGACAGGAATCACGTCACTGGGCGGACTGTTCGTCGGCTTCGGCACAGCATTCCTCGATGTTGACCTGGACGGTGATGAGGACCTGCTTGTTACGAACGGACATGTCATCAAGTATCCGCTGTCCGGACGAGTGGAACAGTTACCGTTGCTGCTTGTGAATGACCAGGGTAGACGTTTTCAACGCCGACAATTTCCGGCTGGAGAGTACTTCTCGACTCCGCACGCCGGGCGCGGGTTGGCCATTGGTGACCTGGTTGGAGATGGAAAAGCAGAGATTGTGATTTCTCATATCCAGCAGCCGTGCGCAGTGATTGCCAATCAATCGTCGGCTGCTGGGGCCTGGCTGAGTGTCCGACTGATCGGTCGCAACGGTGCCAGGGATGCGGTCGGGGCTACCGTGGTGCTGCACACCTCGTCAGGTGATCAGCTGCGGATGGTCAAAGGGGGCGGAAGTTATATGTCACAGAGCGAATACCGACTTTACTGGGGTTATCCCGATGACAGCCAGATGACCGGGCTGACGGTTCGTTGGCCGGGAGGGTTGGTCGAAGAGCACGATGCAGTGATCATTAATGACTCAATCGTCTTGATCGAAGCTGCGGTGGTTGAATAGGCTGCAGGTCATGCTACTCAACCGCGGTCCTTGCGAGTGTTCAGCTTGATGACCTCGCGAGAGAGCAGCGAAATCACCAGCGAGCAGCCGAACAGCGCCCAGACCGTGGCCCAGATGCGGCCCATGATTTCACCACCGATTCCGGCCCAGATGGTCAGGATCGCCAAGAAGGCGGCTAACATCACCAGGGCAATGGTGAAAAGAGAGGATGCTAGGTGGAATGAGCGGGCGTTCATCGTTCTGCTCCTGGCTGAAGGGTGTTGATAGGTGGCTTTCTCTTGCCACCTCTCTAACCGCAGGAGACGCGCACCCTTAACAGGGAAACAGCACAGGGAAACAGCCAGCCGGGAGGTATTAGATTATTCTTCCGTCGGAGGATCGTCAGCCGGTGCCTTGGCCTTGGCAACTCGGACCATCTCGCGGGTGATCGCAAAGACCACGATCGAGGTTGCAAAGAGAGTCGCAATCGTCCCCCACACTTCGGTCTTGAATGCGATCCCCAATGGATCGCCCCAGATCATCATCAATGTCATCACCGCCGCCAGCAGGACCATGACGATACTGGCCACCGCGCTGAACTTGTAGACATTCTGAGCATTCATGGTAACCCTTGAGAATCAGTACTCGTGTGACGCCCCAGCTGTCTCTTCCACCCATAATTGGCGTGCGAGGTGATCATAGCCCATCGAGAGAAAAGTAGGAAGTGAGTCGAGATGGGGGAGTTCTTTGTGTCGCTTCACCTGCTCTCACATCGAGCCCCAGGTTACCTCGGCTGTACCGCCACATTCTGCCTGAATGGTCTCCCGAGTGAGTTCAACTGCCGCCCGGTGAGCTTCTTCCGAAATGGCAGTTGTTGCCTCCACGATCACCAGAACGTCCCTGCTGGATTCTGTCACCTTGCTGAAGTCCGCCTGCAGCGAATCGAGACGGCACAAGAGCTGCTGGTCCGAGTCCACATATCCAAATTCGCCTGCCACCACAGCCTGCGGAAACGGACTTCCCAGAGGTCTGAACGATTCTTCGCCTGACAGAATCCTCAGTTCGACGGGGAGCGAGATTGTCGCGGCATCGTGAGCACCCAGGCTACAGCGGGTGAGGACCGACACCAGATTGTAGGCATCCACCAGATTGTTGATCGCTGGGAGCGTTCCGTGTTTGAGTCCGTATTCCAGCAGCTTCTGGTTCGACGGTGGATGACGTCGTGGTTTTACTCCGACCTGGCGCAGGATGCCGTACAACTGGGCGACCTCTGGTAACTGGCGTATCTCCGCCCGGCCCTGGAATCGTGCCTCGATCTGGGCGGCTGCCCGCTGCACCTCGGTGCGGAATTCGCCGGTGGTTGGCCCAACTATCACATCACGGTGAAGTATGGCCGCCGCTCGCAATCCCAATTCGTAACAGGCGGACGTGACGTGAAACATGCCTAGCCCAGCTCCGGATAAAAACAGCCAGCCCCGATAACCTGTCCCCCAAGCTCGTCCACGATCTGTACCAGTTGACTCCACAAGTCGAGCGAGTAACTGGGGTCGACCCAAAGCCAGCAGACGGGGCATGTTCCCAGCCGGTCCTTCATCAAGCCACAATTGACCGTCGCCACGCGTGACAGGTAGACGCGATCGGTTTTCAGCTGGTTAAAATCAAGGGCACAGGTCTGGGATATCAGTTCCGCCAGTCGGCTGCCAGACAGTAACAACAGGGCATCCTGACGGTGAGTTGTGAGGATGCGATCGTGAAAGCCAGCCGGCGGCAGGTGGGGTGTCAATTCAGCTATGGTCGCGCCAGGCAGACCACGCAACAGAAATTCGTCGCCGCCAGTACGCAGTATCCATGCTCGCTCGTCCAGTCTGGTAACGTCGTAAATCTTCTGCGGAATTGGCAGATCATGAGTGGTCAGCCAAAGCGACGCAGATGGCCCCTTGATCTCTACCAACGGGCTACCACTCAGGTCACAAAGCGCCAGCTCTGCAGCAGCAGCCATTTCCGACGCTGATTCCGTGAAGTGTCTTGGCAGCGAGGTGTCACCCAGCTGACACCAGTCGTCGCAACGAGCCTGATGCCAGGCCTGCAAGGGACTCCGTTGTATGGAAAATGTCTGGGCCATGTGTCAGTCCGATTCCAGCTGTTGGCGTGAATTCTGTGGGTCGTAAAAAGGCAGATCGGAAACCGCAACAACAACGCGGCTGCCGTCGGACACCCGGACTTCAAGTTTCGTCCCTGCGGATGCCAGTTCGGGTTTCACAAAACCCATCGCAACCGCGTGTCCAAGTGTCGACTGCCGGCTAATACTCGTGATCCGGCCGACCATCTCAGTCCCGTCAAACACCAGTTGGCATTCTTCAGGCCAGGGGCCAGGGTGCTGGTCGGCGAAGCGAAAACCGACCAGTTTGCGGGTAAGGGGTCGCTGGGCGATGATCTGCAGGCTGCGTCCCCCGACAAAAAATGGCTTGTCCGCAGCAACCGCCCATTCCACGTCTGCCTCGCTGGGTAATGTCAGGGCGTCGGTATCGTGGCCGACGATCAGGTGCCCTTTCTCCAGTCGCAGCAGGCGTTGGGCTTCCACGCCGAATGGTCGGATCTGCTGATCCTGGCCAGACTGCATGAGTTCTTCCCAGACAGCTGCGGCCTGGCTTGCTGGCAGGTGGATTTCATAGCCAAGTTCGCCGACGAACCCAACTCGGATTAGGAGCGCGGATGTACCCAGGATGTCGACCTGGCGGGCGGCAAGATAAGGGAATGCCTCGGCAGAAATGTCTGCCGTGGTCAACTGGGCGAGGACTTTACGTGAAGCCGGGCCGGCCAGGTTAAAGGCTGCCATCTGGCCCGTTGCATTACTGAGTGTGACATCAAGTCCAAGCTGAATCGCCCAGCGCTGCAAGCCGCGATAGAAGGTTGCTGCACCACTGCTTGTGGCCGACAGATAAAAGTGGTCGTCGGCCAGCCGAGCCACAATTCCATCCTCAATGATCACACCGGTTTCATCGAGTGCGATAGCGTACCGCAGTGTGCCGTTGCGCTGGCGTTTGAATCGGCCCGTGTAAACCTGCTCAAGAAACTCCACGGCCTGCGGACCACAGACGTGGATCTTTCCAAGTGTGCTTAGATCGATCATGCCAACCGAATCCCGCACCGCCTGTGCCTCAGCCAGGATTAACTCGTCCCGCGAATGGTCGTCGCGACGGTAGTATTCTGGTCGTAGCCAGGCTCCGGCGTGCACCATCACGGCAGCGGCATCTCGATGCCATTGGTCGAGAGGCGTACGCCGATTGGCATGGAAGCGGCGACCTGCCAGGTGTCCCAGCGGGACTGGTTGATAAAACGGCCGCGAGGTGGTCGTGCCAGTTTCTGCGATCGAAGCATTATTCAGGCGGGCAAGTATTCGTACAGCAGGAAAGTTCGAAATCTTGCCCTGGCTGGGACCCATCCCGACCGTGGTAAATCGCTTGAGTAACTCGACATTGTCATAACCTTCCTGGTGAGCGTTAACGATGTCGGCCAGATGAACGTCCTCGTCGAGGTCGACAAAGTTCTTCTTGCCAGGATGGCTGAAGATGGGATAGGCGTGGCTGGGAACCCGTTCAGGGCTGAGAGTTGTCTCCGGCAGGGGTTGGTGCCACGTGCCGAGTTGGCGGGCAGCAGCCAGGCCGGCGCGCCGACCGTCGGCTACCTGGTCGGCCAGGCCATAGATACCGTTAGCGCGACCAGCCACAAATAGCTCGTCGGGCAGCTGGCTGGGCACAAGTTGATTCAACTCATCGGAATATTCAAACCGGCCTCCGGCCTGGGAGATGAGCGCAGAATTCGGCTGCCAGCCAACACTCATTAGCACGCCATCGCATCGCAGTTGCTGTCGATCACGCCTGTCCGGAGCAGCGGAGTCATCCAGCCGGCAGATTGTAACTGCCTTGATTGATTTCTTGCCGCGGCCGGGATGCGCCTTGTAGACGGCATGTGCTG
>Ga0115002_10009543_pt1 | contig 10572 bp, 9 predicted proteins | sample ArcticOcean_MG_C_8_FD_89576 | JGI IMG/M metagenome (GOLD analysis project Ga0115002, IMG submission 89576) | Marine microbial communities from western Arctic Ocean - ArcticOcean_MG_CB11_86 | ecosystem: Environmental > Aquatic > Marine > Oceanic | place: Arctic Ocean: Canada Basin | collected... | reverse complement strand
CGAATCTGCTCGACAACATGTCACAGCACTTTTCGTGGGTTCCACCTCAATTCGCTTACGCGGACTACCGGTGACCCTATGCGTCTGATCAGCCTGTTCATGAGTCTGTTCATCGGTCTGGCCTTGCTGTCGGGTTGCGCCTTTTCCGTCGCACCGACTGATAGTGAGGAGTCGACGCTGTCCGTCGTGTTGTCTGCCTATCCGACACAGTTGTCCGCCGAAGATTCCTCCACGGCGGAGGTGTGGGCGACGGTGCTGCAAGGGACCCATCCGGTGAAGGATGGAACCATCGTGCGTTTTGCGACGACGGCGGGTGAAATCACCGCCGAGGGTTCAACCCTGGATGGGCTTGCCGTGGCACAACTGACCAGTCCCGCCGACGGCCGACCCCGACGTGTGGCTGTCGTTGCTCAAGCTTTGACCGTACGTGACACATTCGATGTCGATCTGGTCATCCGGGACAGTGGGTCGTAGGGGCCGCCGTGGACTCATGTCATCTTGACATATCTTCAGCCTTTTCAGTATATTGGCGCGTGATCATGCCCCCCTATGGACACCGGATCACGCCCTCTCCCGGGGTTGCGTATTTCGCATAATTATTGCGCCCGCGTCCTCTATTTGTATCCCCATAATTGAATAACTCTCCAAGTATCCTCTTAGCTGGCGGCAACCGGCAGTGGGGACTTTATGGAGCAGGAATCGGGTGTCGTTGCCCAGTTGTGTCTGCCTTTGGCAGCGGCTGAGGTATCGTCAGCGCAGTCCGATACTCAAGGGCAGTTCGCACGCTGTGCCCATTGTGGTGCGAACGTGCGGCTGTCTGTGTGGTTACAGGATACAGGTGTCGCTCTGCATTATTGCGATGCAACCTGTCGCCAAGCGTGGGCTCGGACGGAGGAATCCTTCGCCGTTCACCTGGACCATGGCAACGCACGCCGTCGTCGAGGAGGGAACTGGCAGATCCAGGCCCGGGAGGCCCGTTACCGCGATGAGTGTCGTTGTCAGGAGTGCGGCGTTACGGAGAAGGAGATGGGGCAACGTCTCCATGTCCACCACAGGATCCCCTACCGACGTTTCCACAGCAACGTGGAGGCGAACAAGCTCGAACATTTGGTCAGTGTGTGCGCCGCGTGTCATCAGCGACTCGAGGCGCAGCTGCGTCGCGAATTGCCTCTCTTCGCCGCCGATCCTTGAGGCCAGGGATGATCTGACCAGAGGGAGTCACTCGTGAATGCGGCCCCTCTCGAGTTGAGTGTCATTCTACCTGCTTACAATGAGGAAGGCGTGATCGCGCGCGTCGTGGGTGCCTTGTGCCAGCGGCTGAATGAAGAGGCTGCTCTGCTGGGCCACTACGAGATCCTTGTGATCGACGATGGCTCCACCGATGACACAGCGCAGCAAGCGCGTAGCGCCGGTGTCGGCGTGCGGGTCGTCCAGCACCCCTACAACATTGGCAATGGCGCTGCAGTCAAGACCGGTATTCGTCATGCGCGTGGACGCGTCCTTGTGTTTATGGATGCGGACGGTCAACATGATCCAGGTCAGGTGCCAAAATTCTTCAAAGCTTGTAGCCGCTACGATATGGTCGTCGGTGCACGCGGCAGGAAATCTCAGGCCGGCTTGCATCGCTCCCTTGCAAATGCGCTGTACAATGGACTGGCTTCCTACGTAACGGGCCGCCGCATTCTCGACCTCACTTCCGGATTCCGTGGGGTCCGACGCGACGTGGCGAGACGATTCGCCGGTTTGTTGCCCAATGGATTTTCCTATCCGACAACGATCACGCTATGCCTGATGCGTGCCGGCCACAGCGTTCTGTATGAACCGATTGAGGCAGCCAAGCGCACGGGCAAGAGCAAGATCAGGCTGCTATCGGATGGGACCAAGTTTCTCATGGTCATCGCCAAGATCTGCATGCTCTTTGCTCCGATGAAGATCTTTCTGCCTGTCAGTGTCTACCTGTTCCTGATGGGGTTGGGCTACTACGGCTACACATTTCAGTTGGAACATCGCTTCACGAACATGTCGATGCTCCTCTTCACCACGTCCGTCGTCATTTTCATGATGGGCCTGCTCGCAGAGCAGATCGCGCAGCTGCGATTTGAGCGTACAGAGGAGGCTGTGAGCGATGACTGATGGTGGGTGGAATGGATGACCGTTTGCCTGTTTGGTTCCTATACCACAGCAGAAGGTTATCCGGTCAATCGCGTCCTGCGCCAGGGCTTGCGGCAGGCCGGTGTGACCGTCATCGAATGCCGCGCCGAGGTCTGGGGTCGTTTTGTGCACGAGTTGTTCGAGCGTGCCACACCGGGGCGATTGCTGCGTACAGCAGCACGCATGATCTGGGGTGTATTGTCCCTCACCGTCAAGTATGCTCGAGCCCCGGCGCACGACTGGGTGCTGATCGGCTATCCCGGCTACATCGATGTACTGCTCGCGCGCCTACTGATTGGGCGGCGACGAAAGATTGTACTGATCTCATTTATTTCCCTCTTCGATACAGCCATAGGCGATCGTCGAGCTGCCAGCGAAGGAAGCTGGTCGGCGCGCTTGCTGCGGTGGCTGGACGCGGCAGCATTTCGTTGCGCAGATGTCGTGCTCGTGGATACCGATGAGCATGGCGATCACTATGCCCAGTTATTCGGAATCGATCGTGATCGATTCGTGCGTTCCTTCGTTGGGGAGGACGACGAACAGTTTCGTCCGCTGCAAGCGCCCATCCGTAAGGACGGGGAACCACTTCAGGTCTTGTTCTTTGGGACGTACGTGCCACTTCATGGCATCGACACGATCGTCGATGCGGCGGCCGAACTACAGCACGAGGAGATCGACTTTACCCTCATTGGCTCCGGCGACCAACTTGACTCGTTACAGGTTCGATCACAGCAATTGGGTGGTCGCGTGCGCTTCGTCAAACAATGGCAGTCGACGACACAACTGTGCGAACACATCGGTCGAGCAGACATCTGTCTCGGTGTCTTTGGCACAACACCAAAGGCGGCTCGTGTGATTCCCTACAAGGTTTTCGATGCACTTGCCGTCGGCCGCCCGGTGGTCACTCGTGATTCACCGGCGATTCGGGAAATGTTGCGTGACGGCGAATCCGCCCTGCTCTGTCCTGCAGGAGATGGGAAGGCGTTGGCAGAAGCGATTCGTCGCTTGCACGCCGATCCCAGGTTGACAGAACGCATCGCCGCCGCAGGCCATCAGGCCTTCTTGGCCCACGGTACCCCCGCAGCCATTGGGCAACGCCTGCTGCAGCAAGTCGAGATCCCGGCATGAGTGAACAGATCCTCCAGCCAACCCCCTGGGGCGAGACCGAGATTCGTGGTCCCGTGCACCTGTTTCGCGAGCGCCTCCTTATGCGGCTATTCGAACCACTGCTGAGCGATGGACGTGTGTTGGACGCGGGGTGTGGATCTGGAAGTCTGGCCCTCGAACTAGCCAAGTGCGGTTTTCGTGTAGATGCCCTGGAGTACTCGAGCGAGTTCGTCACCATGGTACGCCACAAGATTTCACGTTATGGCAATGAGAGTCGAATCAACGTGCAGCAAGGATCGGTCACACGTCTGCCTTTTGGCGATGCCGTCTTCGACGGCGCCGTGTGTGGAGAAGTGATCGAACACGTGAAGCCAGGCGATGGGGGAGATGTCGGTGCAATTGCTGAGTTGGCGAGGGTGCTAAAACCGGGTGCCCCCTGTGTTGCCAGCGTCCCATTGAATCAGAAATTGTGGGACGACGCCGATGATTGGGCAGGGCACGTGAAACGGTATGGCCGAGAGGAATTTGCCGATCTGTTTCGACAAGCTGGTTTTGACATCAAGAGCGTACGTGTATGGGGCTTCCCGCTGGGGCGCATCTATCACAATGTGCTGTTCGGCCCCTGGCTGCGACGGACAGCTTCGATGACACCAGAACAACGAGAAGGACGTCCCGACACGCGGGCGGCTCGGAGTCGTGTGCTCGTCGAAGCTGTGGCAGGTGTGCTGCGCTTTGACGAGTTGTTCGCCCGTTGGCCTTGGGGGCGCGGTGTGATCCTCGCCGCCACGCGGCGGTAGGTGGGAAATATGGGTATAGGTACAGCAGTTGTCGGTGTCGGCTACTGGGGGCCAAATCTCGTGCGCAATTTGGCCTCCACAGCAGATTGTGATCTGCTGATGGTCTGCGATCGTGACGCCGGACGTCGTGACGCGGTAGGCCGGCAATATCCCGGTGTACAGCTGACGGACAGTGTAGACGATGTCTTGAATGACAGCAGAATTGACGCCGTCGTCGTATCGACGCCAGCTGACACGCACTATGAACTGGCTCTTCGCGTGTTGGAGTCCGGGCGCAGTGTATTTGTCGAAAAGCCCCTGGCTCGTACGTCGAAGGAGTGTGAGCGCCTCATCGAAGAGGCCGACAAACGCGGTGTCCAGTTGATGGTCGGACACACCTTCGAATACAACGCAGCTGTCGAATATGTAGAGAATCTGATCGAGGCGCGTGAGTTAGGGCAGGTCTACTACATCTATTCGCAGCGCCTGAATCTTGGCGTCGTGCGACACGACGTGAATGCGCTGTGGAACCTGGCACCCCATGACATTTCCATCGCTTTGCGCTGGCTCAAGAGAGACCCCGTACGGGTTGCAGCCAGGGGATACACCTACCTGCAGGCCGGTGTAGAAGATGTGGTCTACGTCGACCTTGAATTTGCTGATGGCGTCGCCGTTCACATCCATGTGAGCTGGCTCGACCCGGGCAAAGTACGACGCATGACGGTCGTGGGGAGTCGCAAGATGGTCGTCTACGATGATGCCAGCACGGAAGGCAAAATCCAGGTTTTTGATAAGGGGATCGATCGCGAGCAGCTGGATGATTCACTGGGAGAGTTTGACTCTTTTGGGAAATTCCAGCTGACCCAGCGTGCGGGGGATGTTCTGATACCGAAAATCGACTTTGTCGAACCCTTGAAACGTGAATGCAGCCACTTTGTCGAGAGCGTTCTGTCTGGGAAACGTCCCCTGACAGACGGTCACAATGGTCTGAAGGTTGTCAGAATACTTGAAGCAGCAACGCGGTCCCTGCAGGGTGGCGGTGTCGCGATCGAGTTGGATAACCTCGACTGAGAGCCTAGGTAGGGAGATCGGAAGTGTATCGAGACAACAAGATTGGGTTGACCATCCCCGCGTACAATGAAGAGCGGTTGATCGGCCCAACACTGGATGCCATACCCGACATCATTGACATGGTCTATGTCGTCAACGATTGCAGTACTGATTCGACGGCCGATGTGGTGCGCGAACGTGCCGCCAAGGATCCGCGCATCATTCTTGTCAATCACGAGACCAATCAGGGCGTGGGGCAGGGGATCATAACCGGATATCAGCGAGCGAGCATCGATCAGTGTGATCTATGCGTCGTCACCGGTGGTGATCATCAGATGCCTATGGAACAGATACCGGCCCTGTTGGATCCATTGGTGGAAGGGAACGCCGACTACAGTAAAGGCAATCGTTTTCTCATGCCCGATGACGGGCTGGATGACATGCCATGGTCGCGCATGCTCCCCAATGCCATGATCTCCTTCATGACCAAGATGGCCAGCGGCTACTACAAAATTTTCGATGTCGTCGATGGCTTTACGGCGATCACTCGCCACGCCATCGATTTGGTCGATTGGGATTCCGCCTGGAAGGGGTATGGCTATCCGATGGACTTCCTCGTTCGGCTCAATGCCTACGGATTGCGGGTCATCGATGTGCCCAGACGCGCCATTTATCTGGAGGGCGAGAGGCAGTCGCAGATCAAGGGGGTGCGATACGCGATGAAAGTCACGCCGATGCTGATTCGAAATTTCTTCTGGCGGATCCTCTTTCGCTATCTCGTCCGTGACTTCCACCCGCTGCTGTTTTTCTATCTCTTCGGACTCCTGTTTCTACCCCTGGGAGTGATTTTCGGCGGCGTCTTGGTCTATCAGCAGTTTGACGGAATCGGAGTGAGTGGTCCACGGGCCGTTGTGTGTGCACTCATGGTTCTGATGGGCCTGCAATTTCTTCTGTTTGCCATGCTCTACGATATGGAAGAGAGCAAGTAGATCACGTTCATGCATGTCTGTATTCTGACGACGGGGTTCCCGCGATTCCAGGGAGATCTGTTCGGCGCATTTGTGCTGGAGATGGCCCGCGCTCTCGTGGCGGGTGGCACGCAGGTAACAGTCGTGGCCCCTCACGAGAAGGGGATTGCTCGCGTCGAAACGGTGGACGGCATCGAGGTGCGTCGGTTCCGCTACTTTCTGCCGGGTTTGCAGGCTGTGGCTTATGGTGGCGGCATTCCTACCAACCTTCGCAGCAGTTGGCTGGCGCGGCTTCAAGTTCCCCTGTTTCTGCTGGCTTTCGCCTACGCAGCGCGAAAGTGGGGGCGGCCCTGTGATCTCTACCACTGCCAGTGGACGATCACAGCTGCTGTCGCTTGGCTGGCGACGTTAGGAAGAAGACAACGACCGATTCTGCTCAGTGTTCGCGGTAGCGACATGATGATTTCAGCGCATCCCTTGGGTCGTCGATTGAATCAGTGGCTTGTGGCACGTGTAGATGCGATCACAGCCGTTAGCGAGCAAATCGCCAGACGGCTGGCAGATCACGGTGTTGAGGACAGGACACATGTCGTGGCCAACGGCGTGAGCGATCGCTTCGCGCCAGGAGACCGTCAGGCTGCACGTCGCGCTTTGCAACTGCCCGCAGATACGGTGATCTGTCTTTTTGTGGGAATGCTCGTGCCTGTAAAGGGACTCGACAATCTTCTACAAGCGGTCTCACAGATCGATGAACGTTTCCTTCTCGTTCTCGTCGGAGACGGGCCAGAGCGCGAGAGATTGTTGGCTCTTGCCGATGAACTTGGAATCAAGGACCGAGTGCAGTTCGCGGGCGCTTGTTCCTCCGATGACGTGCCCAAGTGGATGGATGCCTCCGACCTGCTCGTTCTGCCGAGCCTGTCAGAGGGACGACCAAATGTTGTGCTTGAGGCGCATGCCAGCGGCAGAGCGACGATTGCCACCGACGTGGGTGGAACAGGAGAGCTGATTGAGCACGAGCAGACGGGTCTACTCGTCCCGTCGAGTGATCCTGATGCGCTCGCAGATGCATTGCGCACCCTGATCGACGACGACAACAAGCGCGATAAGTTCGGAAAGCAGGCGCGTCAGCGATTACTTGAGAAGGGGCTTACGTGGCAAACAACAGCCACGACTATGCGCAGCCTCTATGACCAACTGATTGAGCGGGACGCATGTGTGGCATCGTAGGTAGTGTCAACATCGATCCACGGCGACCTGGTGATGGCGAATTGGTGCGGCAGATGTGTGATGCGATCACCCATCGGGGGCCCGATGCTGAAGGGTTTCACCTGGGCCCGCAGGTGGGACTGGGGATGCGCCGGTTGCAAGTAATCGATCTTCATACCGGGGCTCAACCGATGTCCAATGAGACCGGCACAATCCAGTTGGTCTTCAATGGAGAGATCTACAATTATCGTGAGTTACGGACCCGTTTGGTTAACAGTGGCCACCAGTTCAAGACACAGTCTGACACCGAAGTCATCGTTCATTTGTACGAGGAATGTGGTGCCAACTTTGTCGAGCAGCTGCGCGGCATGTTCGCCATTGCGCTGTGGGATACTACACAGCGTACACTCATTCTGGCGCGTGACCGACTGGGTAAGAAACCCCTCTTCTATGCGCAAACCCCCACAGGCATTTCCTTCGCGTCCGAGTTGTCAGCATTGATGTTGGACCCTGCGATCAGCACCGAGCTCGATCAGATCGCCATCGACGAATATCTGACGTATCTGTTTGTCCCCCACCCACGGACACCCTACCGGGCCGTGAAGAAACTGCCTCCGGCAACGGTGGCAATATACCAGGATGGCCAGCTTCAGCAGCGCCGCTACTGGCATGTTGACTATCAATCCGGTGAGCAGGACCGCCGATCTGAGCAAGATCTGGTCGAGGAACTAGACGAGAAACTGTGCGAGGCCGTGCGGCTGCGGCTTGAAGCAGATGTACCACTCGGCGCATTTCTCAGTGGAGGTGTCGATTCGTCGCTGATTGTGGCCATGATGCAGAAGGTGGGGACGGGGAACGTGCAGACCTTCACCGTTGGTTTTGGTGATCCCAGCTTCGACGAGGTGAGTCAGGCGAGCGAGTTTTCCCAGTACCTTGGCACGCAGCATACAGATTTCGTCAGCGACTATGATGTGGCGAGCCTGGTTCCAAAGATGGCGAATCATTTCGGTGAACCCTTCGCAGATTCTTCCGCAATTCCCACCTTTCGCGTCGCAGAAATGACACGTCAACAGGTGACCGTTGCCCTCAGCGGCGATGGCGGCGACGAAGTGTTTGGCGGGTATCGTCGCTATCAGGCTCGGCGCTGGGCCGACATGTTCAATCATCTTCCAGATGTGTTGCATCGGCTATGCGACGCTGGCGGTCGACGATTGCGTGAACCTGCCACGTATTTCGGCCACAGTCGCCGTAAGAAACTCAAGCGCTTCCTCGAATATGCCTCGACGGTGAGAGAGAGCCCCAAGATTTCCTGGGCATTCTTCTTTCCGCCAAGCGCCAAGCGATCCCTCTATACAGCCGATTTTCGTAACTCCCTCGCGGCTGATCGCGGCCAGGAAGATGGGAGCTACGCTGCGTATGAGCAGGCAGCGTTCGATGAGGGTGGGCAGGGCATGTTGTGGTTCGATCTGATGACTTATCTCACTGACGATATCCTCGTCAAGGTAGATCGCATGAGCATGGCCTGCTCGCTTGAGGTTCGCTCGCCCCTCTTAGATCACGAAGTCATCGAATTCATGGCAGGTGTGTCAGTGCGTCATAAGTACGATCTGCGGTCGACGAAGAGACTGCTGCGTCGTGTCGCCGAGCGCTACGTTCCTGCAGAAATTCTGCAACGACCCAAACACGGTTTTTCGGTACCCCTGGCGAGCTGGCTGCAGACGGATCTCAAGGCGTGGATGCAGGATCTGTTGAGTCCGCAGGCAGTGGCCAGCAGAGGGTTGTTCGAACCTGCTGAAGTCACTGGCATGGTTGACCGGCATTTGCGGGGCGAGCGGGACTTGAGCCAGCAACTATGGGCGCTGCTGATGCTGGAAGCCTGGTTCCGCCAGGCCCGGGTGGGGAGGTAGACCATGGTGAAGGGGACCGACAATTTGCGCAGCAGTGCGTTAGCCGAGGACAACGGCACGGCCGAGAATGGTGACAGCCGTCCCGCATGGCTGGGCGTGATCGGACTGCTCTGGTCTGCTGGCATTTTCTACCATTTTTATACATCCCTTGGTTTTGTGGATCTGCTTACGCAGGTCCTGGGCCTAGGCAGTTAGGCGAGAATCCTCATGTTGATCTCACTCGCCATCGCCCTGCTACTGGGTGCCGCTGCAGCGGCAACGGGAAGAAAGCTTCTCGGTTGGATCGGATTCCGACCTGACAGCACCGCACAGGAGTGGAGTCTGTCCGTTTGCCTCGGATTCGGGCTTCTCATGGTGATGATGCTGATCCTCGGCTTGAGTCATCTGCTCTACGAGAATGTGATCTACGGTGCACTCTTGCTGTGGGGTGGATTCGGTCTACATCATCGGCAGCTCAAGATTCCGCGTCGCCCCGTGCCAGATCTGCGGCAGAGTCTGCGTTCGCCTCAGGCGTGGCTGCTTTTGATTATGGCGATTGTGCTGGTGCTGGGCAGTGTCCGTGCCATGGCGCCGACCCATGGAGCAACAGACCCACTGGCGTACCAACTCGCCCTGCCGCGGATCTATCTACAGAGCCACTTCCTCAGCTTTGAGCAGACGATTACCGGCGCTCTATACCCCGGTTATTTGGGACTTCTCTACGTCGTCGGGTTGGCTCTCCATGGCCCCGTCGTGGCGCAATTGATTCACTGGTTTCTTGGCGCCTCAACTTGTGTTGCAGTCTACGCTCTCGGTCGGCAACTCTTTGGGCGTGCCACTGGGGTATGGGCGGCCGTCATCTTTGCCATGTGTCCTGTCGTCACGATCTTTGCGAGCCAGGGCTACATCGACGTGGGGCTCTGCTTCTTTCAGTTTTGCGCCTTCAGTGCGCTCTTCACCTGGTGTCGACGACAAGACCGCTCCAGCTTGCTTCTGGCTGCTCTGCTGACGGGCATCGCCATTGGCGTCAAGCATCAGGGGCTGCCGACTCTTCTGATCGGCACGAGTGTGATCGCTGTTCTTAGCCTCCGTACCAGTGGCTGGCGTCAGGCGCTGGTTGCGACAAGCCAATACGCAGGGATCGCCCTGTTACTGCTGGCCCCCTGGTCTCTGCGCGCCTATTTGGCATCCGGCAATCCCATGTGGCCCTTGCTGAATGGTTGGTTCGGCGGGTTGCCCTTCGGACAAGTGCCAGTCATTCTGTCGGGCACTGAGCGAAATCCGGACGCCTCCTTGCTACAGGCTTTTGGCGCTCTGATTCCGACCTTGGATTGGGTGGTGCGACGGTCATCGGAAATATTCCTGTGGAAATGGACCTTCCAGGCGGCCGGTGCGCAAAAGCTCATCGGTCCGTATTTCCTGGCTCTG
>Ga0115002_10009540_pt1 | contig 10573 bp, 9 predicted proteins | sample ArcticOcean_MG_C_8_FD_89576 | JGI IMG/M metagenome (GOLD analysis project Ga0115002, IMG submission 89576) | Marine microbial communities from western Arctic Ocean - ArcticOcean_MG_CB11_86 | ecosystem: Environmental > Aquatic > Marine > Oceanic | place: Arctic Ocean: Canada Basin | collected... | reverse complement strand
CAATAACACAGTCCAAAAAGCAGCTTCAAACTGGTTTAATCCAGCAAAAACACAAGCTAAACAACCACACAATAGGTTAGCAGTTGTAATTAAATTTGGTATTTGCTTAACTACTTTCTTCATATATCAGTAAAAAAACAAATATTTATGCTAATTAGAGCTAAAAAGTGTAAAAAAAATTAACTTTCACTTTTAAATGAATATGATAAAAAATTCTTGGTTACTTTCTCTTATTTCAGCTTTATTATTTTTTCTTGGTTGGCCTACTTTCGGACATCCAATCTTCCTATTTTTTATTTTTATTCCTCTATTTTTTATAGAAGAAAAAATTAATTCGGACAATAAAAGAAGTAAAACTTTAAGAATTTGGGGGTTTAGTTATTTAACGTTTCTGCTTTGGAATTTAACTACAACATGGTGGCTTATAAACGCTTCAGTATCAGGAATGCTAATCGCAAATATTTTTAATTCATTATTTTTTAGTTTTCTGTTTTTATCCTTTCACTGGAGTAAAAAGAGACTTCCAAATAAAGGAGCTTATGCATTTTTAATAAGTATTTGGATCACTTTTGAAAAACTACACTTAGAGTGGGATATTTCATGGCCCTGGCTAAATCTTGGTAATGGGTTTTCAGAACACATATATTGGATTCAATGGTATGAGTATACTGGAGTTTTTGGCGGGTCATTATGGATTTTAATTGTAAATATTGGATTATATGGGGTTTTTAAAAATTTAGGGGGAAATTATAGTTTGAAAAATATTTTTAGAAAATCTTTAAAATGGGTTATATCAATTGCATTTCCTATCCTAATTTCATTAATAATTTATATTAACATTGACGTATCCAAAGACAAAGTTAAAATTTTATCGATACAGCCAAACATAGACCCTTATGAGGAAAAATATCTTTATTCAAACATTCAATTTCTTGAAAAACTTATTGAACAAATTAGAAGTTTTAAAGATAAAAATATAGATTATATAATTGTGCCTGAAACTTATTTTGCCAATGGATTTGGAGAAAGATTAGATAGCTTTGAATTCAGTGATTTTAATAATGAAATAAAGAAATCATTAAATGAATTTGAAAAAACTCAACTTATTTCAGGTATTCAATTTTTTAATACTTACTCAGACATAAATCATACAAAAACATCAAATAAAATTCGAAATAATCTTTGGGCAGATTTTTACAACTCTGCAATTGCAATATCGGTTAATGAAGAAACTGATTTTTATCATAAATCAAAATTAGTTGTTGGTGTTGAGACCCTCCCCTATGGTGATTTATTAATGTCTATTTTTGGTAAGTACATGATAGATCTTGGGGGAACTGTCTCTAATAGAGTAGTTCAAAAAAATAGAACTGTTTTCTCACATCCATATAAAAACATAAAAGCTGCACCAGTGATTTGTTATGAATCAATTTATGGTGATTTTAATACAGAATATGTTCGTTTAGGAGCTGATTTTTTTGCTGTAATATCAAATGATGCGTGGTGGGGAGACACTCCAGGACATGAACAATTAATAAGCATCACTAGGTTGAGGGCTATTGAAAACAGAAGGGCAATCGCAAGAAGTGCAAATAATGGGATTTCAGCATTAATAAATGAAAAGGGTGAATATATCAAAACCCTACCTTATGGTTCAAGAGGAGTTATTCAAGGTGAAATTCCTATTGTAAAATCAATAACATTTTATACAAAATATGGTGATTTTATCGCACGAATATGTCTTCTAACTCTAATACTATATTTCTTAATTGCCGTTAGTGGCAGATATAAAAAACATAAGTGATCAGAATATTTGATTATATAAAATTTTACGCGAAATCCAAAACGAATCATGGAGTTCATTCACCTTTTGTATATGATCTAATAACAAGTTGTTTTTTTAATGAAAAATGGATAAAAGAAAGGAAAAGTATATTTACAAAAGAAAACTTAAAAAGTAATTCATTATATATTATTAAAAAATTAAAAGAATTTATTAAAAATTATAATGAGTATAATCAATCTAATCTAATTATATTAAATATATACTCGAGAGACAATCATCTGAAGTTAATAGAAAAATTAAATAAAAAACACACTCAATTCATCCTATTTATAGGGAACTGTCAAAATTTAAGACCTACAATAAAAGCTATAGAGAAAGAAAAAACATATATGCTAATTGATTTTTATTTTTGGGCTTTAGTTTTGAAAAAAAAGGATAACCAACCAGAATATTTTAAAATAAGAGTACTGTAACGGTAACTTAGTAAGATGGTTTAAAAAAAAGCATAAAAAAGTTGTTCAACTTAATAAAGATTCTATTTTTGCAAAAATATATTACTCATGTATTGGACTTTAGAACTTGCATCTTATTTAAGTGATGCCCCGTGGCCAGCAACAAAAGACGAATTAATAGACTTTTCTATTCGTACTGGATCACCTTTGGAAGTTGTCGAAAATCTCCAATCTATGGAGGATGAGGGTGATATATATGACTCTATAGGAGAAATATGGCCAGATTTCCCAACTGAAGAAGATTATCTTTGGAATGAAGATGAGTATTAATAATCTTTTCAAATCATAAAAAAGTCTAGCTTGAGGCTTTTATTTGCTTACATTTGAGAGTTGAAAATTAAATTTTAATGAGTTTTTTAAATCGTGTTTTAAAAACATTTGTGGGTGATAAAGCCCAAAAAGACATATCAAAGATTCAACCTTTAGTAGCAGAAATAAATCAAATTCAAAAAAAACTTGAAAATATCACTAATGATGAGCTACGAAGTAAAACTTTTAACTTAAAAAAGCAAATAAAAGAAAACAGGTCGGATATAGATAAAGAAATTGCAGATATAGAAATTGAAATTGAAACTAGCAAAAGTTATGAAATAAAAGAGCAATTATATATGAAAATTGACTCTTTAGAAGAAGATGCATATACAGTTGTTCAGAGTCTACTTGAAGTTATTCTTCCTGAAGCTTTTGCAATTGTAAAAGAAACTGCAAGAAGATTTAAAATAAATTCTTCTCTTGAAGTTTCAGCAACAGATTTTGATCGTATTTTATCATCAAAACATGATTATGTTCAACTAAAAGATGATAAAGCAATTTGGAAAAACCAATGGGATGCTGCAGGAAAACCAATTACTTGGGATATGGTTCATTATGACGTTCAGCTTATAGGTGGTGTAGTTCTTCACCAAGGAAAAATAGCTGAAATGCAAACTGGAGAAGGTAAAACTCTTGTAGCCACTCTCCCAGTATTCCTAAATGCTTTAACTGGGAAAGGTGTTCACTTAGTTACTGTAAATGATTATCTAGCTAAAAGAGATAGTGCTTGGATGGCTCCAATTTTTCAATTTCACGGACTTACAATTGACTGTATAGATTATCACAAGCCAAATAGTCCAGAAAGACGTGAAGCTTATCTAGCAGACATAACTTATGGGACAAATAATGAATTTGGATTCGATTATTTAAGGGATAATATGGCTCATACCCCTGAGGATTTAGTTCAAAGAAAACATAATTATTCAATAGTGGATGAAGTTGATTCTGTATTAGTTGATGATGCCAGAACTCCTCTAATTATTTCTGGTCCAACTCCAGAAGGTGACAGACATGAATTTAATCAACTTAAACCTCAAGTTTCAGATCTAGTTTTAAAACAAAAATCCCTTTTAAATAATGTGCTTGCAGAAGCAAAAAACAAAATAAAAGAAGGAAATAAAGAAGAAGGAGGAAAACTACTATATAGGGTGTTTCGAGGACTGCCAAAAAACAAAGCTCTTATTAAATTTTTAAGCGAAGAAGGAATAAAGCAATTACTTCAGAAGAATGAAAATTTTTATATGCAAGATAACAACCGTAATATGCATATAATTGATGAGGATTTATATTTTGTAATTGATGAAAAAAACAATCAAATAGACCTTACTGAAAAAGGAACAGAATTACTGTCAAGCAAAAGCAATGATTCAAATCTTTTTGTTCTTCCAGACATTGGGTCAGAGATTGCAAATATAGAATCAAAAGGACTAAAGCCTGAAAAAGAAGCAAAAGAAAAAGAATTTCTTTTTAAAGATTTCAATGTTAAAAGCGAGAGGATTCATTCGATGGATCAATTATTAAAAGCATACACCTTATTCGAAAAAAATATTGAATATGTTGTAATGGATAATAAGGTAATGATAGTGGATGAACAAACGGGAAGAATAATGGATGGAAGAAGATATTCAGACGGGCTTCATCAGGCTATTGAAGCTAAAGAAAATGTAAAGATTGAAGCAGCAACTCAAACTTTTGCTACTGTCACACTCCAAAATTACTTTAGAATGTATCAAAAATTATCTGGGATGACAGGTACTGCTATAACAGAAGCTGGTGAGTTTTGGGAAATATACAAACTAGACGTTATTGAAATACCAACAAATCGTCCAATAACTAGAAATGATGAAAATGATTTAATATATAAAACAAAACGTGAGAAATACAATGCCGTAATAGATGAAGTTACAAAACTCTCAAATAATGGTAGGCCTATTCTTATAGGTACCACCTCAGTTGAAATTTCTGAATTATTAAGTAAAACCTTAACAATACGAAAAATCAAACACAATGTTTTAAATGCTAAATTACATAAAAAAGAAGCTGATATAGTAGCTGAGGCTGGAAACCCCGGAATAGTTACAATTGCAACTAATATGGCTGGAAGAGGAACTGATATTAAACTATCTGAAATAGTTAAAGAATCCGGAGGTTTAGCAATTATTGGTACTGAAAGACATGACTCAAGAAGAGTTGATAGACAATTAAGAGGTCGATCTGGAAGACAGGGAGATCCTGGGAGTTCTCAGTTTTTTGTTTCACTTGAAGATAATCTTATGAGGTTATTTGGGTCTGAAAGAGTTGCTAAAGTTATGGATAGAATGGGGCTTGAAGATGGTGAGGTTATTCAACATTCAATGATGACCAAATCAATAGAAAGAGCTCAGAAAAAAGTTGAAGAAAATAATTTTGGAATCAGAAAAAGATTACTTGAATATGATGATGTAATGAATGCACAACGTGAAGTAATCTATAAGCGTAGGAAAAATGCGTTAAGTGGAGATAGATTAAAATTAGATATCGCTAACATGCTTTATGATACTTGTGAAGAAATTATTCTAAGAAATAAAGCTTCTAATGACTATAAAAACTTTGAATTTGAAGTTATAACAAACTTCTCTATTACAGCTCCAATTAATGTTAATCATTTTGAGGATTCTACGGAAGATTCTTTGATTCAAGAGTTGTATCAATTTTTATTAAAATATTACGATGATAAAACCAGTTCAAATGCAAAAATAGCTTACAGTGTGATTAAAAATGTTTATGAACGTCCTGGAAATAAATTCGAAAGAATCGTCGTTCCTTTTTCAGATGGAATTAAATCAATTAATGTTGTGACAGATTTAAAAAAAGCTTATGATTCAAATGGTAGAAAATTAGTTGATGATTTTGAACGTAATATTTCTTTAGCATTTATTGACGATGTGTGGAAAACCCACCTAAGAAAAATGGACGAACTAAAGCAATCAGTTCAATTAGCTGTTCATGAGCAAAAAGATCCATTGTTGATTTATAAGTTTGAATCTTTTGAATTATTTAAAGAGATGATCAGTTTATTAAATCGAGATACTTTGTCTTTTCTAATAAAAGGTAGTTTACCTTCCCAAAATGAATCTTCAATACAAGAGGCAAAAAAAACTTCTACTAAGCAAAGAAGCTATGCAACTCAAAAAGATGAAGTCTTAAATACTGACCAAGCTGCTGCTCAAAACAGATCTATAGGAGCTAATGCTAGTTCACAAAGACAACAAATAGAAACAATTATTAGACAAAAACCTAAGATTGGAAGAAATGAGAAAGTTACAATTCAACATGTAATAAATGGTAGCTCTAAAATTTTAAAATATAAACAAGCTGAACCTCTAATTGCAAAAGGAGAATGGGTTTTAGTAGAAAATTAAAATAATAAAATGGAAGCTTATACAAATGCTCTTTTAATTGCGATCCCCAGTTTTACTTTTTTAGTACTTTTGGAAATTACTTATGGGCATTTTAAAGGGTTTCAAACATATACTTTTACTGACACATTAACAAGTATGACATCTGGAATAACACAAACCATAAAAAATTCTCTTGGATTGATAGTTATTTTAATTTCTTATCCATTTTTGTTAGAAAAAATCTCAATTATTAGCCTACCTAATACTTATTGGCTATGGATTATAGCTTTTATTTGTATTGACTTTGCTCAATATTGGATTCATCGTCTAAAACATAAAGTAAATATTTTTTGGAATATACATGTTATTCATCATAGTAGTGAAGAATTTAATTTAGCCTGCGCATTAAGGCAAAGTATTTCAAATTTAATTGGGTTTACCGCCTTATTTCTAATCCCTGCAGCAATAATTGGTATTCCTTATAAAATTATATCTATTTTAACTCCACTTCATTTATTTGCTCAATTCTGGTACCATACTAGACACATTGGTAAATTAGGTTTTTTAGAATACTTCATAGTAACTCCATCACAACATAGGGTACATCATGCAATTAATCCTGAATATATAGATAAAAATCTCTCATCAATTTTTTGTATCTGGGATAGAATATTTGGAACTTTTCAAGAAGAATTAGATGAGATTGAGCCTGTTTATGGCGTTTTAAAACCTGTGCAAACATGGAATCCTTTTTGGATTAACTTTCAACATTTATGGAGACTTACAAAAGATGCATTTTATACAAAAGATTGGAAAGACAAATTCTATATATGGTTTAAACCAACTGGCTGGAGGCCTGAGGATGTTAAAGAAAAATATCCTATACAAATCATAACAGATGTTTATTCCCGAAAAAAATATGTAACAAAGGAAAGTTTTGAAAATAAATTATGGGCAATTTTTCAATTTATTGGAATAAATATTCTTCTATATTATTTTTTAGCTTTTTTTTCTGATTTGACTCCATTTAATCGGCTAGAAATAGGAATTTTAATTATGACAAGTATTTTTGGGTTTACATCAGTTATGGACGGTTTTAAATGGTCTAAATCATTTGAAATTTTTAGATGTTCTTCAGCTTTAATATATTTTACACTGCCGTATCAATGGAATTTATATGGAAGTTTTTCTCAAATATTTCTTTATTTTATTATAATATATCTAAGTCTAACATTAATAAGCGTGTTTTTTATTTCTCTTCCTGAAAAACTTATTTATGCTAAAGGTTGATTATTTATTAATAGGACCTGCACCTCCATATAGAGGAGGAATAGCTGACACGCAGCATGAATTAGCTTCAAGTTTAATTAAATTAGGTAAATCTGTTAAACTATTTACTTTTAAAAAACTCTATCCAAAATTTTTGTTTCCAGGCGACAGTCAATTCAGTTCTGATCACAAACCAAATGCATTAAAAATTGAAATTAACTTACACAGTTACAATCCTTTCAACTGGGTGAAAATTGGTAATGAGATTAATAAAATAAATCCAAAAGTTATTATTTTCAGATACTACACTCCACTTTTAGCCCCCTGTTATGTCAACATAATAAAAAAACTTAATGAAAAAATTAAAAAAATTGCTTTAGTTGATAATTGGACTCCCCATGAACCTAAATTTTACGACAAAATATTAAATAAAGTGTTTTCTAAAAACATAGATTCCTATTTAACATTATCTGAAAATGTTGCATTGGAAATAAAAAAAGACACAAACTCTAATGTCTTTTCTGGATTTCATCCTATTAGTGATAATCTTCCAAAAAAGACATCCAAATCACAAGCTAGAAAAAAACTAGGATGGAATGCTAATGTGCCAATTGTTTTATTTTATGGTTTAATTAGATCTTATAAAGGATTGGATAATCTTTTAAGAGCTTTTGCAAAAGCTCCTACAAGTATATCTAATGTCAAACTAGCAATCGTTGGAGAGTTTTATGAACCCATAACTAAATATAAATCAATTATAAAAAAATTAAAATTGGAAGAAAAAATATATCTAATTCCTAAATTTGCGGATATAAATTCTACTCAACTTTATTTTTCTTCAGCAGATCTAATTTCTCTAACATATAAATCCGCATCACAAAGTGGTGTAATTTCATTAGCATATCACTTTGAAACTCCAATTTTGGTAACAAATTTATTAGGATTAAAAACTCCAATTATAAATGACAAAACTGGGTTGGTGTGCTCACAGGACCCCCAGGATATATCTATAAAGTTAATGGAGATGTTAAATTTAGATAGAAATAATTTTTTTATTAAAAACATTAAAAATTCGATTAAAAAATATTCCTGGAAACAATATTCAAAACACATTATTAATTTTATTGATAAAAACAATTAAATTTAAATGAAGATCAAAATTATTTTACTTTCAATTTTTCTTTCTCTTCAATCATACTATGGGAAAATGAAAAATATAAAAATTCATGATAACAAATTAGAATCAAATCATTTAAGACAATATCAAAATACTGAAAGAGCTTATTTTGCGTCTGGGTGTTTCTGGTGTGTTGAAGCAATTTATGAAAGTGTTAATGGTGTTAAAGAAGTATATTCAGGTTATGCTGGTGGAAATACATTAAACCCAACATATAATCAAATTGGTACTGGAAATACTGGTCATGCAGAATCTGTAGAAGTGATTTATAATCCTTCTTTAGTGTCTTACTATACTCTAGTTGAAGTTTTCTTTGGCTCTCATGATCCAACAACATTAAATAAACAAGGCCCAGATAGAGGGACTCAATATAGGTCTATAGCATTTTATAGAAATCAAAAGGAAAAAATAATCATTGAAAAATATATTGAAAAACTTAAAAAAAACAATGTGTTCAATAGTAAAATTGTTACAGAAATTAAAGGATTAAAAAAATTCTATTACGCAGAAGAATATCATCAAGATTATGAAAAGCTTAATCCAAATAATCCATATGTAAAAAGTGTATCTATTCCGAGATTAAACAGTTTTAAAGCTAGATTTCCTAAATTATTAAAATCTAACCACTAAAAAGAACATCTACTTTTTCTCTATCTGATCAGAATATACATATTTACTCCATAAAAAATAACCTATAAAACCTAAAAAAGATCCTATTACAGCTCCTGAAAAAACATCTAATGGATAGTGAACTCCTATATAAATTCTACTATATGCAACTAGGAAAGCAAATAAAAATAAAAATATAGGTAGTTGTTTTAGTTCTGATGACAATAATCTTGAAAAGAAAAAAGCTAAAGCAAAAGAATTAGAAGCATGTCCAGAAAAATAGCCAAAAGCTCCACCACAATTGGATTTAACTAGTCTAATCAATTCTTGAAAATATTCTTCATAACAAGGTCTAGGTCTTGAAACTACATGTTTAATGAAATTAGTGAATTGATCTGTGAATAAAATCAGAACAGAAATAGATAATAAAAGTAAAACGAAATACTTTAAATTGGTTTTTTTAAAAAAATACAAAGTCAAAATAAAATAAATGAATGCATTTAAAAGCTTATTAGTTATAACAAGCCAAAATGCATCATAAGAAGGACTCCCTAATCCATTTAAAAAAAGGAATAGTAATTTATCTAATTCTAATAGGGTTTCAATCATTACTTAATGCTTCTAATTTCAGAATCGTAAAACTTTAATGCATTATCTATCCAAGCTTCTGAAGTATCTAGAATTTCATTTTCATCCTCTTTACTGAACTCTTCAAGCCAATATATGTTATCATTTGATACATTTAAAATAAAGCGTGGATACTCTGTATGAACTACATAAATACTTTCAGGGTGTTTTGAATTATCTGCAATTAGATATTTTGGTAAAAATTCATTCTTAATTTTAGACATTTTTATTAATTAATTTTTTGGTAAGATATTGAAATCGAAGCAATAAAAGAATTGATGAAGAAGTTAGTCCAGCAAGTAGGCCTATCCAAATACCTGTAACTCCATATTCAATTTTAATTCCTAAAAAATATGAAATAGGTAGTCCAATTAAACCATAAGAAAAGAAAGCTATTAAAGCTGGTAAGTTAACATCTTGTAATCCCCTTAAAGCCCCAAGGACAACTGCCTGTAAACCATCTGATATCTGAAAAAAAGCTGATATTATAAGTAAACTAGCTGATAACTTAACAACCTCATATATGTCTGACATATTACTAGAGTTTTCAATATCTAAATATATCCAAGGGAGTTGATCGTTGAAAAGTAAAAAGAATAAGCAAAAAATAATGTCAAAAATAAAAATCAATAAGAAAATTGAAAGAGCAACACGCCGAAGTTCAATATAATTTCTTTTACCCTTTTGGTTACCTACCCTAATCATTGCAGCTACACCAAATCCCATGGCAAACATAAAAGTAACAGTAGATAGATTTAATGCAATTTGATTTGCAGCCTGAGGATTTTTCCCTAATAATCCTGATAACCAAACTGCGCATGTAAAAAAAGTAACCTCAAAGAACACAATTGCAGCACTTGGAAATCCAAGTTTAAAAATTTTTATAAAAAGTAATTTATCT
>Ga0115002_10009538_pt1 | contig 10576 bp, 7 predicted proteins | sample ArcticOcean_MG_C_8_FD_89576 | JGI IMG/M metagenome (GOLD analysis project Ga0115002, IMG submission 89576) | Marine microbial communities from western Arctic Ocean - ArcticOcean_MG_CB11_86 | ecosystem: Environmental > Aquatic > Marine > Oceanic | place: Arctic Ocean: Canada Basin | collected... | reverse complement strand
GGGCTCAACTTCGTTCACGATGCTCATGTGCACCCTGTACGGATCGTCGTAGTAGGCGGGTTTGCCTAACGGAGCGATATTGGCAACCAGATCATCGTGCAGTGCTTGAATCTCGGTATTCACAGGAAAGCCGAGAATTACGCTGTTCTCAGAATTTAGTATCTCTCTGTCTCCAACGCCCAGACGAAACGGTTGGTGCCGTTTGGCGACTGTTCGAATCAGTTCGATCATTCCATCCAGGCTTGAGATGCCGTACAGCGTGCCCTTCACCTTAATGTGAGCAGGAATCTTCGCTATCGCTTGCCCTGCGGCGCTCTCAATTTCCAGCAGCTTTTCAGTCAGATCGGGATGAGCCGGGAGCACGATCGTGTAGCAAGAGTAACCAAACTCGTCGTTCTCTAGAAAAGTGGACCTAATTACCATGATTCGTCTCCTCGCTGCTCCACCCGGTTCATTTAGTTAGTGCGACGCCCTGTAGTGGGCCGAAAGCAGATCCTCGCCCCAGTCGTGGGCATAGTCGCGCAGCACAGAGTGAATGTGATTTGCGCCGTTCTGCGTGTTGTCGTACTCGATCATGAATCGAGGATGCCGGATGGCGTAGTAGTGGGGCTCACCGACTCCCGACGGCCCGGCCCACGCAAACGTTAGTTCATCGAACCCGGCCGACTCAACTTCTCGCCAGTAATTAGAGGCAAGATCGTCAGCAGCACGCGTCACGTAGTGGTTCACCAGCGACACGAGCTGTTCACGCTGCGAATCGCCTAGCGCACCGAAGCCAATGCCCACGGGAGCGATGTTCGGGTCGGCTGAACGCACGTTGGTCGTCAGGATATCCAGGGGAGCAACTGCATCGACCACCGCCAGTTTGGTCTGATCACCATCGAGGGATGTGAGCAGGGTTCTCGCCCAGTCTTCTTCCTCGACCAGCGTTCGCTCGTTTTTGCGATCGCCGTGGCGAATCACAGCCGGGTTAGCTCCAAAGAACAATGGAAGTATCGAAACGTGCTCGCCATTTACGATGTTGGCCGACAACGCAATGTGATGACCACCGACCCTGAAGCCCCAGGGTTCATCGACGCTTCCCGGTGTTCCGAAAATACTGAACCAGTAGCGATTGATGTGACGTTCCCACTGTGAAACCTCGTCGGATATCGCTTCCCACTCACCAAGAATCGTCTCAAGCTCGATGATCCTGTGGGCGGTAGCAGCACCGCTGGCGCTGTAGCCGGTTTCCATGAGCTTGAAGGCAACATCGAGTTGAGCATCGCTCATATCTCTCGCGAGGAGACCGTTTCGATCTATCGGTGTGTATGCCCACTTGTAACGCTCATCGCCTTCAAACTCGAACGATGCGGCAGCGCGCTGGGATACGTCCAGCGAGTTCAGAAAATCGTTTGCCGCAGCCGTCATGCGCTTTACGGCATCGGGAGCTGAAGATGGGACTGGCGACGTTGTCATCGGTATTCCTTTGAGGTGCTTTTCGGGGAGTGAACACTATAAGCCCAATGACTATCCCATAGCATTCCTATAGCGCTTGATCGCCAGAAATTTCAACCACCGAATTACTGGCAAGTTTCACTGGCGACTCCGGTGGCTTTAGGCCCGAGGGGGCTCACAAGATATCGCTAATCGCCCCAGGTTCCAAAGAGTCGCTCGCAGGTACCGCCAAGAATCTGATCAACCAGTCCCGGCCCGATTGCGGGCTCTATGCGATCAGCAATGTCCCAGCCCTTTGTGTACCCAACCTGCTCGACAATAAACGGAAAGTCGGTGCCCCACATGAGACGGTCACCCGAATATGCCTCGATCAACTGATGAACCCAGTGGAAGAGGTCGATATACGGAAATTCTTCGTTCGATGCTCGTGGGAACTCAGAGAGTTTTACGTTCATGTGCCTGTGTCGAGCCATCGACAGCAATCGTTCGAAAGCAGGAACATCTGAACCGTCTCGTTCCGGTACGCAGTGCCCGAAGTGATCGATGATTGCATCGGTATCCGGAAACTCGTCTGCCAGCGACTCGATTTCATCATAGTTGTGGGGACTCACCAGGAATCCAACCGGAATTCCGAGTTCCCCTGCCCGCTGGTACAGCGCTCGGCCAACATCCCCGTTCATCAACTCGCCTTCACGCCACAAAGCCGGGTTGAAGCGAACGCCTCTGTATCCACGACCAACGAGTTCGTCGAGCATGCCAACCGGGTCGTCTGCCTGCGGGTCGACGAGGCACATGCCAACAAATCGATCGGGCCACTGAGCAAGGGTGTCGTCGACGTATGCGTGGTCGAAGCCATACACGATCGGCTGAACGATCAGCGATCCAGCGACATCGGCGCGATCCATTAAATCCAACAGGAACTCGGCGTCGCCTCTAGCGCTCGGTACGTCTTGTCCAACGCGGAACGGATAAGTATCCGGGTCGTTCGCCCAAACGTGCAGATGAGAATCAATCTTTTTCATAGTGGTAGTCCGGACAGCGTCCAACCCAGTGATGCGATATGTTCGGGCTCTTGATGGTGCAGAATCTTACGTGATCCCCGCCTGCTCAGGTGGTTCGGAGAACTCCGATTGAGCTTCTTACTCCTGCACACACCGCGCTATTCACGTGCGGCAAGCGGCGCCAGCGACTTGATTCGCCATGTGCTGGTGATACATTCCCTGCCATCTTCAACCAGTCACCACTGCAATCAGTAAAGCAAGAACCCAACATTCATGATCAAACTCAGTCTGCAATCACTCTCGTACCGCGACACGTTCAACGCAGGCAAGATCAGCCTTCTCGAGATAATCGACAAGGCTGCTGAGTACCAGATGGACGGTGTAGACCTGCACTACACCCACTTTGCCTCGACAGACGACGACTATCTTGAAGAGGTGAAGCAGGCGTGCCTCAAACATGGGTTGCACATGTGCTACATCGGCGTTTCGAACGACTTCGGCAAGACCGGAGACGAGCTTCGAGAGCAGATCGATTTGATGAAAAAATGGATCGATGTTGCTGCCAAAATGGGAATTCCGATGGTCCGAGCTTTTGGGGCGTATCTACCTGAAGGAGAATCTGACGACGAAGTATGGCCACGACTCGTGGAATCGACGAAAGAGGTCGCCGAATACGGCCAGTCAAAGGGGATAGTCGTTGGACTCCACAATCACAATCATGGCTGCGTTCCAGCAACCGGTGACCAGGTGATTCGGCTCCTCGACGCCGTCGACAACCCCTACTATTCCCACATTCTCGACACAGGCCAGTATCGCGGCTCCCCCGGTGCTGATTTTGGTGAACGCGGACAGGAAGATCCTCAGTGGAACTTCTACGGATCGATCGAAACCTCTGCTCCTCGCGCCGTCCACATCCGAGCGAAGATCTACCGAATTGCGAGCGGTAAAGAAGCATGGCTCGACTACGAGCGAATTATGCCGATCATCAAGAACGTTGGCTTCAACGGCTGGATGTCGATGGTTTACGAAGGTCAGGACGAGCTCGACGAACCGAGCGCCGCACCCCTGGCAATCACGTACCTGCGGTCGATGCTCGCCAAACACCAGATGTAATCGTTTAGGGCATTGCACGCTATCGGTCGAAAGAAACGCGTGCTTCTCGGGTAACTACGATGAGAGCAAAGTTTAATATTGTTGCCCTTTGGTGGTGCGCAATAGCGCGATTACGCGCGTATAGTTGGCAGTCTGAAATACGCAGAATATAGCGGTGCGGTATCAATTGTTTACGAGCGACGTGGGAGTGTTCCATCAACGGAGGCGCTTCCCCGGGCCGTCAGATATCTCACCCAGCTATTCGATAAGTGAACGTCCTGATGCTCATCCGGAGTGCAGGCTAAATTTCACACCAATGTTTACGAAAAGGAAATCCTGAATGGGAAAGTTCTACGACAATTCGGTTGTCCCTGATGAGCTCAAGCGAAAGTTTGACGTATACGACCGGATCAAAGATCTGGATATCGACCTCGGTTCGTTCAAATCCGATGTTGCCAGCCTCAAGGGCGCAGGCATCTGCGGAATCATCTTCCACGAGTCTGGTCTCGTTTACCTCTCCGGTCACGGCTACGGCCCCGGCCAGATGTACGATGCCCCCGAACGAATCAAAGAGGGTTACGACGCAGCACAGTGGATCGCAAGCTCGATGATCAAGCGACTTCACTGGGGACTCACCTGCGGTGGTGAAGGCGGCGACCTGAATGACGTAATCTACACCGTAAAGGCGCTCGGCATGGTTGTTTCAACCGACGTCGACTTCAACGGCGGACCTGCGGTCATGAACGGCTTCTCCGAACAGTGGCAGTCGGTATTCGGTGGCGGCAAGGGTCACTTTGCAGTCGATGGCGAAGACGAGAGCTACTCAGGCGTTCACGCCCGTAGCGCTATCGGTGGATTCACCGGTCGATTCTCGATCGAGCCAGAAATCATCGTTGCCATCCCGCCCGAGCTGGCGCAGGCAATCATCAAGAACCGCGGATGGGTCTTCCCACTTCCGCCGGCAATGCTCGACAAGGTCACAGCCAACCAGGGCTAGAGACTCTCTGGAGTTTTCAAAAGACTAAAAGAAAGACCCCGGGTTTAGCCCGGGGTCTTTTACTTTTAAGAGAATTCTTCTTTCGATCGAAAAAGCTCAGGCAGTGAGCTGCATTAGCTTTCTGCGGTCTTCAACACTTCGAGGTCGATCACCAAGTTCAGACCACTGGCGCTGCACACCGGGTTCAGACCATGTGAGCCCGCGAACGGCTGACTTCACGGTTGCTCGAATATGAGAGGGGTTGGCCAGCGATGCCCGGGTGATAATTGACCACTTCTCAGACCCGTAAACCCAGAGTGCCTTGAACGCCCTCGGATCTAGAGCAGGTGTGTATATAAGAATCGCGGTCGCAGGAGAGTTCGCTGCGATTGAGCGAGCTACGCTCAGCCCTTCTAGCGGACCACCGCAATCGAGTTCGATTATCGCCAGATCAGCCTTTGACATCGCTGTCATTGCAATCATGGACTGGGCGTTTTCTACCGTGCCAGCAACCATCACACTGTCCATCGGATCGAGACAGATGTGAAGTTCATTATCGAATTCGAAACCACCGAAAATTACAACTTTTCCGGGCATTTCGAGTTCAGGTCGCTGTTTCACGCGGCTAGCAATAGGTTGCTGTAGCACACGTGCGGGTACCCGTCTTGCACCGGGTCGTGGTGCGACCGAGCGTGCTGCAGGGCGACGTCTGATGACTCGCCTGACCACACGCTTGTTACCCCCGTTTTGGAATCGAAGGACCTTTGACATTTCCCCTCCAAAGACTCGACTTACTCATATAACAATGACGGTTGATAGCCATCCCCGAATCGTTCCGTTCCGCGAACTCGATTAGGAAAATCGAGAACTTGAAATTGCAGAGTTCCCATGTACAAATGCGCAATTCGTTCTCAAAAACAGTAATCAATTTCAACTCGCCGTAAATAGTTGTTGTGCTGAGCTATACACGGCGCGGTCGAGTTCGACTGAGCTTTTGGGTAAGACGTATGGATTACTACGTATGGGTTAACTCGTGAAGCACTAAAATGTTCGAACAGGTGTTTCGAACTAGTCGATTTACGATTGGAGCTGTATGAGAATTCTGGTGTCGGGTGGTTCAGGGATGGTCGGCGGTGAACTCATTACCACCCTCACGTACGACGGACACCAGGTGATCCAGCTCGTTAGGCGCACGCCGAACCCCGAAGCACGAATATCTGAGTTCGCCTGGGATCCTGAACATGGGGCGTTCGATTCTCAGATGCTTGGTCAAATCGACGCTGCGATTCATCTGGGTGGTGTATCTATCGCTGGCGGTCGCTGGAGCTCAGAGCGCAAGCTGCTCATCCGAGAGAGTCGAGTGCGTTCGACTCGACTGTTGTCGCAAGCACTTGCCGGAATGCCCAGCCCCCCGAAAGTTCTCATTGTTGCATCGGCTGTCGGGTTTTACGGTGATCGCGGAGAGGAACCTCTCACCGAAGATTCAGAACCCGGCGAGGGATTTCTCGCGGATACAGCCATCCGATGGGAATCAGCCGCAGATGCCGCACGTGAAGCTGGTATTCGAGTAGTACACGCCCGATTCGGACTAATAATGTCGAGAAACGGTGGGCTGCTGGGCAAGGTACGCATCCCCTTCCAGTCAGCGCTGGGAGGAAAGCTCGGCAACGGTCGCCAGTGGTGGCCGTGGATATCGCTGGACGATGTCGTGAACGGAATTTCCTACCTGATAGGAGAGGAGAGTATCTCCGGTCCCGTCAACTTCACGGCTCCAACCCCGGTTCGTAACGAAGATTTCACCCGTTTGATGGCAAAAACACTCTCACGCCCAGCCTGGTTCAACGTCCCGGAATTTATGATCAATCTGGCTTTCGGCGAGATGGGCAAGGAAACGATGCTCTACAGCCAGAGAGCGTTCCCCGAGAAACTCCGTGCTTCAGGCTTCGATTGGCGATTTGAACAATTGGCCGATGTGCTGCACCAGGAACTGATCACATCAAGATCCGACCGATGGGGCAGCACCTAACGCTGATCGCGGGTGACGTGCCATCTCAAACGCCATCCATCATCGTCGGCAACCATCACAAATGCCATCCTGAGGCTCTCGACGGGCGGCAAGCGAGTCGCCGTCGACGGCAGTTTATTCCGGCCGCGCGTTTCTCCCTCATCCCAACCTTCTCCCCAGGGAGAAGGAGTTAAGAAACCACATCCCAGCGTTCACTCTTTAACTCCCGCTGGGAGGAGGATTCGGGCGTTGTTACTCGGCGTCTGCCATCATCTGGCGAAGCACGTACGGAAGCAAGCCACCATTGCGGTAGTACTCGTTTTCGATCCCAGTATCGATTCGCACAAGCGCTTCGAACTCTGTCACTTTGCCATCATCTGAAGTTGCCGTAACGGTGATTGTCGAACCCGGCTCAACCGAGTTTGCCACGCCCGGGATATCGAAAGATTCAGTGCCGTCCAGACCGATAGAATCCGCCGTGTCGCCGTTCGTGAACACCAGCGGAAGAACGCCCATGCCGATCAAGTTAGATCGGTGAATTCGCTCAAAGCTCTCGGCGATAGCGGCTCGCACACCCAGCAGCATCGGACCCTTGGCTGCCCAGTCACGAGAACTTCCGGTTCCGTACTCTTTACCGGCCAGAACAATTAGCGGAGTGCCCTCTGCCTTGTACTTCTCGGCAGCGTCAAAGATTCGCATCTGCTCGCCGTCTGGCAGGTGAAGTGTCCAGTCACCTTCCATATCAGGTGTCAGCTTGTTGCGGAGCCTGATGTTTCCGAACGTACCACGCACCATCACATCGTGATTGCCTCGGCGTGAGCCGTACGAGTTGAACTCACGACGTGGCACATCGCTACCAACCAGGAACTGCCCTGCTGGCGCACTCGGCGGAATCGAGCCTGCCGGTGATATGTGATCGGTGGTAACAGAATCACCAAAGCCGACAAGCACCCTTGCGCCCTCGATCTCGGTTCGAACAGTCGGCTCATCACCGAAGTCGTCGAAGTAAGGCGGCTCCTGAATGTAGCTCGACTCGCGATCCCACTTGAAATTGAGTCCTGTTGGAGCGGGTAGCGCCTGCCATTCTGCCGATCCGTCAAACACCTCGCCGTACTGCTCCTCGAACATTTCGGCAGTGAGCGACTTCGCTATGGTGTCGGCAATATCCGACTGCGAAGGCCAGATATCTTTCAAGAACACATCTTCGCCCTGCTGATCCTGCCCGAGAGGTTCGTGAACGAGATCAGTGTCGATCTTGCCAACCAGTGAATAAGCAACAACCAGCACTGGCGACGCCAGGTAGTTGGCCTTTACCTGCGGGTGTACGCGGCCCTCGAAGTTCCTGTTTCCACTCACGACTGCTGCTGCCGTCAGATCATGATCGTTTACGGCGTCCGACACCTCTTGAGGAAGCGGACCGGAGTTCCCGATGCAGGTGGTGCAACCGTAACCAACCGTGTTGAATCCTAGGGCATCGAGATCTTCGTTCAGACCAGCTGCCTCGAGGTAGCGGGTAACCACGGTAGACCCGGGAGCAAGACTCGTCTTAACCCACGGCTTGGACATCAGACCACGGTTACGGGCGTTTCTTGCGAGCAGGCCGGCTCCGACCATCACTGATGGGTTCGAGGTGTTCGTGCAGCTTGTAATAGCGGCAATCACAACCGAGCCATCGCCAACTGCGCCTTTTTTGCCTTCAACATCAACATCGTGTTTGTCGGTAGTAGCGTCTTCAAAAGATGAATTGAAATTCGGACCAACCTCACTGAGAGCGAGTCGATCCTGCGGGCGCTTGGGTCCTGCCATGGCAGGCACGGTACTTGCAAGATCGAAGCTCAATGAAACCGAATACTCGGGATCGGACGAGGGATCGTAGAACAACGAGTTCGCTCTCGCGTACTTCTCGACGAGTTCGACGGTCGAGGCAGGCCGACCAGTGTCACGCATGTACTTCAGTGTCTGGTCGTCGATCGGGAAGAATCCACACGTAGCGCCATATTCAGGTGCCATGTTCGCAATCGTTGCGCGATCGGCGAGCGGAAGATTTTCGAGAGCAGGTCCGTAGAACTCGACGAACTTCTCGACGACACCTTCTGCACGCAGCATTTCAACGATGCTCAGAACGAGGTCGGTTGCAGTGGCGCCTTCGGGCAGGCTGCCATCAAGTCGCACACCTACAACCTCGGGAACAACCATGTAGTAGGGCTGGCCAAGCATCACAGCCTCGGCTTCGATTCCACCGACACCCCAACCAAGCACACCGAGTCCGTTGACCATCGTGGTGTGTGAGTCAGTGCCAACACAGGTGTCCGGATACGCCATTCGCCCACCGTCGGCGGTCTTTTCAGATAGAACGGTTTCGGCGAGGAATTCGAGGTTCACCTGGTGAACGATCCCTGCACCGGGTGGAATAATTTTCAGGTTGTCGAACGCACCTTGCGCCCACTTGAGCAGCTGGTAGCGCTCTGTGTTTCGCTCGAACTCGCGTTCGATGTTCAACGCCAACGCACCGGCGTTAGAGAAGTAGTCGACCTGCACGGAATGGTCGATAACCATGTCGGAACGGACTATCGGGTTGATGATCGAAGAGTCACCACCAGCGTTCGTTACAGCGTCACGCATCGCTGCGATGTCGACCACCACAGGGACACCGGTGAAGTCCTGCAAAACCACTCGACCCGGCATGTACGGAAATTCGCTGACGGGCTTTGCATTGGCGCGCCATGATGCCACTAGTTTCACGTGATCGTCTGTGCCAGGGCCGCCATCGGCCTTTCGTAATGCATTTTCGAGCAAAACCCTGATCGAATAAGGAGTTTTTGAAATGTCGACCAAGCCCGCGTCTTCGATAGCGGAAAGGGAGTAATAGCTGACTGGTCCGTCTGCCGTTTCGAATGATCGTTTTGCGTCGAATGAAGTTGAATCAGGTGACATGTTTTGCTTGCTGCTCTTACCGATAGTTGCAAATAATTCAGGTTTACGGCCAGTAGAAACATAGTTCGATCGTTCGCGCATGGGGGCGATCACGAACACGTATCCTCAGCCGTATATTTCGGGTAACCACTGTATCAGCGGTAAAGGCCGTTTCTGAGGAACATTCTCTCCCCGCTGGCTGCTAGCATCCAGCCTTCCGCAATCACAATCGGCGCTTATTAATGAATTCCGCTCAATGAGTTCCACTGGCAGAGACACGAAAACCGCAGCAACCGACCCCCGGGCCGTTCTCGCTCGTCGGACGCCGTTTTTTTACGGATGGGCGATTGTTCTGGCTGCCGGTTCGACCATGTTCGTTCGCAACGCCGCAGCAACGTTGACTATGGCGGTGTTCGTCTTCCCGATGAGCGAGGATCTTGGCTGGAGCCGAACCCTGATCGTGGGTGCAGCGGCGGCGGCCGGGTTCGTTTCGATGTTTGTATCGCCTCTTGCCGGGTGGGTGTTGCAGAAATACGGTGCGAGAACACTGATGGCGACATCGGTGATAATACTCGGGGCCGTCATTCTGTCTCTTCGATGGACTACAAGCCCTATCAGCTTCTACTTGCTGTTTGGTGCTGGAAGACTGATGTTCCAGGCGCCTCTGCAAATCGGAGGATCGACAGCCGTTGCACAGTGGTTCGTGCGAATGCGTGGCAGGTCGTCTTCGATCCTCGGCGTTACACACTCGCTCGGTATGGGACTGTTCCCGTTATTTGCACAGTTGTTCATGAACGCCAACGAAGGTGACTGGCGCATGGCATGGTTCTGGATGGGAATCTCGGTGGGGATAATCGCCCTGCCATTGACGTTGATTGTCTTTGTGAATAAGCCTGAGGATGTAGGTCTCTTGCCGGACGGCGATGAGTCTGTCGAAGGCGCTAAAGGAGAACCTGCCCCAGCAACCGCAGCTGATTTGGAGGAGCAGTGGACGCTCAAAGAAGCGATGCGCACACCAACGATGTGGACCCTCGCCATGGTTGGCGGTCTGGTGTTTTTCATTCATACCGGCGTGAACATTCACCAGGCGGCGTTCTTGCGTGACCACGGTATTAGCCCTTCTGTTGCGGCATCTGCTCTTACGGTCATGGC
>Ga0115002_10009533_pt1 | contig 10581 bp, 7 predicted proteins | sample ArcticOcean_MG_C_8_FD_89576 | JGI IMG/M metagenome (GOLD analysis project Ga0115002, IMG submission 89576) | Marine microbial communities from western Arctic Ocean - ArcticOcean_MG_CB11_86 | ecosystem: Environmental > Aquatic > Marine > Oceanic | place: Arctic Ocean: Canada Basin | collected... | reverse complement strand
TCCTGTTTGGGGGTGGGGTGAATATTTGTGAGGTTGGCGATGTCGGTGATGACAGCCATGCCGGTGTTGGGAATGGCCAAGGTGGCCGTCTGGGCTTCCCAAATCTTCGGCAGCACATCATCGGCATCGTTGCCGTATTTGTAAGGAGCCAACTGGACGAACAGGAATGGGAATTGATCGTCGTTCCAGATTTTGCGCCAGCCGAGGATCAGGCCTTTCATCTTTTCGTAATACAGCATGCCATCAGCCCGGTTCGACTCGCCCTGGTACCAGATCGCACCGCGAACGGCGAACGGTACCAAGCCATGCACCATGCCATTGTAGAGCACGGTCGGTGTTTGCTGGCTGACCTTCACTTTCGGGTCACGCCCGGCGACTTCGGCGGCCGTCTTTACAAGTGACTTCAACGCGGGCACCTGCTTGAAACCGACCGGCGGTGTCCAGGGTTCGATTCGCGTTCCACCCCAGGCCGTCTCGATCACGCCGATGGGAATGTCGAGTTCGGTGTGCAAATGGCGTCCGAAGAAATAGGCCACCGCCGAGAAGTTCGGCACGCTGGTCGGCGAGCATTCCTTCCAGCTTGCGGTGAGTTCGACATCCTTCTGAGGCTGCACCTGCGGCGACTTCTTCACGTGGAATAATCGCAGCTTGGGATACTTGGCCGCCGCGATTTCTGCTTTCGCGTTCGCCGCGCGTGCCAAGGACCATTCCATGTTCGACTGCCCCGAGCAAACCCAGACTTCGCCGACGAGAATGTTCGACAGCTCGATCGTGTTGCTGCCCTTGATTGTCATCACATGCGGACCGCCCGCTTTCATCGCCGGCAGTTTGACCATCCACTTTCCACTCTCGCCTGCCTTGGCTGTGGCGGAACTTCCCGCGATGGAAACGATGACTTCTTCACCCGCGTTGGCCCAACCCCACACGGGCAGCGGCTTTTCACGTTGCAAAACCATGTTGCTGGCGATGACATTCGCCAGCTTGACCTCGGCCTGCGTGACCGACGCATTGGACGACAGCAGACAAGCAGCAGCGGCCAGTACGGCCTTTATGAGAGCTTGGCGATTCATGGAGATTCCTTTGAACTGGTCAATGAGAGTTTGTGGTTCGCAAGACTCGCCAGATTACCCGAACCACCCGACCGATGCCATCACCTCAACCGGTGAATTACGAATCCTCGCCTGATGGTAACGGTCGTAGACCCTTTGCAACCGCGTGCGAAGTGGCAGAACCGATACGTCCGATTTATCAATAAGGACACGCTCCGTCCGCACGTTCCGTCTCGGCCATTTCGGCTGGCTTGCTCTGGAAGACCGTCGTGATGATGTCAATTCGCTCGATGTCGAGACCTGCTGTCCGCCTGTGGCTGATGCTGGGGTTCGTCTGTCTTGGCACAGGCTGCTCGACATTTCGGCAGGATTGGGAATCATCGCGTTGTTACAGCCCGCCGCAGCAGAGCATTGAAGGCTGCTGGGAAGGGACTTGGGAAAGCGCCGTCAACGGGCATCACGGCACGTTGCGGGCCATTGTCAGTCGATACGACGACAACAACTATCACGCGCGGTTTCATGCGACGTTTCTGCGCGTGCTGCCCTACGAGTTCGACACACCGTTGTCCGTCACGCAAAGCGACAACGTGATTACGCTGAACGGCCAAACCGATCTCGGCTGGCTCGCCGGCGGCGTCTTCACCTATGAGGGGCAAGCCGACGAGCACGAACTCAACTGCAACTACTGCGCCGCGAAAGATCACGGCTCGTTCCATCTCCGCCGCGTCGGTCCGGTGTGTGAGAGTTGCGACTGATCGCTCAGCATCACACGCGATCGGGTGGCACGACCCTGACAACCAACGGGATGGGCGTGGCAAATTCAGGGTTGGCGTTGCAAGCTGTTATCGCAATTACTTGGCACGCCCCACGCCCTTCCTTCGTCAGGGACGTGCCACCCGAAATGCGAAGTCGCCGTCAAAGTTACTCCGATTTCTTTGGGATCGGTGCGATCACACGCGAGTGATATTTGCGATCGTGATGCACGCGGTTGGTGGCCACGACGGCGTTTTTCGGGAACTCGATCGTCAGTGGCTCGCCCGTGTTCGGGTTCGGTTCGTAATACGGGGCGGCCGTGCTGGCGACGGTGACGCGGATGCGGTGGCCCTTGTTGAAGATCTGGCTCATCCAACCGACATCGAAAGCGACTTTCGTCACCTTGCCCGGCGTGAGCAGCACCTGCTTGTGAAACCCTTCGCGGTAACGCACGCGGCGGATGAAATCGATAATCAGAATCGAACGGCCATCAGGATAGACGTCGCTGACACGCACGATGAGATCGGTATCGCGAGCCGTCGAGGAGAAGAACATCTCGGCTTTCACCTTGCCCGTCCACTCGGTTGGTTTCGTGAGCACATCAGTGGTGAAGGTGCGAACCTCGGCTTGCTTCTCGAACGGCTGGGCGTCGCGCGCGCCGGCGAAACGGGTGTTGGGGACGGTGGCCGGTTTGAACGGGTCGGCTAAGAACTTCGTGGCGGCCTGTTTGACGCTGGCCGGTTCGGTGTCCAGCGAGGCTTCGGGTTGCAGGTAGTAAGAGCGTTCTTCGGTGGGAATCGGGAAGTCGTCGGTCGCCCGCCAGATGTTGCCGGGAGCGTTCTCTTCGCCGACTGCTCCCATCACGTAGTACCGCACGTTGGGCAAATCGAGCACGCCGTTCTTCTTGCCCTTCAACCAGTAATCGGCCCAGAGCAGCGTTTCGGCGTTGACGTCGAAGGCGGCGTTTTCCGGGTAGGTCAACTCGCCGATCACGTTGCCTTTCGATCCGCCATGTAACCAGGGGCCGATGACCAGTTTCTGTTTGCCGCGCGAGTTCTTTCCGCCGGCATGTTGGCGTCCGACGAAACTTTCGATCGAGCCGATATTCATGAAGTCGTACCAACTGCCCAGCGTGAGGCAGGGGACGTTCATTTTGTCGAAATGCAGCGAGGCGTCTTCGTCGCGCCAGTAGTCGTCGTAATCGGGGTGACGGAACCACTCCTCGACCATCAAGCGGTTATGGTCAGCCACGCGACAGTTGGCCGCCATGCCTTTGAAGCGAGTGGGCCGTGTCGTCCCGCCGACGCGGTAGCCTTCCTGGAACAGGCTCAGGCCCGTGTCGCGCATGAACTGGCAGGTCAGATGCGGCGGCTGCGTGACGGCCAGATAGTTCTGAGCATACCCGCCCTGCGATCCGCCAACCGTGCCAGTCTTTCCCGTCGACCAGGACTGCTTGGCGAGCCATTCGACCGTATCGAACCCGTCTCGCTTTTCACCCCACTGCAACGCCCGATAGCCCACGTATTTGCCTTCGGAAGCTTGCGTCCCACGAAAGTTAACCGCCGCCACCACATACCCGCCGGCCGCGAGAATGGCGTAGCGTTTGCGAGCACCGGCACTGCGATAGCTGGCGTAACGCTGTTCCATCAACACGGGCCAAGGCCCCTTGCCGGGCGGAAGAAAGATATACGCCGAAAGCCGCACGCCGTCGCGCATGGGAATCCAATGATGCTTAACGCTGATCTCCCCAATCTTCCCATCCGGCACCGGCGTGCTGATCGCCTGGGCGGAGGCGGTGTGCGTGTGGATCGCGAATGCGATGAAGCAAAGGCAAGCGGCCAGAACGCGGTGGAACATGGGGTTTCCTTGGTGGCGGGGTGGACGGGCTTCGGATGTTGATTCTTACTGTAGCCTGTTTCGGATTCCTTTTCGCCCTCGCGCGGTTGGACGGTTGGTGAGACGTGAATCAGCCTATCTCTCAATCTCCAAATTCGACAGCGCCGTTTGCAGGTCTTTCACGCCAGCGTCGGTCACATGCGTGTGGCCGAGTTTCAGAGTCTGCAGATCTGGCAACCCTTTTAGGTGTTCCAGTCCGGCATCGGTCATCTGGATACCGCGAAGGTCGAGCGATTTCAGTTTTGTAAGCCCTTTGAGGTTCGCTAGCCCAGCATCGGTTACCTTGGTATCGCAGAGACAGAGCGACTCTAAACTTGCAAGCGATTTCAGATGCATCAGTCCGGCATCGGTCACTTTCAAGCAGCCGAAAAGGTCTAGCTCTTGTAGGTTTGTCAGCCCCTTGAGATGCTCCAGCCCCGCGTCGGTCACCTGTCGGCAGGATGTGAGGTCGAGCTCATGCAGATGCGTTAACCCCTTAAGGTGTTCCAGTCCGTCATCGGTCACCGGCGTGCTTCTAAGGAATAGTTTTTCCAGACTTGCTAGACCTTTGAGATGCACCAATCCAGCACCAGTCACTTGGCCGGAGAGCATGAGCTCTTTCAGATTTGTCAGCCCCTCAAGATTCACGAGGACGTCGTCGGTCACGTTTGAACTGAGTGTTAGGTCTTTCAGTTTCGTTAACCGCTTGAGGATTGCCAGTTCGGCATCGGTGATTTGAGTGGCAAACAGGTTCAACCTTTCTACGTCGTCGAACCCTGCCATCACTTCTTTGCCGACAATGCTTCGCAACCACTCCGGACCAACAGGCTTGGTTCTGACACTTCCACCAAGACGATCGACCTTCGCCAGGAACTGCATTTGACGATGCCAAGGCCACCACACCAGCAGCCCCGCCACGATCACGAGCAACAACCCGCCAACGCCAATGACGTACCACAACCGACGGCCTTGCCGCGTCGTGGGATTCGCTGCGGGTGTTTCGACAGAGTTCTCCATGACCATCAGTCTACCAGTTGATACCGACGGGAGGGAGAAGCTCCTGCCGAGCCGCCGTGGGACTTGTGCGCACCTAGACTATGCGGCTCTGCGGGAGCATCGCCCTCCCGGACGGCCAGCCTTCTTGTCTTAAACGAGACAAATCGTCTTCTTATCCGTGCAATCCGTGGTTCCCTTTTTCCGAATGCGACTTCCCCGAACCCCGGCCAGTCTTTACGATCGAGGGCTTGGTTTTCGGGTGCGTCCCGTGATCGTTTGTCGTTCTGTTGGAAGAGTGAGGAGCCGAGTTTCAATGGCGGTGTTGTTGCAGATTAATGATGCTCACAAAAGTTATGGCGACCAGGTGCTACTGGACGGGGCCGAGGCGACGTTGATTGACGATGTGAAAGTTGGCTTCGTGGGCCGGAACGGGGCGGGCAAGTCGACGCTGTTACGAATCCTACTGGGCGAAGAAGAACTCGATAGCGGCGAGATCGCCCGGCATCCCGGTTTGAATATCGGCTACCTGAGACAGCACGACCCCTTCCAACCGGGTGAGTCGGCGCTCGATTTCCTCATGCGCGACAGCAATCAGCCCGATTGGAAATGCGGCGAAGTGGCGGGCGAGTTCGAGTTGAAAGGCGCTTACCTGGATGGGCCGGTGACCGAGCTGTCCGGCGGTTGGCAAACGCGCGTCAAACTGGCCGCGTTGCTACTGCACGAGCCGAACCTGCTGCTGCTGGATGAACCGACGAACTTTCTCGACCTGCGAACGCAAATTCTGCTCGAACATTTTCTCAAGCATTACAAACAAGCCTGCCTGATTGTCTCGCATGATCGGGAATTTCTGAACTCCACCTGCGAGCACACGCTGGACATCACGCGTGGCAAGCTGACGATGTACCCCGGGCCGATCAACGCCTACCTCGACATGGTGGCCGAGCAAAAAGTACGCGACGAGCGCACCAACGCGACGGTGATCTCGAAGCAGAAGCAGTTGCAGCGTTTCATCGACAAGAACCGCGCCAACGCGAACACCGCCTCGCAAGCCCGCTCGAAAGCCAAGCAGCTCGAACGTTTGCAAGTGACCGACATCGCCAGCGACGAGCCGACGGCTTTCATTCGCACGCCCGTCGTCGAACCGAGACGCGGGGCCGCCGTGCGGTGTACGGGGCTTTCGATTGGTTACCCCGATCACACGGTCGCCTCGGGAATCGAACTCGAAATTGAACACGGCGAGCGAGCCGTCATCGTGGGAGACAACGGGCAGGGGAAAACGACCTTCCTGCGCACGGTTGTCGAATCGTTAGACCCGCTCGCTGGCGAGGTTCGCTGGGGGTATCACTGTGATGTGGGCGTGTACGCGCAGCACGTTTACACCAGCCTGCCGCCGAACCGCACCGTGCAGGAATACCTGGAAGACAACGCCACCACGGGCACCACCTTGCAGGCAATTCTCAAGGTGGGCGGCTCGATGTTGTTTCGCGGCCAAGCGATCAAAAAGAAAGTCTCCGTCCTCTCCGGCGGCGAACGCGCGCGACTTTGTATGGCCGGGTTGCTGCTGAGCACGCACAACATTCTCGTGCTCGATGAACCGGGGAACCACTTGGATGTCGACACCATCGAAGCGCTGGCCACCGCGTTGAACGACTACAAGGGGACCGTCGTGTTCACCAGCCATGATCGGCACTTCATGAAGCGGGTCGCCACCTGTGTGATCGAAGTACGTGACGGCCAAGTACGGAACTACGGGGGCGATTACGACGCCTACATTTACTCGGTGAATAAAGAAGTCGACGACGGCGAACGCGAACGCAACGCATCGATGGCCAAGCCGTTGGCCGGCAAATCCCTCACGCAGGCCGTACGCACACCAAAACGCGACGAACGGCAGATGCGCAAAGACCTCTCCAAAACCGAAAAATCCGTCGCCCGGCTCGACAAAGAAAAGACGACTCTCAGCAAAAAACTCCTCACCGAAACCGACCCGGCCGAAGCGATGCGCCTGCATGAAGAAGTCACCCGACTGACCGCCGAACTGGCGGAGGCGGAACAGAAGTGGTTTGAGTTGCAGGAGGCGTTGGGCGTGGGGTTTTGAATGGGGGATGGTTGTTGCTTTCGGGTTTCGATTTCGTCACCATGACCTACTGAACAATCCACACAGGTTCGAGAGAATTGTCGTGTTGATTGAACGTTGGTTTGACGGAAGGGCATCTCATGAAACGTTTCCTCTGCATATCGGGTTTTGCACTACTGTTTATTGCCGCTGAAGTCATCGTCATCCGCTGCAACAGAACGGAAATGACCGCCGACAGAGATGATGCCCCGAAAGCGCAAGAAGAGACTTCCTCCTTGCCCTTGCGTCCCTTGCAGATCGTCCCGGAACCGTTCCTCTTCCAGGGAAGTTACTACCTGAAGCTGTCGTTAAAGAACCCCAATCGAACACAGGTAACCGTAACGGATACCCTCCGGCCAGCTTGGACTGAGCCTTGGTTTTTCACCATTCTTGCCGACGGGGAGAGATTATCCCGCGCCACGGCGGGAGTTCATACTTTCGGAAGTAAGCTCCAATTAGGAATTCCTGCGAAGACCAAACGCTTCTTCGGAGTCATTATTCTGGCAGGCCGGAATAAGGCAAATCTTCTTGGCAGTTACTCGACGGGTTTCAATTTGGCTCCAGACAAACACGAAATACAGATTAGTGCCGACAATGTGCCGCCAACGTCGCTCACCGTGACCATCCCCGACCAAGTTGAATCGCTCGCCGACAAGCTTCCGCCGAATTCGCATCAGCCTCTGCAATTCTCCTTGGCCACTGCTCAATTCTCCTTAGCCGCTTCCAAATTCGATTCGACAACGACAGAACTCACGATTTATGTTGCCAACGAGTCAACCAACGTTTGGCATTACCCTTACCGAGGTAACACTCCACTGTGGGTTCGATCCAATTGGTATCAACTTCTAGTTGACGGCAAAGTAGTGAAGCCGCATCGGAACTGGGAACACAAGGATAAAGCAGGGCACCAAGAGATCCCCCGCATGCGGCTTTGGTACGCCTCACGATAAGGATTGTGACAGACGCATCCAAAATTGACGACATCCGCAAGCATTACAGTCCGGTGTACGTGGTGCCGGCAGGAGAGCATACAATCAAAGTGGTTCCCAGTTCGTTGTGGGCAAGTCAGAAGATTCCTGTGCCACGGGCTGGGTCGATTCGAGTCCGTTTGAAATCACCCAGTGAAATAGAGCAGGCTGGTTGGCCTCCTTCAGTGAAGCACCCTCATGAACTTCCACGGTTCGGCGAACGCGGTTGAAGCGGGGTACTGGATCGTCGTGGGCGTGACCGTCTACGTGCGATCCCGGCGAGAGACGTCGACCGTGAGAACCGTGGCGAGCGTGGCGGCCGGTGGGTTGGTGCTCTTTGGGGTCTCCGACGTGATCGAGATTTTCACCGGGGCGTGGTATAAACCAGTCGGGCTGCTGGTGTTCAAAGCGGTCTGCGTGACAACGTTGGTGGCCTGTTACGTGCGGTATCGCCGCGTGCGAAGATCGATTGCTCAGTGATGTAGGGCAGGCACACGAATTCTATGAATAGAGCATCCTACGTTTTGTTGTTGGCACCGTTGCTGCTGGTCGGTTGCTCGTCAGAAGAGCGCGACGCAAAGCGCGACGTCTATCCCTCCCGACCGATTCAGTTGATTGTCCCCTTCGGTGCCGGTGGGGGGACGGATGCGTTTGCTCGGATGATGAAGAAGGCGATCGGCGATCAGAAATTGCTGCCGGTCCCGTTGGTGATTCGCAACGTGGGCGGAGCGGGGGCGACAATTGGAAGTCGTCAGGCGAAGGATGCGGCCCCTGATGGGTATACGGTGCTGTTGTTGCACAATGCCCTGTTGACGGCCAAGTTCGCCGGCATGGTCGAGTACGGCCCCGAAGCATTCGAGCCGATTGCGGCCACCGGGGAAGTCGGCATGGTGATCGCGGTGGCCGAGTCGTCAAAGTACAAAACGCTGGGCGACCTGATGGACGCCACGAAGAATGAACCGAACACGGTTTCCTTCGGTGCGAACATGGGAGCGCTCACGCATTTCGCCGGGTTGCAGTTGGAACAAACGACCGACGGTTCGGTGTTTCGTTACGTCGCCAGCGGTGGTGGAGCCGAGCGTTTCGAGGACTTGCTGGGCGGTCACATCGACGTCAGCGGGTTTTCGATCGAAGAGTTCATCCGCTATCGCCCGGCGGGATTGCGCGGGCTGGCGTTTATGGGTGTCGAACGCCACGCCGGTGCGCCGGATGTGCTCACGGCGAAAGAACAGGGTTACGACGCGATTCGCGATAACGTTTTCATGTGGTGGTGTCCGAAAGGGACCGACCCGGAGAAGATCGACCTGCTGGCCGACGTGCTCGAAAAGACGATGCAGACAAAGTTCGTGCAACGGAAGATGGCCCAGATTGAATGCGACCCGATCTTCCTGCGCGACGCTGCGTTGCAGCAGCGGATCGATGCGACCATGCAACAGATGGCCGCCATCAAACCGCCGCCGGAAACCAAACTGCCGAACTTCCCCGCGATCACGTTCGGTGCCATTCTCTGTTTGCTACCCGTGGTGGTCGTGGTTTCGTTGCGCGAACGTCGCAGGCAAGCTGTGACCAATGCGATCAAGGACGACATTGGCATTCGCGAACGGTATGACCTGGCGGTGATCGCCAGCGGGCTGACGGTGTTGTACGTGGCCGCGTTGACGTTTCATTGGACCCACTTCACGCTGGCAACATTCGGCTACGTGCTGGCGATCGGCATCGCGCTGACACGTGGCCGTCGCAAGCTGCTGCCGCTGGTGGTGGGGACATCCATCGCGTTAAGTTTCGGAGTTCACGCGGTTTTCACGCACGTCTTCGTGGTCATCCTGCCGTAATATCGCACATACATTTCGTAACGTAACCAGCCCGCAGCGCGAGCAAGGGACGAATTACTTTGCAAGGTTTTCTCGATCAATCGGCCTACCTGCTCACGCCGCTGCCGTTGGCGTTGATGCTGTTGGGGACGGCGTTGGGAATTACCGTCGGCGCGGTGCCAGGGTTGACCGGGGCGATGCTGATTGCCCTCACGCTGCCGTTGACGTACTCGATGAACCAACTCGACGCGCTGGTGTTGTTGGTCTCGATGTATGTCGGCGCGATCAGCGGCGGGTTGATCACGGCCACGTTGCTACGCATGCCGGGAACGCCCGCGTCGATCATGACGACGCTCGACGGATACCCGCTGGCGAAATCCGGGCAACCTGGTCGCGCGTTGGGATTGGGCGTGACGGCTTCGTTCATCGGCGGGATGGTCTCGTTTGTGTTCCTGGCGTTGCTGGCGGCTCCGCTGGCGAAGTACGCGAATCGGTTGGGACCGTTCGATTATTTTTCGTTGGTGCTGATGGCGTTGGTGCTGATCGCCTCGGTCTCCGGCGGGTCGATTGCGCGGGGAATTCTCTCGGGGTTGCTGGGCATTCTGGCAACCATGCCTGGCATGAATCCCTCGACAGGTCAGATGCGTTTAACGCTGGGTTACTCGGAACTGACCGACGGACTCAAACTGTTACCAGTGCTGATCGGTCTGTTTGCCGTCAGTCAGATTCTGCGAGACATTCTCACGATTGACGTGCAGGGCGAATCGATCACCATGAGCCGGCGTGGGTTGTTTATGACGCTCGCCGACTGGAAGAAGCAGGCGGGCAACATGTTGCGGTCGTCGTTGATCGGCACGTGGGTCGGTATCTTGCCGGGCATCGGGGCGAACATCGGTTCGGTGATGGCCTACTCGGCCGCAAAGCGTTTCTCGAAAGACCCCGAGAAATTCGGACACGGATCGGAAGAGGCGATCGTGGCGTCGGAAGCGGCCAACAATGCGACCGTCGGCGGC
>Ga0115002_10009532_pt1 | contig 10582 bp, 7 predicted proteins | sample ArcticOcean_MG_C_8_FD_89576 | JGI IMG/M metagenome (GOLD analysis project Ga0115002, IMG submission 89576) | Marine microbial communities from western Arctic Ocean - ArcticOcean_MG_CB11_86 | ecosystem: Environmental > Aquatic > Marine > Oceanic | place: Arctic Ocean: Canada Basin | collected... | reverse complement strand
GCGTGGGCAAGAAACCCAACAGCCAACTCGGCAACCGTCAGTTGGTCCGACTGTTCTTCTGAGGGCAGTCGGCGGCCGTTCGCGACCCATTCAGCGATGAGTCGATCGTATTCGGCCTTGCTTGCTTCAGACTGCCACAAGCCCAGATAGAAGTCGCAGCTGTTCAGCGTGACGACGGCTTGGCCAGATGGCTTGTGCAAGCGATACGAGGGGACACGATGTGTCATTCCGAGGCTCCTTGATGCCACGAATCCGGTAATTACCGAAACCTTCGTGGCTTCCGAAGCCTCACTGTCCCGCATGGACAGCGGCACTAAGTCTAGTGCCAGGCAGATTTTAAAAAAGTACACCCCAGAGGATTCGAACCTCTAACCTTCGGTTCCGTAGACCGATGCTCTATCCAATTGAGCTAGGGGTGCGCACGGGATATTTCGGTTTCCCGGTTGGAAACCGCGTTCCAGCTTCACAAGTCTATCGCTTCTCGATCAAAGAACAAGTCTTCCCGTCGCCACCTTGAACAACGCTGGGCTGGCGTTGTGAGTGAGGTTGTCAGCCAGGCGGCGGTGTTGTTTCGAAGGAAGGGTGTTGAATGACTGATTATCACTGTTTATCATTACGTGCCGGAAGCTCGGCAAGGCGAAGTCTGGTCGTGGGGCGGACGTTCCAGGCATAATCGAGCGGACGCCCTCATCTCAAGGGAAGAAATCATGGCGACAGAGACTCACCAACCCGCGTCACAGGTGGGCCACGGCGAGGCGAGCGATGTGGTTCGTTCCATTGTGGAATTGATTCAGGATCGTCAGTTGAAGGTTGGCGACAGGGTGCCGCCGATTCGTGAGCTGACCGCCGTGTTGGATGTTAAGCCAACCGTTGTGCGTGACGCTCTGTTGCACGTTCAATCGATGGGGCTGATTGAGATTCGTCCGCGTTCGGGAGCCTACATCAAGGCGCTCAGTTACGCGCCGCTGGTGGAGGCGTTGGCCAATACGCTTTCGCCGGCGTTGCTGCGTGAAGATCACAATCTGTTTCACTTACTTGATGCACGCCGTACTCTGGAAGTTGATCTGGTGGGACGGGCTGCGAAGAAGAGGCAGTTGGAAGACTTGCTGCCGATACGCAATGCGCTCGAAGCGATGAACAATGCTTCAAATGCTGAGACGTATGTCAAGCAGGACGTTCGATTTCATTCTGAGATTGCACGCCTGGCCGGGAACCCGGTGTTGTTCACTTTTCATCACGCACTGTTGGACTTGCTACGCCCTCACGTGTTTCGTCGGCTGGAAGATCCTGCAGAGCGAACCGACACCGATCGTTCGCACGCCGCGATTTATGCCGCGTTGGTGGACGGAGATTCCGACAAAGCTCGGGCAGAGACGCGCGAGCATTTGAGTATCGCCTATGATTCGTTACTCAGTGAAATTCAAACTTAGGAGCGACGATCGACTTCTGTTGCTCAGAGGCGCAGAAGGCAGACTCAAAAGGTTTTCTTACATGACGCGGATCATCACTTATCTGCTGATCGTCTTATTCTCCACGGCACCGATGTCGATCTGCGCGGATGAGAAAACCGAGTTCTTTGAAAAGAAGATTCGCCCGGTGCTGGTGAAGCACTGTTACGAATGTCATTCGGCCGCGTCGGACGAGGCGAAAGGTAAGTTGCTGCTCGACTTTCGTGGTGGGCTTCGCAAGGGGGGCGACAGTGGACCGGCGGTTGTACCCGGCAAGCCGAAGCAGAGCCTGATTCTGGAGGCGTTACGGTATGAGTCGTTCGAGATGCCTCCGAAGAAGAAACTGCCGGCTGCCGTGATTGCCGACTTTGAGCAGTGGATTCGCCAGGGGGCAGTCGATCCCAGAGACAAAGCCCTGTCCCCTGCGGAAGCGGCCGCGTCGACATGGAAGCTACAACTCGCCGAGCGAAGCCGGTGGTGGAGTTTGCAGCCGCTGCGGAACGTGTCGCCACCGGCGGTCAGGAAGAGCGCGTGGTCGAAAGAGACGATCGATCGGTTTGTTCGTTCGGCTTTGGAGCGGGCAAACTTACCACCCGCCACGCCGGCCCGGGCAGAGACCTTGTTGCGACGTCTGTCCTTTGTTCTGACGGGGCTGCCGCCGAAGCCTGAGCAAGTGCAGGCGTTTTCTCTGGCGTCCTCAAAGGACGCGGAAGAAGCCCTCATTCAACTGGTGGACGAACTGCTGGCGTCACCGCATTTCGGCGAGCGATTCGCGCGACATTGGATGGACGTCGTGCGTTACACCGACACCTACGGATACGAATGGGACACCCCGGCGAAAGGCTCCTGGGAGTACCGTGATTATTTAACTCGCGCTTTCAATGATGACATCGGTTTCGACCAGTTGATCCGCGAACAAATTGCAGGCGACCTGCTGCCGCAACCGCGGATTAATAAACGGGCCGGCGTGAACGAGAGCATGATTGGCCCGATGTTTTATCACATGGGCGAGCATCGTCACGGAAACAGCTTGCAGTTCAACGGAATTCACCAGGAGATGGTGAACAACAAAATCGACGCGTTCTCGAAGGCCTTCCTGGCGATGACGGTCTCCTGTGCGCGCTGTCACGATCACAAACTCGACGCGATTTCGCAGGCGGATTATTACGCTTTGGCCGGCGTGTTCATGACGCCCCGTTGGACATCCCGATTGATCGATGCTCCGGGAAAGAATGACGCGGCGCTCGCGAAACTCAAGCGGCTGCGTGCTGAGATTCACAAGCGGATTGGTGCCGCGTGGACCGCGAAGAGCGGAACTCTGATGACTGGGCCGTCCTTGCGCAAATGGGCGCATGAGAATCGCCCATCTTTGAAAAGCGCAAAGCTGGGGGGCATCTCTTGGCCCCTTGCTCAACTGCTCTCCGAGAAAGACACTACCGAAACTTGGAGCTGGCTTACAACGGAATGGCGCACCACACGTGCATCTCGTCTGAAAGCGAACGCCGACAAATTCACCGTGTTGAGCGACTTCCACGAGCCGGGATTTCCCCCAGGCTGGAGTGTTGAGGGGGATGGTATCGCGCATGGTTATGTCGCTGACGGCGCGCCGTTGGTCAGCTTAACGGGTAACACGTTGATCGATGAGTTGCTGCCACGCGGCTATCACACGCATGCGATTTCCTCGACGTTGCCCGGTGCGGTACGGCTGCCTGCTCAAAATTCGGTGCCCGGCAGTGTTGTGAGTTTGGAACTTCGTGGTGGCGAGTGGGCCGGGCATTTGGTTGTCCCTCAGAATGCTTTCCAGAACGAACCTCTGACGTTTTACGACGCCTCGGCTTCACGTAAATGGGTGTCGATTACCGACGTCGGTTTGAAGAACGGTGTCACGCGGGTGTTTCCAGAACTGGTGACGGCGTCGTTGCATCCCAACTTTCCACCTCGAACGGGATTGGCGAAAGCCGGAAAGGTCACGCTGGCATCGCAGGATGATGGTTTCAACAAACGTAGCTGGTTCAGCCTGACGGGGATTGTCGGCCATAAGGCAGGCGGCACTCCTGCGGACACACTTGAAGTGTTCGCGCCGCTGTTTGAAGGTGAGCCGGCGGCTACCGAGCAAGATGCTTGGCAGAGAATCGCAAAGTGGTTCTCTGGGGCGATCGACCGGTGGGCAGCGAACGCGGCGACACCGGAAGATGTCAAACTGATCAACTGGCTGCTGAAGCAGAACTTGCTGCCGAATCAATCGAAAGACGCCCCCAACATCGCAAGCTTGGTGAAACAGTATCGCGAAGTCGAAGCGGGCATTGCGTTTCCACGTAGCGTGAACAGCATGGACGAGCGGGGCGTGGCATCGTTGAATTATCGGCTCAACGTGCGCGGCAACGTCGATGAAGAAGGGCCAATGATCCCGCACAATTTTCTAGAGGTCTTCGTTGGAAAACATCAGGTAGCCGAGAGCCAAGGGAGTGGCCGACTGGAACTTGCGGAGTACCTCAGCAGCCGCAACAACCCGCAGACGGCCCGCGTTTATGTGAATCGTGTTTGGCAGTCGGTTTTCGGCCGGGGGATTGTTGCGACGCCGAATGATTTTGGAAAGTTGGGTGATCAACCTTCGCACCCAGAACTGCTCGACTGGCTGGCTGCCCAATTCATGAAAGAAGGCTGGTCAACGAAGAAACTGGTTCGCCGTTTGGTTCTCAGTCAGACGTTTCGCCAATCGAGTACGGTCACGCAGGCAGCCGCTGATCGCGATCCCGACAACAATCTGCTGCACCACTATCCAACACGACGGCTGGAAGCCGAAGCGATTCGAGACAGTCTGCTCGCGGTTTCCGGAAGGCTCGATCCACAACTGTTTGGCCCGCCGATCAATCCGCCGCGATTGGTCGAAGATGCCGCGAAGCGTCTTTTTTCCGGACCGCTTGATAGCAATGGTCGACGTTCGATTTATATGAAGATGTCGATCATGGATCCGCCGAAGTTTCTTGTCGGTTTCAATTTACCAGATCTCAAATTGCCGACCGGTCGTCGCGATGTGACCAATGGGCCTTCGCAAGCGTTGGCGTTGCTCAATAACCCGCTTGTGGTCCAGTTAAGCGAGCATTGGGCGGCGAGTTTGGTCAAAGACGGTCAGCGCACCCCGGATGAGCGTATTCGCGTCATGTTCATCCGGGCGCTCGGTCGCAAACCCAGCGACAAAGAATTGCAGCGTTGGACGGAAGCGGTCAGCAGTTTCTCAGAGTCAAGCAAACTGATGACAGACAAAGCCGCCTGGGCGGAATTGGCCCATGTGTTGTTCAACTTGAAAGAGTTTATCTATTACAGGTGAACCATGAACCGAGAATCAACTTCCTCTCGATGTCCCGGTCGGATGGCCGGTGATTATTCGCGTCGCAGTTTCCTGAAGAACTCGTCAGCCGGTTTTGGTTGGCTGGCCTTGAGTGGATTGCTAGCCGACCGAGCCTTCACCGCCGAACATCAAGCGGCGCGGACGCATTTCCCTGCGAAGGCAAAGAACGTCATCTTCTGTTTTATGGATGGCGGTCCAAGCCACGTCGATACCTTTGACCCGAAACCCATGTTGAAGCAACAGGAAGGCAAAGTGATTGGCGAGGGGGCGGTTTCCAAGCGGTCGCAATCGAGTGCAAATCGTGTCTGGTTGGGTAGCCCGTGGAAGTTCAAACAACACGGCCAAAGCGGGCAGTGGGTGAGTGATCTGTTCCCGCGTCTTGCCGGCGTGGCTGATGAATTGTGTGTTGTGCGATCGATGGTGGGCGAGTTGCCACTGCACGGCCAGCAGAATCTTTTGCTGCACACCGGGCGCATTCTGGGCCAGGCTCCCAGTATGGGTGCGTGGGTTTCTTACGGTCTGGGCAGCGAAAACCAGAACCTGCCTGGCTATGTTTTGCTCAACAACGACTGGGTGCCGAACGGTGGGTTGGAGAATTTTGGAAGTTCGTACCTGCCCGCCTCGCACGCGGCCACCATGCTGCGTCCCCAAGGAGTTCCGGTAGACAATATCAAGCCCTCGGATTCTCTGACCCTGCAACAACGCAAGCTGGCTTTGCTGGCGGAGCAAGATCGGGAATTCGCAGCCCAGGCAGCCGACGGCAGCGTCATTGAAGGCGCGATTGCCAACTACGAGACCGCGTTTCGCATGCAGAGCGCGGTTCCCATTGTCGCTAATATTTCGCGCGAGACGAAACACATCCAGAAACTGTACGGTGTCAATTCCAAAGACACTCACCAGCAGCTTTATGCCAGCCAGGCTTTGCGTGCGCGGCGACTGGTGGAAGCCGGCGTGCGGTTTGTGGAGATCACTTGCCCCAGCTTCGATGGGAACAACTCGCCTTGGGATCAGCATTCGCAGATCAAGAAGAACCATGAGAAGAACGCACGCGTGACAGAACAATCGGTGGCCGCACTCATCATCGACCTCAAGCAACGTGGACTCCTTGATGAAACGATTGTGGTCTGGGCGGGCGAGATGGGCCGCACGCCGCATACGCCGAAAGTGACGCCCACCTGTGGTCGCGATCACCATGTGAATGGCTACTCGCTCTGCATGGCCGGCGGCGGATTCAAAGGGGGCGTCGCGTATGGGCAAACCGATGAATTCGGAAATGGCGTCGTCGAAAACAAAGCCGACATCCACGACATCCACGCCACGCTGCTGAATCAACTGGGTGTGAATCACGAACACTTAACGTTCCGGCATGGCGGTCGCGATCAAAGACTGACCGACGAGCATGGACGTGTCATCAAGGAACTGCTTCAGTGAAAACAAAAGCGATCAGAAAATTCCGCGAGAAACTTGCCGCCGACGTTCCGGTGTACGGGCTTTGGGTCACGTTGGAATCGCCCGCCATTACGGAAATGGCGGTTGCCTTGGGATTGGACTGGGTGGTGATCGATGCCGAGCACAGTCATTTGGACTGGAAGGATATCGTCGAGCACATCCGCGCCACAGTTCGTAGCGACACGGTTGCGTTCGTGCGTCTTGTCGAGCGGGATACCGGGCTTATCAAACGTGCTCTTGATATCGGAGCCGATGGGGTCGCCGCTCCGTGGATCGATTCCGCCGAGGATCTTCAAGAGTTGATTTGCGATAGTCGTTACCCACCCGCAGGACGACGCGGCGTTGGGGGTGACCGGGCAACCGTTTGGGGGCAGTGCTTTGGTGAGCACACTCAGGAAGCGAACGAGCATGTTCTCGTGTTGCCGATGATCGAGAACGTGACCGTCGTGGATGAGATGCCTGCGATGTGCCAACTCGACGGTGCGGAAGCCTTCTTCTTCGGCCCGGCCGATTTCTCGGCGACCGCCGGGCATGTGGGGAAGTGGGAAGGCCCCGGCGTGGCCGAGCAGATCGTGAGCCTCAAAGACACGATGCGTGCAGCGGGCAAACACGCTGGCGTGATCGCAACCAGTATCGAGGATTTGCATCGGAGGCTTGAGCAAGGATTCCGGATGATCGCGTTGGGAACCGACGTGTCGATGTTACTGGGGTCTTTGCACACGATGCTGGACGCAGCCGGTTGTGACCGGAAGCCCGCCACGAGTCTCGATCCCGCAGACGGGCAGGCCATTATCAATGTGCAATCCCGCCCACCCAAAACATGAGACCGAATTGTGGTGATTGTGGTGGACGACGAGTGCCTGGCAGGAGCGGAAGCGAAATGAGTGTCGACGGTAAATTTCGAGTCGCCTTTACGGCTGACTTTTTCGACAGCGATGGTCAGCCGAAGTTTCGCGACCACGGACTGAGTGTGCTCGAAGACGATCCGTCAATTGAAGTCTCCCGATTCGATGAACATCGCGATGAGATCACTCCTGATCAAGTCGCCGCCGCACAGGGCGTGATTGTTCTGACGCCGCGTGTAACGAAAAAAACGTTGTCGCAAAGTGACAATCTGCTGGCGATTAGCCGCTTTGGTGTGGGGTATGACAATGTCGACGTCGCCGCCTGCACGGCAGCCGACGTGCTGCTGACCATTACTCGCGGAGCGGTTGATCGTCCCGTGGCCGAAGCGACTGTGGGTTGGATGATCGGCTTAATACATCACGTGCTGGCCAAGGATCGGCTGGTCAGGGAAGGCCGATGGGATGACCGCACGCAATTTATGGGCAGCGAACTGCGAGACCGAACGTTGGGCGTAATCGGCTTCGGCGGAATTGGCAACGCCATCGTCAAGCTCCTCTCCGGGTTCGGCATGAACACGCCGTTGGTTTTCGATCCGTACCTGGACGAGAACACGGCAGCTTCTCGTGGCGTAAAAAAAGTTGATTTGGATGCCCTGTTGAGTGAAGCAGATTTCGTTTCCATCAACTGCCCGCTCAACGAGGAAACGCGGAACTTAATCGGTACTCGCGAGTTGGGCCTGATGAAGCCGACGGCCTACCTCATCAACACAGCTCGTGGCGGGATCGTCAACGAAGACGCACTGTTCGCGGCGTTATCCGAACAACGTATCGCCGGGGCGGCCTTGGATTGTTTCGACGAGGAACCGATCACGTCCCCGCACCGTTTCGGCTCGCTGAAAAACGTTCTGTTGGCCCCACATTGCATCGCGTGGACCCACGAACTGTTCCGTGACATGGGTGTTGTCGCCTGCCAAACCATGATCGATTTGGCCCACGGCCGTCGGCCACACGGTATTATCAATCCGGAAGTGTGCGATCGTCCGTCGTTCCAGAAAAAGTGGGAGCGACTGAGTTCGTAATTCACCGATTCGCAACTCAAGAATCATCAGCCAGGAAAGGTGTTCCTCATGTTCGCTGAAAGTGTCTACCGAAAACAGAAGGTTCTATTCGTGTTGACGTGTGCTGCGGCATGTGTTCAATCTCTTTGCACGCGACTCGTCGCTGCCGACGCGCGCATTGTTTCACCTGACGCCAAACTGGAGAAGGTATTCGACGGCGGTGCCGTTCTGACGGAAGGCTGCGCCAGCGCACCGGATGGTTCGATTTATTTCAGCGATATTACGTTTACGTTCAAGACAAAGGATAAAAAAGGAGTTTCGCAAGCGGGACATATTTGGCGGTTTGACCCCAAGACAGAAAAGACAAAGATCTTTCGCTCGCCCAGCGGCATGTCGAACGGAATCAAATTCGACGCAACGGGCAATATGATTGTCGCCGAGGGGGCCGACTTCGGTGGTCGCCGCGTGACACGCACGGACCTCAAGACGGGTAAGAGTTACATCATCGCCGGCCTGTTCAAAGGCAAGCCGTTTAACTCGCCCAACGACATCACCATCGATGAGAAGGGGAGAATTTATTTCAGCGATCCGCGCTACCTAGGGCATGAGGCGCTCGATCAACCCGTGATGGCTGTGTATCGGATCGACTTGGATGGCAGCATTCATCGGATCATCACCGATGCCGATAAACCGAACGGCGTGTGTGTCTCACCCGATCAGAAAACCCTTTACGTTGTCAGTAACGACAACGGTGCGACGGGTTTCGATCGCTTGCCCGAGGAAGCTCCGACACACAAGGGCCGCATGGCGTTGATGGCGTACGATCTTGCTGCAGATGGGACGGCCAAGTTCCGCAAGGTGCTGGTCGACTACTCCCCGCAAGATGGACCGGACGGCCTGATTGTCGATGCGGAAGGCAACCTTTACGTGGCCGTCCGTGACGAAACGCGGCCGGGGATTTGTGTCTACTCACCCGCCGGCAAAGAGCTGGCGTATATCAAAACCGAGATCCCCACCAATGTTGGGTTCGGTCGTGGCTCGGAAAGTAAAACGCTCTACATCACCGCCGGGAAAACCCTGTACCGTATTCGGTTGAACAAGCAGGGCTATCAGTTGCCGCCGAAGAAATAGAGTGCCCGACGGCTGTCGTCATCGATTACGGCCAACCTCGTTGTTTGACGAATCAAACCGCGGTCAAGCGGTCAGCTTTCAGCAGTCAGCCATCAGCTTTGACCAGTGAAGAACCTCTGTTCTTAGCTGACTGCTGATCGCTCGAAGTCTCAAGACACAAAGAATTGCCCGCAGGCCTGTCGGCACGCTGACTTCGTACGCGGATGATCGCAGATAAAGTCCGTGTAGTGTCCGCGAAAATCTGCGTTCATCTGCGTTCATCCGTGTCCCATTCTTGCTTTCTCGCTTTGCACTGGCCCCCTGTGGGGAACTTGCCTTCCCGGCGACAATCATAGATTGGGCAATTTGAGGAGCCGGAAACTGGTGAAACGCCGTAAGTTTTGCCGCAAGTTGTCGTTCTGCCCAATGTGGTCGATGTCGGTTCGCCTGTCGAGCTTGCTACCGGTGCATTGCTCGGGAGCCATAAAGATAGGAGTTCCCATGATCACGCCCGTGCCGGTGAGGTCCGACTGGGCTTCGTCGCGGACCAGACCGAAATCCATCAGCTGCACGCGAGAGTCGTCGCCGACCATGATGTTCGATGGCTTGATGTCGCGATGCAGCAGGCCCTGTTTGTGAACCGCAGCAAGCCCACTCGCGTCGTACCTCAAGATCTTTAGTGCCGTGCGCCAAGGCAATGGGCCGCCCTGCGTCTGGACGATCTCGGCCAGGTTCTTGCCTTTGACGTACTGCATGACGATGTAGTACGTCTCGTTCTCTTCGCCAACGTCGTGAATCGTTACGACGTTGGGATGCTCGATGCGCGAGCAGGAGCGTGCTTCTCGCAGAAATCGTTCGACGTGTTCGCTGTTCATCCGATCGGGGATGAGCACCTTCAACGCAATCTCGCGGTGCAGCATCAGGTGCTCGGCCAGATAGACCTCGCCCATGCCCCCCGGCCCAGCAGGCCGATGACGCGGTTCCCGCCCAGCACCATGCCGGGAATCAAGTGCGTCTTGGTTACGTCACTGGTCATCGTCGTCCGTCTCGTTTCGGACAAGTCGTGTTCCGCCCGCGTCGTTATCTCGGACAAAATCTCTGCCCGCCAGTCTACTAATAAAAACTGGACTATCCTATCGATAAGTCGGAATAACTATATTCTCGGGCGACCTAGAACCTAAGGTTGTTACTCCTGCTACATGCCCCTTGATGATGCAGTGTGGACTTCCCCAGGAATAGTGGGCGCTCCGAGAAGGGTGTAAGCTCTTCGTGAGAGAAGAGGTCCAAGATGACGAGGAAACGGCGAACGTATACGGACGAATT
>Ga0115002_10009531_pt1 | contig 10582 bp, 6 predicted proteins | sample ArcticOcean_MG_C_8_FD_89576 | JGI IMG/M metagenome (GOLD analysis project Ga0115002, IMG submission 89576) | Marine microbial communities from western Arctic Ocean - ArcticOcean_MG_CB11_86 | ecosystem: Environmental > Aquatic > Marine > Oceanic | place: Arctic Ocean: Canada Basin | collected... | reverse complement strand
CGCTATGAAATTCGCACAGGTTCTGGCCCAAGGCGATGTTCTCGACTGTGGTCAGCAAGCGGTTCGCCACGTACTTGTAGAACGGCATCCCTCCGGCCAACGCCTCTTTGCGAGTGCGAATTCGCGATCCGAGCACGCAATCGCAAATCTCCAACCGCAAAATCTCGACGGCCACCGTGATGAGGCGCGCGTCGTATTGATAGTCGGGGTGGATCATCACGAAGAACTCGGCATCTGACTCGAGCGCGCGGCGATAGCAGGTTTTCTGGTTTCCGCCATACCCGAGATTTCGCTCGTGCTCGATGACCGTCAGACCAAGTTCGTTCGCAACCGCGACCGTGTCGTCCTGGCTGCAATCATCGACGAGGATGATCTCTGAGACCGACCCGGCAGGGATGTCGGCCACCGTCTTGCGTAACGTGGCAGCCGCGTTGTAGGCGGGCATGACGACGACGGTGCGTTCCCCCGCCTGCGATTGCGGAGGGCTGTCGGTTTGTGGGTCGATCGAACTCGACATGACTGCCTGATGATGTGTTAAACGCTGGTTCAAACAATCGCATTGTCGGTGAACGGGGCACGTGTGACAAGGCGTGGTTGCAGATCCTGTCCAGTGGTGCGATCGGTTCCCGTTCGCCTGATCCTTTAGCCGACGCCAATCGACCAGTATAATGAGACGATCTCTACAACGACGAATCTTCTCAAAGTCACTCATCGAGGAACGCGGCGATGCGAATGCGAAATCATCTGAACGGGCTAATTATTTTCGGGGCCATCTTGCTGGTCGGTCTGACCTCGAACACCCAAGCAACGGCTGCTGAATGGCAGGCGGGGTTCGCGAAGGTTGTCATCACGCCGGACGAACCGATGTGGCTGTCTGGCTACGGTGCGCGTTCAAAACCGTCCGAAGGAAAGATTCACGACCTGTACGCGAAAGCGGCCGTGCTCCGCGATCCGAGTGGAGCGACGGTGGTTTTCGTCTCGACCGACCTGATCGGCGTACCCGCGACGATGGCCAAGTTCGTTTCCGCCGCCGTCGCCAAACAACATGGCATCCCGCGAGCGAACATCATGCTGACTTGCTCGCACACGCATTGCGGGCCGGCGATGGATGACATGCTGAGCCATATGCTGGCGATGAAAGAATCCGACTGGGTGCTGGTCCGCAAGAACCAGGTTCAACTGAACGCCAAGGTGATCGCCGTTGTCGCCTCGGCCATTGGCGATCTGAAACCGGCCAAGTTGTCGGTCGGCAACGGGAAGACAGGGTTTGCCGTGAACCGACGAAAGCCGATTGGTGAAGGCCCGGTCGATCATGATGTGCCCGTGTTACGTGTGACGTCGCTGGACGGCAAGACGTTGCGCGGTGTCGTGTTCGGTTACGCCTGCCATAACACGAACCTCAGTTTCTATCAGTGGTTTGGTGATTACGCCGGGCTGGCAATGATTGCGTTGGAAGAACGACATCCCGACGCGGTCGCCCTGTTCTACACCGGATGCGGAGCCGACCAGAATCCACTGCCGCGTCGCAAGATGGAGTTGGCGGTCAAGTACGGTCGCATGCTGGCGGTGGCAGTTGATGAAGTGATGGCGGGGGCGATGAAGCCTGTCACAGGCAGCTTGGGGGTGTCGATGACGCACGTAGACCTCACATTCGATGCGCTGCCGACGAAAGCGGAAGTCGAAGAACAATTGAAAACCGGCAGCCGATACGTGCAAGCGCGGGCCAAATTGTTGCTGGCAGAATACGCAGCCAATGGCAAGTTGCGGGCGACCTATCCGTACCCTGTGCAAGTTTGGCAGTTGGGGAACGAGATCACCTGGGTGGCGTTGGGCGGAGAGATTGTTGTCGATTACTCGCTGCGACTGAAAAAAGAACTCGGCCGCGATCGCACGTGGGTGACGGGGTACGCCAACGACGTGATGGCTTACATCCCTTCCGAACGGGTACTCAAGGAAGGCGGATACGAAGGGGGAACTTCGATGGTGTATTACCAGCTGCCTTCGAAGTGGAAGGCCGGGTTGGAGAATCAGATTGTGAAGGCTGTGCGAAAACTGGCGGGAAAGTAAAAGCGGAAGGCGGAAGCTGAACTGCATTCGCGAGACACTGGTCTTGCCTTGTCCAATCGGAAAGGGTGTCGGTCATGCGTCATGCGTCATGCGTCATGCGTCATGCGTCATGCGTCATGCGTCATGTGGTCATCATTGGGTCAACAGTCGCTGCGCTCTTGGTGGCGGTTGTGGTGTCGCGTTCCTCTTCCTCGAAGAAGTTGGATCATCCACAAGCCGCGAAAACGGTCCGGTCATTCGGAGCGATCCAGCCTCGCCTGTCTGCTGATGGAACTCGCATCGTCTTTTCGTACCAGGGGGCGATCTGGAGAATGCCGCGCGCCGGGGGCGAAATGACCCGGCTGACCGCTGGCGAAGGCTTCGACATCGAGCCGGCCTGGTCTCCTGATGGAAAACGGATTGCCTTCATTAACTCGACCAACATGTCGGGCGGTGAGTTGAAATTGATCGAGGCCGAAACCGGCCGACTGATCATGCTGCCCAAACGCGTGACCGCCACGGGCAAGATTGCATTTCATGCCGACGAAAAGCGTATCCTCGGCAACCTGCGTGCGGACAGTCGCAACTTTGGGTTGGCATGGTTCGACATCGAATCCGGAGCAACCACCACGGTTGCCACGCCGCCGCGTCGGCCGCAGTATGCCGCCTCGCATGATGGCAAGCACATCGTCTATGCCAACAGCATGGATGTCGCCGGCCAACAAGGGGGCAACGACGGTTCGGAATCCGACATTTGGACTGTCTCTTCCACAGGTGGCAAGCCGAAGAAAATTGTTCGGTTTCCCTCACGGATTCACGACATGTGCTGGTCGGCCAACGATGCCGGGTTCTATGTGGTGACCGACTTGGGCGATGTGCATTACGACCTGTGGCATGTTCCGTTGGAAGATTCACTGCGGCGAATGCGAAAGATCACGTTCGGTCAGGCCGATGAACACCGGCCGTCTGTCTCCCGCGACGGACGTTTCCTCTGTTATCTCGACAACCAGAACAGCTGCACGCAAATTGTCGTTCGTGATTCACGGACGGGAAGCGACTCGACGGCGGCTGTTTCGCTCATGAACCAACGGCGACCGACGGGCCAGTTGAAACTCGTCACCATCGATGCCACAACCGGCAAACGCTGCGTCGCACGTGTTTCGCTAAAACAAGACGAAGGCAAGTTCCACGCTCCCGTCGGGTCACTGCATCGGGTACTGGCCAACCATGGGCACTTCTATTGCGATGCGGAATCGGAATTAATCGTGCCAGCCGGAAAGTACTCGCTCCGCGCCTTCCACGGCCCCGAGTTCCTCCCGACGCAGTTGTCGTTCGACATGGCTGCTGACGGCGTCAAAACGGTGACGGTCGAACTCAAACGCTGGACACATGCGGCCAAGCGGGGTTGGTATTCCGGTGAGAACCATATCCACGCCAACTACGGTTACGGCGAGTGGTACAACACGCCGGAAACGATGCTGCGGCAAGGCACGGGCGAAGATCTTGATGTCTGCAACTTCATGGTGGTCAATTCAGATATGAACGGCGTGTTCGACCGCGAGTTCTTTCGTGGGCGCCCCGATTCCAAATCGACCGACGAGACGATTCTCTACTGGAATCAGGAATTTCGTAGCACGATTTGGGGTCATATGACGTTGGTCAACCTGTCTCATGTCGTCGAGCCGGTCTTTACAGGATTCAAGGGGACGACCAATCCTTGGGACATTCCGACAAACTCCGACGTGGCCGATCGCGCGCACTTGCAAAACGGTCTGGTCAACTACACCCACGTCGCACAACGCCCCGACGATCCTTACCAGAACCCCTACACCGGCAAAGGGATTCCCATCGACGTGGCGCTCGGCAAGATCGACACGCTTGATATCAACGCGTCGTATGCCGAGACGGTTCCGCTGTGGTATCGGCTTTTGAATTGCGGGTTCCATCTGCCGGCCTCGGCGGGGACGGATTGCTTCCTGAATCGAATTCGCAGCCGTTTGCCGGGCGGCGATCGGGTGTACGTGCAGGCCGAGAACGACTTTTCCTACGAGAAGTGGATCGCCGGTTTGCGAGCCGGTAAATCATTCGTCTCCAACGGACCAATGCTTGAGTTGGCCGTCGCCGGCAAAGGAATCGGCGACACGATACAACTGCCGCAAGCCGGAGAGGTGAAAATCGAGGCCAACGCCACCGCCCAGTTTCCGCTGGACAAAGTCGAAGTCGTTTTCAACGGATCGGTCATCGCCACCGGGAAGCTCAACGACGACCAACTCGGTGCGACGATCGCCAAGAGAATCAAGTTGGACCGTAGCGGTTGGCTGGCGCTGCGTGCGAGTGGGCCGGGACATCCCGATCACCCTGTCGGCGGCCAATACGCACACACCAGCCCGATCTACGTGCAAGTCGGCCACGACCCGGCTGGCTCAAAGGAAGACGCCCAGTATTTTCTGAAATGGATCGACCGCCTCTCGCTGGCGGTGCGCGTCCGCGACCGCATTCCGAGCCGTGAGTTGCGGGAACGTGTTCGCTCGCAGTTCGAGCGCGCACGGGCGGTCTACTCGAAAATCGCTCGGCAGGCAGAGTGAGTTCGCGTATTAACACGTCCTTCGGAGAACGAGATGAAACGAACCCAACTCGTCGCCGCGGCTCTTGTCACAGCCTGTGTCCTGCCCTTAATCGCCGTTGATGCTGCTGATATCGACATCGAGCGATTACGAAAGGCGGCTACCTTCTACGCCTCATTCGACGTCAGCATTCAATCAGATTTCGGGATGGGTGCGCGTGTTCCGTCAACTCGGCAGGATCATCCTTCCAAGAAAGGGCAGTACGTCGTCACCGAAGGCATCGACTCCAAGGTCTTTCAAATCGCGCCGAATCAAGGCGTCGCTGGTGGTGCTCTCGAATGCCGCGATGTGATCCCGCGACGAGGTCGTATCTTCTTCCCGGCGAAGGGGAAAATCGCCTATCGCAAGACCGGCTGGTCGGGAACGGTGTCGTTCTGGTTGAACACCGATGCGGACACGCTCCTCAAGACAGCGTATTGCGATCCCGTGCAGATCACACAGAAACGCGCACACGACGGTGCGATCTGGGTCGACTTCCCTGACAAAAAGCCGCGCGACATGCGGATGGGGATTTTCAAAGGTCTTGCCGAGAGCGAAAAGTCGTTGAAAGAATCCGATCCGCAAGCTGCCATCGTCCGGCTGAAGAAAGTCGGCCTGCGACAGGGAACGTGGAATCACGTGGCGATCGCCTGGAAGAACTTCGACACGGGGAAAGCCAACGCTGAATCGCGATTCTACGTCGACGGCAAGCTCATCGGCGAAGTGACCAAACGTGAGATCGCGATGAATTGGGATCTGGAGAAAACGGGCATCTACTTCGTCGTCAGTTACATCGGCCTGTTTGATGAATTCGCGTTGTTCAATCGCGCACTATCGGCTGACGAGATTAAACATGTCGCCAAGCATGGAGACTTGTTGCAACTGTTGAAGAGCACGGCACCGCGATCAAAACACTTGTCGGTTTTGGATGGAGAAGAAGGAAGACAAGAAAGAAGACGGGGAGAAAGAAGAAACATAAGGATCCCGAAGTTTCCCTTCGATGCGCAGACTGCGTCTCAGTATCAGGCAGCGTATGCTCGTTGGCGTCGGATACCGGTCGAAGTTCACAACGACATGGGGATGCGGTTTCACCTTGTCCCGCCGGGGGACTTTCTGATGGGTTCTCCTGAAGACGAGCCGGCGCGAAAGAATGACGAACGGCAGCATCGCGTACGGCTGACTCGTCCGTATTACTTGGGTACGCACGAGGTGACGGTCGAGCAGTTTCGTCGATTTGTATCGGAGACGAAGTACGTGACCGACGGGGAACGCAATGGAGGTGGCCACGCGCATGACGCGCAGGCGGTCTGGAAACATCGGCCCGAAACGCAATGGCGGAAACCGGGTTATGCGGGGCCGTTCAAACTGCAAGACAAGATGCCGGTCGTGCATGTGAGTCATGCCGACGCGAAAGCGTTTTGTGCTTGGTTGCAAGGTCTGTCGAAGAACAAGCATCTCCGGTACGACCTGCCGACCGAAGCCGAGTGGGAATGGGCGTGTCGGGCGGGAAGTGGGAGCCGTTTCTGGTGGGGAGACGAGGTCGACAAGACAGGTAAGCGGATCAACGCAGGTGACCGAACGCTAAAACGCGTGCATCCGGATTGGCCGCGCGAAACGATGCCGATGGATGACGGTTTCCCATTTCCGGCTCCTGTAGGAACGTTCTCCGCCAACCCGTTCGGCCTGCACGACATGCTGGGCAATGTCTGGGAATTCTGTTCGACGAAGTCGGGGCCCTATCCGGCCAAGCTGGCCACCGACCCGGGTGACCTCGATCCGAAGCGAGGTTTCGCGGTTCGAGGCGGAGGGTGGAGCAATACGCCGCACGACAATCGCTGCGCAACGCGAAACGCCGACCCGCCGCATTTCTGTCACAGCAACTTGGGGTTCCGCGTTAAGATAACGCTCCCGCCCCTGAAGGTGGTTGATTGAAGACGCCCGAGAGACGACATCCCGAACAACGAAAACAGCCGGGTTCTCTTTGCGTATGACATCGAGAAACCGGCTGTATGTTCTTCAATAGAATTAGTTCGCTTCAACCCAGCGGCATTGGTTCCGGCTGAAGCAGGAACGGGAAGACGCGAGTCGGTTCGCCTTCCGTGTAGTCTTGTCGGTACTGAAGTTGAGCCGATCGGTCGGCGGCGAATTGCAGCAGTGTGAATTCCAGTCCGCAGTAGCGATCCTGGCTGGTCTCGGCGGCGATGTCGGCGAAGACTTCACCCGCAGAAGCCGCGTGACGTCGCACGCCATGAATGCTGTGCTCGCGAACTTTCATCCCGGCGGCTGACAACTTGACCAGCCCCTTCAGGAAACGACCGATGATCGTATCGGGACCGGCAGCACGCCACAGACGTTCGTATTCGTCGTGCGCTTCCCAGTAGTAACCAAGGTTGAAGTAATCGATCGCCAGCAAGAAGCTGCGGCTGTCGGCCCAGTGCTCGGGGACAAGCGCTTTCGTTGTGCGGTTCTTGCGACCATGACTATGACCAGCCGGGTCACGGTACGGGTGCGGCAAACTGCTACCATGAATAAACGTGTATGTGGGAAGTTCCACACTCGGCAACAGGCGAGTAATTTCTGTATCCGTATCAATCATCCGTCAGCACTCCACTTTCTCGTAATTTCCCGGCCCGCAACTCGGCAGCGTACGGACCTTCTCGACACTCAATATTTTCCAACATCGTTACCCCATATCGCACCTATCAAACCGTTCCGAGGTCAGCGAGTCAAACAGAAAATCGGCGAATCGACACCTATTGTCGAATACGGATTTTCAACGATGAACAGTTCGAAAAAATTGGCGACGGAGTGCCGCCGTTTCGGGTTCGTCGAACGCTTGGCCGGCAGTGATCGCCTTTTGAACGGGACGATGGTCGCGACAAGCAGTCTAAGAACAGTCAGGTGGGTCACTTCGGGGTACGTGGCTTGTCTGCCACTGAGATCGAGACTACCCGAAATGACTGCGAATGCAACAGGTCAATCTGGGGAAAATACGTCGAATTCGGCAAATTCGGGTGTGTCGGCGTTCCGCTTCGTTCGGTCAGGTTGTGTTGGCAGGCTTGGTGTCCGATCGGACCACCGGCGGGCGTACTTTCGTGCCGACTCTGCATCGGCTATATTGCGATTCGCCACTGTCCACTGCATCCTTCCGCTGCATCCTTGGACAGCGATTCCTCGAACAACACCGATTTTACATTAGGGAACACCACATGTCCGCCGACGGGTTGAACGACGCACAACTGGCCGAATTAGCCAAGTATGATACACCGACCGTCTGCAATGTTATTGAATTGTGGAACATTCGGCCGCGAAATCAGGGCTACATGGACCATTCAATCATGTCCTGTTTTCCGAAAATGCCGCCGATGGTGGGATATGCGTTGACCTCGGGATTTCGCAGCCAGTCACCGCCCAAAGGGGGTGATGTGTATGCCAGCATGGGCGAGCAGGTTTCAAAATTCGGTGAACTTCCCGGCCCGCCGGTGATTGTCTTTCAGGATCTCGACGAACCAACCGCCTCCGCCACGTTTGGCGAAGTGATGTGTACCACGTACCAAGCCTTTGGTGCCCAAGGGTTGATCACCTCGGGAACCGGGCGCGATCTCGACCAGGTCGAGGCCATCGGCTTCCCCGTCTTTACCAACGGAACGACGTGCGCCCACTGCTACTGTCATATCCTGTCGATCGGCGTGCCGGTCTCTGTCGGCGGCATTACGGTCTACAACGGTGATTTGTTGCACGGCGACATCAATGGGGTCTCGACAATCCCACACGATATCGCCAGCGAGGTCGCCGGTGCCTGCAAGGAACTGATGACGGCCGAGGATATCGTTCTCGATTACGTCAAGTGTGGGAACATTACGCCGGATGGACTCAACGCAGCTCGCAAGGAATGTGGCGACGTGGTCGGCGCACTGGGACGGCGACTTCGTGGAGAGTAACGGGCGAAGGAACGCCGCGTGACAGACCCCCACCCTAAAAAATCTCGGCACCGACCGGGACGGCGCATTGCCGGCGTGGTCCGTAATCTGCCCGTGCTACGGACGGTGATCGGACGAATGCCGTTGCGTTCTCGGCCCGCGTTGTTCTTCGAGACGTTGTCCAATGTGGGGACCGGGGCGTACATCACGCTGTTCTCGATTTCGCTGGTCGTGCTCGAGACGGTTCTGGATGGCGAACCTTGGCATCTGGTCTTGATGTCGATGATGTTCCTCGGCAGCAGCCTGTTCAGCCCACTGGTGACGTACGCCGGTCGCAGTATCCCGATGCGGTATCTGGTCACCGTGCCGAACTTGCTCGTGGCGGTCATGCTACTCGTTGTCGCCACGACTTGGCACGACCCGTTCGTGTTTGCGTTGCTTGTCGGAAGTTCGTTCGTCATTCGCGTTTTTCCGCGCGTGGCCGAGATGAACATGTTCCGCGTGCTTTACCCGGCCACGCATCGTGGGATGGCGGTGGGTTGGACGAAGTCGGTCTCCGCGCTCTCAGGGTTTGGAGTGGCGTTGATCAGTTGGCGATTGGCGTCGTTTCCCGGTTGGTATCCGGGTCTGTACACGTTAGTCGCGGCGATGCTGTTCTCGTCGGTCTTTTTCTACTCGCGCATCCCCATGCCACGCGGATGCTTCTTCTTTCGCGATGACGACCTTTCTCCTGTCCATGCATTCCGACAGGGCGTGAAGGTCATCTTACGCGACCGGCGATTTATGCTGTATCAACTCGGGTTCGCCATTGCGGGCATCGCCAACCACATGAGCCTCCCGTTAATTCCCATCGTCGTGAACGGTATTGAACCCGACAGGGGAACGAACTTTTTGATCGTCACCGTCGTGCCGGTGGCGTTGACGATCGCAACCTCCCCGTTGTGGGGTCGTTATCTTGACAAACGCGACCCCATGTTCGGGCGAGGAATTTTCAACGCGTTGCAAGCGGTCGCCTACGGTTTCTACACCCTGGGCGGGGTGACCGGGCAACTTTGGCCGTTCGTCGTCGGCACAGTGCTCCACGCCGCGAGTGCCGGCGGGAGCGTGATCAACTGGCTGACCGGCAGCATGTACTTCGCCCGGACCGAGCATGTTTCGCTGTACAACGCGGTGCATGTGGCCTTCACCGGTGTCCGCGGCTTGATCGGTCCGGCTGTGGGTCTATGGCTGTTCGTCAATCAAGAGACGATCGGCCAGTGGCAAATCACCGGTTGGAATTTGGGGCCGCGCGTGTTCGTGGTCTCGGCCGTGCTGTCCGTCATCGGACTCGCCATCATGATGGCCATGCACGCCACCGATACGGGCCCGCGCGAGCAGAGCGATTAGGCTTTGTCGGAGAACTCAAGTTAGCCCGATGCGTAAGCGAGGGACACAGGGAGTAGGCTCGATTGTCCTGCGTCCCTCGCTTACGCGTCGGGTTACAATTCAGACTCTGGCGGCGTTTTCCGACAAAGCCTGGCACTGCGAGTCGGAATTCTTGCTAATCCCGCGACGACATCAACAAGCGGCTTGATGCAAATCATCCAATGTGCGGACGGTCGGCTGTTCGTGATCGGCGTTGCCGGTGGATGCGATTCCGACATAGACGTCGAATGTTGCCTCGCCGACTGAAATTCGAAGTGCGCCGCGTAAGGCTGCGTGCGCCGGAACTTCGGCCTCGGACGAACGCTGGAAACGTGATGAAGAAATCATCGTGCGGTTGCAATTCGTGAACGAAAATCGATCCGATCCGATTGCATAACTCGACAATGCTGCCTTCGACAAGCGATTCGATTTCCTCTTCGGGTAGAACGTTCGGCATATCGGCCCCCGGTGTGGCCTCCATGACGGCGACAGGTGAAGATTCGTTTTGCAGACCGGCGTCGCAGTTACACGCGGGCTTTCGAGAGGTATGCCTTGGATTTGCTGCGGTCGATGACCATCCGGGATGTGGCCGTCCATCTGCAAATCAGT
>Ga0115002_10009529_pt1 | contig 10584 bp, 9 predicted proteins | sample ArcticOcean_MG_C_8_FD_89576 | JGI IMG/M metagenome (GOLD analysis project Ga0115002, IMG submission 89576) | Marine microbial communities from western Arctic Ocean - ArcticOcean_MG_CB11_86 | ecosystem: Environmental > Aquatic > Marine > Oceanic | place: Arctic Ocean: Canada Basin | collected... | reverse complement strand
GCAAGGTCTTCATGATGTTCTTCGCCTTCGGAGCGGGAACCAGCAGCGAACAAGCCATTAGCGTTGTGGCAGGCACGTGGCGCACCGGGCTGGCGGGCATTTGGTGGCAGTTTCTGTGGCTGTGGGCGACACCGTTCTACTGGATCGTGGCCCCCATCATGCGCCGCATGCGAGCACTCACAACAGCCGACTTCTTCGAGTGTCGCTACAACAGCAGCACCGCCACGCTGTATTCGGTGTACGGCATCATCATGTCGATCGTTTTCATTGCCGGTGGTTTGTACGGCAGCGGCAAGATGGTCAACGCACTGACCGGCGGTGAACTTGATCGCATCGCCGTCGAATGGAATGTGCAAGTCCCAGCGATCGAACGCGACACCAACGACGCGCTCGCATTCACAAACCGGCAATTGCAAGGCTACGAGTTCGCCATCATCGCGATGACAATTTTGTTCGTCACCTACGGCATGGCGGGCGGACTGGGGGCGGCCATCGTCACGGACTTTATCCAGGGCGTGCTGACAATCACATTCTCGTTTCTGCTGCTGCCGTTTGTGTTCAACATGGTCGGCGGATGGGGGGCCCTTCACGGGCAAGCGGGCATGAAAGAAGGCATGCTCGATCTCATCGCCAGTGCCGATGTGGCCAAGACGTTGGGCAAAGAACCGATCACCATCTTCTATGTCTTCATGTTGTCCTTCACCGCGTTGGCCGGTATTGTCGTCCAGCCACACATTATGGGTGTCTGCGGAGCGGGCAAGACCGAGTTTGAAGGTCGCTTTGGATTCACCGTCGGCAACTTCCTGAAGCGGTTCTGCACCATCGCCTGGACCTTCACCGGGTTGGCCTGCATCATTTGGTACCTGGGCGACAACAGTCCGCTGCGTCACGACGACGCCCCATTAACGGCGGGATCGGGTGCTGCGTTCGCCGACTTGCCTCAGGCAGACAAAGACAAGGCGTTGGCCGATTTCGCCAAACTGCCCGAGCCGCAACGCGAGAAAATCACGAGTGACCGCAAGGTCTACAAGTCGGTCCAATTGCACAACCGGACGATCGATAATGAAGCGTATGCCAAGCTGACGGCCGAGGAAAAGGAAGAGGTTGACTCGGACGACAAGTCCTTCGCCGATGACCTGTTCGGTCGGGCCGCCTTCGATATTCTGCCGACAATCGCACCGGGACTCATCGGCTTGCTACTTGCGTCGTTACTCGCTGCGGTGATGAGCACCAGTGACGCGCAGATGATTATCTCCAGCGGTCTGTTCACCGAGAATATCTATCGTCGGTTTTTCGTTCGCAACGCCTCGCAGAGCCATTACCTGTGGGTGGGGCGATTCGCCGGTCTGATTATCGTGCTCGCCGCGTTGGTGCTGCAGAGTACGTTCACCGACGTGATTGATGCTCTCAAGATAATTCTGAAAACGCCCGCGTTCATCGGCATCAGTCTGTGGTTCGGAATTACCTGGCGGCGTTGGAATGCGATCTCCGTCTGGGTTTCGACGGCCGCCGGCATCGCTGGTTGGTATCTGGTCTCGAACGAAGCCGTCCTGATTCACAGCTGGGGATTGCTGCCCGACACGATGTTCGGCTTCAAAGAGGATGGTAGCGTTGCGAAGATTCTCGATGCCTGGCAAATGGTCCTCTTCATGGTGGCAGGAATTGGATCGGGGATCCTGGTCAGTGTTTTGACTTCAGCACAATCCCAGGAAAAGCTCGATGGTTTCTACTCCTTGATGCACACCCCGGTGACGCCGGGTGAGCATGTGGAATCGCCTTGCACGTTGCCTGAAGACCCGGCTCCGCAACAACCGAAAATGTTTAACATCTCGACAATCGAGATTCCCAAACTCACCTTCACCGACCTGGCCGGCTTCGCCGCCGCCTGGGTATGCGTCGGGCTGATTATCTGGCTCACCAGATATCTGGCCGGAGCCGCGTAGGCCGCTTGATTAGAACAGCCCGCCCCACTTTTTACGGGCTGGGCGGCGGGCGACTCTCGTCGTGATCCACGACGTTGTCAGCCGTCAATTCGACATATGGGGATGCAGTGAACAGGTCCGCGATCCCACTGATGTTTCTTTGAAAGAGATCCAACAGCTCCCTGTTGCAGATGTTCCCCGTCGAGACGATGAGCAACTTGTAGGGTTCGCCACGCTGGATGAGCGAGTCGACGAAATCGGAGTCTTTCGTGACCAGAACCCGCTTCTGATCTGTTGAAATGCGGTTCAATTCATTGTCGGACGTCTGATTGCCATCGGGCAACTCAAGCGTGTGGATTGAATCAAAGCCGATCGAACACAGTAAATCGCTGAGCCGCTTGGGCAATTGCGCATCGACCAGAAACTTCATCAAACCACTCGGCCGATGGTCTTGACTTCACTCAGACGTGCGGCAAATGCCAGGCAAGCCTGAATGTCCTCTTTTTCCAGATCCGGGTAATCACTCAGAATTTCGTTCGCCGCCATCCCGGAACTCAAGAATTCCAGAATCAGATGCACCGGGTAACGCAGCCCACGAATACACGGTTTTCCGTGGCAGACCTGAGAATCGATGGTTATTCGATCCAGCAAGGAGGGTTCGTGCTGCATCGGAAATCTCCGTTGCGGATGTTCCAATCTCAGAGGGATGCTCTGGATCGCTTTGTCGTATATCATCATACATCCAATTCTGAATTCAGGCCATACGATCAATTGATTGATTGAAAACCATGCCAACATCTCACGTCGTCAAAAGCATCGAGACCTTCTGGGTCGATCTCCCAGTCCGCCCCGTTCCCGCGAGGAACATGGTCCGCGAGATTCCGCACTGGACGCTGTTTGAAATCTGCAAGGTCACTCTCGACAGCGGCGTGGTCGGGTTCGGCGAGACGATGGTCTATTACACATGGGGAGCCGAGACCGTCTCGGAAGAAGCCCGCGCCAAAGTCATCGGCAAGCATCCGGCCGAGAACATGTGGGACGATTCCCTCGGTGCCGGCTTGCAGATCGCCCTGTTCGACGCGGCCGCGAAGGCAATGGATGCCCCCTTGCATCAACTGCTGGGAGACCAGGTTCGCGATCGTTGTCATATCTCCTGGTGGGATATCGACCTGCCGGCTGAGGATTGGATCAGCGAATGTAAACTGGCCATCGAGAACGGTTACACCTGCTTCAAAACCAAAGGTCGTCCCTGGTGGGATTTGCGCGAGCAGACACGTCAGCTTTGCGAGACATTGCCCGACTATTTTGAAGTCGACATGGACTTCAACGGCTTCGGCATCGACACGGCCCATTGCACCCGGCTCCTCAAGGAGATGGAGCAATTCCACAACGTGGTGATGTTTGAAAGCCCGATTCCGCACCACGACGTGGCTGGCTACAAGCACCTGCGTTCGCACACCGAAGTTCCCATTTCGATGCACACGCCCAACCACATGGGCGAACCGTCGATGGAAACGGCCATTCGCGAGGAGATGGTCGACGGCTTCGTTGTCACGGGCGGCGGGACAAAGATTCGCCGTGACGCACTGGTTTGTCAGACGTTCAACAAGTCGCTCTTCCTGCAAGTCGTCGGCACCAAAATCGCCGCCGCGTTCGCGTTGCATTGGGGAGCGGTGCTCGAAAACGCCCGTTGGCCTTCGGTGAACTGCCACCAACTCTTCGAGCGGGACTGCATCAGCACGGAGTTACCCGTCTCCAACGGCTTGGCCACCGTGCCGGAAGGCCCGGGATTAGGCATCACGCTCGACGAAGAAGCCATCGAGATTTACCGCTGTGATCCGAAGGCGAAACCGTATCCGCACGCGGATTTGCTCGTCGCCATGCGTTGGCCCAGCGGAACCACCACCTACTACGCCCACGCCGCCCAATACTGGGACGACTGGCTCTCCGGCCGCCTGCCCTTCTTCCCTCGCGGCGTGAACCTCGAACACATCGCCAACGATGGTTCGACAGATTGGCAAGACCTACGCGCCAATGCACTCCAAGGGGCCGTCCACTCCAAGCAGCCTTCGTTCTGAGGGCGGAGCAGGATAAGAAAGCAAAGTTACCCGACGAGGATTTGAACCTCGACTAGCAGAATCAAAATCTGCGGTGCTACCATTACACTATCGGGTACCAGCGGTTTCTGATGCGAACATCGGATGCCGCGCGGGGGATTCTAGGCCATCGTCGGCTGTGTGGCAAGACGACGCAGATTCGTCGCTGGTGTTTCTCACTCGGCAGGGCAACCGCTGGGTAAGGGATAACGGCAAGACGCACGTCGACAGCGTTGCCCTCATCTTCGGGCGACTGCTCACTGGTATTGGCCTGAAGAGACCTGGCTTGAATTTCTACGCCCTACGGGCTCCAACGTTTGCTCACCGGTCATTCACGACGGCCATCTCTATTGGGTCAGTGATCGCAATACGGTGGCCTATTGTCTCGATCTGAAGGATGGGAAAATCGTTTCTCAGCAGCGTTTTCCAGCCCAACCGTATGCCTCGATCGTTTTCGGTGATGGAAAACTCTACGTGGTTTCTCGTTTCAAGGGCACCTACGTGCTGGCCGCCAAACCCTCGTTCGAGCAACTGGCCCACAATGAACTAGAAGAAGGCGGACGATTCAACGCCAGCCCAGCCATCGCAAACGGGAAGTTATTCCTTCGCAGCGACAAGTACCTGTACTGCATTGGTGCGGCCGAATAGGTGGGCGAAATCCCATCGACGATCGACCCGAACGACGTGTCGATTGACTTATTCTGACGGTCGCATGACGCGCTTCGTCGACTTCGACTTAGAAGGCTGAACCCGTAGGGTCAAAAACTCCGCCGACCTCTATCCACTGGCCATTCTCCGACTTGCGCCGTGCCGGCTTCACGTATCTCAGCCGTCTGATCTTCTTCGGCGAGAAGTCGTTGCGGCGGGCCGTGGCCGCATACTTGGAACACTATCACACCGAGCGGAATCACCAGGGACTTGAGAACCGAGTGATCGCACCGGGTGAGCAAGTTGGCCAAGTGGTCGGCAAGATCAAGTGCCGCGAGCGGCTCGGTGGGATGCTCAAGTACTACTATCGCGAAGCCGCGTAGGAGCGATCAGGATACGATGAATCGGCTCCCGGTGTGCGCCTCCTTCGATCGGTGGCGGAATGTCAGTCGACTTGCTGCGAGATGGTCGATTCTGCGCTGCCGGATCGGCCGAGATTGCGGACGCTGAAATCGATCTGCCTCTTGCACAGCCGGTGTCGGAGCTTCGTTTCAGTTTCTTGACCCTACGGCATCTCCTCGGGCGTCACGCGGTGGTCGTTCACCTGGGAGACTCACGCGCTTATCGATTTCGGGGTGGGAAACTCTCTCAGGTGACGCGTGACGAGACAATGGCGCAAGGCCTGATCGACGCGGGCATGGATCCGGACAGCGTAAGCAAATTCAACCACATTCTGGTCAACAGCTTTGGCGGTGGAAATGAGAATGCTGTGGCCACGATTCACAGTTTGGATTTCGATCCCGATGACTCCTTGCTGCTTTGCACTGATGGCCTGACCGACATGGTGGCCGACGACGACAATGCCAAGGAACTGGGCCGACATTCAACGCCGCAAGCCGCGTGTGACGCGCTCATTGAATTGGCACTGGCGAACGGTGGGAAGGACAACGTAACAGTCGTGTTGGCAACGGCCGGTTCCAATGCGGACTGACACGTCGTACATGCACCGTCCGAGAAGACAACATGAGAGTTCCGCCGGCGCGTGAAGAGTCCGCGAATACGGTGGTTTGTTTTGGTGTCCGGAATTCGACAAGTTTCGCGGAAAGAATCGGGCCGAACGGCAGGCGGCTGGCCTTGGATCAGTTGAGTCGCTGATGCACGAAGGTGCCCCGAGTGGTTGATCATTGTCTCTCCTGCTGATTGTGGCTGGAGTGCCCGGAGTTGCGAGGAACTGGATTCGATCAGCCGTTGACTGATTTGCCAGCGTCGTCTTCGTGATGGAACACAGCAATTAACGCTGCACAACAGTCTTCGATACTCGGGAAAATTCACACTCGATTGGTACTGCGCGGGGGAATTCCACCTTCAGAAGAAGAAAGCAAAACGACCGCACGATTGCTCAACGCTTCATCAGTTTCGCGGTTTCCGGATCTACATGAGAACCTTTTCGATCACTTTCCCCCGCGTGCCGGTGATTCTCTCTTCGAGTCCGCGGTAGAAGTACGTCAGGTGTTCGTGGTCCAGACCCATCAGGTGCAGGATCGTGGCGTGCAAGTCGGAGACGTGGTGCGGCTCGTCGACGGCCAGGAATCCCAGTTCGTCAGTCGCACCGATCGCTTGGCCTCCTTTGACACCCGCGCCGGCCAGCCACATTGAAAAACCACGCCAGTTGTGGTCGCGGCCTGGTTTGCCAATGCCTTCGCTCGTCGGTGTGCGACCGAATTCTCCGCCCCAGACAATAAGGGTTTCGTCCCAGAGACCGGAACGCTTCAGGTCAGTAATCAGTGCGCCGATCGGTTGGTCGGTTTCTCCGCCGTGCAGACGGTGGTTGTTGCGGCAGTCGTTGTGGCCGTCCCAAGTGTCTTCAATGTGTCCGCCCCCGGAATACAATTGCACGAACCGCACGCCCCGTTCGATCAATCGGCGAGCAGTGAGACACTTGCGGCCGAAGTTGGCCGTGCGTTTGTCATGCAGCCCGTACATCTCGCGCGTTTGTCGGTCTTCGCGATCGACATCGACGACCTCAGCGGCAGAGGTCTGCATCTTGTAGGCGAGTTCGTAGGAGAGGATTCGCGCGGTCAGTTCCGACTCGTGCGGATTCTTGCGGAGATGATCTCGATTGAGACGACCGAGCAAATCGAGCGCGCGTCGTTGCGTTGTCTCGCTGATTCCCGGAGGCGTTGCCAGGTCGAGCAGCGGCATGCCCCGACTGCGAAATAACGTGCCTTGATAAGGGGCCGGCATGAAACCCGCCGCCCAGTTCGAGGCACTGCCAATCGGGCCGCCGCGCGGGTCGGTCATGACGACGAAACTCGGCAGGCTTGCGTTCTCGGTGCCCAACCCATAACTCAACCACGATCCCAAGCTTGGTTTCCCGATCAGCACGCTGCCGGTATTCATTTGCAGGCAACCGGATGCGTGCGCGGCTGTGTCGGTCTGTAACGAACGAATGACGCAGATGTCGTCGGCATGCTGTGCGGTGTGTGGAAAGATGTCACTGATTTCCAGCCCGCTCTTGCCGTGACGCTGGAATTCAAAAAATGAGGGGGTCAAGTAACCAATCGGTCGCCCGTTTGAACCCACCTTTACCTTCCCCGAATAGGGCTTGCCGGCATACTTCACCAGAGCTGGCTTGGGGTCGAACGTGTCCACCTGACTGGGAGCACCATTCATGAACAGGAAGATGCAGTGCTTCGCCTTCGTCGGAAAGTGCGGTGCCCGAGCGGCCAACGGATGACTGGCCACTGCATCTGCAGCAGTCGCTCGATTCGCAAAGAATCCGTCTTGAGATAACAGGTCGATCAACGCCAGCCCGGCGAAGCCACCGCCGACTTCCCAGAGGAACTCACGACGCGTCCGGCGACACGGTGTGGCGTTGTGAACGAATCGAGTCGAGGCTTCATTCATCGGTCGGACCGTCAATCGGGATACACGAACTCGTTCGTATTGAGCAGCACGCGGCAGAACTGAACCAGCGCCTGATGTCGAGCGGCAGACCGCGACAAGGTCTGCTGCTCGGCTTTGGCATCCGCCGAAAGAGTAGACGCCTGTTCGACGAGAAACTCCTTCATGATCTTCGTCTCGTCCGCCTTGGGTGCCCGACACAACACCAGTTGCCAGGCTCGCTCGATTTGGCGTGAGGAATGCTTACCGGCTTCCTGTTTCAGGCGACGCGCCAAGTGCGACGCCTGCCGGTTGACGAAGTCTCCGTTGAACATCGTCAACGCCTGAGTGGGCACGCTCGTAACGTTGCGACGGTCGTTCGGGCGTGTGCTGTCGCAAAGATCGAGCACTTCCAGAAACGGCACCACCATGGAACGCTTGATGAAGGCATACACCGTTCGCCGCGAGGCTTCGGTCTCATTGAACGGCTTCCAGATCTTCCCAGGGTCGCTGTGTCCGTCGAGGGCTTCCTTGGGTACATACAGATATGTACTCGGCCCATACATCTTGCGATTCAACTGCCCGCTGGCTGCCAGCATCGAATCGCGAATCGCCTCGACTTCGAGCCGTGAATAAGGAAAACGCCACAACATCTCGTTCTCAGGGTCGACCTTGCCGTATTGATCATTCCAGCGTTTGCTCATGCGATACGTGTTGCTGGTGAGAAACAGCCGATGCAGCTTCTTCAGGGACCAGTCGGCATCTTGGACGAACCAATTCGCCAGCCAGTCAAGCAACTCCGGATGCGTGGGAGTCTCTCCCAGGATGCCGAAGTCGTTGGGGGTGCGAACTAGAGCGCGACCGAAGTGATGCTGCCAGACGCGATTGACGATCACACGCGAGGTCAACGGATGTTGGGGGTCGATGATCCACTTCGCAAGTTTCAGCCGTCGCTGCGAAGTACGTTTCCCGTCACTGGAAAAAACGGGCTGTTTCGGTTGCAGGACAGTGGGAAACCCGGGCTGCACCTGAGGTCCACGATTGGTCGCCCGGCCGCGTAGCAGCAGAAACGACGCGGCCGGCTTGGCTCCAGGCTCATTCAGGAAGTAGGCACGCGACAGACTGGGTGTTTGCTTCGTCAGTTCGGCAATCTGCTTTTCGAGCGGACGCAATGCCTCTTTTCGCGATGAAGAAAAAGCAATCGTGATCTCCTTCTCAATGTCCTTTGCATGTCGCTCGACAAGTTTCTTCTGTGAGGGAGTTCGTTTCTTTTCTTCCGTTCTAAACGCAGCCAACGCCTCGGCGGTAAACTTGCTCTCTCCGGATGTAAGAAACTCGGCGCGAAACGATTTTCGTAGCTCGTCGATCTTCACTCGAACGGCGGCGATTCCTTGATCGCGGTTCTCGAACGCAACGAGTTGCTCTGCTGACCCGGCGGGGAGGTCGAGTTCGGTGCGACCGCTGCGGGGGCGTTGCAGGCCATTGAAAACTGCCACCATGCGGTAGTAGTCGTGCATGGTGATGGCGTCGAATTTGTGATTGTGACAACGCGCGCATCCCAACGTCATACCGAGAAACACTTCCGACGTCGTGCGGATGATGTCGTCGAGTTGGTCAAAGCGGTCCTGCTGTGGATCGGCCGGTTCGTCATCCCAGGGGCCTAACCGGTGAAAGCCGGTTGCGATCAACGTCTCCGTGCTGCGATTGGGAAGTTCGTCGCCGGCAAGTTGTTCCAGCACGAAGCGGTTGTAAGGTTTGTCGTCGTTGAAGGCTCGGATGACGTAATCCCGATACCGCCAGACGGAGGGTTTGATCGCGTCGCGTTCGTAGCCGTTGCTCTCGGCATAGCGGACCGCATCCAGCCAATGCCGTGCCCAGCGTTCGCCGTACCCTTTCCGCTTTAACAAGTCGTCGACGACCACCTCGAAGGCCGTTGGCGAATCGTCATCAAGAAAACGCTGTTGTTCCTTGGGCGTCGGAGGCAGCCCGATCACATCGAGGTACACCCTCCTGAGCAACGCACGCTTGGTAGCTGGGGCAGATGGCGTCCAACGTTGCTTCTCCAACTTCCCCAGCACGAACGCATCGATCGGATTGCGAACCCACTCTTTCCGTGAGACCACAGGCAGTTTTGCGCGGTGTACCGGCAGATACGACCAGTGCTCGCGATCCGCTGGAACGATGACGCGGTCGTAGGCAGCGAGGTCGGCCAGATCAGGCTCCTCGGCGGCTGCACCGATCACTGCAAACATTGAAAGCAACAGTAACGGGACGATGACGACGATCACATCACGAAATAGAGACTGCATGCAACGTCTCCGATTCAAGGGGGCAGTTCCTTCTCGCAGAGGCAGAGTACCATGAGGCGAGTTCGATTGTCTATCTTTCCGCTTGCGTTGAAGAGTCTCGATCACCCACATCTGCGTTACAAACGAGAGGCGAGCAGGATCGAAAGCGCAAGCAGTAACACCGCCAAGCCGCTGGCGAACAGGAAAGTCCGCTGAACAGTGGTCCGTTTATCATACAGACTGATGTAAGCGTCCGGCCTGCCCATGGGCGGGAGGGCCGGATTCGCCTAGCGTTGATGGCGGGCCACGACACGACGGCGACGGCGGCGGTCACGTTTGTTGGCGGCTTTGGCTCGCGATTCTTCGAGACGGTGAGTCAGAACGGCTTCGGGATGTGCGGCGGCCCAGCGATCGGGAAGCATCTCTTCGAGCTGGGGATCCTCGGCATGCAGTTGCATCAGAAGTTCTCGAACATACGCCCACGGCTCAATCCGATGTCGTTTCGCGCCGGCCAGGATCGTGTACAACACGGCTGCCCGCGGTCCGGCATTTTTACTCCCCAGGAACAACCAGTTCTTACGCCCGATCGCCTGGTGACGCAGCGTTCTTTCGCTCACGTTGTTGTCGATTGTCAGCCGACCGTCTGTCGTGGAACGCCGTAAGGCGTTCCATTGGTTGCGTGCGTAGGTGACGGCCTTGGCCAGTGCGATCTTGGGGAGCAGCGTGGTTGCAAGTTGGGCGAGATAG
>Ga0115002_10009524_pt1 | contig 10593 bp, 10 predicted proteins | sample ArcticOcean_MG_C_8_FD_89576 | JGI IMG/M metagenome (GOLD analysis project Ga0115002, IMG submission 89576) | Marine microbial communities from western Arctic Ocean - ArcticOcean_MG_CB11_86 | ecosystem: Environmental > Aquatic > Marine > Oceanic | place: Arctic Ocean: Canada Basin | collected... | reverse complement strand
TGACGGATTCGAGTCAGCAAATGAAAAGATAATCGTCGCAACCTCGGCGTCCCGCGACGCGCGAAACAGAGAGTCCTTCTTTGATGAAGTACTAGCCGCCTCAGGAGTTCGACCCACCCTCATTTCTGGAGATCGGGAAGCAGGGTATGCTTTTGCTGGCGTTTCGCAGGCATTGAACGGGGAGCGGATTACCGTGATCGATATTGGTGGAGGCTCTACGGAGTTTGTCACCGGCCAAAACGTCGTTGAGTACAGCGAGAGCATCAATATGGGATCTGTCCGCATGACTGATCTTCACCTTCGAAACGGGCCCGTTTCCCCTAAGGCGTTGGCGAGTGCCCGAGCCGTCGCCGCCGACGTCTTTGCCAACGTGAGATCAACAGGTGTAGGCCAACTAGTCGGGGTAGCCGGAACCTGCACAACTGTCTCCTCGGCGCTACTAGGTCTGGCGGAACACGACCGAAACCAGGTTCATCTATCAACGGTGCGGCTCAATGACGTCACGCATTTCGTTAACAAGATCGCTCTCTTGACTACCGATAAAATCAGCGAAATTCCCGCTATTGGTGCGAAACGTGCTCCCGTGATTCTCGGAGGTCTCTTAGTATTGGAGGCAGCCCTATCCCGACTACCGGGCAACGAAATGCTCGTCTCAGAGCGAGATCTTCTCCACGGCGTCGCCGCCGAACTCGGATCCTAAATGCGTGTCTTCGTGCTTGATCCGTATCACGCCGGTTCCCACGCCGCATGGTCGAACGGGTACGCCGAGGCTTCCCAACACGAGGTTCACATCGTGTCCATGGAGGGCCGATTCTGGAAGTGGCGGATGCACGGTGGGCCCGTAACGCTCGCCGAGCAAACCTTGGCAATAGCTGCCAAGGTGGGATTACCTGATGTGTTCATCGCCAGCGACATGGTGGACCTTCCCACTTTCTTAGGCCTCGTGCGGAGTTGGGCGGCTCAGGTGCCAGCCGTGTTGTATATGCACGAAAACCAGCTCACGTACCCGATCTCCCCTAGCTCAACCCCCGATCTGACGTTCGGCCTCATGAACTGGAAATCCATGTTGATCGCCGATCGAGTGGTGTACAACTCCCAATTCCATCGAACAGAGGTGGAGGAACGCTTGCCCGGAGTACTCAAGAACTTCCCCGACTATCGACATGTTGATTTCCTTCCAGACGTGGTCTTCAAGAGCTCGGTGCTACCGGTCGGAGTAGATCTGGCACGTTTCAAGAAGGGCGTTCGCTCTGAAGGTGGCGCTCCCCTGGTGTTGTGGAATCAAAGGTGGGAACACGACAAGAACCCGACAGAAATGATCGATGCGTTGACGGCCGTAATCGAAGCGGGTGCGGACATTCGCATTGCACTCTGCGGCGAGAACTTCCGGAATGAACCTGAAGAGTTTCTCGAGGCACGAGAACAGTGGGGCGATCGTTTGGTCCACTTCGGATGGGCCGAGGAGGAAAATTACATCGACCTCGTGAGTGGCGCGGACATCGTGCTCAGTACGGCCAAGCACGAATTCTTCGGCATCGCAGTCATCGAGGCTTTGTACAGCGGCGCCACTGGCGTTCTACCGAGGCGACTCTCGTATCCAGAAATCCTGTACCCCGAAACCGCCGAAGAGCACCTATATGACGACTTCGACCAAATGGTGCAACGTATCATCCACTTCGCTCAGAACCCGCACCAAGCAAGCGAAGCCGAACTAACCCACTACGGTCAGTTCAATTGGTCCAAAGTAGCTCCGCAGTACGACAATCTACTCGAGAGCCTCTAGCAAAGCCGCAGAAAAACTTTTAGCGCGGGCAGCAGCGGCCTCCGGCGTGCGGCGCCAGCCAGAACTCACGTTAGGCGTGCAGTCGCGGAGCGCTAGCGGAGCCCCTACATTTCGTTTCGGCCGCTTAAGGCTCTTCCTAAGGTGAGGGTGTCGGCGTAGTCCAGGTCTCCTCCGACCGGTAGGCCAGACGCAAGACGGGTCACCGTGACCCCCAGCGGTTTGAGTTCCCGCGCCAGATACATCGCCGTCGTATCGCCTTCAATGGTGGGATTCGTGGCGACAATTATTTCGATGATTCCTTCGGTTTCAACTCGGCGGCGTAACGCGTCAATGGTCAGCTGACCGGGTCCGATACCGTCGATCGGCGAGAGGGCGCCGCCCAGCACATGATATCGCCCTCGAAACTCTTGAGTCGCCTCGATAACCGCTATTTCCTGGGCGCGCTCCACGACACACACCAGCGCGGTTTCGCGTCGGACATCTCGACAAATGGTGCACTCATCACTCGACGTCATGTTATAGCACCGATGACAGAGGCCAATTTGTTCCTTCACGTCAATGATCGCTTGGGCCAAACGCTTGGCATCGACTAGCTCAAGGTTGAGAAGATGAAACGCCAGACGTTGCGCCGACTTTCTTCCAACGCCGGGAAGGCGGGAAAACTCATCGATTAGCCGTTGGATTGGACCTTCAAACATCAGCCGAGGAGACCGCCTAGATCCATTCCACTAGTAATATCGCTCGTCTGCTGTTCGGCGACCTGTGTCATGGCTGTCATTGCGGACTTGATGGCGGCCACCACCAAGTCGCCAAGCATCTCTGGATCTCCAGGATCGATCACGGCTGGGTCGATGTTCACACGCAAGATCTCTCCCGAGCCGCGCACCGTTACCTTGACCATTCCACCGCCGGACGAGCCTTCAAATTCCCGAGCGGAAAGGTCCGATTGGGCGGAAGCCATCTGTTCTTGCATCTTCTGCGCCTGCGCCATCAGCTTGCGCATTTCTTTTGGGTTCATCGACATATGGCAAGAGTATCACTCGCCGGCTCGGTGGCGAGTGATCAACGAGGCTACTTGTCTTCGTTCGGCTTCTCTTCGATCACTTGGCCGCCGAGCAGATCCTCGATCAGAGTCACCGCATCGTCCACCGGACTTTCGTCGGGTTCGAGATCGTCCTTATCCAAAAGTACCTCTCGCTTCTCCTCTTCAACTATCTCAAGGGGTTTATCGCCGAACTCGAAGCGGACCTGGACTTTCTGGCCAAGAGCGATTGAGGCCTTCTCGCCGACCACCTCTACAACTTGCTCATCCGCCTGGAGCTGAGCTAGGTGAAAGCCGAGATGAGGGGCGATCTTGAGAATGACGGTATCTCCCACGACCGCGCCGGGCTTCACTTCTCGCAGTAAGGCTTCTCGCCGAAGACCTAATAGCTCTCGCACCTGCGCAACAACCGAGGGCCAGGCGTTGGTAAAGGCGGACAAAGACACATAGCCGCCAGGCATCTCACTTTTGGTCGGTAGCACAGCATCTGGGGTAACTACCTTGGGCGGTACCGAAGCGGAATTCGAAGTCTCTGGCGGCGCCACAAACGGAGCCGCGTCATCCGGCGCAGGTTCTGGGGGTTCCGGCGTAGTTAGCGGCCTTGGGGCCGCCGGAGCCTCTTCGGTCACGTGGGCGACGACGCTTTCAGCGGAGCCTGACTCAGAAAAATCGAGTGGCACCGTCTTCCCGTCCTGCGTATCGCGAACCACCCGAGCGATTCGTTGCTCAAGCCGTTCAACGCGAGTCGCGAGAGATGTCACATTTTCTGCTACCTCCGGGCGGACTGCTTTGAGGAGGGTGAGCTCTGTCATGAGTCGCTCCTCTCGCCCTTCGCGTAGGCGAATCAACCCTTCGGACAAGAGGTCGATTGCCCGCACAACATCTTGAGCAGGCATAAACCCCGCAACCTTGCGCCAATCTTCGAGCGTCTCAGGGGGATCATCGGTCACCTCTTCGAGGTTTGGTGAATAGTGGGCCAAAAACACTCCCCGGAAGAACGCTATCGCTTCTGAAATAAACCTCCGAAGATCGACGCCGTTGGCGGACAGATTGGCCACCATTGTTAAGGCCACTTTCGCATCAGAATCGGTAATGGCGCCAGCTAGCTCGAGGTAGGTATCGCGATCGGCCAATCCCAGGGCTCGGTTAACCCCCGCGACATCAACCGCACCTCCACCCAACGCCGCTACCTGTTCCAAGAGGGTTAACGAATCTCGAACCGAGCCTTTGGCGTGGCGAGCGACCTGGGAAAGCGCATCAACGGAAGTCGTATACCCCTCCAAACTAGAGATCTTAGTTAGATGATCGACAAGGGTCTCGTGTGAGACAGGATGAAAATCGAAACGTTGACTCCGGCTGCGAATCGTATCCAAGAGCTTATACGGCTCGGTCGTCGCCAGCACAAAGTGCACATGTTCTGGAGGTTCTTCAAGGGTCTTCAGCAAGGCATTGCCTGCTGCCTTCGAAAGCATATGCGCTTCATCCAGGATAAAGACGCGCTTGGCCCCACCCACAGATGCCACGGTAGTAACGCTCAACTTGATATCGCGTATGTCATCGACAGAGTTGTGTGACGCAGCATCAAGCTCCGTCACGTCGAACGAAGATCCCTCTGTGACGGCAGCACAAGACGAACACTCGTTGCATGGTTCACCATGGCCTGATGGGTTCGTGCAATTGAGGGCCTTGGCAAGAATGCGGGCCGAGGTCGTTTTGCCCGTTCCTCGAGGACCGGCGAACAGATACGCATGTGCCACTTTCCCGTCCGCAACCTCTCTGGCGAGCGTATTCGTCACATGTTCTTGTCCAACAACCTCATCGAACACTTGCGGTCGGTATTTACGGTAAAGCGCCTGATAATCCACGGACCGCATCGTAGCTCGCTCACTGGCGCTCGCGTCGGCGGCGCCTTGCTAACTCCACCTCGGCTCCCCGATATGAGCATGGACGTCTTTTCGAAAGCCAGTGAGCACGGGTTCCCTGCAATCGCTAGTCGGCTGATTTAGTTCTTCCTCATAGGATTGGTAATGATTCCGGTAGCAACCGCGTTCACGATTTCTATTAAGTACATGGATAGTGCGCGGATCGAATGGGTCATTCTCGGGTCAGTCGTCTGGGGAGCACTGGTGTGCGCCCTGGGCCTCTGAAATTCATCAAAATTACCGTAATTTGATTACATACCGGTGTCGCGAGCTAACAATTGGAGTTCGGGCCACCACCCGTGGGAGCTACACTCCCTCGAATGCGCTTAGGAATCGATTTAGATGGAGTAGTGGCCAATTTCGGAGCGGGATGGACGAATTTCTACAACCAGGAATTTGGTACTTCACTCGGCGAACACGACATCAACACGTGGGATGCCATCGTCCCGCTAACCCACTTTCGTTCGATGCGCGAGTTCTGGACGTGGGCACGGAATCTCAACGGAGCCAGCCTCTTTCGTCACCTTGACACCTACCCCGAGGCGGTTCCGTCGTTGTGGGATCTCGTGAGACAGAAACACGATGTGGTGATTATCACTACCAAACCTCCCTGGGCGATTCACGATACGTTTGCTTGGCTTTCGGAAAACAAGATCCCGACCCGTGAGGTGCACATCACCGATGCCAAGTATGAAGTCGATTGCGACATCTATCTCGATGACGCTCCCCACCATATCTATAGCATCCACCAAGAACGACCCGATCGCGTGATGACCCGGTTCGCCCGCCCTTGGAACCATACAGTGTCCGGAACAGAAAGCGTAAGCAATTGGCCAGAGTTCCTTGCCCTGGTAAAGAGTTATTCGGGATAAAATCCACAACCCAATATGCAGTGGCGGATGGGAACGCAGTATCATCAAGGCGTTAGCAATTTCGACATACTATTTTATTTTGGGAGATACTTTATGAAGAAGACACGCTGTGCTTCAGCTGCTGTGATATTAGTTTTGGCCATCGCGGCATGTGACAGCGGGGACACCACGAGCGAGGGACGTTCGTATGAACAGTGGGGAACGCAAACAACTGAAGACCCGCTTGGAGCGTCAACAACAACAATATGGTGGGGAGCGTCAACAACAACCGAGGTACCCGCCCCGGAGGTTGGCTCACCGGAGAACCCCATCAAAGTACTGTTCGTTCCATCAGCAGAAGCAGCCATCATCGTTACCGGTGGCGAGTTGATGGCAGAGGCATTGAACGAAGCCACAGGCTTGACCTACGATGTGGTCGTTCCGACTGACTACTCCGCCACCATTGAAGAGATGTGTGCATCTCCTGAGAACACAATGGGCTTTATCCCTGGTGCAGCGTACGTCGAGGCTTCCGCGCTTTGTGGTGTAGACGTCGCCTTCAAGGCAATCCGATACGGATGGCCCGTTTACTGGGCTCAAATCTTGGTGGCTCGCGACAGCGACATCACGTCCCTCGAGGACCTTGAGGGTAAGAGTTGGGCATTCCCGGATGCTGGTTCAACCTCAGGATTCCGAGTTCCGAGCTTGATGTTCTCTGACGCTGGCGTGACGCCAGGCGAGCAGGTCGAAGCAGGTGGACACACCCAAGCAGTCCTGGCTGTCTACAACGGCGAGGTGGACTTCTCCACTTCATTCTTTAGCCCACCATTGCTGCCAGACGGTAACTGGGACGAAAGCATGCCACCTCAACTGGCCGATGACATCATCGCCACTTGCGGTCCGGACGAGGAGGGTTCACGGTTGCTTTGCGGCGCCGAAGGCGAATATCGAATTCTCGACGCTCGCGCGTCCGCACGTACGGACGCACCCGACATCATGCAGAAGGTTCGCATTCTGACTATTTCCCCAGGAATTCCAAATGACACGTTGTCTTTTGGACCAGAATTCCCCGCAGACGTTCGCGCCACCATCGAAGCCGCATTACTGACCTTCTCCAAAACAGAAGCGTGGGAACTGTCTATCGGTAACCAGGACTTCTACGCATGGTCTGGCATCGCGGTTGCCACCGACAACGAGTACGACGGCCTGCGCGCCATCGAAGCACTTCTCGCTGACCAGTAACCAAGCACAAAAGACACTACGCTGAAGGGAGCAGGAATTCGTTCCTGCTCCCTTCTCATTTTCTAGAGGCAGGTCGATGCTCAAAGTAGAACACCTCACCAAGGTGTACGACAACGGCACCGTTGCCCTCGAAGACGTCAGTTTTGAGGTTCCTGAAGGCCAGTTCCTGGCCGTAATCGGACTATCTGGCTCAGGAAAATCAACCCTATTACGGTGCATCAATCGGCTGATCGAGCCCACAGATGGCACCATCACATGGAACGGCGTGAGCATTACCGACGCTGGTCCTGAAGAGATGCGTCGAGTACGCCGTAACGTCGGCATGGTTTTCCAACATTTCAACCTCGTTGGTCGCTCCAAGGTCATTACAAACGTGTTGGCCGGCTCGCTCGGGTACGTGAACCCGATGCTGAGCGTCGTTAATCGATTCCCGCCCGAGCACTTAGCGCGCGCCATGGCTCAACTGGCGAGAGTGGGGCTAGAGGAAAAAGCCTACGAACGGGCCGATAACTTAAGTGGTGGGCAGCAACAGCGAGTCGGAGTGGCTCGGGCCATGATGCAGGAGCCCAGCATGTTGCTCGCTGACGAACCAGTCGCCAGCCTCGACCCTGTCCTCGCTCACTCCATTATGCAGCATTTGGAGCAGATCAACGATCAGGATCGCGTGATGGTCCTCTGTAGTTTGCACTTTGTTGACCTAGTCCATCGATATGCAGATCAAGCGATCGCTCTCAATGACGGAAAGCTAGTTTTCGAAGGCAAACCCGTTGAAATTGATGATGCCAAGTTCAAAGAAATCTACGGCAAAGAGGCCGAACGTGTCGGATGAACTCAAAGCTGGCGACGCCAGCACTCCGAAACACCGGACTCGCCGCCAGTCAATCATTCTGGGTTTAGGCATCGTCGCGGCGGTCGTTACGTATGCCTACGGATTCCAGGTCACCAAAGTCGACCTAGATGAGATCAGCTCAGAGACCCGGAGAGGCCAATTAGTACGGGTGTTAAGAGAGATCGCCCGGCCAGAGATACTCACCTACGATCGCATCCCTACCAACACCGAACTCGTGATCTTTTTACCATGCCCGGCTAGTGGCTACGAGGCCTCTGAACCAACGCAGGATCGGCACCTTATAGTCGAGCCGTCCTGCGGCGAACCAGGAGACACGTTCGTTATTATGGGAATCGGATTCGCAGGCAATTCGCGTGGTCTTATCAACCAAGTTCCGCCAGATGGGGTTCTGGAGCTCAAGATTGGCGAGTTCTTCGCAGATGTCGATGGAAATTTCGTTGTCGAAGTAGATACCCGTGAACGCGCTGACGAGGAACCTCAGTTCATTCGCGTGGTTACTAATGAGCGCATTGGCTCAATATTCACACCAGTACAGGTGGAAAGTTCGGCCGGAGAGCTCCGTGACTCTCCTCGAATCAGCCGGGCAAGCAGAGACACGTGGGACAAGATCATCGAGACCGTCTTCCTGGCCCTCTTGGCCACAACATTAGGAGCGGCGCTGGCGATCCCACTAAGTTTTCTCGCCGCTCGCAACCTGATGCGTGACATCACTACCGATGTCACGAAATTGGCACTCCAGCTTCTCGCAATCCCGATGGGTATTGGCGTGGGCGTCGGTCTCTCACGAGCTGCTAGACAGCTCGCCGATCAGCTCACCGCCAACGGCTGGCTCTTGGCACTCGGCTTAGTGCTAGCGCCCACCGTTGCCCTCGTTGCGATGAAGTTCGCATTTCCACCAATCGATAACAAACCGCCCAATCCGATCGAACGCGGACAACATGGCGTCGTGGCGGTCGTCGCCGCCATTGCTGGCATCCTGGGAATCCTGTTGGTCGCAGATCTCTTCGTGCTCTTGGGGTCCTGGCTAGATGACGCGCTAGGAAGCTTCGGGTTTCTGGGAGGCTTCCTTGAGAATACGGGCGAGATAGCCACCGCCATCACCACGGTGCTGTCAGCGCTACTCATTGCTGCGGTGTTCGCGAATTTGGCAGGACGCCTCGCCTCGTTCGTCAAGAGCCGCGTATCGAAAGGACTGATGCAACAAGCCACATATCCATTGGCTGCGCTCGCGGGTGCCGTGATTGCTGCCATCATTGGCGCTGGCGTCGGATGGTTGTACCGCATAAACGATGCCATAGCCATCCTCTGGTGTCCTGCCCTGGCTGGTGCGATCATTGGATTGTATCTGGCCATCCGCAATCGAGAACGATCCAGTGTTCAGATCGGTCTCGTGACCTATTATATCTCGCGCACCATCTTCAACACATTGCGATCCATCGAACCACTGGTAATGGTCATCGTATTTGTTGTGTGGGTTGGCATCGGACCGTTTGCTGGTGCGCTAGCGCTCGCCGTTCACAGTGTGGCTGCATTGACCAAGCTCTATTCCGAGCAGGTGGAGAGTATTGCCGAAGGGCCCATCGAAGCCGTCAAGGCCACGGGCGCCAGTCGTCTGCAAACGGTGGTTTACGCCGTCGCTCCGCAGATCGTCCCCCCGTATATTGCATTCACGCTGTATCGCTGGGACATCAATGTGCGAATGTCCACCATTATTGGCTTCGCAGGTGGTGGTGGAATCGGTTTCGTGCTCCAACAAAATATCCGCTTGCTAGAATATTCAGCAGCCTCAGTAAACATGTTGGCGATCGTTATCGTGGTGGCTTCAATGGATTACCTCAGCTCACGAATCCGTCAGCGTGTCGTGTAAATGTTCGTACAGCTACGTGAGGAACGCGAGGCAAAAGAGCTCGAGCTTCTAGCGCCTGAAGCCACTAAGTCTGCGGAGTCACGTGGCCGACTCGATGCTGAGGATCCGGATCGGTATCGCACCGCTTTTGAGCTCGACCGAGATCGCATCACACACTCAAAGGCGTTTCGCCGACTCAAGCACAAGACCCAAGTGTTCATGAACTCTGAGGGCGACCACTACGTCACGCGGATGACGCACACACTACAAGTCACGCAGATCGGTCGTTCCATGGCAAGAGGACTAGGCTTGAACGAAGATCTAACCGAAGCGATATGCCTCGGACACGATGTTGGTCATACTCCGTTTGGGCACACAGGTGAAGACGCTCTCGACCCTTACGTGGAAGGGAAATGGCTGCATTCCGAGCAATCGGTCAGAGTGATGTCATTGCTCGAGCCTCTCAACCTGTCCTGGGAAGTCCTTGACGGAATCCGCGCCCACTCTTGGAAGGTAAACCCGCCCCCTACGTCTCCGGAAGGCTATCTCTGCCGATTCTCTGATCGAATCGCCTACCTCACGCACGACGTACAGGACGCGATCCGCGCTGATGTCATTTCGTACAGCGATATTCCCGCTGCGTACTTGAAGGTTCTCGGTGACGAGCCAGGGCCCTCATGGATCAGCACCATGGTCAGCGCCGTAGTTGACGCATCGGCGGCGGCGGGCAAAGTGACTATGTCCGACAACGTTCTATCGGTCATGCACGAACTCCGCGCGTTCATGTTCGAACGGGTGTATCTACGACCGGAGGCGCACGATCAAAAAGAGCGAGCCATCTACGTCATTCGACAACTCGTTGATTTCTTCTCAGCTCATTCCGAGCAGATTCCGAGTACCTTTCAACTTTCGGGGGAAACACCTACCTCCCAAGCGATCGATTATGTGGCAGGAATGACGGATCGTTTCGCAGTACAAGAGCACGACCGGATTTTTCGCCTCAGGTTGTTCCCCAACTAAACGCAGTGCTCGGACGTCCATGATGTACATTTTTGGT
>Ga0115002_10009522_pt1 | contig 10593 bp, 8 predicted proteins | sample ArcticOcean_MG_C_8_FD_89576 | JGI IMG/M metagenome (GOLD analysis project Ga0115002, IMG submission 89576) | Marine microbial communities from western Arctic Ocean - ArcticOcean_MG_CB11_86 | ecosystem: Environmental > Aquatic > Marine > Oceanic | place: Arctic Ocean: Canada Basin | collected... | reverse complement strand
TCGCCTTCCAATTTACCTGGCCAATGGATCACCGTCGGTACGCGAATCCCTCCTTCAAATAGTGCTTTCTTTCCGCCACGCAATTCTCCGTTGTTTGCGCCGAATCGAATCCGTCCCCCATTATCAGAAAAGAACATGATCAGGGTATCGTTACGCATGTCTTGAGATTCCAGCGCAGCGAGTACGCGTCCGATCGCCACATCCATGCAATCAACCATGCCAGCAAAGGTCCGTCTGGATGAGTCTTCGATGTGCGCATACTTCTTTTCGTATTTGTCCGTCACCTGCAGTGGTGTGTGTGGTGCGTTGAACGGCATATAGAGAAAGAGTGGTTGCTCCGCATTGTGCAGCTCGATGACCCTCACAGCTTCGTCGGCCATCAAATCGGTAGTATAACCTTCCTTCTGAACTAAGACGCCATTGCGATGCCAGTCGATGCCACCCAGTCGGTCGTGACTGAAATAATCAATCATGCCAAGATAATGACCGTATTGGTGATCGAAGCCTCTATTCTGAGGCAGGAAAGCCTGTTTGCTCAGTCCCAGGTGCCACTTGCCTACTATGGCCGTTGCGTATCCCGCTTGCTTGAAGTATTGTGGCAGGATTTTCTCATCCAAGTTTAACCCGTAGGCATCCCAGGGACGAATCACATCTACCTGCAAGCCCAGGTTAAACGGATACTTGCCACTGAATAATGCCCCGCGGGTGGGGGAGCAAATCGCCTGCACGTAAAATCGATCTAACTGCATTCCTTCGCGAGCCAAGCTGTCGATGTGCGGGGTCTCAATCTCGCTCCCATGAAATCCCACATCCTTCCAGCCCAGGTCGTCCGCCACAAAAAGAACGACATGAGGCGTCTCGGCGGAAATCAGGAGTGTGAACAGAAATGGAAGGATCGTATAAGCGAGTTTATTCATAGTGTTCCCATTCTTTTGGCTACTGAACGAAAAGTCGAATCCGATTAATAGTTCGCAGTGGATGGAATGCTCGGTAGGTGTCGCAAATACCATCGTCGGAATAGATCGGATTGTCGACGATTCAGATATCGACATGGGTCGAACGTCCGAACACGATTTCTTTCATGAAACAATTGAAGCCTTCTCTCAAATTTTTGATTGCGACCATTGCCCTGGTATTTTGCACCGTTCTCTATTCAGCAGCTGCTCACAATACGCTCACTGCCAAGGAAAAGAAGCTGGGCTGGAAACTCCTCTTCGACGGTAAGAAGATCGAAGGCTGGCGTAGCTATAAATCGAACACGTTTCCGAAGGAGGGTTGGGTGATTAAAAACGAGACACTCCACAAACCAGCCGGGATACGTCCTGGCGATATCATGACTGTCGATACGTATGAAAATTTTGAATTTGCCTGGGAATGGAAGCTGGCTCCCAAAGGCAACAACGGCGTCAAATACTTCATCATTCCGGAACGCAAGGCGACTGTGGGGCACGAATACCAGATGATTGATGACACCACAGTGAAAGACGCTTTCTCAAGCAACGCGTCCTTCTACCTGGTGGTCGAGCCGAGTAAGGATAAACCCAACAAACCGATGGGCGAATGGAACCGTTCGCGCATCGTGGTTAAAGTTAACCACGTCGAACACTGGTTAAATGGAGCGAAAGTCGTGGAATACGAATGCGGCAGCCCAGAGGTCATGAACCAGATCCCCAAAACAAAGTTCAATAAATACCCCGGCTTCGGTGAAAAAGTCCGAGGGCACATCCTCCTTACTGATCACATAGATCCCAGCTGGTACCGGAATATAAAGATCAGGGAAATCAGGTAGCGGGACTCTTGCAGAAATATCCAATTTCCAATCACATGTCCCCAATATCTTTCCTCCGGAATCATGCGCAATCGTATAGTTCGGGGCTTCGATACTTAGGCGTATCCTTCCACTCCAAGTCGCGACCTACTTCGCCGCCTTTTCGCTACCAACTGATTTCATATCATAGTCCATGCAGAACTCAGAATTGTCATCTGTTTCGAATACCTCATTCGTGGTATTCTAGGTAAATGCGCAAATCTTGTTTTCAGCAGGTTTGAAAGTGTAGTAGCGGATGGTGGCCCCTTTGTCTTTGTAGACCTTTCCGCCCTGATAGTCCGTCATCACATTGTGTTGTGTATTTCCATTTGGTGATTGGGTGGTCCAATATTCTTCCCGGCCTTCTGGAGGTGGACCTCTATGCCCGGACAATGACATGAAAATATTATTATTCTTTGTAATGATATCAGTTTCATACGGGGTGCCCTGATCTATAAGATGGGCGGCAAATATTCCGCGTCTTTCTGGATGATCACGAAAGATGCCGTTCGCCCAATCCGTGGTCGCTTGATCAGCCTTCCATTGCGTTAGCAACAAGAGGAAATTCAAGCCTTCGGGGGAGAACTTGTAATAGGCATTCTCGATGTTGTTATCTAATGCTCCACCCCAGGTAGGGGTATCGTTGAAATCACTTACTGGAAACCATTTATTGATCGCCTGTAATCCGTCGTGATTGCCATGACAGGGAGCAAAGGGAATGCCTGCCTCGGTTAATTGATCGTACGCTTTTTTCAGTCGCTGCCATTCACTATCCACATTGTTGTTTTGAGTCATGTCACCTAATGAAACAACGAATACGACATTTAACTCATCCTTCTTATCTACAAAGAATTTGAGCATCTTCATTATCTTTTCTGCTTCGATATCATCTTCGGCCATGTTCTGGGTATCCGGAATCACTCCGATTGTAAAATTTCCGAATACCTGAATGCTGAAAAACAACATGCACGCTACTGCAACTAGTTGGTTTTTTCTCATGGTTTCTTCGTGATTTCTGAATAAGAGGCCTTTTGTTTTAAAGAATTACTGATCCTTCAGAAGTTTCCTTTGATAGTCAGGAATACGATCGTAACGCAGCTCCCCTCCGATGAGGTGGATTAGAGGTCGGCCTTCACTAGGTGTTGGTTCGCGAAATTGGTAGTCCAGAATGGGATCAGGGAATTCTCTCACTTCGGCGTTGGTTTTATCATACAAGGCTTTCAATCGTTTGACCACCTTCGGAAACTTGTCTGCTACATCGTGTTGCTCACCGGGATCAATTTCCAGATTAAACAACATCATTGGGCGTGGTGAATCTCCAGTCATAAGTCCGGGAATCTCGTAAGCTTTGGCCTGTTCGAAAGGAGCAAGAATACTCACGCCATTGGGGGCTCGAGGATCGATCCAATTCAAGACTTCTTCATCGGAAGTTGTCGCATGTCTGAAGAGCCGGGATTGATAACATGGAGCTTCCACTTGCCGGAACGCACAAAGGCTAGTTTGCCGGCTTTCATGGCGAATACAGCTTCGTGTGGACTTGGCGTGTTGCTGTTTTTCAGCATGGGGAAGATGTTCTTTCCATCAATGGTTCGATCTTTAGGAACCTCTATGCCTGCGAACGTGCAAAGAGTAGGCAGCATATCGATGGTGGCCGCTGGTTGAGCGTTTTCGATTCCCGATGGAATCGTCCCGGGCATATGGGCGATAAAGGGGACTTTGAGTCCACCATCCCAGGTTCTTCCTTTCATACCGCGCAATCCCCCTGAGGAACCCCCTTGGTTGGGTCCATTATCAGAGGTGAAAATGACCAGCGTCTTTTGTGCCAGGCCTTCCTGTTTCACGGCATCCAACACCTGACCAACACAGTGATCGAGTTCTGCGATTACATCGGCATATAAGTTTTTAGGAGTATCGGGCGTATAGAAGTTGTCCGAAACCGCCAACGGTTTGTGAGGCATCGCATGTGGTAAGTATACGAAGAAGGGGCGATCTTTGTTTTGTTTAATAAAATCAATCGTCAGGTCGGTGTACGTCTGGGACAGCTTCGATAGAACGACCGGGTATTCCACGACTGCTTCGTTGTGCACTAGTTGGTCCGGATACATGTCATTGGAGTAAAGGATGCCGTAGTATTCGTCGAACCCTGGTTCCTAGGTAACCAGGGTTCCCTGTGCCCAAGATGCCATTTGCCAAAGGCTGCCGTGGCATAGCCTTTTTCTTGGAGCAGTTCCGCGATGGTGATTTCCGAGGGAGGCAAACCGATATTGTTATTCCCCGAGTCCGGTGAGGGATTGCTTACCAGGGAATGACGGAACGGATAACGGCCCGTGAGAATGGTTCCACGTGATGGAGCACAATAAGGAGTCGGTACATAGAAGTTGGTCAACTTGGCTCCTTCTTCCGCCATACGATCGAGGCGAGGTGTTTTAAAGGGACTATCCTTATAAAATGAGTCTACTTCTCCATACCCCATGTCATCGGCGAAGATGAGAATAATATTGTAGCTGTCTGTTTGAGCCGAAGCATTTTGAAGCAGAGTTCCCGCTAACAAAAGCAAGGCACGTAGAAATCGTGGGAGGGTGTAGATAGGGTGCAAAGCTTTCTTACTTATGGTTTTTTATAGCTTTAGGAGGGGCTCTAGACAACACCCGGGCCGTAGACGCCGCCCATTTGGCCGGAGACACGTACTGCCTGGTCACCCAGGGACTCGACTTCGAATAACTTTTCGCTCGGCACAATTTTGATGTTGGTCTTCTTGCCACCTTCAAATTGATTTTGTTTATAGTAGCGAAAGGGGGAATTACGTGCCCAGGACCAGTCAGTGCTGTCACCCCAGGTGGTATCTCGGTCGTAAGGATTCCCATCCATGTTGTTGCTGCGACGATCGTAAGGGCAGGCGCCATTATCGGAGACAAAGAGGATCACGGTGTTATCCATCTCGCCACTGCGCTCCAGGTCGGCAAACAAGCGGCCGAGTTCTTGGTCCACTCGGTCTATCATTCCGGCTAGGGCGGACATACGTCGACTTTCCCAAGCCTGTCGTTCCTTCGGAAGCGAACTCCAACTTGGGACATGATCCGGTCGAGGTGAAGGAGTGAGATTTTTTTCAAACAAGCCAAGGTCACGCTGTTTTCCCAGCCGAGTTTCACGAATGGTATCCCAACCCACATCGTATTTGCCAAGGTATTTTTTATAGTCGGATTCCATCGGTTGCAAAGGAGCATGGGGAGCGTTGAATGCAACATAGAGATACCAGGGTTTTTCGGTCTGGCGGGCTTGACCGATAAAGACCAACGCATAGTCCACGCTGGCTACGGTGGTATAAAAATCGTTTTCGGGCACTTGCCAGGGCTCGCCGTTTAATCGAAAGGTCTCGTCTCCTTTGTAATAATTGCAGGCACCACTAAGGTGACCCCAGTAACGTTGGAAGCCAAAATCTGTCGGTTGTTCTTTAAGGTGCCATTTCCCAGTCATAGCGGTAAAGTAGCCTGCTGTTTCCAATACCTCGGCTGATGTTACTGCTTTGCTCAACTCAGTATTCCCGGCCTGAAAGGCATAGCGCCCTGTCAACAGGCTGATACGTGAGGAGTGGCACTTCGCGGTATTGTAGAATTGGGAAAACCGTAGACCGTTTTGCGCCAGGCGATCCAGATTGGGAGTGTCGATTTCTCCGCCGTAACATCCGATATCTGAATAGCCGAGGTCGTCGACCATGACTACTAGAATATTGGGTTTGTCTGAGGCAGCGTTGGCTCCAGTAAATAAGAAGGCCAGTAAAAGGGTTAAGCGCATGGGGTAATATTTCATCAAGGAATGATGTTACTGGTCTCATGGGAGATCGAGGTTTTTTTAGAGAGAGTATTTCCGTTTAGACTTTTTCACATTCTCCATTCTCTAAAATACAATGTCCATTGCTCTTTAAATCCAGGAATGACCAGGCTATTGTCAGGAGCATGATTGGAAAACGGTAATGGTCGGTTTTTGGCGTGATCGCCGGTGTGTTTGTTTATATGCAATCTGCGGGATTTCCCTTTGGATGTAGTTGAAGCATGAGTGTTTGCGGAGATGTAATGTGAAAAACTAGGTATTGCCACGGTTCAAAATATCGAGGAAGATTTAAGTATGAAAAAACGTATTGTTCCGATCCTGATCAGTCTGATTGTTACTCTTTTTATTATTCGATCTATAACTCGAACAGCTTCGTCAGTCGGAAATTGGTATCGAGGAAATACTCATACTCATTCTCTCTGGAGCGACGGGAATGATTTTCCTGAGATAATCACAGAGTGGTATTTGGATAATAACTACGACTTTATGGCTTTGAGTGATCATAACATTCTCGCAGAGGGAGAAAAATGGATGACCTTGGAGGAGGTCTTCGAACGGCAGGATGTAGAGGGACCAACGGCGATGGAAAAATACCTCGCCCGTTATGCCGGGACTGATTGGATCGAAACGCGTGACAATAACGGCGTGAAAGAAGTACGTCTTAAGCAATTGTCCGAATACCGATCCCGGTTTGAAAAATCAGGAGAGTTTCTTATAATCCAGGCCGAAGAAATCTCCGCAAAATTTGAGGAACATCCCATTCACATAAATGCGGTCAACCTCCAGGACGTTATTCCTCCCGTTAAAGGAACTTCTGTGCGGGATGTTATGAGTCGCAATTTGCAGGCCATTGCCGAGCAGGAAAAAATGACTGGTGAACCCATTCTGGCTCATGTGAATCATCCAAACTTTCACTATGCTATTACAGGCGAAGATTTGGCTCATGTAACCGAAGAAGAGTTCTTCGAGGCCTACAACGGACATCCTGGAATCAATCACCTTGGTGATGATATGCATCCTTCAGATGAAAAAATCTGGGACATTGCTAATACGATCCGCCTGGCGGAATTAAATGGCCCGCCGTTATTGGGCGTTGCCACTGACGACTCTCACACCTATCACGGTGGAGATGCTTCTCCCGGACGGGGGTGGATCATGGTCCGGGCGAAAAAGCTGGAGGCGGCCTCCCTGATTGAAGCTATGAGAAATGGAGATTTTTACGCCAGCACCGGAATTTATTTGGACGAACTAAGCTGGGACAACGTCAGTCGAACTTTAAGTCTTAAAATCCGTCCTGATGGCGGCAATACTTTCACCTCCGAACTCATAGGTTCTCGCACCAATTACGATCCTGCAGACAAAAAAACTATTGGCGAAGTTTTAGCCAGTCATGAAGGCACGTCTATCGATTTCAATGTTTCTGAAGACGTGCTATACGCCCGAGTCACCATCACCTCAAGTCGACCTGCATCCAATCCATCTTACGAAGGACAAATGATGCAGGCCTGGACTCAGCCTGTTGGGTGGAAGTAGGCCAATATACTTTGGTGTTCTTTGTTCGTGGACGATAGTCTAGGAGAACTCTTCGCGTAGTATGGCCGCGGCGGAAACTTCATTGCAGAGTTTTTCATAAGCTTCATCAATTCCGGCCACGGCGCCGGAGCCGGGTGCAAAGCCACAGTCGGGATTGAGTGTTAGTCGTTCGGGGGCGATATGTCGTGTAGCCATACGGACGCGTTCGGCAATGACTTCGGGAGAATCGATCTTTCCGGGAGTTACATCCACGCAGCCTAAGCCAATTTCCAGATCTTCGCGGAGTTGGCCGAGCACTTCGAAGTCACCCGCTCCGGGTGTGGTAAATTCCATGGTCTGGTGGTGGACATTCAATCGGTTGAGTTGTTCGATGATGTGGTTGAATCCGCCCGCGTGTCCGCATTCGCTGCGCGCTCTGGCGCCAGCACGGCGGCAAAGATGCTCGGCAAAGACTACGTCGTCGATTCCTTCTATCACGCCGTTGACGACATCGACAGCAAAGTCGGAAGCATGGCAGGGGTTATCATAGGTGCCGCGTACTTCTGGATCGACGAAAAGGCAAAGATGAGGATCGTCTATTTGCACGATTTCGGCTCCGGCTTCTTTGAGGAGCTCAACTTCTCTTCTCAATATCGGAACACAGTCGGACACAAATTCCTCACGAGTCGGATAGGCACCGGAAGATTGTTTGCTATCCCACATGCGTTCGCCAAGCAGAGCAGGCGAAGGGATGGTTGCTTTGACTTTTCGAGAGGTGTTATTTTTTGTGAAAGCGATTTCACGAGCAATAAATCCAGGTTCTTTTGGAGAGAGTTTGTCTACTACAATAGTCCAGGGCTGGCCGTCAGCCGGGTTGGTGCTCAATTCGAATTCGTGAGCCAATTCAGCGATAACACCAATGTAGGATTTACGGCGCCATTCGCCGTCGGTAATTACATCCAGCCCGGCTTGCTCCTGAACGGCGATTATATAGCGCACTGCTGCATCCATAAGGGATTCGTAATCTTCGTTGAAAATTTCTCCAGGTGCAGTAGCTATAAGATCCTTTACGAAGTCGGAGCGCGGCATGGAGCCGACAACGGAAGTGGGGAAGAGGTGTTTTTTCATGTTTAGCTTCGGTTCCATTGTGTTTGTGCGAGTTCAAAATCTTCCTGAGTATCGATTTCCATATACTCTCCGGGTGTATCCACGTGATGGATAGTAACTTTTTTTCGATCATGTCCTGGAGTAAGTGAATTAGGTAAGCTTTTTCAAATATTGGGGCCTCACGATAGGGTTTCCCGGATAGGGACGCTCGGCGGTGTGCATAATGTTTTTTTAGCTTGGCCGCGCCTATGGCGGAAAATTTTGCGACCCCAGTATACTCACCGTGCGCCTCAGATTCATCTATTCCACGATGCACTCGTGTTACGCGCTCGTTGTGGACCGTTACTTTTTCTGCATCGTCGGGTGGATGCAGCGTTCGATAGCTATAGCGCTCGGTCCAAGCGGTGTCTACCGAAAGCGTAATGTCTTTGTTGCTCTCCAATAATCCAGTAATCACACTGGATGAAAAGAGAGTGTCGGAGTAAGAGCATATAAATGGTTGCTCCATGAGATCTTCGGCGTGCATCAAGGAAGTGAGAATGTTGTTATTCGCCCAGTCAGCATTGTGTCGAAAAATGAAGTTTGGGTAGTTTTTGCGAACGCTGTCGATCCGGTAACCACCTATAAAACAAATTTCATTGATTCCGTTAGCGGCGAATGCTTCCAGGCTCCAGTCGAGAATGCGACGGCCCTGGATCTCAGCAAAACACTTTGGGTAATTTGCGGTAGTGGGCATTAGACGCTGACCTCTTCCCGCTCCGATGATGATTGCTCTCATGATGGTTGAATTTCTTTTGTCGGGCTCTGAGTTCGACCGGTTTGTTTCCAAAGAAGTGCACTAATGGCTGCGGCAGCAAAGGCGCATGCCGCCCAAAAATAAAGTCCTGCTTGCCATCCCTGGCTATCGACCAGTGTCCCCGTAACCACGTCCCCGGAGAACGCCCCCATGTACCCGATGAAGTTGACAAATCCAACTGCGGCTGCGGCTGCGCCTTTCCTCGCAAGATCGACCGGTGCTGTCCCGACCAAAAGCACCTGAGGTCCATAAACTGTGAAACCGACCAAGGCCAGGATGACGACGGAGAAACCGAGACCGTTTTCCACGGCATAACTGTAAACGAGAGTAAGCATCCCCAACATTACCAGAAGTATCGCGATAACGGGTGCCCGGCGGCCCCCGAAGAAGCGGTCAGTTGCCCAGCCGGATACGTAGGCGCCGGCGATCCCTCCGATTGGAAGCACGGCGTATTTCAAAGCTGATTTAGCCACGCTACCACCTTGAGATTCGATGAGGTGTGTGATGCCCCAATCAAGGAAACCGTACCGGCACGCGTTCAACAGCCCGAGAGAAACTGCGAGGAACCACAGGGTAGGGTTTGTGAGAGTAATCCAAATGTTTTCAGTGATACTTCGCTTTTTTTGGGAATTTCCGGGTTTATCTTCAGTTTCCTTGCTGTCGTCTGAATCACGGTCCCTGGTTGAGGGCGATTCCTTCAAGAAGAGCAGCATATGCAAACAGCTGGCTGCGAATAAGGCTGCCGGTACATAGAGCGCTCCGCGCCAGCCAAATAAATGTACGGAGAATCCTGCAATAACGAAAGTCAAAGCGGCCGTGAATTGATAACCGGTACCTATAATGCCAATTGCTCTTCCGCGTTTCTCCCAGGGAAACCAGTTGGCAGCTACACGCATTGTCGGTGTCCAACCGAGCGCTTGGAAGTAGCCATTGGCAGCCCAGATAAAGACCAGAAAATAGAGAACTGTTCCAAAGCCAAAAATAACATTTAGTAGGGCGGAAGTAAGCATGCCTACTGCGAGGAGTTTCCTTGCGGAGAATTTTTCGGCGAGCTGACCATTGATGAACTGACCGATTCCGTAAGCAATTTTTAGCGAGCCGAGGATCAGCCCGATTTGTGTTTTTGTAAGGTCGAGTTCTTCCTGAATTCAGGGAATAGCCGCCGAAATGTTTTTGCGACAGAAATAAAAAGAACCATAGGTCAGCCAAAGAACCCAGATTACACCTGCCTCTGAGCGTAGAAATTTTGACGATGAGGGCTGTTTATTCGGGTCCATGAATCGCCGTTACATTCGGCACAGGTATCATGGTTGGTCTAACCGAACAGGGTCAAGGCCTGTAATTACTAGCGGAAAACCCTGTTCCGACGACTGAATTTAGATAGTTGATATCCAATTGCAGTATTGGCCAGTATTTGCTTTGAAACGTATTCTTGTATCGCATCTTAATCAGTTTCGGGTTTAATTCCTCGCCGCTTGCAGCGTATAACATACGTATGAGCGAATACATTCATAAACGACATAATGTTACGGTTTTGCTTTAT
>Ga0115002_10009514_pt1 | contig 10599 bp, 2 predicted proteins | sample ArcticOcean_MG_C_8_FD_89576 | JGI IMG/M metagenome (GOLD analysis project Ga0115002, IMG submission 89576) | Marine microbial communities from western Arctic Ocean - ArcticOcean_MG_CB11_86 | ecosystem: Environmental > Aquatic > Marine > Oceanic | place: Arctic Ocean: Canada Basin | collected... | reverse complement strand
TGAAGTGGCGGATATGCGGGAATTGGCTAAAGATCAGTTACGACAAAAACGCCGATCGGAAGAAAATGGGGAGTAATTTAAAACTCACACCAAATCTCTCTCTTTGAAAGAGAGAGGCAATATATATCACAATTTAATTTCGAAAAAATCAAAATGGTGTAAGTTTTTAGAAATGCCCCATTTCCATAGGGGGATTTCCCTCATAAATTAGGTGCTTGTGAAAACTGCGAAACTCACACTCCTGACCTTCATTTTACTCTTTCTGACCGCTGGAGAGCTGCAGGTTAAATACTTTTTTACTGATCATGATTTCCTCACAGATCACAATGTGCCCAAATCAGAAATCATAAATAAAAATCATGTTAGGGCAGAATATGACCAATTAGACCGCCTGATACTCAAATCACATATTAACCGCAGCGGTAAAGTTTTATCCATGGAACAGTATTCTTACATTGATACCAACACAGCCATCAGACAAAAAGAATTAGTAGACGAATCCGGCCATATTTTCTATCAGACTGTTTTTGGACGAGAGCCCCAGTCCATTTCATATATCGAATGGGTATTTGGTGTGAATTCAGTTAAAAAATGGGATGATCGTTTTACCACATCGGATCTTAATGAAATGGATAAACCAGATAACTATCGTTTCTATGATGTGGATGCCTTTGAATATGGGGGGAAGGAGTTGGATTATGATTCCCTGGGAAGGGTGAAGCGAGATGAATGGTTCCGACGGCCGGACAATAAATCCGTGCATAAATTTCTTTATAAATTCTATGACGACCTCAATATCACCCACATGTTTGAATATGATTCAAACGGTGTACTCATTATGGACGTAAAACTGAGCCCCGATGGAACGGAAGCCGTATTCAAGTTTACGGGACCGCCGGATAATAGTGTGCAAAACCATAGTACTGTAGCCTATAATTTGGATGGTGACTTGAACTGGGGATATATCAATTGGGTGGTTCCGGGAGAAACAGATAGTGGCCGGGTTGACCTTTCCGAATTCCTAAAAGGTGATTACACAATCATGCTTGAAAATGACAGTGTGTTGCGAGACAGCGCGGTATATGACATCCATTTTGATGGAAAAGGGGTAAAAGGGTACATGGCAACCAAACGCACCATCCATTATGTGACTTATGATATAAGCCCACCTATCATGGTGTTAGAAATGGATAAATATCTCAAGGATGTTTTATTGTCGTTTACATCAACCGAGCCCATTGATTCGGCATTTATCGTTTGGGCACCTGATTCCAATTTTAACCATATTTCAGCTGACACCGTAATCTTGATTCACGATGAGATTGGCCATACAGATCGCTTTAAACCGGTTAACCAAACGGATCTTATGGATGGGGTAATGTACGACCCGGAAATATATGCATTTGATCGTGCAGGTAATTTATCAAAACCAGGGATTCGACAGGATGTGATTTATGATATTACACCACCTGTTTTGGTCATCACGAGCCCATCATCCGGCGTCTGGGTAAACCATCAAGAATTGTATATGAATACAAATGAGCCCATTCAATCCTGGAAAGTGGTGGCCCAATGGCAGGGAGGTGTAACGGATACGAAAGCGCCCTATTTCCATGAGTTTACAGACACAGTTCAGGCTGAGATGGATGCAAACTTAATCGCCTATTTTCAACTGAATGACGGCAGTATTTATTCCTATGGATTGGTGGGTATAGACTTGGCAGGGAATGTTAGCGATACAGTACGTATCGATTCCATCCATTACGATATTACGCCACCTGTGTTGACCATGATCTATCCGTTTGATGATGCGGCTATAAATAATGCCACTGTCAGTTATGCCGCCAGCGAACAGCTTTTGGCCGGCGAATTTCTATGGACTCAAAATGGCGGCATGGGAGATTCCCTCTCTCCACATGTTGTTGGGTTGGTAGATGAAGAATTGTCTTCTGTTGAAAAAATTCATATATCATTAACCAATGAACCGTACCTAACGGATGGAAGTACCTATTCCATCTTTTTTACCGGTCGAGATTTGGCCGGAAATGACAGTGAACCAATTACGATATCAAATGTGCTTTTTGATACAACGCCACCAGTTTTTACAAATGTTTCTCCCGATTCGGGTGCGGCATTGAATCATCAATCAATATCTTATGATGTTTCAGAACATTTACATAAGGGAGCTGTCACTTGGGTGCAAACCGGTGGCATGGCCGATCCAGATGCGCCTCATACAGTTGAAATGGCAGAAACTGAATTGGCCTTTGGTCTTCATGATAGTATTAATCTGAAAAACATGCCAACCCTCCAGGATGGTGGAATTTATTCTCTCTTTTTCAGTGGTTCAGATCGGGCTGGGAATTTTGCGGATACTGTATCGGTTGCCGAAGTCCTTTATGATTACACACAACCGGAAATGGTCATCAAATATCCATTACCGAAATCCATCTCCAACACAACAGCCATGACCTATTCATTATCGGAAGATATATTTGAAGGGAAATTTAAATGGATTTGGCTCGGTGGCGTTGCGGATACATTGGCGCCCTATACAGCAATTTTGACTCTGGAAGAAAGAAGTGAAGGTGAACATTCTCAAGTGGAGTTAATGAATAATCCTACCGTCGTTGAAAATGCACTCTATACCCTGACTTTTACTGGACGAGACAGAGCAGGGAATAAAACAAAACGAGCATTCGTTCCTGGACTTCAATATGACTTTACACCACCTGAATTGACTTGGAATAATCCCAATGCAGGTGATGCGGTGAATCATAAAAATATCCATTTTTCCAATAGTGAATTCCTGGATTCGGGTATAATCACTTGGACATGGATCAACGGCATAGAGGATCCAGTGAGTTTTCATGCCATGGTACTGAGTGGTGACGAATTAAATGGCGGTGAATTCACGCCCGGCGAAATTGCAAATGTGCCTCCGCTGGTAGATGGGGGAATTTATAATATTTCATATTTTGCATTTGATCCGGCAGGTAATGAGTCGAATCATATCTTTGTTGAAAACATTCTCTATGATATTACCCAACCCGAGATTACAATTGTTTATCCATTGCCGCGATCTATTTCACGTACCAGCGCTGTGACCTACACATTATCTGAAGAACTGCATGAAGGAAAATTCAAATGGATTTGGCTCGGTGGTATAAAAGATACATTGGCACCTTATACTGCGATATTGACAAAAGAAGAACGGGCAGCGGGTGAACATACAGAAATTGAATTGTCCAATAATCCCACCGTGGTAGAAAATGCACTGTATACCATGACAATCAGCGGAACGGATCGCGCTGGAAATAAAACAAAACGGGCATTTTTACCAGGACTTCAATATGACTTCACGCCACCGGAATTGACCATAATCATTCCGTCTAATGGGGATGCAGTCAACCATAAACAGGTTCATTACTCAAATAGTGAACTATTGGCATCTGCCCAGATGATATGGCGTTGGACAGGTGGTATTGAAGATACCGGTTCTCCCCATATTATCAATCTAAGTAATAAAGAACTATATGGTGCTGAAATTGGTCCAATAGAACTAACAAACCCACCAGATTTGGTTCATGGGGCGGAATATTCTTTGCTTTATGTTGCATTTGATCCGGCGGGTAACCAAAGCGACACTACTATCGTGGATAACATTGAATATGACATTACACCACCAACTATAGCATTCACATATCCAGAATCCAATATTTTTACTATAGAAACAAAAGTGAATTTTGATGTGTCTGAGGATATGTATGATTTTAACATTGATTGGAAGGGAGACGGAACTGTTGGCGAATCCCATCCCGTCAATTTCAATCAACAAAAAGTATTGCCCGCAGGGTCTTACAATTCCGATGATTTGATTGTACCCGAATTGAAAGATGGTTTTTCATATACAATCTCATTGAATGGTAGAGATCGTGCGGGAAATGTCGCGACTCCAGTCGAACTAACTGATATTAGGGTCGATCTAACACCGCCGGAATTCACCGCATTTTTCCCTGAATCCGGTGCTTTTATTAATCTTGTAAATATTGGATGGACTTTGTCAGAAAATATTGCCTCGGGCAAAGTATCCTTTAGGCACTCTGGAGCAGATTTAGCTCTAGAATCAGAATTAGTTGATGTTGAATTACAAGTAGGTGAAAGAATTCCATCAGAACTCAAGAGCAAGATCAAACTACGTGATGGAATGAATTATTCCATATCAATTATTGGGACAGATTTTGCAGGAAATGTATCAGAGGCGCTAACTGTAAATCAGGTCACTTACGATATATCTCCTCCAGAAATGATCACAGCCCTACCAAAATCAGACAGTTTTGTTAATCTTGTCGAGGTTAACTATGCTAGTAATGAACCCTTAATCGCCGGTCAAATGATTTGGATTGACATTTCAGGAGAAACACAGTCATTCGATCTTCGTTTAGAAGATATATCGCAAGGTAAACACACTTTAAAGAATTATGGTATAAAACCCATGGAAGCTGTACCATATCGGATTTTAATAAAGGGAACAGACCGAGCAAATAATATTGCCACATCCGATACAATTGAAAATGTCCTTTTTGATATTACTCCACCACAATTGGTTATTCAATCTCCCGCATCAAATGGACCTGTGAATCATACCAAACTGTCTTTCAATATCAGTGAAAGAATTGAAATGGGAACCATTCGATGGGAGGTTGTTGAAGGGAATGATCCTAAATCGCCCCATATACGGCCTATCCCAGCTAATCAGTTGGAAGATGGTACATACCAAGACTTTATATTTATGTCGCCACCTGAGTTGGTAAATGGTGTAAAATATAAAATTACAATTGAAGGGACCGATGTGGCTGGAAATTCGTCTGAACCTATGGCTATCGATGGTATTTTATATGATATTTCGCCACCAGAATTTGTTAATGTCTCACCATTGAATGGGGAGCATATTCGGGAGGCGGATATCACCTATACATTAACGGAAGACTTGGTGGGTGGAAAAATATATTTTGACCACGTAGGTGGTAGCTCCGATCCAAAGACAACCCATATGGTTACCTTGGCGGGGAGTAAAAAAGAACAAGGAACGCAAGGAGGAAAATTACCATCTTCATTTATTCGTCTTGTGAATGGCTCAATTTACAATATCCGTTTTGAGGGCGTGGATGCTGCAGGGAATATGGCACCCAAAGTAATTGTTGAAAATGTCGTTTTTGATAATGAAGCACCAGTGGTTAGCATAACCACACCTTTGAGAGAATCCTATATTAATAAACCATCAATTATTTATAATCTTTCTGAAAATCTGATTAGTGGAAAAATTGTTTTAACTCGTGAATCGGGAAAGGCTGATAAAAATTCCCCACATATTATCCCGTTAACTGATAACGATAGGATAGCTGGGGATCGTACAATATCCGGTATAGAATGGGTTGACGGTACTACGTATTCATTAGCCTTCATATATATTAATGACAGAGCGGGAAATACTTCTAAACCCATAAAAATAAATCATATATCATATGATGCTACTCCGCCATTAATTAGTATAGATAACATTAATAATAATAAACACATAATGTACAATACATTAAGTTATACATTAAGTGAATATTTATTAAATGGTACTGTTATATTCACCCAAACCGGGGGTACAGCCGATCCTCGTTCCCCCCAAAAGATTGAACTCACCGGCACTGAATTGAAAATGGGTGATTTTATCCAAAAACAATTGGCCAATGGACCCAATTTAGTCAACGACGCCATCTATGATATTTCATTTACGGGTACTGATCCTTCCGGGAATGAGGCAATTCCAATTAATATCTCGAACGTGAACTTTGATAACCAACCGCCTGTAATATCTATCAGTCGGCCCTTAGATTCCGAGCAAATCAAAACAACTTTTGTATCATATATGAGTAATGAGTTATTAGAAAGTGCCACAGTTGTATTTGAACAAACCAGTGGAACGATCGATATAAACTCTCCACACAAGATTCCATTGACCGGTAGGCAATTGACTGATGGAGTCCATTCTGATTTTGACTTAGGAATCACTTCGCAATTAGCCGACGGAGGGCGCTATAGTGTAACCATTGAAGCTTATGATAAAGCGGGAAACCGAGCTGAAATCGCCCAAATAAGTGATGTCTTTTTTGATATACTACCGCCTGACCTATCTTTATCTGCACCTGAACCAGGTTCCCATGTTAATAGTCATAGCGTGAGTTATTCTACCTCAGAAGAAATGAGTAAAGGAAAAATGATCTTCAATCGGACAGGTGGGGCAGAAGATCCTACAAGTCCTCATGAGATCGATCTGACCGGGAACCGATTGAAACAGGGAGATCATTATGAGGAATTATTCAATAATGATGTTGAACTGAAAGATGGCAGTATTTATACCATTGAATTTTCCGGAGAAGATATAGCAGGAAATGTGGCTATAAATGTCTCTGTAGAGAACATCACCTTTGATACTTCACCACCGGTAATAGTGATAAATAAGCCAACTGCGAATGGATTTTATAATCAAGTAATGTTAGGCTATGAATTAAATGAAACATTGATATCTGGTAAAATAATTCTGGAAAGGAGGGGTGGAGAAAATGATCCCTTGAGTCCACATGAGATTGCGCTTTCGAACGATCAATTACTTCCTGGAAAGAAATCAGATTTTCTTATCAATACACATGCAAATTTGATGAGTAATACCACGTATAATATTAGTATTGAAGGTCAAGACATAGCAGGGAATATGGGGAAATCACTAGAAATAACTGGCGTTACTTTTGATGATATTCCGCCTGATATTTCTGTCACTTCTCCGGCGCCGGATTCCTATATAAAGGAGACCATTCTTGGTTTAAGAACAAATGAAGTACTCTCAGAAGCTAAAATTGAATGGATTTGGGTTGATGGGAATCCAGACCCGGCAGGAACCCATGAATCAAAAATGATAGGCGATCAGCTTCAGGATGGAGATTATCCGGAAGTTAAATTTGATCCACCGCCATCCTTAATCAGTAGTGCAAGGTATCGAGTAGTTTATACAGGGACAGATCGGGCAGGAAATACTTCAACCTATGCGTTAGGTACCCTATTTTTTGATAACGAACCACCAGACATTTCGATGTTAATCCCAATAGAAAACGGATTTACCAATGTGAATGAAGTGAGTTATGAGTTGAATGAACAGCTCCTCATGGCCAATTTGATTTGGACACCAATAGATGGTGCTGAAACCATTTCTATTGATTTAACCGGCGACGAATTAAAACGCGGCATATTTGCCCAAGCAACATTGGCAAACCAATCAGAATTGTTTGATGGTACGGTATATAATCTTTCTATAACAGCAATTGATCGGTCGGGGAACGAAGCAGAAATATCAATGGCGAATCATGTGACTTATGATAAATCGAAACCAAAATTTACTCAGGTTTTCCCCAGTACCAGTGCCCGTGTGAATTCCCAATTGCTTAAGTGGACGGCGAATGAAGAGCTGGTCAGTGGGAAGTATACTTGGATCCATATGGGCGGAAATGCGGATCCGTCTGCACCACATACATTTGAACTTACGCCCGAATTGTTGAGCGCAGCATCGCATGACAATTCCAAGCTTCCAAATTTAGAACTAGTGACAGATGCCATGTACCGCATTACACTCGAAGGAACGGACAGAGCAGGGAATACGGGTAAAAAGTTCATTATGAGCGTGGTGTATGATGATATTCCGCCAACATTAGAAATAAAATACCCCGAATCGAATACGGCTGTCAATCACCTTGATGTGGCTTACCGAATTTCAGAAGGATTGAGTACGGGAAAATTTATTTACACGCGTGTGGGTGGTGAGCCGGATCCAAACTCACCTGTCACGTTTAACTTAATTGGGAATGAACTTGAAACTATTTTTGAATCGCCTAAAGTACCCAAAAATTCACCCGTATTACAGGATGGGTCTATTTATAATATTGTCTTTGAGGGTGTTGATTTAGCAATGAATACATCAACATCCAATTTGATTGACAGTGTAAAATATGATGTCACCCGTCCTGTGATTACAATTCATAATCCACAATCAAAATCGAATTTAATGGGTGTGGAAATATCCATTGAAATCAGTGAAGATTTGATGGATGGAAAAATGATTTGGACCCGCACCGGAGGACTAAAATCCAGAATTACGCGGCAAAAGATACCCCTTTACAATGAATATCTGACCGAAGGGATGCATCCTCACGCCAAATTGCCCATGGAAAAAACACTAAGTGCCAGCGTAATTTATACACTCTCCGTAGAGGCGCAGGATTTCGCTAAAAACCTGGCGGAGCCGGTCAGTGTAGAAGGAATTGAATATATCAGAAGTATGGCAGGGAATTGGTACTATAAAGGCCAAATAATTGAAATTATTTGGGTATTCGAACCTGATGAATCTGGTATTAAGGGTAATTTTATGCAGGGTCTATCATTGGGTACAAAAATCAGTGATCAGGAAAAAGGGAAATTTGAATTTGATTTTAGTAAAAAACCTTGGGTGTTGAAGTTGGAAATGGATAATCCCCAGAAAAATAGGATTAGTCTAATGATGTTTTTAGATAATACACACATGCGTGTGGTTACGGGTGAGAAAAAACCTCGAAGCTGGCAGGATGGTGAAGTGATGGAATATGAGTGGCGTCCCGAATAGGCTCGGTGCGAATTATTAGATGATAAAAGGTAATTCCTCTTTATATTCGCCGGCTATTTTCATATGATATTTGAACAGGAGAAATTTAGTTATGGCTAAGAAACAGAAAAGTTTTGCCGAAAAGGCCGTCAAACAAAGCGGAAAAGAAATGGTGCACGTTAAATTTGTTAAAAGTGTTGCTTCAAATAAAGAAGGATACTGGCGATTTAATGAATCCATGATTCCTATGGAAAAGGGAGAAAGTTTGGAAGCCACCCTCAAACGGTTGGATGCTGAAGCAAATTTATCGGATATAGAAATGTCACCGGCAGTTGAAGTTGCAGATGAAGCGTCCATAGAAGAGGCAGTTGAAGAAACACCAGTTGAAGCAGCAGCTGAAGCTACTGAAGAAGAAACGGAAGTAGGCACTGTAGAAGAGGAATCAGTAGAAGATTCAAGTCCCGAGAAAGGTGAAGAACAAGTAGAAGAAGTAACTGAAGAAACACCTGAAGCTGAGTCCACCGAAGAAAAATCTGAATAATTAATATTTGTAAGATTAAAATTATTCATTATATCTGGAGAGGTGGCCGAGTGGCTTAAGGCGCACGCTTGGAAAGCGTGTGTGCGTTAATAGCGTACCGTGGGTTCGAATCCCACCCTCTCCGCACAATCCTCCTCGACAAACAAGCGTGTGTGTTGTACTATTTAGTGAAACGTAATTATAGGTAATAATAGGTATTTATGTACAAACCATGTACAAAAATTAGGCCGATACCTTTCCACCATTATCATTTTCCGCACTTTAAATAGCCCTATTTTGGGCTTTTTTGTTTATAAAAGAGACACCGACTTTGCTGGGTGATTTCTGTGTAATTTCCTGTATGAAACTCCTCTGGGTCATATTATTTCTAATTAGTTTTATTTTTTAATGTTTTGTTGATAACTCAGTCAAAGTGTTGGAAAATTTAAATTAATTGGAAATAATAAAAACATATCTTTTCTATTCACTCAGTAGTCTACTGTTTTTCATTGGCTGTAAAGATTCAGATAATACAAGTTCAGAAGCATTATTATGTGAAGGTGAATATTCAACAGCTAATATTTTAGTTGATATAAGTGAAGAGGTTTATAACGATGACGAATCAGTTAAGGCATATAGTAAATATGCTTGGACATCGGATGAAACAAGTAGGATACTATCTGGAAACGGTATTCCAAATCATGAAGTAGGCACATTCCCTAATCCTGGTAATCCAAACACTATCAGAGAACAAAATGTAAATGCAACATTTACCCTTTGTCCATCATTAGTTTCTGAAACTGGTGTTCAAGTTGGTGGACCTGCAGGAGCAATAGCTTACGCAATAAATAGCGTCAAGTTTGATCCGGGTACAGCTGGACGATGTGATGATTCTGGAAAATGTAGTTTAGCTATGGGGCAGGGCCGATGGAATATAGAAGCACTGGGCCATAATACTTTTGATTTTGGTGATGATATGAATCACGCTCATGTACAGCCTACTGGTGAATATCATTACCATGGTATGCCCGAACTTCTATTAGATCTATTAGGACAAGATAAAAACATGACTCTTATTGGCTGGGCTTCGGATGGCTTTCCAGTTTATGCACGATATGGGTATACTGTCGCAAATGATTCCAGTAGCGCTATTAAAATTATTAAACCTAGCTGGAAACTTAAAACGACAGGTAACGCTGGTCGTCCTGATACATTGACTGCTCTAGGTGGTCCCCCAGGAGCAGGAGATTCATATCCAAATACAGCTATTCCTCTCGGGGCCTTTACTCAAGATTTTGAGTATGAGGAAGGGTATGGTGACTTAGATCAGTGCAATGGGCGTATTGGGGTAACTCCTGAATTTCCTGAAGGGATATATTATTACATGGTTACTAACGAATTT
>Ga0115002_10009507_pt1 | contig 10605 bp, 5 predicted proteins | sample ArcticOcean_MG_C_8_FD_89576 | JGI IMG/M metagenome (GOLD analysis project Ga0115002, IMG submission 89576) | Marine microbial communities from western Arctic Ocean - ArcticOcean_MG_CB11_86 | ecosystem: Environmental > Aquatic > Marine > Oceanic | place: Arctic Ocean: Canada Basin | collected... | reverse complement strand
TCACATTTTTGCGGCCGGGTATCCACTTCAGGAGCGGAAAGAGTACCTGGCGACGATGCGCGAGTTCGACGGCACGATCGGGTTGGATCGGATTCGGGCGTTTCATCTCAACGACAGCAAACGCGAATTGGGCAGCCGGGTGGATCGACATGATCACATCGGGGAAGGGTATTTGGGGTTGGAGCCGTTCCGGCACATCCTTAACGATCGCCGCTTCGCCAAGCTACCGATGTACCTCGAAACCGCCAAGGGCGACTGCGACGGCGAGCCGCTGGATGCCATCAATCTGCGCACGCTGCGTGGGCTGATCAAAGGCACGTGACGGGAGGAATGGCGAGGTTACCGGCGTGGAAATTGTCCATCCGATCGTCAGTACCGTTACGGGCAGAATCATCGTCGAGACTTGCGTAACCAGCAAAGTCGCTCGCAACCAACCTGAACGGTGCGGAACACCCATCACATTGCTTCGAGACGTCAGAGCAGGTCGATTCCCGTCACGCCGAATGTTCAGAATCGTCGATCCTATTCGCGTAAGAGGCAGAATCGATTCGTCTGATGGCAAGAACGAGAGAGGAGACCGATGACATATCGCACTCCGAGAATAAATCGTTGGCGGGAAATCTCTTTGGTTTGCGTCGCCGTCTGCGCGATGATATCCGGCTGCATCACTGGCCCCAGTGCCCACTTTGCGCTCCAGTGGCCTACTCCCGAACCCACTGCCACAGACCCCACTGCCACAGAGGTCATCACGGTGGCTGCCACGGAGGATGCCTCTGTCGAGTCGTCTCAGGTGGTACAGGCTGAATTTACGGAAACGACCGAAGGTGGGAGCGACTCCAAAACAACATCAAAGATCGTTCAAGTTGCTGGGAAACGAGATGCGGCCGACGGCTCTGCAGCTCGGGGCTTGAAAGGCGTGGCACGCAAGTGGACCTCGGCTCCTGGCCGCGTGTTCTCGGCCCTGGTTCGCAAGAAGTCAGAAACCAAATCGGACGGGCCGGACGATCCGTTTCTCGATTCGACAACCAACATCAACACAAAACCATCGAAGCCAATCACGGCCACGCGGCGTGAGAAAACGTCGCCCGTCTCTTCACCTGCGTCCACCAGTACGTCGCTGACACGTCCCAACTCGCGAACTGCAGACCGTGTGCAAACCGCAACGCGACGAAAGGCCGACTCAACTTTCGTTCCCGGATTCGATTCCCAGATGGAACGGCTGCGAGCGGAAATGCAGAGCAAGCGGAAAGAAACCGTTCCGTCCAAGACCACGAGCATTGCCAAAGAAGACAGCCCGCTCGATCTCGACGCTCGACCGAAAACTCCACTTGTAAAAACAGACACTCCTGCAAGTCGACGACGTGACCTGTCCTTTGAAAAGGTATTGGAGTCGACACGCACAAAGTCGATCGCGCGGACGTTGCCCTCAACGGCGACTCCCCCCCCAACAACGACTCCTGAAGTGGCAGCAAAGATTGTGACTCCCAAACCATCTGTTGCCACAACAATCGTTGATCCGTTCCTGGATGCCTCAGAGCAACCGATAACCCGCAGTGTTTCGCCGTCGAGTGTTCCCGTTCCCGCCGTCGCCAGCGATGTTGTTGCCAACGATCAGCAGAAGAACGTCGACTTCGGATCGCGACGTCGTTCCGTTCGCGAGACAGTCGCCCTTCCCAAGAAAAACGTCGACCGGGCGATTTACGAAAACATCCCTGTGCAGTCGGCCGATTCAGGATGGGTTGCCTTCCCGCAGAAAAACGTTGGGCAGGCGGCAAGTACAGCGGAATACGATTCGGAAACGCTTGAGTCCTCGGCGGTTGAACAGGTTTCGGCCACCGCCCGGCCCATGCCGGTTGGACTTGAAACAGGCAAGCTGTCCAAGCCACGCGTGAACTTGGGAGTCCCGGTTGTCTCCGGGAAAGCCGACCTGGCGATGATTGTCGATTCGAGCACGATTCCCAAGCGACTCAGCCCTTCGGCTGTCAGACAACGTCGCCGATTCGCCGATCTCAATTCGCCCACCACGAAGGACGACACCGCACCGCCCGCCAAGCCGAACAGAACAAAGACGCCAGCGGCTGTGCCCGGCAATCGGTTGCAAAACAATACGCTGCCAACCGACAAACGTGATTCGGTGGCCGCCTTGCCGGTCGAGTTCCAGTTCTCCAGCTCGAACAAGGGCACCGTTTCCAGCTTGAAATGGGAAGAGGAACCTACGGCCGCGGCGGAACCGTTGGAATCCACACCGTCGTTCTCGACGTCCGCGAAGATCACGTGGGGATTGGGGATGGCGTTCTTGATCGTCCTGGTTCTGCGAAGCCGAATTCATCGCCGCTTCGACTTGGCACGCTAACGTCGCAAACGAAAAAAGCCCGCCACTCCTCTGCGGAAGTGGCGGGCCTGACTGAGAGACGACCGCTCTAAGCGGCTTTCTTTTTCGGTTTCTTCTCGCCGTCGTCTTTGGACTCGGGCTTCGGCTTGTCGGCGGGCTTTTTCTTTTCATCGCTCTTCGACTTTGAAGCCGGCTTGGAAGTGTCGATGGTGATCGTTCGCTTTTCGACGTCGACCTTCAGCACTTTTCCGAAGTCGATCTTCTTGGCGAATGCGGCCACATCTTCCACCGGCGAGACTTCGATCTTCAACGATTTGCCTGCACGAATCGCGATGGCCAAGCTGACATCCACGTCGTCGGCCTTCTTTTCGAGGGCAGTCTGCAAGGCTTCCTCGTCTTCCTGAGCGATCTCGTTAACGACCTCGATCATCACGGCGTCGTCGGGAATTGTGCCCGGCGATGGGAACGACGGGCCACCCAGCGGACCGCCCAAACCTCCGGCGAGAAGCATCCCCATGATGGGAGCCATCGCTTCGGTGGCCGCCAGGTTGAACTCGTCAGTCGTTTTGGCGCCGTCGAGCTTGCCGAGGGTTGCATCGATACCATCGAGCACGGCCAAAACTTGCTCCTTCTGAGCCGCCATCGCTTTCGGGTCGAGTGCCGCCAGACTGGCGCGGGCTTCACTCATCCCTTCCTCCCAGCCGTCCGCCATATCCTTGGGAATCCATTTCCCTTCGACGCGGACGAGTTCGACTTCTTTCGACTCTTCATCGGGTGACTCCAAGCGGACGAGCGCTTTATCGCCTTCCGAGGAAATCACGGTCGCCTTTGCCGCAGCAAGTTTCGCTTTGAAGCCGGACTCGAAGGGATCACCGGGTGCCGCCTTGGAAAGTGTGCCGATCTGCTTCATCAGGCTACCACCGGTCGTGCCAACGAAATCACCCATGTCGGCGGTCTTCAATTTTTCGAGATCGGAAATCTCGCTGGTCAGCAGCGTATTAAGCACATTCAGTATGCCGTCCCAGTTCTTGGCCAAGTCTTCGGCAGCACCGGGGGGAAGCGGACCCGGTGCGTCTTCGGCACCTTGGAGAGCCGGGTTGGAAAGAATGAATTCCTTCTTCGTTTTGAGAACGTGAACGACCTGCCTCAGTGTGCCGAAGCTGCGGCTCCACAATTCGGCATCCATCTTGCCGGCGAACTCGTGGACCAAGCCGTTGACATCCTTCTGATAGCTGGCCGGTAGAAAATCCCACGCGGCACGAGGGTTGTCGGCCTTCAGTCCCTCGAAGACAGCCATGATCGCTGCGTCAGCGGTCTCCGTCGATGTACTGGTTCCACCGTCATCACCGGCCACATCGTCGCCGGTTGGCTTGCCGTCGTCGGCCGCATTGTCTTCGTCACCCCCGCCGCAACCCGCGAAGGCCACAACGCCAGCAAGTAGCCAACTGGTGAACGCGAATCGGAATCTGGTCATCGGTTGCTCCTGGTAAGTCGGTGTACGTCCTGTGGTCACGGCGTGTCAGTCGAAAGTGAGAACCGCGACCCTCCATTGTCCCGCATGATACTTGCGAACGTCCGGAAGGGGATGCCTGGATCACGCGGAATCGTGGTTTTTTGAAAATTGTCGATTCCACCCCATTGGCCCGTCGCTCGTTCGCTGACGGGCGATTCAGAGTCCGAACGCTTGACGTTTTCCCGATTCAAGCCGTACACTGCGTATTGGACTTTTTGATACTTCTCTGGTTTTTTTATTCGCAATTGCGATAGCGCTCGTATGCATCTGCGAAACGTGGAAATCTTCTGTGACGTCGCCACGCGGCGTAGCTTCTCGAAGGGGGCTGCGGCACATAATGTGTCGCAATCGTCAGCGAGCCAGGCCGTCGGTGCGCTCGAAAAGCGACTCGGCGTGCAGTTGATCGATCGCTCGCAACGGCCTTTGGAACTGACCTCGGCCGGGCAAATGTTTTTCGAGGGCTGCCGCGATCTGCTCGATTCATTTCGCCGCATCGAAGATGACGTGCGAGGCATGTCCGACCGCGTCACCGGCCGCGTTCGTGTGGCCTCGATTTACTCGGTCGGGCTGTTGCAGATGGATGCCTACGTGAAAGCGTATCGCCAGGCGTTCCCCGACGTTGAATTGCAATTGGACTACCTGCACCCCGACGACGTTTACGCCCGGGTGCTCAACGATGAAGCCGACATCGGCCTGGTTTCCTTTCCAAAAGATGGCGGTGAAATCGCCGCGATTTCTTGGCAGGAACAAGAGCTGGGCCTGGTCTTGCCGCCGGATCACCGCTTGGTAGATCGTGAGGCCGTAGTGGTCTCGGAGTTGGCGGGCGAGCCGTTCGTGGCGTTCACTTTGGAATTGAAGATTCGTCGCAAAATCGATCGCTGGTTGAAAGGCGAGCGGGTTTCGGTCGACGTGGTCCATCAATTCGATAACGTAGAAAATATCAAACGGGCCGTCGAAATCGGAGCGGGCGTGGCCTTGCTACCGATCTCCACCGTCCGACGCGAAGTAGAAATGGGAACGTTGGCAGTCGCCCGTCTGAAAGACGTCGACTGGTCGCGTCCCTTGGGTGTTGTCCACCGACGACACAAACGATTGTCGGTCGCCACCGACAAATTCGTCGAACTGTTGCATGAAGATCCGGCGACATTCTCCGTCGCCGAATCTGCCGAATCGCCAACGAACGGCCACAAGCCGCCCGAAAGGCGAAAGCGAACCGGTGCCCGGACGCGCCGTCGAGCGGTCTCGAAATCAAATCACTAGAGACCGCTTTTCTTGGCAGGACGCCATCCCCGAATTGTCTTTCGGGGAGTACCGACATCAGGCCGCACCTTCGCGGCAACGATACGACCGACATCGACACGACGAACAACCGGTGGAGCGAAGCCTCGAAACAGGCATCCGCAACGCCACCGGACCACTCAGCGTGCCGAAACTTTTGCGGTCAGGAAAGAGAAGTCGCAATGAACAGGAACGATCAACAAAACAATTCAAAGTCCGGACTCACGCTGCAAGCCAACGGCCTGCCCGAGGCCCACGGACTGTACGACCCGGCCAACGAGCACGACAGTTGCGGCGTAGGGTTCGTTGCGCATATCAAGGGCGAGCGATCACGGCAGATCATCGACGATGCCGACCGCATCCTGCGGCACATGGTGCATCGCGGTGCCTGTGGCTGTGAAGAAAACACAGGCGACGGGGCCGGCATTCTCACCGCGCTGCCCGAGGAATTTCTGCGCAAAGTTGCCAAGGCGGACCTCGGCGTCGATCTGCCGGAACCGGGCAAGTACGGAGTCGGCGTGGTGTTCCTGCCGCGCGACGAACAGGACCGCGCAGTTTGCAAGCAGACCGTCGAAGAGATCATCGCCGCGCAAGGGCAACAATTACTGGGTTGGCGACCGTTACCGACCGACCCGGATGGTGCAGACATTGGTCCGTCCGCGCGCGCTGCCGAACCGGTGATGGAACAACTTTTCATCGCGTCCGCTGATGGAGTCGATCAGGAATCGTTGGAACGGCAACTGTTCATCATTCGCAAGCTGGCCAGCCATCGGTTACGGCAAAGCGACCTGGCCGAGGCGTTGCTGTTTTACGTTTGCTCGTTGTCGACAAAGCTCATTATCTACAAGGGCATGCTCACGCCGTTTCAGGTGGTCCCCTACTTCAACGACCTGCGCGACCCCGATTACACCAGCCACTTGGCGATGGTGCATTCTCGGTTTTCGACGAACACGTTCCCCAGTTGGGACCGCGCCCAGCCGAACCGTTTCATGAGCCACAACGGCGAGATCAACACGCTCCGCAGCAACAAGAACTGGCTGCTGGCCCGCCAAGGCGTGATGCAAAGTGATTTGTTCGGCGACGACTTGCAGAAAATGTTCCCCGTCGTCGAGCCGCATTGTTCCGACTCGGGCACCTTCGATAACGCCATGGAATTGCTCTACCACGCCGGCCGCAGCCTGCCGGAAGTGGTGATGATGATGATCCCCGAAGCATGGCAAAACCACAAAACAATGCCCGAAGACAAACGGGCCTTCTACGAATACTTCTCGGCCTTGCAGGAACCGTGGGACGGGCCCGCTTCGATCTCCTTCACCGACGGGAATTGCATCGGGGCAGTGCTTGATCGCAACGGCTTGCGACCCAGCCGGTTCTACGTCACCAAAGACGATCGCGTCGTGATGGCCAGCGAAGTCGGCGTGCTCGATATCGACCCGGCCAACGTCGCGTACAAAGGCCGCTTGCAGCCGGGCAAAATGTTCCTCGTCGACTTCGAGCAGGGACGCATCATCGACGACGAAGAGATCAAGCACGACGTCGCCAATCGGCAACCGTATGGAGATTGGCTGAAGAACCAACGCCTCACTCTTTCCGATCTGCCTGCCGCCGCCGATCTGCCCGACGACCTCGAAACCGGTGCACTGCTGGAAAAAATGCAGGCGTTCGGCTACACGCTCGAAACGCTGAAGTTCATGCTGGTCCCGCTGATCGAGCAAAAACGCGATCCCGTTGGCTCGATGGGCAACGACTCGGCCTTGGCCGTGCTCAGCGATCAGCCCCGCATGCTGTACGATTACTTCCGCCAACTGTTCGCCCAAGTCACAAACCCCGCGATCGATTCGATCCGCGAGGAAGTGGTGATGTCGCTGGAATGCTACATCGGCCCGGAAGGCAATGTGTTGGATGCCACCGAAGGGCAATGCCACCGACTGGCCGTACCGCATCCGATTCTCACCAACGAAGAACTGGAGTCGATCAAGTTCCTCGACCATCGCGGCTGGAAAACGCGCACGATCGACATCACGTTTGCTCGCGACGAAGGAGCCAATGGAATCCAAACCACACTCGATCGCATTTGCAGCGAAGCCACCGCAGCCATCGATGAGGGTTACAGTTTAATCGTCCTCTCCGATCGCGCGTCCGGCCCTAGCCGTGTCGCGGTGAGTTCACTCTTGGCCTGCGGAGCCGTGCATCATCACTTGGTGAAGAACGAACTGCGCACGCGGATCGGTATCGTGCTCGAATCGGGCGAAGCGCGGGAAGTGCATCACCACTGCCTGCTCATCGGCTACGGAGCCGACGCCATCAACCCGTACATCGCCTTTGAATCGCTCGCACAGTCGCGAGAAGAAGGCATCCTCGACGCGGAATGGACCAACGAGAAAATCGTCGCCGCTTATCGTAAAGGCGTCGCCAAAGGCTTGCTCAAAGTGATGGCCAAGATGGGCATCTCCACACTGCAAAGTTACAAAGGCGGCCAAATCTTCGAGGCGGTCGGTCTCGACGCGGAAGTCGTTAACCGCTGTTTCGTCGGCACGGCCAGCCGGATTAAGGGTGTCGGATTCGACATCCTCGCCGAAGAATCTCTGCGCCGTCACGAGATCGGCTACCCCAGCCGTCAAACCACGGCTGCCTCGCAACTTCCCAACCCGGGCCTGTTCCATTGGCGAAAAGGTGGCGAGAAGCACGCCTGGAATCCGCACACCATCGGCGATCTGCAAGCGGCCGCAAGCAGCGGAGACGCAGCGGCCTACGAACGTTTCGCGAAACGAGTCAACGAAGAGACAAGTCGCGAATGTCACTTGCGTGGACTCCTGAAGTTCAAGTCGAGCACTTCAGTTCCGCTCGACGAAGTCGAACCGGCCAGCACAATCGTCAAGCGTTTTTGCACCGGGGCGATGAGTTACGGATCGATTTCCGCCGAGGCCCACGAATCGTTGGCGATTGCCATGAATCGCTTGGGCGGCAAGAGTAACACCGGCGAAGGGGGCGAAGACTACGCCCGCTTCCAACCAATGAAAGACGGCGATTCCAAGCGCTCAGCCATCAAGCAGGTTGCCTCGGGACGCTTTGGCGTGACGAGTTGGTATCTCACCAACGCCGACGAATTACAGATCAAGATCTCGCAAGGTGCCAAACCGGGTGAAGGGGGCGAATTGCCCGGTCACAAGGTCGATAAAGTCATCGCGTCCACACGGCATTCCACGCCCGGCGTAGGATTGATCAGTCCGCCCCCGCATCATGACATCTACTCGATCGAAGACCTCGCTCAACTGATTTTCGATCTGAAGAACGCAAACCCCTCGGCTCGCATCAGCGTCAAACTCGTTTCGGAAGTCGGTGTGGGAACGATCGCCGCAGGCGTCGCCAAGGGACACGCCGACAACATTCTCATCGCGGGAGCGTCTGGCGGAACGGGCGCGTCACCGCTCACAAGCATCAAGCATGCAGGCTTGCCTTGGGAGTTGGGGATCGCCGAAACTCACCAAACGCTCGTCATGAACGACCTCCGCAGCCGGGTGCGATTGCAAACCGACGGCCAACTGAAAACCGGTCGTGACGTGGCCATCGCCTGCCTGCTCGGAGCCGAGGAATTCGGGTTCGCCACCGCTCCGCTGATCACACTCGGCTGCATCATGATGCGGAAATGCCACCTCAACACCTGCCCGGTCGGCATCGCCACGCAAGACCCCGACCTCCGCAAAAAGTTCCACGGCAAGCCCGAGCACGTCGTCAACTACCTGTTCATGGTGGCCGAAGAATGTCGGGCGATCATGGCCGAACTCGGCTTCCGCACCATTAACGAGATGGTCGGCCGTTGCGACCTGCTGGAAACCGACAACGCTGTCGACCACTGGAAGGCCCAAGGCATCGACCTCACCAGCGTCCTTACCCCGGCCCAAAAACCGCACGAGAACGTCGACGTCTACTGCACGATTCAACAGAAACACGCCTTGGAAGAAGTGCTCGATAACGAACTCATCAAGAAAGCCTGGGCGGGAATCACCGAAGGGAAACGTTGCGAGTTCGACATGCACATCGAGAACATCGATCGTGCCTTCGGCACGATGCTCAGCCATCACCTCTCGAAAAATCACGGAGCCGAAGGGCTACCCGACGACACAATTATCATTCACACCAAAGGCTCCGCCGGCCAAAGCCTCGGGGCCTGGTTGGCGCATGGAATCACGATCGACCTGGAAGGCGACGCCAACGATTACGTCGGCAAGGGACTTTCCGGCGGACGCATTGTCGTTCGCCCGCCCGCGACAGCCACATTCAAAGCCGAAGAGAACATCCTCATCGGCAACGTCGGTCTCTACGGAGCGATTCACGGCGAAGCCTACTTCCGAGGCGTTGCGGCCGAGCGGTTCTGCGTTCGCAACTCCGGCGCGCAGGCCGTCATCGAAGGCGTAGGCGATCATGCTTGCGAATACATGACCGGCGGACGAACCGTCGTGCTTGGCTCGACCGGCCGAAATTTCGCCGCGGGCATGTCGGGCGGTGTCGCTTACGTCTGGGATCCTCGTAAGGAACTTTTGGCGAACTGCAATCTCGACACAGTGGAGTTAGAACCCGTGGAAGACGAAACCGACATCGCCGAGCTGAAGGAACTCATCGAAAAGCACCAAAACTACACCGGCTCCGAAGTCGCCGGCCGCATCCTCGATGGCTGGGATGCGACGTTAGGCCAATTTCTCAAAGTCATGCCGATCGATTACAAACGAGCGTTGCAAGAACAGGCCAGCGAAACGGTGGCTGCCTCCGATTAGATTTACCACAGAGGACACAGAGAGGCACAGAGGGGGTAAGGGCCGTCATGCAACCTGACGAAATCACGGGACACATCGTTGATGCCGCGATGAAAGTTCATACGGCGATTGGTCCGGGATTATTGGAATCTGCCTACGAAGCCTGCCTAGCCTATGAACTTCGACAACGAGGACTTCAAGTCAAGACACAAGTTGAACTGCCAGTGATGTACGAGGATGTTCGTATCGATGTTGGCTACCGAATCGACATGCTTGTTGAAGACACAGTCATCGTCGAATTGAAAGCGATCGACCAACTATTACCAATCCATGAAGCACAATTGCTGTCCTACCTGAAGATGAGCCGCAAACGCCTGGGGCTACTTCTGAACTTCAATGTCCGTCGCCTGAAAGACGGCATCAAGAGAATGATCAACGACAACTGAAATGAACTAACCACAGAGGTCACAGAGAAGCACAGAGAAAAACTACAGGCGAGTCAATTGGCCTAATGGATGACAACATCCGTCGGCAAGAAATCTCCTCTGAGTTCCTCTGTGGTCAATCAAACCAATACGAGCCAAATCATGGGCAAACCCACCGGATTCAAAGAATACCCTCGTCAAGTTCCCACCGATCGGGATCCGTTACTGCGGGTTCTCGACTGGAACGAATTTCACGAGCACATGCCGACCGCCGAATTGCAACAGCAAGGCGCGCGCTGCATGGAT
>Ga0115002_10009506_pt1 | contig 10605 bp, 9 predicted proteins | sample ArcticOcean_MG_C_8_FD_89576 | JGI IMG/M metagenome (GOLD analysis project Ga0115002, IMG submission 89576) | Marine microbial communities from western Arctic Ocean - ArcticOcean_MG_CB11_86 | ecosystem: Environmental > Aquatic > Marine > Oceanic | place: Arctic Ocean: Canada Basin | collected... | reverse complement strand
TCGTTGGGCATGAAAGGGTCTTGCTACCGGCAGCCATCAACCTGTTCGCCCCGACAAAGCCCTCTGGGCGATCGCGTAAAACACCGATAAGCTCATCGCCGCCGCCAGCTGGCCCCGATCATAACCGGAGCGGCGGTAGTCAGCAAGGGTGGCCGATCCTGTGGTGACTGCCCCGTCACGACGGAAGTCGTCGGTGCGACTGACCTGTAGTTGCTCGGCGGTGATGCGGTAAAGGACCCCGGCCGCCTGCTCATGGGCCTCGCTGTATTGGAAGGTATACACCTTGTGGGCGATGACTGGCGAGTCTGGATATTTTTTTGATCCAGAAAAATATCTTATTTGAGTTCCCAGATAGCTATTGGGACATGTCGGGGAGCTCTCGTTTAGTCCACATCTCCTGCGTCCATTCCGGCTCTGTCCGCGCCATCCTCTGCTGCTCCTCATATAGTCCCACACTTATCGCCAGTTGTTCCTCCTCAGTACGTGATGGCGGTGGCGTGATGTCTTCTCGTGGATAAGTCACGTAATCCTCTTCTGTCGCGAAGTCGAAACGTTTCAGTTGCCCAAGCTCCTTCAGCACAACGAGCTCACTAAGACTGTACTCACTCGGATCATCGCGCCCAAACTGCATCGGCTGTGAAAGTTTAATACTGGGGAATTGCGCGAAGCGAGGTCTGCCGCTGGGATTGCCCGCAACGCGGTGGACCATATACGGGTGCATAATGGCCAAGTCTCCCGCCTGCCCAGTGAGCTCCTCAAACTCACTGCACTCCTTGATCATGTGCGGCTGAATGTAGGACTGGACCGAATCCGGGTGGATGCCTTCCGGATACTGGGCGAGCAGGCGAGCAACGACGCCGATGGAGTCAACGCACATTTGGGTACCTCCGGAACCGGGGAGTATATCGGAGTAAAAGTAGCCCAGCAAGAGCCCCTGCTGCGGCGAGTCGAGGAAGTGACGGTATTGCCAGCCGTCCTTGTGCCAGCCTGGAGCACGCGCCGAGCGCCATCCGTCCTCGCCTAAGTTGCCGTCATCACGACACAGGTTCACCGCGAGGGAGTCAGGCAACTTGATTTGCTCCGGGTCTTTCACCCGGTCCCAGCCCCCCACGCAGTCAAGTTGCGCGCCGAGTGCGCGCGGTGAGACCTCCTGCAGCCGCGAGCTTTCCGGCGGCAAGCCGTAAAGCGTCCTGATCTCCAGCATCTGCGCCGCCGCTTCCTTGTCACCGCGCGAAGCCATAATGTTAATGTTGGGCGGGCAACCGGTCCGTATGTAGGGCTCCTGCTTCCATGTCTCCGGGTCGTCCTTCATGACACCCTGTTCCTCAAGCTCGCGCCAGGCACAGGCCACGATATCCGCCGTGACCTGCTTCGAGACCGCGCCCTCCACCACGACCCAGCCATGCTCAAGGAAGTGCCGCGCTTCCGTCCGCGACAGCGTCGTACACTTGGCAATCGACTGTTCGATCATCGCTTCAAAGTCTGCGTTCATCGTGCATCTTCCCATTCTAATGTTTATTTGTATCAAAATTTCCTGTATTTTACATTTCGATATTAGGCTGCTACCCCAGCTGTTTCCAGAACGCCGCTTCCACTGCTTCCCGGTTTTCAATTGTCGATGTGGTATAAGTATAGTAAAGTCAAAAGCCCTCTTCCAAACGCCGGCCAGGTGTCGGCGGTATAGCTCATTTCGTTGCGCCCTGTAACAACAAGTTCATTTTTGAGTCAACCAAAGATCCTCTACCCCCCTTGCATAAGTAGCTCAAGCAGACATATTCTGCGTGTACGTAGGCTGGCTCATCAGGACGGTTCACGTACACTCAGGCCGGTTCAAGAGAAGGGAACCATAATGTCCTTCTCAACCTCCTTTTGGTTCGCCCCGCGGCGCGCATCCGTGGGGCGTTTTTTATCTCTTCGGCTTCGACTTCTTCTTGCCCTTCTTCCGCGCCGCGGCGGCTGCCTTCTTACCAGCAGCGGTGCATCACCGCCGCGTACACCCCACTGCCCCCGCCATCCGCTTCGATGCGACGGGGGCTTTTCTTTGGCCGGTGTATCGGGATCACATAGTTTGAAGGCGCGGCACTGCAGCACTATAGATTATATTGCTAGGCTGCCGTCAAACTACGCGTACATGATCTAACGCCACCGAGTGTCTACCTTACCGTGGAAAGTCCAATATGGATCAGTTAGTGTCTATCAAGTCGAGGAAAGTCCACTTTGAGGAACTGCAAAAACTAAAGGCTGCATAACATCAATTAACCAAAATGCTGTGAACGGTGACGTTATTTTAATGAGCTCTTCCTGCAACGTTTTTTTCTACCTTCGGCTGGGATGGAAGCTGGCTCAAAAAATGCCCCGATACCAACAGCTGAGGAAATTTGGCCGAAGGCCGCTTAAAAAGCGTCCGCAGTATTGCTAATTTGAATAGGGATAAAAAAATTCTAGCATTTCGTCGATTTGATGTCTCCAACTAGACCAACCAAATCCTGCATTAACCTCTCCCCCCGCTAGCAGCTGTCCGTCCTCCGCCAACAAAGTATAGAAGCGCTGATTACGTTCTCTAATACCCAGGACGTCCATATGATGGCGTTTGAAATCATATTTACCCCATTCCAGATAAATTTTAGCCGGTCTATTGCTCTTTTTTTTGATTAGATCAGCAACTAATTTCTCGCCGCCCCTATCCCAAAAAACGCTTGATTGACTAGCCAGATGAGCAAATTTATTCGGGTATTTTAATCCGGTGTACATAGCGACACAGCCTGAGAATCCCATACCTACATTTGTCCGGCCGATTGGATCTTGCACGGTACGGTAATTCTGATCAATAAATGGAACAATCTCTTTAACGAACATCTCGGCATATTTCTGCATTGATTCCGCATTCCAGAATATCTCATCGTAATACCCAGCAGCATTTTCTTGTATCAAAACAAGCAGAATCGGATCAATACGTCTTTGTCGAATCAGTTGATCAACCACTTGATCAACATGTCCTAAGCGACGCCCAAGCGTACCCAAGTGCAAATAGACTACAGGGTATCTTTTTTCGGTATTTTTATAATTTGGTGGTAGGTATATTTTTACTTCGCGTCGAGTACCCATGATCGCACTGTCAATTTGTCGACTTTCGAGAGTATCGCGTTGTACGTGTTCTTTTGTATCAAAGGATGTAGCAGACCAACCAGGAAGCGACAACCAAGAAAATGATTCAATAGCATCTCCTCCTAATGTATCTTCGACCCGAAGTGGATTAAGAGGATCCAACACTTTTTCTTCATAGTTTTTAATGAATCGATATTTAATCCTGCTAGCAGGCTTGAGGCGACTAGTGGAATAAAAAAAGTCGGTTCCTGTTATGCGCTGCATAGGTGCTTCATCCCAGAGCCCCACGTGGTCTCCACTAATTGCCAGGTCGGTTGCATCGCCCTGATAGACAAAGTGAACCACCCCTTCCGATTCAACAATTGGGAACGACAGCTGTTTTTTCATAAACTGACTAATCAGTGAAGCTCGTTGAGGAACAGGAACTCTTTCGACTCGTTTCAGCCAGCTGAGAAAATTTGACTCGGTTGCTACAGACACACTCTTCGCTGCTGCGCTTTCTTTTGACCGACTCACACCAATTCGAGCAATTTGCCCATAACTACGAGCGTATATCTTACCATTGCTGAAGCTGGGATGTGTCCATGCAAGATCATCAAAGACCTGCAGCGACGTTTTTTCGCGATACTCAAGGGAATCGATTTCGATTACATGCATTCGGCCTTTTTTCGTCAAGGCAACCAGATGCCGATCTACCGCGATGATAAAACCATCTCCAGGGTGGCGTGATTTCCAGGAAATTTCTCCACTCTGCATTGAAACACAGCTCAGAAATCGGCCACTATATACGTAGATATGGTCTTCGTATACTAGTGGCTGTCCGTATGATTTTTTTACTTTGTGATTTGCCCACACCGTTTCAATCTCAAATGGTGGCGTTTTGTTAACTCGTAAAAGCAGCAGACCATTTTGCGCCGAGCGTACTAATATCTTATCGGGGGGAACCACAATGGGCATAGTGCCATCTGTTAGACCGCCTTCTACGACATGATGCCAGAGAACTTTTCCACTCACCGGGTCAAGGGCAACCAGAGCACTGTCGCCGGCAGCAACAACTGTCGGGGTGCCATGCACATCACCCAACGTCGGCGATTGATAACGTATTGAGTCTTCACCCTGTCGCCAGAGTATCTTGCCGGTTTGCTGTTCAAAACCGACTAGCAGCCCGTCCTCGGCGCTGCCAACCATGAGTATAATTATGTCGTCGAAGAGGAGAGGCGAAGTGACAAAGCCCCAGTGGGGCGGTGGGGCAGCCAACTCTTGAACCAGATTACGCTCCCATACTAAGGCACCACTGTTCAGTTCGAGTGCCAGCAACGTACCGTGCGGCGTTAGACAGAATGCGTGTTCTTCGCTGAGTGCCGGAGTAGAAAGAGGACCATCTTGAGAATTTCCATGGCCTTTGTACGTTGGGCCTATTGTATACTTCCATAGTATATTACCGGTTGAAACTACAAAGGCCTGAACATAATCAAGATGGTTTTTCGAATACATGACCACGGCAATGTCTGCAGCTACGGCCACACCAGAATAGCCAGATCCTAGCGTGTGGAGCCATTCTACTTGTAACTTAATACCCTCTTCTGAAAAAATGTGACTTTCACTTGATAGACCATTTCTTTGAAGCCCCATAAAAGCAGGCCAATCCGTTTGACCATTGGTCTCGCCAACCGCTACGAACAGTGAGATAACAACGCCCAACAGACTATGCTTCAGTAGGAGATAAAATTGTCCCGACATATATAAAACTCCATCTGAAAGTATCAAGATCAGCTATGACATCTATTGCCAAATGTATTTCACTAAAGCCTTTTGCCTAAGCCGCATAAATCATCTTGGCCCTTCGAACGAACACGCGTTCAAATGCCTCAATTGCGAAGTTAACTTAACAGTTCTCGTCGGGCAAATCCGTGACGGGGTCACAAAAGGCCGGTAGTGTCGGCCCACACACGGTGGTCTGCAAAGCGCCGGCCATCGCGGCCCTGAGTGGCAACAGGACGGCGGCCCGAGAGTGTTGGTGGCGTGGCAAAGAAGCCCCGTCGCATCCAAGCGGATGGCGGGGGCAGTGGGTATATGCGGCGGTGCGCGTCAGGCGAGGCTCAGCAGGATGCGGCGGATAAGACGGGCAGTGCAGAGGCGTTGGCGTTGGCGGCGGCGACCTGGTGCTGTTGCCAACGCCAACTTGGCGGACATCCTGGGCGAAATGACGGCGCTCGAGGCGCGGCACGGTCTCGAGATCAAGGGAGTCTAAAGGACTCCTCAATGAATGTGTGTTGTTCGAAAGCCTCTCATGAAACTGTCGAGTGTGCATTCTGATCGCGACGCGAAGACGAGGTAACTGCGCTCGTGACGCGGTACAGTCTCAGTTAGTATCACAGTATACAAGCGAAGCAAAGTAATGTATGTGAAGAAACTCGTCGGCTCAGTCCGGCCCAAGAATGCTGCGCGCCGTCTCGCTCCAGGGCGGGTGCTCTCCCCTCGCTATCGCCGCATCCATCCGCCTCAGCCACTGGGCCGGCATCACTGGCCCCCACCTGCTCGTCTCCTCCCCTGCCGCTGTTGCCGCCTCCCGCTCAGCAACAGCGTGTGGCAACGGCGTCCGATTCGCAAAAAGAAAGGCCCAGCGCGTCGGCGCATCGACCACTCGTGGCCCGACCCAGTGCGGCATGTGGTGACAGAACGAGATGAAGGACCCTGGAGGCACCGTCAACCGCTTGATACGGAGGGGCGTGCCGTGCCTTGGGTGTGTCTTGCCTTGTAGCCACTGCTCCATCGCCGCATCATCAGCTTGCGAGAAGGACGCTTCAAACGGAACACGGCATAGATGCATCCCGGGGACTAAACCAAGCTCGCCACCGTAGCCGCCCTCCTCGGCGGAGACTGCCCCCTCGGGGTAGCACAGGGTACGTATGCACTGTCGGCGCAGGAACTCAGGGTTGGGCGAGCCATCGCTGTCTTCCTCATGCTCTTCGTATCGGCCATCGCCGTAGCGGTGGCCGTGCCAGTGCCGCCCCGGCCCCTCGCCCTGCTTGCGGTTGAGCACATTGGCGTGGTCGATGCAGAAGCGCTCGCCGGGGAAGAGCTTGCCGAAGAGCGCCATCATCTGCGGGTGGGACGTCGCGAGGTCGAGCAGGAAAGGGCTGTGGCAGAGCGGAGCGAACTCGGGCACGTGGCCTTGCGACGGCCACGTGCCGTCGGTCGCCAAGGAGTCGGCGCCGGTCCCGAAGAGCCCTACGTCGGCCATGAAGGCGCGCGTAGGCATGTTGAGGAAGCCCTTACCCACCTCTGGCATGTCGCCCTGGGCGGGGTAGTAGGACAACTGCTCTGAGCCCCCGCACACCCGCGCTTCTCGCCACTCCGCAGTCAGGCGCTCCGGCGGCGGCGGCGGCAGGCCTCGGGCGACCCAGTCGATGCCGTCGGCCCATCGCGTGTTCCTGACCATGTAGTCCTGCATGGCCTGCAGCCGCTGCAGCTCCGCCGTCATCCTTGCCCGCCCCTCATCGGTCAGCGCGCCGGCCCACAGCCAGTATCCGTCCGACTCAAACTGCTCGCGGTCGAATGCCGCCAGAACGTCCGGGCGGAGCAGGCCTTCGAGCCGCGGCTCCCAGGGCATCACGGGCTGGTGTGCCTTCGGGCGCGGCAGCTCCGTGGTCGCTGGCGTGGGCGAGGCGAAGTGCTGGTGCATAGGAATTATAAACGGCTTTTTAGACGGACTGGTCAATCGGCGTAAGTGTCTTATCCCCATCTTTTCAGCTGGAATGCCGCCTTTAGCTATCCGCTCTTTTAGGGTTGTCTGGCCGGATGGACGAACGGGCTCGTCTTAGAGGCAAAGGGGCCGGGGGTAGACAGACATTAAGGGGTACGCCGTCCAGTATCGTGGGGTTCCCAATCCCGACATACGATGTTCAGACCGGCACCTAGCCGCCGCAGAAGGCATCAACCTTGGTCTAATCTGCGGCTGCAAGGTCGGGGATAGTGAGCGACGATGGTCAGCGAAAATTAGCTTCATAACTGCCTGTCAGCTTTAATATCGATTACATCCGTGCTTGGCAAAACCCTAAATTGAGAGCCACTGATCATTGTGAGGACTCACATAAAGCGCTTGGCATACGCCATTGAGTGATTCGATACTCTCTTTTACTAGTCGCCGATACGTACGACTAAGTTCGTATATTGAGTTCGAGCGACTGCCAGTAGTATTTGAGCAAATCGTCCTCTTCCCAATCGGCGTACAGTTCGACCCAGTCAGCCCAGCCCCAGTGGGGAGTTAGTGCCGCGGCATCTACCGGCTCGCGAACGGTTTGATAACGGGCACTTGTGGAGAGGCGAATTCGATCCGCGGTTATGTTGTCGCGGCCCCGATGAATAGTCAAACTATTAAATATCAGCACATCTCCACAACTAAACGGATTCCAGTGCCATTCGGTTTCATTATCCAGTAGCTCTCCTGAAATGACCCGTGCGTTATCGAGGTAGCCGCGCCGATTTGAACCACAGGCGACCGCCACACCACCGAGGTCAGAATCGCAGTCGCCGAGTGAAATCCATACCGTCCACGTATTGGGGGTTCCCCCCACCGGGTGGAAGTCCTGGTGGGGCTCCGTGGTATGTTCGAAGCGGCCTGGAAAGAGAATGTGGCAGATGTGGCGTGGGTGCACGAAGATGGGCTCACCGAGCAGTGATTCGATCAGGCCCATAACCATCGGGTGGTGGGGAAAAGCGTTGAACAAGCGTAGGCTGAGGATCTCGTTGTAAAAGCGTTGTAGCGCCGGTGGTGTAGGTTTGTCGTATTCAAGGTCAATATATACACCCTCTTTGCGAATACCCTCATCGACATCTAAACCGGCTCGGAGCAAGCTATGACGATCGGCGATGTGTAAGATTGCACGGCGCACCGCCAGCACATCTTCCACGGGCAACAAACCTGGAAAGTACAGATAGCCGTTCTGGGCGGCGAGGTATCGGAGTTGATCTGGATCTTGTGTTGCGCCACTGCAATCAACAAAGTCGCAGATCTTTTGCATTGCGCTACTGGTCATTATTTGCACTCCATAGTTTTCTCAGAAGATTATTTTACAACGAAATATCAAGAAAACTATACTAACAGTTTTTGCGAAAAAACTAAACAAGGCAAGGTTTATGGAAGGCCCATCCCGCAGGATACGAGGTAGGTGATAAGCGAGGTAAATCTACGCACGATACAAAACCAACTACGGGGTGACGTATCGGACACCACCCATCATAATATTCATGAGCTTCAACTCATTATGTGCTGCAATTAATTCTGGTGTCTTCTCTTGACCCCAGCATGCCACTGCAGTTTCAATGTCTGGCCACAACGATTCATTCATAAATTGAGCCGGCTCGAATGCACCGCCGATTCCTTCGTCTTTCCTTGAGTCGCACAGTTTAAGTGTCCGACGCCCTATGCAACCATGAGCTAAAGCAAATTCTGCAAGGGCGCCATCCCACAATTCTATTGCGCGTTTTTCATCTCCGCCGGAAGAGAAGCGGAATGCGAAGCCGACGATTCGGTGCTCATGGTACCAAAATCACTGTTGCTGCACAAGCGCAAAGCCCCCGACGCATCCAAGTGGATGGCGGGGGCCGACGGACTGCTATGGCAGTACCTTCGCAAGCTAAGTGTCTTTACTCGATTCGATTAAAATAACCGGTTACTGTTTTTACGTTTCCATCTTGGTCGAAACCGGTAAATACTCGTTTCATTCGATCGTTACTTTCTTTAGTAACTTGGAACATGCCCTCAAAGACCGGGTTCCACATGCGTCCTTGGATTCTATCAGCCGTTACATTTTGCGCTTCGATGTTCCAGAACGAGCCATCAGATCCGTACGCAGTAGAAACAATCACACCCCGGCTAGATTGCCAACCAGCAACTTCAGTGGAGTACGACGAATCAGGCCAGACGTAATGGCCGAGCAAGGCATCGGCATTTTCGATTTTCGTCCACATAACCTCGCCTTGGTAAACCCCATCATCGACGATTTCCCACCGACCAGTCATCCAGATCCATGGGTTGCTATTGTCATCTGCACCCGCGTCAATTGACGTCAGCGATATGGTGAGGGCGATAAGCGAGATCATTGCTTTAGTTGTTATATATTTCATCGGCAGCTTCCTCGGCATCGAAATGGGTGACGCAACTCTGTACTTTGCAGACACGTGTAATTTAGGTGAGAAATAGATGTTATAGTGGAGCTACTTAGAACGAATGCAAGACGCTATATCGATGAAACGTCGGCGGCCCATCAACATATTCGTCCCATTGATCTTGAATGACCTTGTGAACTTCGCCAACAGTCCAAGCATCGAAAACTCTTTCCTCGTGCGCTAAATTATCGAAAGTGTGGCGTATGATCAAAACGCTATTTTCTCCGTCCATACGACTGAGAGCTTCGCCGTTTTCAAATCCCTCCGTGCCACTGATTCCAAAGAGCCCCTTCCACCACTCGCATGTTCTTTCTATATCACCATTCTTTGGTCGTAACGTACCTTCCCAAATATGCATAATTACACTCCTTCTTGAATAAGTAACTTAAATGTTATTTACGATTGATTGACATTAATTGATGGATTGATAAACCTCTATTCGAGTTGTGCCGGGTACGATGAATTCGAAGAATTCCGGTTGGTTGCTCGACCCATAATTCATTGGCTCCGGGGGCATTTCGCTGTGCTCAAATTCGATTTGCACTTTAAATGAGTCGCCATATTGATTTATGAATCTGCTGGGTGGTACATACGCCGGATTCTCTTGTTTGCGCTTTTTGTCTGCTTCTCGGCACCATTCAGCCAATTCACCATATTTGCCGGGAATAATTATGTGAGACAACACGACTTTGTACATAGTCCTCTCCGTGATAGGTCTGTGGCACATGGAATTCTGCTTCAAGGGAACACGCATGAGCAGCGTGCGGGCCTTCGTGAGGGAACTAACTTGGGTAGGGTATCACAGAAAAACCTCCTGCCAAAGGTTTTAGGAAAAGACCGAAGGAATCTTCAGCCTCTGATGCCGCTTACAATACACTATTCTTGGGCCACGCACAAGGCACATTGGCCGCGACTTGAGTAACAATAAATTTCAGCCTCGAAAAGCCCTACACCCTCTACTTTTGTCCAACGTGTCCAATGCGGCCAACATGTCCAATACGGATCAGTTAGTGTCCATCAAATCGATGGAAAGTCCACCCAATGCTCTCCCCCAATATTACCTTCGATTTCTTCTTCAACCGAATCAGCTACGACTGGAAAAAAGTCGATTCGCAAGAGCCTTTCCTCGGCGTCCCCATCGAGCAGGCCAACTACCTCGCCGGCCATAAGTCAATAGCGATGACCAAGCGTTACGACCATACGAACGAAGAGCGCTACGGAGGGGCCATCGAGGCGTTGGAAGCGGCGGGTAAGACGGGTAGTGCGGAGGCGTTAGCGGCGGCCAGGTGGGAAGCAGGCTTAGCTTCGACTAACCTCTGGGCTAACTGA
>Ga0115002_10009505_pt1 | contig 10606 bp, 8 predicted proteins | sample ArcticOcean_MG_C_8_FD_89576 | JGI IMG/M metagenome (GOLD analysis project Ga0115002, IMG submission 89576) | Marine microbial communities from western Arctic Ocean - ArcticOcean_MG_CB11_86 | ecosystem: Environmental > Aquatic > Marine > Oceanic | place: Arctic Ocean: Canada Basin | collected... | reverse complement strand
TTGTTTTTGTCACGTTGTTTTTGTCACGTTGTTTTTGTCACGTTGTTTTTGTCACGTTGTTTTTGTCACGTTGTTTTTGTCACGTTGTTTTTGTCACGTTGTTTTTGTCACTGTGTTTTCGGTCGTCAATCTCGGTACACAGCACTTGGGTCTCAACTCTTGGTCTTGGTCAATCTTTCAGGGCAGTCAACTTTATGAAGTCGAGACGTCGGTGGCTCACTTTCAGTTTAAGCTCATTGTTGGTTGTGGCAACTGTCGTCTCCATACCGTTAGCTTGGGTGGGCAACGAAATCCAGCGAGCGCGACGAGTCACCAACTTTTATCGAGAACTCGAAGAACTAAATATCGAGTTCGAGGAAGGCGATCAATACGTGCTTTCAGCGATAATCCAAAGGTTCTACAAGAACGACGTTCGCCACCCGACGATGTTATCATCGCGTTCTGGCCAGAAGGAACTCTCTCAAGACTTCCGTCGCACCATCGCCGACCTCACGGAACTCGAGTCGCTGGTGTTGCGTCACACAAACCTCCGCGACGATGACTTAACCGCACTTAGCGGCCTAACGAAACTGACCCACCTCGACCTATATGACAACCAGATTTCGAGCGTTGGTTTATTACATCTGAGCTCTTTGGCTAGTTCGGAAGGACCAAAATTAAAGACACTGAACCTTGGCTCTACAAACATTGACGATGACGGTTTGAAAGCCGTGTCTTCAATCTCGACTTTGGTTAACTTAGTTTTGAGCGAAACGAATATAACCGACGAGGGAATCGAGCATATTTCAAAACTGAAAAACCTGTCGCAATTGAATCTTAGACAGACTCGAATTACCGACGCGGCGATTCCTCACTTGGTCCAATGCAGCAAACTCGAATCACTCGTGCTTTCGGAAACAGATTTGACCGATCGCAGTATTATTCAACTTCGTGAACTGAACTTGAATCAGCTCGTCGTACCAGTTCCACAAATTAGCAAAACAACATCGGACAAGTTTCCAAAGCCGACAATTGTCGTTCGCGTGGGTAATTCGTTCTCAGATTTGATGCCCACCTTTCGCGCCTCAATTCAAGAATTGAAATTAGGCGATTTAGAATATCGAGGAGAAAACTTATTGGTCGTGCGTTTCAAATTCAATGACGGAGAATCGTACCGCATTTTGGAATGGGCCGGCAACCCGCGTGAACGATTTACTAACATCTACTTAATTGGAAATGAACCCGTTACAGAGTTACGCATCCACCAGCGTTTGGGCCTGGAAGATAGGATGCTGCAGTCGCTATTTGATTTCATTACCAGGGAACTAAAGAGGCGCAGGGCCGTCAATATTGCCGAACCGGAACAGCGCGACGAAGTCATCGAACGACTGGGCGAGCAGCTGGGTAGAAGAGTAATCAAGCTGTGGGAGATTTGGGTGCGGTGCGGGCTGCGAACAAACGACGACGCAGCAAGAGTTTACCGCGAGAACCGTGTCGAATTTGACCAACTCTATCGAAAGAGCGACCTGAGGAACCGATTCAACGGAGTTCGCCTGTGACGAAAAAACGAAACTGGCTTAGCTTTAGCATCCGCTCCGCGCTGCTTCTCGCACTGGTCGCGGCCATTCCCGCTGGCTTGGGCAGCTAACGAAATCCAGCGCGCTCGGCGCATCCGTGGGTTTGTCGATGCGATGGAGAATCAGGGGGCCTGGGTCGAATTCACCGAAACACCCGTGTTACCTCGAGCGGTGCGATTCTTCTACGACGATGGAACGCTCCACCCCAGCGCCGTGCATCTCTTCACCGAATGCTGAGCTTTCTAGGCAGCTGCGGCCTATTCTCGCCGAACTTACCGAACTGAGGATACTGGCTCTTCCAAACAAGCGCATTACCGATGACGACATGGTGTATTTGCAAGGACTCACCAAACTGAATTTTTTGGATCTAAGTGACAATCAAATCACCGACACTGGGTTTGAACATCTCAAACTATTCACGCAACTCCAAGGCGTGGAGTTACACCACAACCAGATTACGGGTTCGAGTTTCAAGAAGTTAAAGCCATGGTCTCTGCTAGACCATATCGACATTAGCCACGATCCCGTTGAAGATGCCGAGTTCGCCAGCTTCATTAAAAGCCTCAACTTAAATTACCTTCGCGCGGCCAACACGAATGTCGGCGACATCTCGATGAAATACATTGGCAAGATGACAGAGCTAATCGACCTTCGTCTCGATGAAACCCTCGTGACCAACGACGGCGTATTGCAATTAGTGGCGCTCGGGAAACTCCGTACCCTAGGACTTGCCGGGACGGAAATCGACGACCGTCGCACCAAGATACAACGATTTCAGTTCTATCCTTCCACAAAACGGTAGCGAGTTAACCGACATCGAATACGGGACTCTTCATTATCAAAACGAAGAGCTGCCATTTTTCCGTTTGAAGTTTGGACCGAAATCGAGTTTTTGTTTGCTGCTCTGGACCGGCGATCCAAACGACCGACTCTCGGATATCTACATGCTACCCGACGAAAACGTCACGGAATTGCGAATCTACCAGAGACTCGCTCGAGAAGACTCCCGCGGGTCTTGGCTGTACCATCTCATCACACCCGAATTGCGAAAGCTAAAAGCGATCGACATCGCCGAACCCGCCCAACAAGCGGAATTAAAGAAACGTCTCGGCGACGAAAAAGGGACTCAGACCATTCAACTTTGGGAACTGTGGGTCAACTTCGCCTTGCCTGGCGAGGGCGACGCCGTCACTGTGTTTCGCAAATATCGTCACCGTTTCGAGACGTATTTTTACCAAGATGCGAAGAAACCCTGATGCGAAGAAACCCTGACGCGAAGAAACCCTGACGCGAAGAAACCCTGACGCTGCCAAACTTCAACTGACCACCAATATTCGTGCCACAAACCGACATCGCCTTCAAGCAAAGCTATTCGTCTCATTCGCGTTATTCGTCGCGCTCATCCAATTTTTCCTTTTTTGATAATCTTACCAACGAGACTCGGGAATCAACCTCAAGTAGAATAAAATGACGACGGACTCAGCCAACACCATAAGTGTTTGCGACTAAACGCTCCCTAGGTCCTCGCAGTATTCCACCCTCCCTATCGCCCCACCCAAGAAGGCCAAACGATGAAGCGACATTCCAACCTTAGCCAGCTCTTGCTCTCATTGACCATCGTGGTATTGGCAACCTCCGCGAGCCTCGCGGACGACCTCCACTTGTTCATTCTCTCCGGCCAATCCAACATGGCTGGCCTGAGACCAGAGGCATCGTTCATTCCGACGGTAGAAAAGGAATTCGGAGCCGCCAATACAATCGTCGTAAAAGATGCAGTTGGCGGTCAGCCAATCCGCCGCTGGTTCAAACAATGGAAACCCGAATCGGGCGACAAGCCGGCCGCGACGGGCGACCTCTACGACCGTTTGATGAAGAAAGTCGATACAGCCGTTGGCGACAAAAAGCCCAAAACCGTGACCTTCGTCTGGATGCAAGGCGAACGAGACGCCAAAGAAAAACACGGCAACGTTTACGGAGCCAGTCTTCGCGGACTCATCGATCAACTGCAAACAGACCTCGGTCGTAAAGACGTAAATTTCGTTATCGGTCGATTGAGCGACTTCGATAACGACAACAAGCGTTACCCACATTGGACAATCGTCCGCGAAGCACAAGTCAAAATTGCCGAGGACGATAAGCGAGGAAGTTGGGTCGACACCGATGAACTCAACGGCGACAAGGACGACTTGCACTATGTGAAGGAAGGCTACGTTGAACTCGGTAGACGTTTCGCCGACGAATCGATCAAGCTGATCAAAGCCGCCAACTAGCCAACAGACCACTCTCCGGTCCGCGCTGAAAGACACACGACCGCACTCATTGCCACACGATTTGCCGCACCATTGCAAGTTTATCCTACAAGGATCTCTCACGATGCTTCGTTTCGCTTTACAGGTTTTTGCCCTCTCGATCATTGCACCACTCAGCGTTCTTTCTGCAGCGGACAACTGGCCACAGGGAAGTGGGCCCGCTGGCAATTACGTCGTACACGACAAAACCGCAGCGACAAAATGGAGTGTTGCTCGCGGCGAAAACGTGCTGTGGACAAAGACGCTGGACGAAACAGGTCAAAGCAGCGTGACGATCTGGGGAGATCGGATTTTCTTCACAACGATGAAGCCCGTTGAAGCGGACTCCGAATTGGGTCAGAACATCATCGCGTTTTGCTGCAATGCGTCCAGCGGCGAAGTGATTTGGAAACACGAGATCGAAGCCAAATACCCTCTGCGACTCTCTGGTTGTTTTAGCGACAGTACTTCGCCACCGCCACTAACCGATGGCAAACACGTTTGTTTCTTCAACGCGTCCGGGACCATCACCTGTTTCGACCTCGATGGTAAGCAACTCTGGTCCAAAGAAGCGATGGCAGTCGGCCGCGCGCAACCCTTCTTGCTCGACGGCGCAATCGTCTACATTCTGCAGCGCTATATGCCGGAGGGCGGCAAGTTTGGTCACAACCATAAGAACGCTTCACTCGACATGTGGACCCAACTGGAAGCGATCGAAATCACGACGGGAAAACGACGGTGGTTAAGCCAGTGCGGCGTTGGCATGGGAAGCATCCCGATTGCACATAGTTTGGACGGCAAGCCCGTCATCTTAGTGGGGCGGGGTGGCGGACATTCGCCTCCCGAAAAGCCCAATGGCATTTCATTGGTCGATGGTTCTGACGGTAGCACCAAGTGGACTCTGCCACTCGATAACTTCATGAGCACGATGACCATGAACGCCAACGGCGACCAAGCCCTCGTTTTCCACAAGGGCGAACACCTCTGGGTCGACATGCGAAAAGGAACGATCGAAAAACGAGTCTCGTTCACAACCGACGTGCCGACGTGCATCCGCAAAGGCGACGGGTTCTCCATGGAATCCGTGACACTGCCTGGCAGCAAACCGCGATCAATTACCCAACAAAGCAACATTCTGGTGGGAGACTACCACTACTTCCGCAGCTACACTCGCCCCTACCTCGGCCGTGTTCACATCAAATCGGGCGAAGTCGAAATGCTGCAATTGCCGCTTCAATTTGTTCCCGGAAAATCAGCCGCGGAAGATGCGCTGTTGTGGAGCAAAGATGAAATCGAAGACAAAAAGAATCCGCTGAAAAAGGGCAAGAATCTCAGTTACCATGCCGACTTCTTGAACGAAGTAAAGAACTCGCGAGGCTTCGTGGTCATGGGCGATAAACGATCCCAAGGAATTGGCTGGGGCCACTACGCTTCAGCGATTCCCATCGCAGTCGGCGAACATCTTTACGTGCCAATCATGAGTGGCAACGTATTCGTAATCCGCTGGAACGCTGACCAACTGAACGAGGACGCAATCGTGGCGATTAATGACCTCGGTCCAGCAGGAAAGTCGTGGACTCGAGCAAGTCTCAGTTACTCCGACGGAAAGTTATACGCGCACACGATTCGGGAATTAATTTGCATTGGAAAGTAACAGTGCAAAGCAACATTACAAATGCAAAACGCGAAAACTACAGGACGACGTGATTTTGAGGTAACGGCCAGAACTCTGGCGAGATCTGCTACGGGTTATTTGCAGGTCCAAGTCAATCGTAGCTACCGTCGCCAGACTTCCGGAATGAAGTAAGCGTTAAAAGCTACCTAGTTTTGCGGTTGACCATATAACCCTTGAGGATAGAAATGGTCATGGAAATACTGCTTGCTGATACTGCTGACAATCTTCTCCCAGCCCGCTTGCAAATGGCATTTACGCTGGGGTTTCACATTATTCTCGCCTGTTTCGGGGTTGGCTTGCCAGTCCTGATGCTGGTGGCAGAGTGGATGTACCTCCGTTCGCAAGACACGCTATGGAAGACGCTCGCCATGCGGTGGTCGAAAGCCTTCGCCGTCATGTTTGCGGTCGGCGCGGTATCGGGAACGGTCCTTTCTTTTGAACTCGGCTTACTTTGGCCTGAATTCATGGGCGTATTCGGAGCAGTCATTGGCTTGCCGTTTACGATGGAGGGCTTCGCATTTTTCTTAGAGGCGATTTTCGCTGGCATCTATTTGTATGGCTGGGATCGCTTGCCTCCCAAAGTGCATTGGTGGACCGGCGTGCCGATTGCGATATCGGGTTTCTTTTCTGCGTTCTTTGTGACCACTGCAAACTCGTGGATGAATGCCCCTCAGGGTTTCAAGATGCTCGACGATGGTAGCATTGTCGACATCGACCCAATCGCCGCGATGTTCAATGTTGCAACGGGCGCTCAGGTCACTCATATGTTGGTGGCAGCCTACCTCGTCACCGGTTTCGGCGTCGCGGCATTTTATGCAACTCGGTTACTTGCCAACCCAAACTCGCAGTACGATCGCCGCGCATTCACGTTGGCGTTGTTATTAGCCTTGCCGCTTGTTCCAGTTCAAATGGTGGTGGGCGATTGGTCGGCGAAAGTCGTCGCACAATCCCAGCCCGTCAAACTCGCGGCCATGGAAGGGCAGTTCAAAACAGAGAAGGGTGCTCCCTTGCGAATCGGCGGGATACCCGACGAAGAAACTCGTCAGACGAATTACTCGATCGATATCCCCTACGCTCTTTCGTTCGTGGCTCACGGCGACTTCAACGCTGAAGTGAAAGGCCTGGATGATTTCCCAGCGGATGAAACGCCGCCCGTCGCAATCGTTCACTTCGCTTTTCAAATCATGGTGGGTATCGGTTCAATGATGATGGTCGTCGCTGCCTGGGCGGGAGTTGTATTCATCCGCAAACGCACGTGGCCGACGTCAAAACTTTTCTTCTGGTCCGTGATCGCATTGGGACCATTATCGGTCGTCGCATTGGAAGCGGGGTGGGTGGTTACCGAAGTCGGTCGCCAGCCATGGATCGTTTACGGTTACATGCGCACGACGGAGGCAGTTACCGACGCTCCAGGAATTTGGAGTGTCTTCGCGGGAACGATGTCGATCTATGCGGTCATCGGAATAACGACGGTCGTTGTATTGCGGCGATTTGCCAAAGTGCCCATCGAAACGGAATCGCCGAAAGAGGCGTCGAGAAAGCAATCGAGCGACGCGACAAAAAAGGAGCGCGGTCATGGGACCAAGTGATTTTTTGTTGATCGTGATGCTGACGGCTTTGACATTCTATGCCGTTCTAGGAGGTGCCGACTTTGGCGCTGGCGTATGGGAATTCACGACGGCTCTTCAATCGAGTTCGAAAGAGCGGCGTCATATCTACCGCGCCATCGGGCCGGTTTGGGAAGCCAACCACGTTTGGTTGATCTTCGTTTTGATGATCTTGATGAACGGATTTCCGCTGGCCTTTGCGGCGCTGAGCCGAGCGCTTTGGGTTCCACTGTTGATTGCCTTGTGTGGCATTGTCTTTCGCGGTGCGAGTTACGTTTTTCGGTCGTACGGCGCGGGTGATGCCCACGAACGCACGACGTGGGAAGTAGTTTTCGCAATCGCTTCGACATCCGCTCCATTTTTTCTAGGCGCGTGTGCTGGTGCGGTTGCCTCTGGGAAGTTAGCTCTGACGTCTGCTGGAAAATTTGAAGGAAACTACGCGTCGGGGTGGCTCTCTTCCCTGGCGATCTTTACTGGCTTTTATTCGATTGGCATGTGTGCGTATCTGGCTGCGGTCTACTTGGCTCGCGAGGCACAGATCGTCCGCGACAAGGAGCTACAGAAGCTCTGGAGACAGAGATCGTTGTCAACTGGTTTGTGGATGGGCGTGTTGTCCATTGCGGGCCTAGCGATCGTTTGGGTCGAGGCTCCCAATCTCGCCGCAGGTTTCGTCCGCCGCGGATGGCCTCTAGTGATCATCTCGATCCTCGCTGGAATGGGGTCGTTGGTAGACGTCTGGCGGCACAATCTTCGGCGAGCCGTTTTTGCGGCGGGTGGCGCTGTTGCCGCAGTCATATGGGGCTGGGGAGTTTCTCAATACCCTGCCATTATTCCGCCCGCAATCCAAAGTAGAGAAGTCGCCGCACCCGACAACGTTCTCTGGCTGATGTTAGCAGTCATCACCACCGGCGCCGTTTTGCTACTGCCCGCACTGTGGTACTTGTTCACGCTGTTCAAGAGCGCCGAGCAAAGCAAGTGAATACCAGCACGCAGCGCGAGCAAGTATATGACGTGCATCTTTCGAAGATTCACTTGCTTGCGCTGCGTGCTAGTATTTGGCTTGAACCAATGCTGGTTACGGGCTGAAAGCGCTTTCAGCCCGTAATCAGCATTCTGAGTTGAGACCGTGGCATGGCCATCCTGGGCCGTGGCCTCGCAAGTTATGATTTGATCTAATCCCGCAGTTCGATCTCTTTACGCCGAAGGCGTTGCCGCAGTAGCCTGGGGTCAGTTCGACGAGCTCCGCGAGTCAGAACGCCACCCTAGGTATTGCAGCCCAAATCGCACAAGGGCGAGCCAACACGCTTAGCTAACACAACGTGTTAACCGAGCCCTCAAACGCCGGCGCGATATTGGACGATTTGGGTAATGGTCAGCCAGCATGGACATGCACACGCCTAGGTGTCGTCTTGCCATGGCGTCGTCTAACGAAGTTCCTAAACCCTCCCCGGAGCTGAGACTCCGACCCTCCCATAAATGGGAGGGTGACTCGCGTTGCGAGTTGATTTGGAGAAGTGTGTGACGGCAAAAAGATGTGGGTAACGATCAGGCTGAAAGCCCGTGCTACGCTACTATTCCTAAAGATCGATGCTCTTCAACGCGTCGCCGCCTTGCAGTTGAGCGGCATTGAGACATCGCTCAGCCGATTCTATTAGCTCTTCGCAAGGAAAGTTTTTAGAAGGAACTGCCAACGAGGCCAAGCCCGTCGATACAGTTACAGTTGTCTGAAGTAACCCGGATTTTCCCTGCAGCCAATTGCGAAGATCGCCCAACAAATGTCGCAGCCACTCGACTGCATCCCGACGATCGCAGTCTTCTAATAGAATCGCGAACTGCCGCTCGCCAGTCGGAAAACATACCGCCTCGCCATCAACTAGCCGATGGATGATTTCGCCCATTCGTCCAGTCAAACTGGAGGTCGCTTCTGCTCCAAGTTTAGCCAAGATGTTTTCGTAGTTGTCGTATTCGACGATTGCCAAACTAAGTGGGCACCTCACTTGATTGCAGCTGGAAATAGCTTTCGTCAGCGGACCCGCAAGTGGAATGTATGATGGCGGCTCGTCGCCCATGATGCCAAATGAGGTATTTACCGAGGCACCCGTATCGCTTTTGACAGTGGGCACTCCAACTTCGTTAGGCGAATTCACCAATGGATCTTCCGCCGGAGCTTGCCAGTCCAAACCTTCGTCGCGAACATCCTGAAAGACGCTGGAAAACTCTTGTTGGTAACGTTGCAATTGAGCGGAATTTTCTTGAATCAACTCGCCCGCAGCTTGCTCCGCAGCGTCGGCCAACCGAGCGTACGCCTTCTGCAACACTTGCTGGTAATCTTCTTGAAAGTTAATGCTGATAGCTAAGGCTTCCGCAAACGGCGCAACTTTTTCACTTAGCTTCGTGACCAGGTCTTGAACGTCCTCTTGAGTGAGCTGGCGACGATACTCTCGACTCGTATCTAACAAATGTTGCAATTGAATTGTCGCATCTGGTCGGGTCAACAGTCGGGCGGTCAGCTCCGCGAGATGAAGTATCTGAGCCAACGTCTTCGAATCATTAGACAGACGTTGAATCTGGTGAATGTCGGCCTCGACGCCAATCGCGTTGATCATTGGGTGTGGCAAGCCCCAATTGTCTAGCAATTTGGCACTCAATGAAGCGTGGTCGAATCCGAGTGTCTTGACTTCGAGTACTCGTAGATCGCTGGTTGAATCCGCAACGCCGTCCAAGAAGTTAATGTACGTGTCGCCCAACTGCTGAATCAAAACGAGTTGGCCGATATCCTGCAACAATCCGGCCGTGAACGGCTCGTCGCCCGATTCACTCCACCATGCTTCAGCAATCTCGCGGCAAGCGATCGCCTTGATGATCGCGTGTTCCCAATAGTCGTTCAGAGTCTCAACAGAAACATCCTCAAACAAATTGGCGGGTAAACTCATCCCCAGAACCAACAAGCGAAGCGGCTTTGCGCCCAACATCGCCAACGCATGGTTGAGGTCGCCGATCTGTCGAGGCAAGCCAAATAGCGAACTGTTGACGACTCGCAAAATCTTGGCCGTGAGAGCAGGGTCCCGTTCAATGCAATCTGTCAGCGCAGCGGCGTCTACTCGTTCCTGATTTGTCAGGTCGAGAACGTCGAGCGCAACGGCGGGCAACGTGTAGAGGTTGGCAGCTCGATTGACGAGTTGCTCGAGAATATCAGTAGTAGCCGTGGCAATCGTCATTAATTTCACCGGAACAGGAAGCGATTCTGTGCATCTACAAGTCGTTCTAAAACGTAGGTCGCAAACAAGTTCGGAGGACTGCCTCAGCAGGGCAGTGACCATCTCTGAGACTTAAGAAGCCAACGCCGGTAGCGGTTATGACGACGGTATCGATTGCAAAAGATGGCGGTCGAGATGCGATTTCTTGGACCGAATCAGCGGCGTCCTAGACTGGGTCGACAATTGCGGGGTTTAAAAGCCTCCATCGACAAGTTTTCCCCAA
>Ga0115002_10009504_pt1 | contig 10606 bp, 5 predicted proteins | sample ArcticOcean_MG_C_8_FD_89576 | JGI IMG/M metagenome (GOLD analysis project Ga0115002, IMG submission 89576) | Marine microbial communities from western Arctic Ocean - ArcticOcean_MG_CB11_86 | ecosystem: Environmental > Aquatic > Marine > Oceanic | place: Arctic Ocean: Canada Basin | collected... | reverse complement strand
GCTTCAGGTTGCCGAGGGCTCACTCAACGAGATCAGCGCCATGTTGATCCGCATGCGCGAGTTGGCCGTTCAGTCCGCCTCGAGCACGATCAACGATCTTAACAGAGAGTCAATCCAGTCTGATTACACCCAGATCATTCAGGAAATCGACCGTATCTCCCTGTCGACGACCTACAATGATCAAGTGCTGCTGACCGGGTTTGGCAACACCGTCGACACCGCCTCGACTACGCTGACTGCCAGTGATACCAGTGGTGTCATCGATGTAAAAATCTCTGGCGCCTCATCCGGCACCTACAATTTCATAGACGCCGGCGGTGACGCTAATATTACACTCGGCAACGACGTTGTCTCCCAGACAATAAATATTGGCCAGATCCTCGACACCGGGCTCAATGTCGCCACGGGATCCACCGCGGTCGCCAACTTCGACCGGCTGGGCATCCAGGTTACCCTGTCCGGCAGTGGGGTCACCACGGCTACGGGCAGTTACGTCGATGGTGATCTCAACGGCCAGACCATCCTCGTCACCTCGGGCACCGGCGGCTCTTTTCAGGTTGGCCCGGACGACGGCATCAACAACCGCATCGAGGTTACAATCGATGACATGAGGGCGAGCGGAGCAAGGCTCAACCTCAACACCACCTCCGTCTCCAGCCTGGACTCGTCGCGCAGTTCGATCAGTGGTATCGACGAGGCCATCGACAAGGTGTCACGCCAGCGCGGCGACCTTGGCGCTTTCATGAACAGGCTCGCGTTTACGGTCTCCTTTACGGAGAACTCGATCGAGAACATCCAGAACTCGGAGTCGTCCATCAGCGACGCCGACGTTGCCGAGGAGATCTCGAAGTTCACGCGTGCCCAGGTCTTGTCACAGGCCGCGACGGCCATGCTCGCCCAGGCGAACGTGGTGCCGCAAACCGCGCTCCAACTCTTGCAGTAACCCAATTCTATATCGCTCGAGCTCCCGCGACTACGGAGCTCGAGCAACCTTACACAACACTATACCTACACTACACTACACAGACACTACATCAGAAAGGCAGGGCCCGATCGGGCTCCTGCCTTTTTGCTTTTTACGGATATGGTTTTACTAGTGTGGTTTTACTAGGCGGCCAGGTGTATCAATTCCACTTTTTGCCGCTGGCGTCCTCTTTTGAACCTTGGCTTCGGTATTGTCCTGGTCCCGACTCTCCATCGACCAAAAACCCGATGAAACGCTTCTGGCCCAAGGTCTTCAGGTACGACAACAAAGAGACTTCTGCCTCCTTGCGGTCCAAGGTGTAGGTCTTCCCCAACGACTCGATCATCTGCGCGACGGTGGTATGGCCGTCACACATTTGCCATACTTCGGTCCCCACCTCATCCAAGGTGATTTTGCGCTCCTTGGGGACGTAGAACACCTTCGATAACAGCCGCACTTTCCAGGTATCCTGGCGAGTGACCGTGATCTGTGCCTCTCCGTGATCGCTCTTGGCCCAGCCAAGCAGCTCATTCCGTGCTGGTCGCGAGCTCAGCATCGCTTCGCGAGTCAGCTTGGGCTTTTTCCTGGTGGCAAACATATCCCTGGCTCAGGACGGCACACAGTTCGTCGCGCTCGTCCTTCTTTTTATAGAGGTGGTCGACGACACAAATTTTGTTTGTTGCCTCGCAGTGCCAAACGCGGCCGTCGAGGTATTGGCGTGGTCGTGGATTGAGAAAAGGAAGTGGCCTCAAGAACTGCCGCCAACGGCTGCGCGGCCGGCCCTCAACGGCCAGTGCCTCGTGGCCCGACTCGCTGATCTCATGGGTATCGTAAATCAGGTCACGCAGCTGCTTCTTGAAGAAATTCGAGTACCACGATGTCAGGTCCGTGCCCTTGAGCAGTTGGTTAGCCATGCTCAGGCGCTGAACTCGGCAGACGTGATCCTTGCTCTCAAAGGTTAACTGAATGTTTCCGGATTTGAGCTGATTTTCGGAGAGCGAGAACTCCTTGGGAACGCTGAACTCCAAGCCGTAGACGCACCAAAATACCGAGCCATCGGTGGGATGATCCTGCAGTGAACGGAAGATCTCTTCGGCCACCTCGGCGATGTTGCTCTCGCCCGCTTTCCCCAAGACGCGCAATAGCATGATCCGACCACATTGCTTGCACACACGCGCCAGGTTGTAGGCGCGGTAGTCGGCTTCCCAGGTGAAGGTCTCATACTCATCCCCTTCGAGCCAGCGTTTGTCTTTGAGAAAACGAGCTTGCCGCTCAACGGTGAATTCGAGCCCGGTTTTTTCGGCTTTCTTCTCGAGACTGGAGAGGTACTTCGTGACCAAATCCTCGATCGGCAAGCGACGGCGACGGGCCGGTGGTGATTCGCGCCATTCGACCTCCAAACGAACGGTCGAGGCGTCGTCCAGACGGGCGTAACCGTTTTTGTAGTTGCCCTCTATCTTACCAAGGCTCCATTGGGCGGGAACGCGCAGGCGAACTCCCTGCCAACCGAAATCCACCCAATCAGTGACATCGATGTTCATGAACGCTGGCTACTCAAGGCGGCTCAGAAGACCAGGACGGAGACGGACTTCTGGATCAGCGCGATGGCGACGGCGGCCATGCCCATAAGGGCCATGCCGCAGGCAAAACCGACGGCGAGGATTGGTGCATAGGTACGCCACTCGTGCTTGCCGTACTTTCCCCAGAAGTAGTAGCGCGCCAGTAGGGCACCGATGAACTCCGTGATCATGAAATGCGGGAGGGTCGTCAACGCTCTCACGGTCCCGAAGACGAAAAGCAGAGGCACTCCGAGGACGGAGAGCACGATATAGAGAAGGAAGACGACACCCGCGCCGGCAAAACCGACGTTCGCCTTGAGCGCCCGGAACAGCCACGGCTCATCCGTCGATTGCTGGATCCACGGGCTGCTGAAGTTGGGATCGGCGTCAACGGTAAAATAGTACTGCCACCCAGTGGGCAGCGGCTCAAGAGCGCGCACCTTCAACTCGGGCCGCGCCGTGTGAATGATGCCCACGTCGATCGCCGGTGACACAGCCATCAGCTCTGGCTGCCCAACCGACTGTTCCTCAACAGCGGGATTGTCCAGCGCCCCGGGGGGGTGCTCTGGAACATATTCGGGCTCGGCGTCCTCGGAAACGATGAAAAACGTCCGCTTCTCCGTCCACGGCCCCGCCTGACCGCGCTGGCCGTCTGATTCTAGCCATTGGTCATCGACCGCGCGGGCCTTCCAATACCACCACATGTCGCTGACGAGGTTGCCCGGGGTGTAGGCGGCCTCCGCCTGCTCCCTGACGTCAGCATCTTCACTCTCCCACGATTTTTCACTGCGCAGCGTTCCGGTGTACCACAGACACGCCTGCATCGCCCGCAGACGCCACATCTCCTGGGCGTACGGGTACGAGGCGGATGGGATGGGTGCCAGCTTCCACAGGTAGGAGGAATAGAGGAACGTCGACACCAGAACGATCGGCACCATCAAAACCTCGGCCTTGATGATACTGCGGAAACTGGTACCGGTGAGTTCGATCTCCCTGAACTTCTGCGTCTGGGCGCCGTAATTGTCCGTCGGAAAAGGCATGAACCAGATGTCGACGCCCGGATAGCCCGAGAGCAGGATAACGGCCTCGCGGACGAATGGCACCGAGACACTCTGCCCCACCATGCCGACGAGACGGGCGGCAACGAATGACTGTAGTGGCGTGAAGATGAAACCAAAAAACAGGAAAAACAGGAGGAAATCCTCGAAGTCGTCGACGAACACCAGACCGACTCCAGCCAGGCAAGCCATGGCTGCCGTGTACAGTCCGATGGCTGCCCACATGGAAAAATCGCCGCGGCCCTCGGGCACCTTCCAGCTGCGTTGCTCGGCGGGCACACCCTTCACGACTTTGGCAGTGCGCAGACTCTTGCCCAACTGGTAGAAGCCGATTACGGCAATGGCGCCGGTTGCGCCGATGCCGAAGCTCATCCAGAAGTCGACACTGTTGAGGAAGAAGGTATCGATGGCGCCCATGCCAGGCTGCCAACTGGGCAGGTAGCCGAGCCCGTGCAAGACCGGATTGGCCACCGAAATGGCGACGATGCCGAGGAACCCCCCCAATACTCCCCAGAAGGGCATCACCATGCCGGAAAAAATCGGTCCCAGGTGAACGGTGAATCCAAGAGGTGTGGCCGGGATGAAGTTGCCGCTGATCTGGGTGAAATCGACGAACGGAATCGGCAGCAGTTGCACCGGCTCGGTGAGAACCGCACCGGTGATTGCGGGAATCGCCACGTACAGGGCGCCAAATACCAGGCCGATCATCGCACCTGCCGAAAACACGCGCCAGCGCCACGAATCTACACCTTGGGTGGACTCGGCCAGGGCGGTCGCGCCCGAAGCGGCAACAGGGGCGAAAGGAAAGGGCAGGCGTTCGTAGTCGGAGTTGACGCGAAACAGAGCGTACGCGGCGGTAAACCAAGAGACCCGGGAGATCACCATACCCAGGACCAGCATCGCGATCGGCACAACCCAATCCGCATGCAGGAAGGTGCGGTTCAGCAGCGCCGGCGAATCGAGAGGCGGCGCCCACCAGTCGGGGAAAAGATTAGCTATACCGAACTGTATGGCAGAAGGCGATTGCCGCAGGTACTGGTTCCACAACAACCCTTCAAAGGCGCCCGTCTCAGCGGCGATCAGGCCGGAAGCGACGTAGAACAGCACGTAGACTTCCTGACGCGAAAGTGTCGTGAACGAGCGCTTGGTGATTTCGGCGAAGAGGATGATGGTCACCCATTCCGCCGCTGCACCCAGCGAGCCGCCAATCATCAAACTCAGGTACATGTTGCCGGGAATCATGATGAAGGCGACAAACAATACCCCGACGACGGAACGCGACGTGAAGCCGTCCTCGAATCGATCGGGGACCTCCATCAGGCGACGGTATTCCTCGGCCTCCTGATTGGGATCCATTCGCTTAAACCAGGCCAACGTGCTCTCTTTCTTTCCTCGTCGAGGAGACCGCGAGTGAACGGCGACAATCTTGTCTGAACATCCCTACCACCTAGGCCGTCACTTCAGTGCGCTCGCCAGCCAGGATCTCTTCTCCCTGTTGCTGGTAGGATAGCTTCGCATCTGCTTCGACCGTGCGCCAGATCAGGAACTGCTTGCGGATGACGTTCATGAAACGCTGGTTGACCCGCCTCCATGAGGCATCTTCCCCACTGAGCCGGCGGATGTCCAGCGTTATCTGATATATTTGCTTTTGGCTGGGCTCGGGCACGGCGCCGATGACGACGTGTTGGCTTACTCCCAAGTCAAAGGGTGCCAGCCAGATATTCATGTCAATGTTGTATCCGGGCGTCCCGTCGATATCGATGCGCTCCAGCTTGGCGCCGTCTGTGTAAAAGGTTCCGATCGACTCCTCGCTGTACGAATCAAAGTATCCGATGAGAAACACGCTCAGTCCGAGGACATCGTGACCACTGACGGTAAAGGGAAACTCAAAGTGCCACTGATCCCCCTCGGGCGCAGGCAGGCGCCACTTGCGGGTAACGTCAGGCACAGCCATCTGCGCCGCCTTGCGGGCGGGGTACAGCGTCGACAGAATGACAACGGCCATGACCAGCATGCATGAAAGTACCGCTGACAACGAGGAATAGTTGAGCGTGAAACCGGTTTCCACTTGAAACTTCATCAGACCGGTGGCCACGATCTGCCCGCTCAGGTACCCGGCCACGACCCCGAGGACCGCGTAGACGCACGCTTCCGCGATGAACAACCAGGCTATGTGCCCTGGCGCCAGACCGACGGACGAATAGATACCTATTTCGCGCAGCCGCTCATAGACACTGCCCATCATGGTGTTGAGGACGATCAGCGCGGCGATGAGGATGGGGACGAAGAGATTCGACATGCCCGACAGCGAGGTCATGCCCAATGAGCTGTAGATGGAAACGCTGATATAATCGTCGTCTTCCGCCTGGACCCCGGCGAACAGGGTCACGGCCAGGCGCGAAAGAAAAGTCTCGATCTCCCCACGTACGTCGGTACCCGGCTCAAAGCGTACTGCCACGGACTGTAGTGGATTGCCGCTGCCGACGTTGCGCAGTGTCTGGTACGGGATGATCAGGGTGTTCGCCGGTTCCAGATGGACAAAGGGTTTGATGACCACCTTCGAATCTTCGAGACCCTGCTTCTCGCGCTCCTCCTCCTTGGCCATCTCCTGCACCGCCGCTCCACCAGTAACAGCAAAATCGGCCGGAGTGACAACTTCATCATCGAGGTCCTTCAAGGCTTTCATGCGCTTGGAGTCGATGATGCCGACGACGGTGAACTTTTCCCCGAATACTCTGATCTGTGCGGTGCCGACATCGTCGGTGTCGATATTCAGGTTGTCGACGACGATCATCTCACTGGGCAGGATGCAGACCTTCTCTTCGCCCGGGAGGAACCAACGCCCGGCGATCAGACCCTTATGCAGACCCGTGACCTCGGTCTCCTGCGGCGTCAACCCGAGCACCCCGAGTGCATCGTGGGCGCCGTCACCGTGCATCATTTTTATGTGTACTTTTTTCTTGTTGTCGTACCAACTGCGGGGGGCGACGGTGCCGATGGTACCGAAATTACTCTGCGCGTAATCCAACACCGACGCCTCAAGCGGAATCCAGGCCTTGCTGCGGATCAAGATGCCTTCATAGAGCCCCTCGTTGTCCCGCTGGATCTGGTTGAATTGCAAGGACGTTTGAATCGAGGTAAAAGAGAGCACCGTAAACGTCAGCAGCAGCAGGGTGACAAAGGTCAATGCTGTGCGCAACTTGCGCCGTTTCATGTTTGAAACGCCGAGCATGAAGGCGGTCATGGAGGCGCTGGAGCGGCTGACATCGGTGTCGTGGACGACGGCGACCTCCGTACGCAGCTTCTTCATCTGTTCGTTAAAGCGACTACCGATGATCCACATGACCAGTACGGCCAGCGTCAAAACGATGAAGGCCAGCAGAATGACAAAGGGGTTAGACAGCTCGAAAGCCGGATGCACCATCGACAGGACCAACCAGATCGCCATGAAGATGACAAAGAATCCGATGATCTGATTCTTGATGGTGGCGGCCGTTATCAGCAGTCTCTCGGCGAAATACGCACACGGCAACACCAAAGCCATGAAGAAGATTATGCCGCGGATGACGTCATTCTGAGTCCCCTTGACGTCCGGGTAAGCCCTGGATTCGAGTCCGATGCCAGCCCGAGTATGTTTGGCAAAAGCCCCCCAGTCTTTTTCATCGAGTGCCTCTTGTGCCAGGTCGATCTCCGTTCGGGCGCGCTCGTGGAGGTCGTTGAGGCGCTGATTCTCAATGGCGAAACTCTTGAGTTCGCGCATGCGCGCCTCGTCCAGGTTCCACATGTCGTTGGCGGCCTGAAACGAGGTTCGAGCGAAAGAGACACCCGAGTCGATCCTGAAACCATCGCCGAGGGCGCGCTCCTTGTCATCGGCGGAATTCGAATTGAGCAGCAGGTAACGAAAACCGAGAATGTCGGCGCCAAACCCCATCTTCACCGAGGTCCCCGGGCGGGCAAAGAGTACCCCCACTGGCTCCTCGAGAGCAGATGGTCCTTCGCCAATTGAATAGCCAAACTCAACGGGCGAGGTGTTGGCGTCGTCGAAGACCTTGACCTCGGAGAGCTTTGTCAGGTACCGCGGATCGACAATGTCAAAGTAGTTGAAGGACTCACAGGGAAAGAGGATGACCATCCAACTCTTGTCCCTCCAGTCCATCTGAATCCGCATATCAAAGGACTCGGCCCCCTGAATACCACGGTCAGGAGCGTAGGTAATTTTGCCTGTGGCAGGGTCGCTGTAGTAGCCTTCTACCTGGACTTCCGTTACCCGAATGCGATTGATGAAAAAAGCACCGTCGTCGTCGACGAGTTCAAAGTACTCGCCGCGTACTCCCTTGTAGGATTTTTTCTTGCCATTACGGAGAACGGCGACTCCCCTTTCGCGCGGGAGATCGGGGACGATGCTGCGCCGAGGAAAGACCATCGTGCGCCCCTTGAGCGTACGCAGCGTGTCTTTGAGACGCATTTTGAAATCGGGAAACAGCTCCGGATCCTGGAAAGCCAGATGAAACATACCCGCCAGCACCCGGATCTGTTTCTGCAGATTCGCATAGTTGACCTGCTCGGGCACATCCAGGGGTGAATCGACAAGAAAGCGAGCATCGTTAACGGTGACGAAAGCCAACGCCGGCGTACCGGTGTCCAGGACTGGTTCACTGTTGACGGAAATCTCGCCCGGAACGAAGGATTCCCAGTTTTTGCCGCCCTCCGGGCTGATTCCGTTGACAAGCACGTCGCGGAACAGGTAGCCGAGCTCTTTGCTTATCTGGCGGGAGTAGTTCATGAAGTTCTTGCCGAACGGTGCGAAGTAGCGCTTGTAGTAGAAACTGGTGTTACTGTTCCAGACTCCCAGTTCGCCGGTCTGCGTCGACAGATCGAGACTGATGAACAGTTTGACACTTAGCGTGTCGACCTTGGGGTTGGCCCACGCTCGTAAGAATTCCAAGCGCAGGTCCTGGTCCTGCATCAGACCCTGCTCCAGCGTCTGGCGACTCTCGAACTGCCTTTCTCCGACCACGAGTGCAGCGCTGGCGCCCTCCCCCAGCGTCGCTGCGAGGTCCTGGGTGCCGCGAAGAATACCCTGCACCAGCACCGAGTCGTCAGCCGCCACCTGCTGGACCAGCGATTCCTTGCCCAGATACTCTTCCCCCTGCAGGTGGTAGCGCATCCCCTCTCGGGTGATGATCCCTTCGTCAATGGCGGCCTCTATGGCTCGACGGATCACCATGCGATCGACGAAGGGATCCTCCTTGCGTAGATAGCGCTGGATGAAGTCGTCGATACCACGCAGGCCCAGATGATGGGCTGAAGTGGCGAGGAAAACGATGGTACGGGGCGCGGGATTTTGCCTGAAGTAAGCCGCCAGCTCAAGTAAAGCCGTTATCCCGGCGGCTTGCTCAGCGCCGGGAGCCAGCCCGGGGACGACGGACATGGCGTCGTAGTAGGCCTCGAGAACGATGACATCGTCCCGCAGCAGCGGATCGTAACCGGGGACCTGGCCGACGATATTCCACGCATCGTGGCGCTCCCAGTCCATGCGGTACTCCAGGTGAGCCTGAAGCTGCCGCTCCTCCACCATGTCACCGGATTGCCGGATCTCTGATCGCAGCCACTCCCCATCCTCTTTTGAAATCCACAAACGGGGTACATCGAGGGGCATGGTGAGGAACTTCCGCTCACCTTCCAGGTAGACGGTAGAATCAGGTGCCATGAAAACGACGCCTGCAGCACCCAGGTAGGCCGGGTTCAGCCAGTTGTCACCCGTGTTGAAATCCATCAACACGTAAGCTCCTTCGACATCCTGGCCGTTCATCGCTGTGAACTCGCCCGACCCGACATCGATCAGGCGGGTGTCGATGCCGCCGTCAGGCAGGGTCGAAGTCCTTACTAGATTGGGCCACAGCCCGTGCAGCGGGATCGAACGCTCCCTATCGGCAACGCGTAAGAAACCTCCCTTTTCGATCGGGATGGTGACATCATACGTGTGGGAGGCGACTTTATGGAGGCCTATATCCTTAAAAGCTTTTTGAATAAACGAAGCCGCCTCAGCCGCGCCGGGATAACCCACCACCCGAGATCCGAGGCCGGCAAAGTAACCGATCGACTGTTCGAGCTGCTGCTCTTTTGCCAGCTCCCGAAGGGCGTCGTAGTTGAGTTCAGCCGCCCCTGCTGGCAGCAGACAGCAGATGGAGACAACCACGACCCGCAGGCTAGGTCGAGCGAAATCAGTCAATCCTGATTCTCTTGAAGCGGTGAGGTGAGCTGTCCGACTTGGTTCCATCTCTTGAAATAGGAATGCGCCCAGAGACATTTAGCTAAAATTCGACAAAAAAACCTCAGCGTGCAACATAGTGGGCTCCCATGCGCTTGAGTCCCTGGAGAATCCAGTGAACGACGAGTCCAATTAGGCCGCCGCTGAGCAATCCACCCAGCAGAAATAGCGGCAGCAGCGAAACTACCCCTAGGTGCCTGATATAGACAGAGGCCAGCAACAGTTGGACGAGCTGGTGCGTCACCGCTCCGATGATGCTGATGCCAACGGCGCTCAGCAGCTGCGGCGGGCAGCGTCGAGCCAAGCTCATAATACTGAGACTCGCCAGGCCGGCGCCAGTGCTGATAATAAAGGCGGGGCCTGCAAGACCTCCCGTTATCAGGCCTCCGACCAATATTTTGATGGCGGCGACGGCGAAGGCCTGACGGACACCAAACAACAGTAGTGCCAAAAGCACGGCACCATTGCCGAGACCCAATTTCATCCACGGCAGCGGCCGCGGGACGGCCGACTCGACAACGAAGAGGATCAGCGCGGTCCCCGCCAGCAGGGCTAACCTCGAGAGGTCGGTTGTTTTTATGGGTGACATCAGTGGCTGATCGCATCCAGGTCGGCGGCTGAAGCGGGACCCGCCAGGCGCAGGATGATACCATTGGGCAGGCAGACGGCAACCTCCCCTGCACGTCGGATCCATCCAGCGCTGACACAGATCTGGTGCCTGCACTCGGACGTCGCGATCCGCGCTTGCGCGATC
>Ga0115002_10009502_pt1 | contig 10607 bp, 8 predicted proteins | sample ArcticOcean_MG_C_8_FD_89576 | JGI IMG/M metagenome (GOLD analysis project Ga0115002, IMG submission 89576) | Marine microbial communities from western Arctic Ocean - ArcticOcean_MG_CB11_86 | ecosystem: Environmental > Aquatic > Marine > Oceanic | place: Arctic Ocean: Canada Basin | collected... | reverse complement strand
TTGGTCTCGATGACGTCCACGTCATACCGCCGGGCCTGCGCTTCGGTGACGGCGCGCCGCACTACTTGATCAGACAGCGCGCGCCACAGCTCCACGCGAATACCGTATTTCTGCTCGAACGCCGAGGCGAGCGGCTGCGATTCGGTCGGCGCAAGCGACGTGTAGAGCACGACGCTGCCCTCCCGCTTCGCGCCTTCGATGAGCCGGGCGTCGCGGTCGGCACCGCGATACTGGAAGTCGGCGCTGTCCTGCGCCTGGTCCTGTCCCGGGCCGCCGCATGCCACCACGGCAGACACGAGCAGCACGCACAGGACTCCGGCCCCGAGTTTCTTCATAGCTGTATTGATTCAGGGAAATTGACGGTCTCGGCGATTCTATGATTAACTCCGCGCACGGGGCAATTCCGGGAACGATGTTCCTTCGACGCCGGAACGTCTGTTCCCCGGCTCTTCATGGCCACCACAACCCGAACGACCACCACCCACTATCACATCCAGAAGAAGCGGCGCGCCGCGTTCCTCGAAGAATGGAAGACGTATCGCCAGACGGTGATCCGCCAGGAGGATGTCACCCTGGTGCCGACCTCGCGCGGACTTCGCTCCGGTGTCTATATGGGCTGGGATGGCGATCGCCCGACCCGCTGTCTTGATGCACACGTGCATGAGGTTGATCCGGACACGACCTCGACGATCCATCGACATTCGTGGGATGCGGTGCTGTTTATGGTCGAGGGCAGCGGCTGGACCGAGGTCGACGGTGTGCGATACGACTGGAAGGCCTGGGACGCGATTCACATCCCTGCGTGGACCTGGCACCGCCACGGTAACGAGGGGGACCGCCCCGGCCGCTTCATGAGCTACTCATCGGAGCCCACGCTCTGGACCCTTGGTATGAGCCTCATCGAAGACGCCGGGCACGAGCCGTTCGACAAGCTGCCGGCCCGACCGAAGTTTTCCGACGGCGGCCCGGGCGACGACCCGTACGCTCGGCGTCTCCGTCGCCTCGCCCAGGAGACTGGGAAGCGCCGCTCTGGTCGCATCCACACACCGTACGACGAGCAGGAGATTCTCGCGACGCCGCGCGGGACGCGCACCAAGTTCCTCAACGACCGGGCGATCGGCAACCAGGCCTCTGGCCTCACGCAGGTGATGATCCAATTCGCGCCTGGCAAGACGCAGGCGCTGCACCGCCACCCGGGCGAGGCCTGGCTCTACGTCGTCGAGGGCCGCGGCCACAGCTTCCTCGGCATCGCCCCGGATAAAGGCGAACACCACTCCTGGAAGAAGGGCGACCTGATCGTCGTCGATCATTTTCTGTGGCATCAGCACTTCAATGACGACCCGGTCAACCAGTGCCGACTGGTGCGCGTGCACATGTTCGACTCACTGCTCGAGACGATGCGCGCGCTCATGGATCCGATGGTGCTGTTCGAGGAGGCCGAAGACACGCTGGTCTCGACGCAGGAACTGTCGCAAATCCAGTGGCCCGACGACAGGCGGCCGGGCGAGTGATGGACGGGGCGCGCACCGCCCTGCCGCCTGGCGTGCTCTCCATGCACGTGCTCCCGGCCGAGCACCACGACCACGATTGGGACGCCATCATCGTTCCGCGGGAGGTGAAGGAACGCCTCCTTGCGCAGGCGCTCCTGGTGCTGCAGCATGGCCGACAGCTGTCGATGCTTGCGGGGTTGCCGCACGGGCTCATTGTGCTGGCCGGCCCGCCTGGAACCGGCAAGACGACGATGGCGCGCGGCCTTGCGCAGGTGGCGGCGCTGGCGCTCGCGCGTCAGGGCGCGACCGCGCTACTGGAGATCAATCCCCACGCGTTTCCCAGCGACATGCTGGGCGAGAGCCAGCGCAATGTGACGCGGCTGCTGACGGAAACCGTGCCCGAGATCGCCGCCCGTCGTCCGTTTACCGTGGTCCTGATCGACGAGGTTGAGAGCTTCGCGGTCCGCCGCACGTCCGCGTCCTTCGAGGCGAACCCCGTGGATGTGCACCGCGCCACCGACGCCGTGCTCCTTGGCATCGACGAGATCGCGAAAACCCTGCCGTCGGTGCTCTTTGTCACGACGACCAATTTCATCGAGGCCGTGGACGAAGCCTTCCTGTCGCGTGCCGACCTGGTCATGCACTTCGCGCTGCCCGATCAGGACGCCATCGAACGGATCCTCGAGCACGCCCTCGGCGAACTCGCGGTGCAGTGGCCGGCGCTGTTGCCGCTCGCGAAGAACGAGGCCCGCGTCTCGGAACTCGCCGCGCTCTGCGAGGGCTGGGATGGCCGGCGCATACGGAAGCTCGTGCTCGCGGGGCTGGCGCAACGTCTCGAAGTGGCGCGCGATCCCGCCAAACTGGAGTGGGAGGATCTTCTGTCCGCCGCACGCAAGAAGGGAGGCGTGGAGTGGGCCGGCGGCACGGCGCTGACCTCTCGTGAGATGTTTCCCGACGTGCCCAAAGAGCTGATGCACGACCACGATCACGGGCATGGTCCTCACGGACATACCCACACGCACCAGCACGACACGGATCCCCAGCCGCGCTCGAATTCTTAGTCCCCTGGAACCGTGATTCGTCACATAATTGCCGGGCGGGGCATCCCGGCTGGCAGCGTTGCTCCTCCCTCAAATATGGCCAATATTCTCGGTCGTCGCGCCTTGCCATCCGGGCGCCGCGCTCCGGGACTTAGGCAACGAATCACGGTTCCAGGGGACTAGCAGCCCGTGGTGGAAGTCCCGCGGCAATGACTTCTTCGGCAGGATCGCAACACTCCGAGCCAGAGCCAGGCTTCTTCGCGCGAAACCAGTTCGTCTTCTCGCTGCTGCTGCCCGCCGTTCTCCTCGGGACTGGCAGGGGATTCACGCTGCCGGTCCTGCCGCTCATCGCGAAAAACGACTTCGGTATGGGGGTGGCGGGCGCGTCGCTGGCCGTCATCGCTCCCATGGCCGGCGGGATGCTGTCGGCGTTACCAACGGGGTACATCATCGACCGCTTCGGGCGACGCGTGACGCTGGTCGGTGCGCCCTTACTCTCGTCTGCCTCGGCGTTCATGGCGGTGTTCGCTGGGTCCTACTGGGAGTTTCTCCTCTACCTGACCATCGGCGGGATGGCACAACAGACGTGGCAGATGAGCCGCCTCGCCGTGATCGCGGACTCGGTGCGATCCAGTCAGCGCGGGCGGCAGATCACAGGCATGTCGAGCGCACAGCGCATCGGTAGCACCGCCGGCCCATTTCTTGGAGGCCTACTCGGCGAGTTCATGGGGCTGCGGGTGCCGTTCCTGGTGTTCGGAGTGTTAGCGGCACTGGCGGTGATCCCGTCGTACTACCTGATCAGGGAGACTGCGCCATCCGTCCTGGCGCGCCGCTCGGGAACGAAGATGGCGGAGACGGACACGTCATGGAAAACGTTGCTCACGCGTCCGGTGCTGATGCTGTTCACGGCGCAGTTCTTTGCCAACTGCGCACGGGGCGGTCTGCAGGGAAACGGGGGCACGTATCTCATCTTCCTGACGTTCTCGTACGGCCTGGGCCCCGCTGCCATAGGGGGCATTCTTCTGGGCACCGGACTGCTGGGGATTCCCCTCATGATTTTCTCCGGACAGATCATGGACCGGTGGGGGAGGAAGCGGCAGGCCGTGCCTGCAGCCGTGGTGCTGGCCGCGGGTATCGGCTGTATGTCGATCACGGCGGCGCTGTCGCTGCCCCTGAGCGCGTTCATCACGGCTTTTGTGTTGATCAACATAGGCATCTCGACCATGGCGGGAACGATGCAGACGATCGGGTCTGACGTCGCGCCTGCCGAGGCCCGGGGGAAGTTCTTTGGTGTCAGCCGACTGATCGCCGAAGCAGGGTCGGTGATGAACCCGGTGAGCTTTGGGGTGATGACCGCCACCGTGGCCGGGGCGGGCGGGTTCGCGGGCAGTTTCGCGATCACGGCGCTGGCGGCACTTGTCGCGGCCAACGTTGTGGGGTTCGGATTGAGCGAGACGCTGCGCAAGGACGGCCCGGCGCCGGCCACGACCGAGGGCGTCAGGTAAGAAGCGCCACGTGAGAAGCAGTGTGCGGCAGGCGCGGCGTCAGGCGAAGACGAGCTGTCCGAAACGCTCCGGGGCGTGGAAGTTCAACACCTCGCCGATCGGCGCCCACGCGGCCCAGTGGGGATGAGATGTTTCGTCCCCACACTTGTAGAAGTTTCCGGTCCAGACTTCGCCCGCCGTCGGCCGCCGGTGGCCAGTCACCTCAATAAACAGCGACCAAGGGATCGTGTACTGGAGGCCCCACACCACGGGATGTGCAATCTCCGGATCGATGCGCTCGGGTAAGTTGTGCATACGCGGAATGCGGTCGTTCCACTTGTCTTCCAGGCTGCGGCATCTCTGGAAGCCTTCCGGCGTGCGGGTCCAGTCCTCGATACACGACACCAGTAGCGAACCGCCCGCGTTTATCTCAAAGTTCAAATACCCACCGGTCCCACGGGGGCGCACAAAGAACTCCGCACATGAGTCCTTGTGCACCTGCGCCTGAAACCCGACGTTGGCCACGCGCACGTAGCGATCGCTCACGCGAAAGTGAACGTGAAGGCCATCGCCGCTGTGCAGGACTTTGGCTTCGGTCAGCGGCCGGTGCGTCGAGCTGCGCGGATGAAAATGGTTGACGGTCACCGGACGGACCGCGCGCCAGTCCTCCGACGTCCAACCGCTCTCAGGCGCCGGCGGCTGCGCGGCACGGGCAATCGTGTAACAAGGCTCCATCGTCTCGCTACGAGCGCCACCCGCGGGCTATGGCGCGCGCCACGCGGATCCCATCGAGTGCAGCACTCACGATCCCGCCTGCGTACCCGGCGCCTTCGCCACACGGATAGAGTCCGGCCAGATCGAGACTCTCAAGCGATAGCGGATCGCGCGGCACCCGCACCGGGCAACTGGTCCTCGACTCGACACCGACGAGCACTGCGTCCTGACTGACAAACCCGCGCATCTTTCTGCCGAAGGTGGCCAGACCCTCACGCAGCCGTGCCGCGATCGGCAGTCCGGTCGAGTCGAGCACGTCGGCAAGGTTACCCGCCGTCAGGCCAGGCACGTAGCTTGACGGCGGAACATCGGCAGACGAACGGCCGGCCAGGAAGTCTGTCAGACGCGTCGCGGGCGCTCGCAGTGCTCCTCCACCTGCCTCGAATCCACGTCGCTCGATCGCGCGCTGCAACCGAAGGCCAGCCAGCGGCCCGTCGAAGCCAGCCGCCTTCGTGTCGTCAAGCTCGATGGACACCACGATACCGGAATTGGCGAAAGGCGAATCGCGTCGCGACAAACTCATGCCGTTGACGACGAGGCCATCCGGTTCCGTTGCCGCCGGCACGATCCACCCGCCCGGGCACATACAGAACGAGAACACGCCCCGCTCCTCCACGGTGTGCACAAGTTTGTAGCTGGCCGCGTGCAGGTTCGGATGTCCAGCATGACGACCATACTGAATGTCGTTAATGACGGGTTGAGGGTGTTCGATACGGACACCGAGGGCAAACGGCTTGGACTCAAGCTCGACGCCCGCTGCAGACAGCAGGTCGAACACGTCGCCGGCGGAGTGACCGGTTGCCACGACCACGGCCGCGCCTCCGATGACCTGCCCTGCCGCCGTCACCGCACCGCGCACGTGTCGAGCCGAGCCAACGTCCAGGCCGGTCACGCGGGTATCGAAGCAGAACTCGACCCCGACCGACTCGAGCCGTTCGCGCAGCGCCGCCACGACCTTGGGCAATCGATTCGAGCCGATGTGTGGTCTCGCATCGATCAGGATGTCGGGAGGCGCGCCATGTTCGACGAGAACCTCCAGCACATCGCGCACATCGCCGCGCTTGTGGGAACGCGTGTACAGCTTGCCGTCACTGTAGGTCCCCGCGCCGCCCTCGCCGAAACAGTAGTTGCTGTCGACATCGACCGCCCCCTCCTGATTCAGACACCTGAGGTCCAGGCGTCGCGGTTGCACCTGGCGACCACGGTCGACGACGACAGACGGGATACCGTGGCGGGCCAGTTCATAACTGCAGAACAACCCGGCCGGGCCGTCTCCAACGACGACGACACGTCGATCCCCTGCAACGGTCTTGGGAGGTGGGCCGACCGGCTCGCGCGTGTCGCCGGCGCCAACGGCGACAACGACGCGAAACTTCACGCTGCCCCGACGCGCATCGAGCGATCGTCTCCGCACGGTCCATTCGGGTACGTCAGTGGCACGCCGCCCCAGTGCGTGCGCGACAAGACGGCCTAGCGCCTCCGCGTCGTCGATGTCGTCGAGGCCGACTTCAATCGTAACTTCTTCGCTCACGGGTTCGTGAACGGCGTGAAGCCGGCGAGTTCGCCTGAGAGCGCCTGCGGCGAGGCGCCCGGCCTCATCAGGCTACCGGCCCTTCCGGCCGCGTCGAACAACGATGTCGTACTCAGCTTTGGTTACCGGCTGAACGGAGAGACGGCTGCCCTTCTGCGTGACCGTCATCTTCTCGAGCCCTGGCGTGTGCTTCAGCGTCTCCAGCGCAATCGTGTTTTTGAACGCTGCCACAAACGTGATGTCCACCATGAACCACGTCGGCTTCGCCTTGTCGCTGGCATCGTCGAAGTACTTGTGACCCTTCCTCCAGGCGAATGAATCGGGGTAGCCGGCGCGGGAAATGGTCGCCAGGCCAGTCACGCCGGCCGGATCCGCGTTTGACGCGTAGAACAGCACGGCGTCGCCGACGTGCATCTCGTCACGCATGATGTTGCGCGCCTGGTAGTTGCGGACACCCTCCCAACTCGTCTCGCCATCGCGTTTGAGATCCAGGATCGTGTACGCGGCAGGTTCGCACTTCATCAGCCAGCACTTTTTTGCCATGGGCACAGGATACAACGCGCGGTCACTCGTCTCGGGGAGCAGGCGTGGAGCCTGCAACTTTCCACGATCAACTTAGGGGCGTGGCGAGTTCAGCCCGCGCGAATTTCATCTGCGCCAAGCGGGAGTGAAATACGCGCCACGCGCTGCAACTCGGCGCAATTTACGGGGCCGCCGAGTTCAGCCAGGATTCCCGAAAGCGGCGCTGGTCTGCGGTCAACGTTTGGCCGGCGTCCTCGGCCGGCACGATTTCGATCTCTGGCCGTTCGGTGAGCCGCAGCATGCCGGTAACGCGCTGTCCGCGACGCTCGAACACCAGCTCGACCTCGTCGCCTGGCGCTCGCCCACCGATCGCCAGATCGAAGTCTGCCGCGCTCGTCACACCCAGATCGGCAACCGCCAGGATCACGTCATCCCGCTCGAGACCAGCCAGATAGGCCGGCGAGCCAAACGGCACGGCCCCGACCACGCGCGGTCTGCCCTGCGCGTCCTGAAGGCGAAGCAACCCCGCGAACGCGCGACCCGGGGACGCGGGTCGGACCAGGAACCCGGCGCGAGCCAGCAGACGCTGGTAGTCCACCACCTCGTGACCCTGGATGAAGCGCGCAAAGAAGTCGTCCGCGAAACCCGTGTCGCTGGAGACTCTGGCGAGCGCGTCTTTCAGATCGGACATCGTGTACGGGTGATCGACGTAGCCAGGCGCCCTGCCGCCAGGCTCGCCATGTGCCTCCCAGAGCGCCCGCATGTAGTGGTCGAGCGTCACCATACCGTCGGTCCGGTCGCGAAGCGAGAGATCCAGACCGAGCGCGATCGTAGCGCCCCATGTGTAGTACGAGATGAACGTGTTGTCGACGCTCCTCCGATCGATCGAAGCCGCGGCGTCGACAAAAGGCGCGAGGCGACTCATATCCTCCGCGCTCCGCAGCTCACGGCCCGGACTCATCTGCACGCGGTTGATGAACGATGCGAGACGGGCGATGAAGTCACCGGGCTTACTCAGGCCCGCACGAAGAATGACCAGTGGCCCGTAGTAACTGGTGAACCCTTCGGCCAGCCACAGTTCGCCGGACATGTTCGCACGGGCGAAATCGAAGGGCTCGAGCGCACGTGGGCGAATGCGCTCCACGTTCCACGCGTGGAAGAATTCGTGCGCCACCGTGTCGAGAAGACCGGACCGGTTGTTCCGGATCGAGCTGGCACTGGTGAGGATCGTGCTGTTCCGATGTTCCATACCGTCGCCGCTTGCCCAGGGTAGGTAGTCGGCGATGAACGTATACGTGTTGCCGTCAAACGCCGGATACTCCCCGTAGACGCGCCACGCTTCTCGGACGATCCGCTCCACGTCTGTGGCAAAGCCATCAAGGTCCGCCTCGGAGCCTGCGTGGTGTACGGCGAGACGCACAAGTGGCGAGCCGGGCGCATCAGCAAGGGTGAACGTTCTCAGGCTGAATTCGCTGAACTCGGTGGGGCTATCCATCAGGTACTGCAGATTCGGCGCCGTGAACGTCGACGCGTCTGCGCCGGGCAGTAGTTGCGTCCCGACACGCCAGTCGGCGCCGGTGGGCGCCACGAACTGGATGGCGACCGGCCGATCCTCGAAACCGCGCGCCCACATCAGCGCAGCCGGCATGTTGATATGGGCGTGTGTGCTGTCGATGGCGAGATAGGTACCGTCTATGCGGTCGCCGAAAATCCGGTATGTCACTCGCACCCTGCCTGCGTGCCCGCTGACACTCCACGCATGCGGGCTAGGCCGTGTGATCGGCAGTGCCACCCCAGCGGCGTCGGTGACCCGCACGTCGAACACATTCTTGGCGAACTCGTGGAGTGCGTAGCGCCCTGGTGAAGATCGGCTCATCCGAAGTTCGAGCGGTCCCGCAGGAACGTCGGACAAGCTGATCGCCACATCCATCAACCGGTGCTCGGGTTCGCTGAACGACAGCCGGTACTCAACGGGTGTCTGGGCCGACGCGAGCGCCGGTATACACAGCAGGAGCAGGAGCACACGCAGCGGGCGCATGTCGCGCGTCAGCGATGAGCGTGCCAGCGAGCGGCGTGCGAGAGAACAGCCTGTCATCGTGAGAATACGATACTCAAATCACGGCTCGACGCCCAGCAAAGCCGCCAGCCATCAGCGGGCGACAATCGGCAGGGGCCGTCCGTGCTCGTACCGCCGGATCGTGCGAAGCACGACATCGGCCATCATCTCGATGAAGCGTGCGTCATCGTTGACCGCCTCAGCGCGCGCCATCGGGAGGCCCAGCTCGCGGCACACCGCGGCTGCTTCGTGGTCCAGGTCATAGAGCACCTCGATGTGATCGCACACGAAGCCGATGGGACAGACCACGACGGCCTGAAGGCCGGCTTCGTGCTCACGCCGCAGGTAGTCGCAGACGTCCGGTTCGAGCCACGGGTCACCCGGCCGGCCGCTTCGGCTCTGGTAGGCGAGCGCCCAGTCACTGATGCCGGCCTGCCGGGCTACAAGGCCCGCCGACTCCAGGAGCTGTTCCCGATAGCGCGACGACTCCGCCATCGAGACCGGGATACTGTGTGCCGTAAAGACGAGGCGCGTGGTGCCGTGGAGATGTGCCGGCAGCGTGGCTGCTGCCTCTCGAACATGGCCGGCGTTGGCCTCCGCGAAGAGCGGATGATCGAACCAGCTGTTCACGAAAGTGATATCGATATCACCACCTGCGCTCTCTCGCAGCGCGCCGCGCGCGTCCCTCACGTTCTCACGGTACTGCTGGCAGCTCGAATAGCTGTGGTGCGCGGCGGTGATGAAACCCACGGCCCGTCGCGCGCCGGCCGCGTGCATCTCGGTGAGCGTGTCCGGCAGCAGCGGGTGCCAATTTCGCATGCCGATGTAGACCGGCAGCGGATAGCCGGCGACAGCGAGCCTGGTTGCGAGTCCATCGCCCTGACGCTTCGTAAGCTCGGTGATCGGCGACACCCCCCCGAACATCTCGTAGTGATGCGCTACCTCCTCGATCCGTTCCTGCGTGACGCGCCGTCCTCGAAGCACCCGCTCAAGAAACGGACGGATATCACCGGGACCTTGCGGTCCGCCGAACGACACGAGCAAGACGGAATCGAACATTGACCAAGGCCCTCGGAAATCGGCAAGACCGGCCGGTCGGCCACCGCGTGAGGAGGCGCCAACCGGCGTGGCCGCGAGCGAATAGGTATCTTGCCACGCCTACGGGGCACTCGCGACCAACGTGCGATGATTGACGCGCGGGGCGAGGAAGACGACAGGGAAACTTCCACGCGCGCAGCCGCCGCCCGACTGCGATCTTCCCCACTTCCTTGACTCTGGCGGTGTTGCCAGACGCGTCACCGAATACGCCCGGTCGGCCTTGGTGTTCTCCCAGGGAGATCTGGCGAGCCACGTCTTTTACCTCCAGCGTGGCAGCGTCAAGCTTTCAGTGTCCTCGCAGACGGGTAAAGAGGCGATCGTGGCAGACCCGGGGGGCAGGTGACATTTTCGGAGAAGGGTGTCTGGCGGGACAGCCACGACGGATGGGCACCGCCTCGGCCTTAAGTGCAAGCATGGTGCTGGTGGTCGAAAAGCCCGAGATGTTGGAGAAGCTGCGGACGCAGCCCGCACTCGCTGAGTGCTTCCTGACACACATGCTGTCGCGAAGTATTCGGATGGAGGAAGATCTGATCGACCAGCTCTTCAACGCAAGTGAAAAGCGGCTCGCGCGCACGCTGTTGCTACTGGCGCGTTACGGCCAAGGCGACTATC
>Ga0115002_10009500_pt1 | contig 10612 bp, 12 predicted proteins | sample ArcticOcean_MG_C_8_FD_89576 | JGI IMG/M metagenome (GOLD analysis project Ga0115002, IMG submission 89576) | Marine microbial communities from western Arctic Ocean - ArcticOcean_MG_CB11_86 | ecosystem: Environmental > Aquatic > Marine > Oceanic | place: Arctic Ocean: Canada Basin | collected... | reverse complement strand
TACATGGATTGCGCTATTACAACGGTTACGCCTCTCTCAATCCTCGGAGACGGAGAGGTCCGGGGCGAGTGGTTGTGCCTAAAAAGGTCGATGCAGCAATTGCGGTCCGTATCCCCGAGCTAACCGCAGGTGGCCACCCCCGGAAGGGCTGTCTAAACGTGCATCGTGACCGTCGTAGTGGCGACGTTGTGAAAGTCGTTAGCTGTACCCTGTTGCTTCGAGGACCCGGTGATCTCAGATCGGACCGAATGACATGTTGGGCGAATACGGTTAACCAGAAGTGGATTCAAGTCAGAAACGGATTCAAGAATGAAAGACTCAGGAGTCGATTCAGATCTCGCTAATCGGGGCGTGTCGGACCCGTATCTCCTGTATTCCGGGTGCGACACGATGGTTTCAACGGGTGCGTCCTCGAAAAGCGGTGCGACGATCTTTGCCAAGAACAGCGACCGTCCCGCAGATGAGGCGCAGCCCCTTGAGTTGCACGCCGCGAGCCAGTCGGCGGTCTCCGGCACGCAGTTCGTTGAGATTGACGGCAACGCTCCGGTATACAGGCATATCGGTTCCCGACCTGACTGGTGTTGGGGTTACGAGCACGGGTTTAACGAGCACCAGGTTGTAATCGGTAACGAGGCGCTTCCGTCTCTGCTGCCTGAGACAGAAGAAGCAAAGCTTGTGGGCATGGAGATACTGCGGCTCGCGCTGGAGCGTGGAGCGACCGCCGAAGAGGCCGTGAACGTGATAACGGGCCTTGTGGAGAAGTATGGGCAGGGTAAATTTTCAAACAGCGCAGGACTGCGGACTTACGACAACATTTACCTTGTGGCCGACCCCGCTGAGGCTTACGTGGTTGAGACCATCGGCCACGAATGGGCGGTCCGGCCTGTGTCGGGCGTTCACAGCATCAGCAATGTGAGTGGAATGGACGGCTCAGCACGGCTGTCGGAAGGCGCGGAGGCGACTGCGATAAAGTACGGATTGTTCGATCCTTCCAACGGGACAGATTTCTCATGGTCCTCCGCTTATTCTGCTGTCGACGACGCGAGGTCGGGCACGCGACGACAGTCCCGATCGTCTTCGATACTCGCGCACCACGATGGCGGAATCGATTTCGGAAAATTGATGCTCACCTTGTCAGATCACGGAGCGCCGGAGGGAGATCCGACGAAGTTTGAGTCGGCTCCCGGAGATATGCGTGGCATCTGCACTCACCCGGAGCACGAAGGCGGCGTGACGGCGGCGAGCCTGGTGGCCGATTTATGTGCCGACGGATCACGACTGCCGGTGTACTGGTGCGGGATGTACGCGCCGTGCATGACGCTTTTCTTCCCTGTGTTCATCGAAGGGGAGTTACCCGAAGTCCTGTCGATCGGCGGAGCTACGGACTCTGATGACAGTCCGTGGTGGATGTTTCACGCTCTGGGGCAAGAAGGTTTCGAGGGTGGTGCTGAAGGCATGAAGGAGATCCACGAAGGTTGGTGGGACCTTCAGAAGGGCATGTTTGGATCGGCATACGAAATGGCGGCCAGAGGCCGGGCGATGATCGATGCTGGTGAACGGGAATCGGCGTCTGAGTTGCTGACTTCGTATATGGCTGAGAACACCGAAAACTTGCTGAGAGTTGGGCGTGAGATGCTTGGCGCCCGACCAAGCGAAAAAAAGGCGCCGAGGACGCGTTGACGGAGTTCAATCGCAGAGACGCCTTGTTGGCGGCGATCACGGCATGTGGTGCGGCGGCTGAGGTTCTACTAGCGCGCTTTCGCGACGAAGGCGGCACAACGCTGGAGCGCAGCTTCAAGCCGGACGGTGGGATTGTGACGAACGCGGATATCGCCGCCGACGAGGCGATATCGGAGGCGCTTGGGTTGTTTGATGTGACAGGTCGCGTCGAGTCCGAGGAGAGCACTTCAGGTGCTGATGACTCGGAGCTTCGGTGGGTGGTTGACCCTCTGTGTGGTACCGCACCGTATGCGGCGGGACTCGGTACATGGGGTGTCAACGTTGCGTTGATGGCAAGGGCGACCCCGCTGCTGGGCGCGATCACCGTGCCCACGATGCGTGAGACGTTGACCTGTGTATCCGGTCGTGGAGTGTCAAGGAACGGGAAGCCGTGGTCTCCCGAACCGCCTGTAGGAAAGCTATCCGAGCAGCTTGTAGATCTCGAAATAAATGGTCCGGAACTTGCGGCTAGGATGATGTCTGATGGCAGCCTTGGCTGGGTAAGGGGCGTTGATCACACGACGACGTTTGCCTCGATGGCCTATCCGCTGAGTCAGCTCTGCCTGGGGCGACTCGCGGGTGTCGTCTCTTACGAGGTCGGTTCAGTTCACCTGGCCGCCGGGGTCGCGCTGGCTCTGGAACTTGGACTCAAAGTTACCGACGGGGAGGGCAAGCCGCTCGACTGGAGCGTCGAAGAGTCGTGGCCTGTGATGGTCGCCGCGTGGCCCGAAGCGCATTCCGGCCTACTGGAGTTGATGCAATGACCTCTGGCGCTGGTAGGCCCCCGAATACAGAGGGTGCAAAGAGCGCTGGCGGAGGTGGTCGCGGCCGACCTGCGAATACTGGAGGGGGGGGGCGTCTCCGGAGGTATGCCAGGGTCGATACGCGGTGACGCCGTGGTCGGTCCAACGTCTTTACAGGCCGTTCATCTGGACATAGTTGTTGGTGGCGCTTACCTACGGGATTGGCACCTGCGCCGGGATGATGTTTGCGCCTGCTTTTGGCATCGACCGCGGGTTGTGGTGGATCGTCCACGGACAGGCGCACGGTGTCGCACAGATATTTGGCTGGGGCGGGCTGTTCATCATGGGCGTGTCGTTCCACGTCGTTCCAAGATTCCGGAACGGTCCGATGGACTTCCCGTGGCCCCAGAGAGCCGTTCTGGTGCTGGTAGTGTTCGGAATTTCTCTCAGATTTTTTGGCCGGTCACTGCATAGACGATCGTTCAGTCCGGAGCTGCTGGACGCGCCTGGCGTGGTCCTTCTCGCCGGAATGTTGATCTATGCGGTGGTGATTGGGAGGGCTCTTTACCGGGGACAGAATTCACGGTTGCAGACCGAGGCATGACTGTTGTCGGCGATTGTCTGGGGTGTCATCGCCGCGGCACTTCACGCTCGGATCGTTTTCCGCATGGCAGATACGTCGGGTATAGCTGCGCCGGGCCTCTGGAACATCGCCATGATCAACGCCGGGCTGGTGGGCTTCTTGATCATCTTCATCCTTGGCGTGACGACTCGTGCCGTGGTCGGATTTCTTGCGCTGAAACCTACGAATCGCTGGATTTCCGGGATCGCGCTGGTGCTGCAAAAGTCGGCGTCTCTACTGTCGATTTCCTGGACTATACGGACGGGGTGATCGAGTACGGGATGGACCTTCGGCGGGATATTACGCGGGCGTTCCGGAAATACCGACCGGAGATTGTCATAAGCGGGAACCATCGGCTTCTGTTTCCAAGCGGAAAGCTGAATATGGCTGATCACCGCTGGGCCGGGCTGGCGGTGCTGGACGCCGCTCGCGACGCTGGTAATCGCTGGATATTTCCAGAGCTTATCGAGGAAGGGCACGAGCCATGGGGCGGCGTTCGATCGGTGCTGACCGGCGGATTTTCTAGCCCCACTCACGGAGTTGATGTTGGAGCAACGTTGGATCGGGGCATTGCGTCGTTGAAGGAGCACAAGGCCTACATCGAGGGGCTATCGTTCGATTTTGACCCCGAGGAGTTCCTGACATGGGGCGCAGCGGCGGCCGGAGAGCGACTTGGCGTGGACTACGGGGTGATGTTTGAAGTGATCGGGATTTAGCGAGATAGCACTGGCGTTATTTGCATTCACGCTAATAAAGCACCCCGAAAAGGTTTCTTATTCCACGAAAAGGCGATTCAGTGGAATAGCGAACCCTCCCCCTATCCAATCGAAGGAGCCGTTGGCTCCTTGACCGTCCTCCGTGCGGGGCATAATCTCGTGCGGCGACAGATAACACTTGATATATGTGGCAGCTTTGAACTGCCAGAGGAATCTCATGGGACACTTTGTTAACCACGTGCACTTGAAGTCAGAAGACCCGGGAAAGACCGCCGATTGGTTCGTTGCGGCGTTTGGCCTCGAGATCCGAGGCGACACTGTCCGTGAGGCTGGCGGCGACCGATTTATCAACTGCTTCGACTCGAAGGGCTTCAACATCAACATCTCCGGCCAGCGCGTAAACCTGGGCGAGAAGATGGAGCCGGCGAGTGCAGAGACCCGCTTCGGGCTAGAGCACTTTGGCTTCGACGTGGATGACATGGACTCCGAGCTCGAGCGCCTTACAGGCCTTGGTGCAGAGTTGAAGGATGGCCCGATCGAGGCTGGCCCTCTCAAGATCGCTTTCATCTCGGTCCCTGGACCGATCCGTATCGAGCTGATTCAGCGACCTTCGTAGTCAACGGATTTGATTCAGAACGCCCGGACCGTTGTGTCCGGGCGTTTTAGTTTCTGCCGGGCACGCAATTGGAGACGATCCCGTGACGTTTGAGATAAACCACATCCACTTGAAAGCGCATGACCCTCGTAAAACAGCGGACTGGTATGTGAAAGCTTTCGCCTTTGAGATCGTTAGCGACACGGTTCGCTCCTATGGAGATCGCCGCCTTCACTGCAAATCACCGGGTGGACTGATCGTGAACATTTCCAGTGCGCGGGACGGCGAGGCGATGGCGGACGGTGATGCGGGGTCGCACTGGGGGCTGGAGCACTTCGGCGTCAATTCAGACGACTTGCTTGCAGATATCGAGAGGCTTGGAGTACTTGGCGCTCCGCTTCTTGAAGGCCCGATCGACATACCGGGCGGCAACCTTGTCGCGTTCGTCCAGGGGCCGGACGACGTCAGGATAGAAGTGGTGCAACAACGATAGTGGCGATTGGGCCACGGGAGATTTAATGCCAAAGGACAAGCTCAACATTGCGCTGGTTGGAGCGGCCGGTCTGGTCGCAGCTCCGGCGCATTTGAACGCCATTCGGACCATCGAGCGCTTGAACTTCGCCGCCGTGTGTGACGTGGACGCCGATGCCGTCCAGTTACTGGCCCGTGAGCGAGGTGTAGAGAAGGCTTATTCAAGCTACAAAGAGCTTCTGGCTGACCCGGATATCGACGCCGTAGACCTGGCGACTCCGCCTTTTGTGCATGCAGAGATGGCGATTGCTGCGGCGCGTGCTGGCAAGCATGTGTATGTGGAGAAGACGATGACGCCGAGGCCCGGAAAACCGGCCTCGCCTCGTGAGGACATCGAGGTGTGTGAGGCGGTGCGGGATGTGGTCGGGCCGGAAATGACGTTGATGCACGATCCGTGGGGCGTTTATTCGTATCAGGAGGCGGTGTACGTAGGGCGGGAGTTGGAATGGCTGGGCTTTTACTTTCTGGAGCACCCGATGGACGAACGCCCGATCGAACCGTATCGCCGTCTGTGCGCCGAGCTGGATATTCCAATGTGCTCGCCGGAATTGATGGACGGGATGCACTACAGCCGGGCGGAATGGCTGCTTCAGAAGGGATCAGATATCGGGCGTATCGACGTCAACTTCGGAGGCATCACCGCCTGCAAGAAGGCCGTCGATATGTACGAGTCTTTTAGCGTGCCGTGTGAGATGCACGTTGGCGGGCACGGGAACGCGGCGATCCTTGGATCGACGATGGAGGAGACATGCGAGTTCTTCGAGCGGGGGCTGCTGTTCCCAAACGTGGATTACGACGTGCCGCCCCTTTACCTCAACACGCCCTGCGACCCGATGGATGATGAGGGATTTGTGCATCTGCCGGACAGCCCGGGGCTGGGTTACGACTTCAACTGTGACTACATCAACGACAATCTGATCGACTGAGACCAATGGCCGTGATTTTGACGACTTGAATGCTGACGGATTCTTTCTCAGGACACCTTATGAAGATCATCGATACTCACCACCACCTGTGGGACCTCGAAAACAATCGTTACCCGTGGCTCCAGACGCCGATCGATCACTTCGCGGGCGACTACTCCAAGATCAGGCGGTCGTATCTGATTGATGACCTGATCGCAGACGCTTCCGCCGGGCCGTACGAGCTTGTGAAATCGGTCCACGTACAGGCGGAGTGGGACCATGAGGGCGACCCTGTTGGGGAGACTGCCTGGCTGCAGGGCGTGGCTGATTCACCAGAGGCGAACGGGCTGGTTTCGGCGATAGTTGGGAACGCTGATTTCTTCTCGCCCGACGTTGAGGGAGTGCTTGAACGGCACGCTGCGCACCCCAACTTCCGGGGCATTCGCCAGATGCTCAACCACTCGCAGGACAACCCTGCGTTGAACTTCATCAAGAGCGGGGATGCGATGGACGACCCGGTGTGGCGGAACGGATATCGGCTGCTGGAGAAGTTCGGGGCGTCGTTCGATATGCAGATATGGCCCTGGCAGCTTGAGATGGCGGCCCGGCTAGCAACAGATATTCCCGAGGTGCCGATGATCTTGAACCACACAGGAATGCCATTTGCGAACAACGCGGGAAGTCGTCGTCAATGGGACGCAGGGTTGCGCGCGCTTGCGACCGCGGGCAATGTGTCGGTCAAGATTTCTGCGCTTGGGATGGCGACGCCCGGGTGGACGGTCGAGGATATCCGGACGTATGTGGAAGGGACGATCGAGATATTTGGACCAGATCGCTGCATGTTTGCGTCCAACTTCCCGGTGGACAGCCTGACAAGCGACTACACGATGATTTGGGCTGCGTACGACGAGATTACGAGTGAAATGTCTGATGACGACCGGGCGAAGTTGTTCCATGACAACGCGGTGCTGTATTACCGGCTGTAGGTGTCGGGCGCGGTAAGCACCGCCCCTACGGTGTGGCTGTAACACGCTGACCCCGCGCTCTCGTACGAACTGTCATCCTGAGCCCGAGGCGAAGAGCCTGTCAAGATCCCTCGGCTCCGTTCGGGATGACACAAAAATGCACCCGGTCATGGCATCAGTGCCCGCTCAGGCGTATCTTGACCTCCACGAGCAAATCTCCAAACTACGCAACTGACAAACTCACACGTGCACAGGAGGCCATATGGCGGGCGAAGAGAATCTCAAAGAACGCATCAGGCGAGGCGAGACCACCATCGGCGTGGCCGTTCCGTACAACGCTACGAAGACCCAGATCGAAGATATCTACGGCAAGGACGACAAGTACAACTACATATCTGTCGACAGCCAGCACAATCCGCTGGACGAGACCAACCTGGTGGCCGTCTCCCTGGCGGCGCAGGACTTGAGCATCCCGGTCCACTTCCGGATCAAGCACACAAACTACACGTACCAGATCGGCAACTGGCTGGACCTCGGGCCGAGCATGATCGAAGTGCCCCAGACCGAGACCAATGAGACTGCGCAGGAAGCGGTCGACTTCTTTTACTACCGACAGTTCGGCAAGCGCAGCGCCGGTGGCGCTTCCAGGGTCGGGCTTGCCGAGAACACCGGTCGGCTTGAGTACGCCGAGTTCTGGAACAACTACGGTGTCCTGATGCTGCAGGTGGAGTCGATCCAGGCGGTCACTAACATCCCGCGACTGATTCGACCGGGTGTTGACGTGATTTCGTGGGGACCGGCTGACTTGACCTTTGACCGTGAGGCCAACCCGAACCACCCGCTATCGGTGTCCGACGATGCCTGTGTCGAGTACGCAGCAAAGGTGCTCGAAGGCACGGATACGAAGCTGATGATTCGCAACTACGACTGGAACCTTCGGGACAAGTACATCGGGATGGGCGCAACCGTCCTTCTCGAGAGCCCGAAGCCCTAAGGCTGTAACGCCGGTATGAACTCCTGGTCCGATCGTAATGCGGTGCTTGATCGTGAGCGCTCGGGCCGGGAGATCGCCGCCCTCTGGGACGCTGACCCGTGCTCGGTCCGGCTGGTGAATGATGGAATCAACATCGTTTATCGTTTCGAGTCGACTGGGCGCGGGATGTTCCTGAAGGTCTGTAACGCGGCGAATCGCTCGATGTTGGAGCAACGAGCCGCGGCGGAGTATCTGTCCCACCTCTCAGCAAACGGTGCGGACGTGTGTTCGCCGGCGTTGTCTCGTGCTGGGAGGTTGATCGAGGAGTATCGACAGGGCGACGACCTGTTCCTGGGCTGGGTGACGGACGAGGCCCCGGGGCGGGTTATTTCGCTGGAAGAACCGTCTGTTGTGGAGTTTCGTGCGTGGGGTGTGGCTCTAGGCAAGATGCATCGGGCGACCGAGTCTTATCGACCGTCGAACGATCTGGCGTATTTGACGTGGAAAGACCTGTGGCGGCAGACGGATGAGGGACTGGACCCCGAGGATACGGAGCCTGTCCGGGACGAGTATGAGCAGCTTGACCCGTGGTTACGGGCGTTGCCGGTAGATTCTGCTGGCTACGGGCTGACACATACTGATGTGCACACAAAAAACGCCATGTGGGACGGCGAACGGGTTCTGATGATCGATTTCGACGAGCCTGTTTATCACTGGTACGCGTCGGACGTGATGCGACCGTTCCTGGAGTTTGTACTGCTGCCTGTCTCGGAGTTTGATGCGCTGTTTGACGCGTTTCTGACTGGCTATCGCGAACACCGTGAGTTGTCTGATCGCTGGGTTGATGAAATTCCGCGCTTTGCCAGGATGAAGAATCTTGGTTTTTACTGGTGGGATGCTGTGAATAGCTATGCCGAGCGTCCCGAATATGACGAATGGATAGCGGCGATTCGACGGCGGTATGGCGCGGAGAGTTTGTGGTTGGGGCCGGGTGCGTAAGCCGAGTTAGAAATTAGTGCTCTGAGGTTCTCAAAGGGCCGGGTTGTGCGAGCGTTCGTTTATTTAGTAGGAACTTAAGGCGCCGTTAAGCGATCACCTTGAACTCGTAGGACGTGGTGTTTGTTTCGCCGCTTTCGAAGCGGTTCATCTTGAGAGGGGATATATCTACGGTTTTTGCGCTGCCTTCAAGAATGAGTTCGGCCATCACCGTACCAACTGCCGGGGCCAGCTTGAAGCCGTGGCCGCTGAAACCGGTGCAGATGTAGAGACCATCGATGCCGTCTACCTTGTCGATCACCGGGTGGAGGTCTGGCGTTGAGGTGTACAGCCCGGCGTAGCCCGTGAAAAATTCTGCTCCGGTGATCCCCGGAAGCCTCTTTGACAGGCGAAGCCACACGTTTTCCAGATAGTCCATGCTCGGCCGCGGATTGTAAGAGTTGGGGTCGGCGTTCTCCTCACGGTTGCCGTTGCCGACCAACGTCAGGTCTCCGCCCTCGGGTCGGAAATAGGTCATGTTGCCCATGTCTGCGCCGCCGGGATGGAAGGGTAGTTCTTCCAGGTTGCGTTTGAGAAGGAACACCTCGTGACGTGTGGCCTCTAACGGGAGGTCTATGCCTAAGCCGCTTAAGAAAGGCTTCGACCACGGGCCGGTGGCGACGACGGCAATATTGGTGGCATATCGCTTGCCAGCGGTGGTTACCGCTACCACGCGGTCGTTCTCTATCTCCACGGAGGTTGCCGGGGTCTCCAGCAGCACCGTTGCGCCTAATTCACGGGCTCGGGTCGCGTAGGCCAGTCCTGTGCCTGAAGGGTCGGCATGACCGGAGCGCGGCTCCCATGCGAATGTCTCGTCGTCGTTGAGGGTGAATGCCGGGGCCAGCTCGTGAGCGTCTTCACGTGACACGATCTGTGTGTCGATGCCGATGCCCTGTTGCAACTCGATGTTGTGGCGAAAGCCGTCGATGGCGCTATTCGGGACGAACACCATGTAGCCCGTTTTCACGAATCCGACATCACCGGCGCCTACGACTTCATCGAAGTTCTCGTATGTCTTGAGGGACTCCCATGCGAGGGCGGCGTTTACCTCGGTGGAGTAGTGCATCCGGATGGCGCCGGAGGAGCGTCCCGTGGAGCCTGCTCCCAGGGTCGTGCGTTCAAGAAGCACGGGATTCTGGACGCCGCGGGAGACCAGGTTGTACAGGATGCTTGTGCCCATGACGCCGCCGCCGATGACGACTGCGTCTGTTGTGACGGTCAAGGTTGCGCTGTCTCCGTTCGGCCTCTGGGTATTCGGGTCGGCGCAACGTATCACCCCGTTATCGCGCCGTCGAGATGCCTATCTTCACGCTACTCGATAACCAGGAGGTCCAGCAGTCGTACTTCCGTCTCAGGCTTGAACACCGCCCATGCGAACCAGAAATGTGCAGCGTGAATTACTGGTTCGAGCTGAGTTCCCGCGAGATCGCCATCGAGCGCGGTCCCGAACTTGTTCTAGGTCGATCCGGTATCGGTATCATCCCGTTATCGCGCCGTCGACCAGTTTAAACGTAAGGACCTGATCATCGACAGTCCGCTGGAACAGGGTTGTTGAGCCGGACTTTGTGAAGTTGCCGGTACTCGCCGTGAACGCGGATTCGGTACCGTTATCGAAGAACAGGGTGATCGGCGTTCCCTCAACGATGTCGTTAACTACCGGGTGTTCGGACAGGAAGGCGTACGGGTAGGCTACGTCGAAATCGTTCAGCGTGACGCTGGCGACCCGCTCCATCGGCAGCAACCTGCCGTCAAACGTTCCGCGATACAGGAACGGCGAGCTGTCGATGCTGTAGTACCCGGCGTACGGG
>Ga0115002_10009499_pt1 | contig 10612 bp, 10 predicted proteins | sample ArcticOcean_MG_C_8_FD_89576 | JGI IMG/M metagenome (GOLD analysis project Ga0115002, IMG submission 89576) | Marine microbial communities from western Arctic Ocean - ArcticOcean_MG_CB11_86 | ecosystem: Environmental > Aquatic > Marine > Oceanic | place: Arctic Ocean: Canada Basin | collected... | reverse complement strand
TCGATTACTTGCAGTATGTTTTGCTCAACATACAAGATCATTTTCTCAATTTTCAACGATGTCTTTCCATTTTAGAACATCCTTGAATTTGAGCAAATTATTAGTTTTGTCGTGTACTATGCATCTTTTTATGATAAAACTCCAAATCCACAGCCCATCGATCTGACGGCGTCCACATAATACCCAAAGCACGGTGTTCTGCCTTGCCCGGTTCCAAAGTTTCATCCACAGGCAACCACATATCGGTCGAATAGGACCCGCCTTCAACCGTAATCAAATTGACATACTGATGATACATGCCCCACCCACCCTTAAATGCGATATGATCATCTAATTGCAACAACCCCGCCACACGGGGTGACCAGTTGGTATAATTGCCACTGTGAAAGTGGCTTGCGCGAAGCCCTGGTGTCATCTCCATGCGCCCTATTCTCATTGTATGTTCTAAAAACCCCGTTTCATTATTGTGATGCGGTATTGATCTGCGAGCGACTGGTATCCCCCGTGCCTTGTTTGTAAAACGCATCGTAAGACGATATCTGCCCGCCCACACGTGTGGTATGGTTCATGCCTGAGTACAAATTGAAATCTGTTTTGAATGTTAAATCTTTCAATTCATTGTTTCGATCCAACCCAAAAGCACGCCCACCCGCAATCTGTTGACCCTGCCCATCTGTTTGATTTTGGCTGGCAATTTCGAAATTGGATCCATACCGACTCATCGAGAATTGAACATTTCCGACCAAATTATCGGTGTATAAATGTGTCCCTTTCAATCGCCCAATTTGATTGCCCCAATCCATCAACTGATCGCGTGTTTCTCCCCGAAAAGAAGGCAAACTCAAGTCTAAGACATCATGTCCCCAATACCCACTGGCAGAAATTTTATCCCGATCAGACAAATCCATATTCAACTTAAAATTGGTATCGTAAAAACCAAAGGCCTGATCAAAGCTGCTCGTGGTTTGCCCAAAATTAACCTGCCCGCCGCCAAAACGCGCGCCTCCTCCTCGTCCTCCACCCGCCCCAGGAGCACCTCCAGGGATACCCCCAACATCGCCAGCAGTTCCAGCACCTCCGAGCGTTCCAATACGTGTCGAAAACATCTCATCCACAATATGATTGAACAAAGGCGAGTTGAGCAGCTCTTGATACGTTCGCCTGCCCGAAAACATCCACGAACCTCGCTCACCAATGGGTCCTTCAAGGGTTGTGCCTGCACTGATCAAATCGACCGAAGCACGTGCTGCCATCGTCTTTCGGTTGCCATCCAAGTTTGTAATATCCAACACACTCGATAATCGGTCGCCATAACGAGCAGGAAATGTCCCTTTCATCAACGTCACATCTTTCAACGCATCAGGGTTAAAGGTGCTAAAAAACCCGAACAAGTGATTGGGGTTATACACCACCACATCATCTAACAAAATCAAGTTTTGTCCTGGTGTTCCTCCCCTTACGTACAACCCTGCTGAATTTTCACTGGCAGCCTGCACACCGGGCAAGAGTTGAATGCCCCACATTAAATCGGGCTGGCCCACCGTTGGAATACGCGCCAACTCAGTCACACGCGTACCAAACGCACTCACCGGAGAAATATCTGCCGCTGTCACACGATCCCCAACCGCTTCAATCAGGTCTCCCTCAAACATTGCAGGATCGAGCTCAACCTCATATTGGGTTGTCTGATCAGATTTTACAGTCACCTTCACCTGACGACTTTTGTAACCGATATAACTCACGTCGATCACATAATCACCCGACAGCAAGTTCTGAATGACAAAATACCCCCCTTTATCCGTTGTTGCCCCCGTTTTCAGACTGCCCATCACCACATTTGCCCCTGGCAACGTTTCCCCAGTTTCCGAATCGCGCACATATCCGCGAATATTGCCTGTTTGTGCCCAAAGCGGAACCGCACCGACCATCAATACCCAAATAATCACCAACCTACTTGCAGTCATAAACATTTCCTGTCGCCTCCCAGAGAGACCAAGATTTGCATCTGCAGAATATCATCTCATGCTACCGCCGCCCAGATCTATTAATACGTTCACTCTGCTTGAGCAAATTCTTCAACGCCTTCTGTTGATCTTTGTCCAGTATCGCCTTCACCTGCTTATCCACTCTCTTTTTTAAATCCTGCAGTTCTTCTTTTACTTCTTTCCAAGAACCATGCTCAGCAGCATGTGCCAACCACTCCTGGCGCTTTTTCCAGGTATCTGTCATAATCACACGGAGTGCCTTCAGTTTATCTTCTGGCAAATCCATCCCCAACGACAAAGCCGACCACATCTCTCCAACCGGAAAGGCACGCAAGGCCTCCATCTGATCGCGCATTTTTTCCATCATTTCAGGATTGCCCCCCCTGCCCCCACCACCGCCACCTCGCTGAGCCTCAGCACCCACAATGCCCACAACCAACATCAAAACAAACAACCCCATTTTCAGTTTCATAACCCTAATCCTCCAAATAGATACAGTAACAAAAAGTAGATACTACTTCGACTCTTATTCCTTATCTTTCGTTCCTCATGAAATAAAAAAAAACCCCTAATAAAGGCATTTTTCGTAGTTTTAAACGTATTGAGATGATGCAGCATCTAACCCAGTTTGGGAGCACCCCTAAATGAACTTCAACATTGATGCGTCGGCATCTGAAATGCGCGAAAGATTAAAAGAAGCCACACAAGTTGAAATTCGCCGAACCCAAGCAGAAACAACGGTTCTCGCAGATGGTGATACCATTGGCCTGCTCACTTCGGTGCGCATTCGCAAATCGCCATCGGGAGACCTGCGCGGATTTTTCGAGTTCTGGGGTGGCCAAATGGTCGAACGGGCCATTGATCACTTGGATATTCACCTCAAACATAGTGATTGAAAGAATTGATATGGCACACCACCACGACACAGAATGGACACACAAATATCCCAAGCCACCTTCATTGGCCGAACTTGGGTTGGAAGAACCCGACCAAGACCAAAAGCGGAAATCGGGTGCGGCGCTCACCAAGCCCAAGAAATTCCGATTCCAGCTTTTACACGATTGGTTAATCGACACCTTTGAGCCCTGCCGGGTTGGAGACGTTGGTGGTGCCAAAGGTTTGCTCGCCCACATGCTCATCCAAAGCGGTTGGGATGCCACCGTCATTGATCCGCACCCACAAACACTGCCCACCAAATACAAAGACCTCCAAACCGGCAAACGCGTCTTACTCAACGAACAAGAGACCGTGCCCAATATCCCCCAAGCTTTTGAACCCGAAATGGCCCAAGACTTCGACCTCCTCTTAGGTCTACACGCCCACGGCTGCAACCTCCACATTCTCAATGGCGCAGCAAAATATAGCTGTCACTTTGCGCTCATGCCTTGTTGTGTCATTGACGAACCGGAAACTCCTCCATCAGGAATCCATTGGTTACCCTGGTTGGTAGACCAAGCCAAAAAAAATGCCTTCGACGCCGAGTATTTTAAACTCAACTTCAAAGGCCAGAACATTGGGTTTTATGGCAAATCAACTTCATTACTATTCGACAACCTCACTTAGCCAGCACACCAATCCAAAATACTGCTTCTTGTGACACCGTCTTCTGCACATTCAAATCCGTAATCGTCACCACCACCTCTTTCAAACCTGGTTTGAGCTTTTCGGTCTCCAATTCAAAAAACACCGGTTCATCCACCTCTGTGCCCACCTGCTCATACCCCACTCGAAACTCGGGTTTTTGATGCGATTGAAAGAAACGTTTCAGACTCCCAGCCAGCACGCCCACCACACCCACACTATTTTGAATGTTTTCCCGAATTGTATAATCCACACGATATTTCACCTGACCAAAAGTGTCTCGCGTCAAATTGTAAATCTCGTAATACAGATGCACGTCGTTGCTTCCATATTTGCGCGTCGGTTCAGGCACCACCCACACATCGCCCTTCTTAAATTTCTTAGCCTGGGGTGTCTCACTGACCACCCACGCCAATTCTAAATCGCTGATCGCCAACGAATCGGCAAAAGAAGGAATCACCACCTCTTGCTGATACAAATTCCATTTGCCAGACAACTGATCCACCAATTTCACACCCAAAGTATATGTGCCGGGTGCAGCAGATAAACGGGCGATATCTACGAATAGACCTTCCTGTTTTATCAACACCTACCCGCGCCTGAAAAACACGCGCATCCCCCGTGTGATAAACTGCTTCTCCCATTTCGTCGACCAATATCAAATCATGCGCCAATTTCAACCGCATAAACTCACCCGTACGCTCTGATTGAATTTGGTCTGGGGGAATGCCAAAATACACCTCTAACTCGGGCTGACCACTGGTGCTGCGAAAACTTGCCAAATCGTAATAAAAATCCAGAGGTTCCACGCCCGGTGGCACCGTGAACTTTTCGGGAATAGCAGAAGAGACATACATAAATTCGACAGCGGGTTGTGAATTTTGTACCTCGATCACTAATTGAAGGTTCAGTAAGGTGGTTGGCACCAAAGGGAAATCCCAATTGCCGTTCATATATCGATCCGTAAATGTAAACTCGATTCCCTTGCCAATATCCAAATACACCCAAGATTCCCACGCCATCATTGTGTTGCCACTTGCATCACGATCAACCAGAGCCGTCGGGCCAACGCCTTGTTGCATATCCAAAGGTAAATTGAGACGCACCATCTCACCCGGCGTTTGCACTTCCCACTGCCAATAGTTTATCTGAGTTTCACGATCGTGTGTTCTAAATAGGTTTTGTGAAGCATAATAAATTTCCGGGGGCGGCACGACGGGTAGTTCCCCTATTTCGTCTTCCCGGATTTGCCCGCGCAATTCTAACATCTCGTCAACTTTGAGTATCTTAAACTGCTGAACCGCCACACTCGGTATTTCATTCTCTCGCCCCGAGCGCGAACGGTAATTGGGCTCGCCGTATCGAACATACACCTCACCACGCTTGTCCCACGGCTTTTGATGGCGACCAAAATAATTTCGGGCATACCACACACGACGATAATGCTCCACCCGACGTGCGTCTGCCCCCAACATTGCAGCGCCAGAACGAGTGCGCCAAAAACGTGTATGTGCTGTATCTCGCAAACTATCTGGCACGGCCTCCAATGCTTTCAGCTCAAGTTTTGTGGCCAGCAAAGACAAATCTTCATAATGCACCCGCTCATTATCCGGCGCCGATCCTAAAAACTGTTCAAACAGAATTAAGGCGCGCCCGGGATTGCCACGTGCCGCCTCGGCTTGGGCCATCATGGGTATCCAGCTTAAATCGTCAGAAAAACGCTACGCAGCTCGTTCGGCCAAACGATATACTTTATCATACAAATTCCGGTCTACATAAATAAGGGCCCGATGATAATAACCCATCGCATCATCTGGCCAGCGCGTGATATAGGTTTGGCAAAGTTCAACCAATTCTTTTTCCCAATCCAACTGCCCTTTTTCATACCACAAAATCAACTCGCGATAAGCGGGTGCAAAAGTAGGGTCCATTTCAATTGCACGTCGATACGCCGCTTCGGCATCGTGGTCTCTGAGCTTTGTATGCAAGCGAGCAATCTCTAATTGTGCGGGCGCGTAGTTTTCTTCTACTCCCAAAGCCATTCGTAATGTCTGAAAAGCCTTTTGCGTTGCACCCTTACCTCGGGCCCCATAAACTTGGCCCAGACCCGTATAAGCCGATGCGGTCTTTTTGATTTTCAAAGCTTTTTGAAATGCGGTTTGCGCAGCATCCAAGTCACCTCGTTCAAACAACGCAATGCCCAAACGCTGCCAGGCAGAATCATCTAAGGGGTACTCTTCAACGCTTCTGCGTAAAATCGATATTCGGTCGCGTTGTGCATCTATATCTGAGATACACAACACACCCAATAGGCACAACAACAGACACAAATTTTTCTTTTGGTACAGACACATCTTGCCCAACTTTTGTAAATGATTTTTTCTTAGTTTGCCTACGGCGTCCTACTTTTTTCTACAGCCAAAAAAGTAGGCAAAAAGACTGCCACGGCGTGGGGCTTTTAATGAGCTCCAGTACTTCTACGAACTTAAACCACCCTTACCAGCCCGCGCAGTTCCCACACCCCACCTCGTGTTCCACACGCCCAACACCCACACATCACCACCACACCAACTGTACAATGGCCCACACCACCAGCGGGTGATATTCAAGTTTTTTCTTTTCCATTGTCCATTATCAATTGTCCAACAGTCCTTTCATTGCCTCTTCAAACGCCGCATCATATGGGTCCTTAGGTTCTGGTGGTGCGATGGGTGCAACAACATGGAACAGGGCACGACGCGTGGCACTTTGTAATGAATTCAAATCCGAGACCGTAACTTCCACCAGTTTCAGGCCAGGTGCGAGCGATTCGGTCTCCAACTCAAAAAATATGGGTTCGTCCGACGCATTCACCGCACGGTCGTATTGCACAGTAAACTCGGGTTCAGCAGAAGCGGCAAACAGTTGTCGGATGCCGCCCACCAAGATGCCCACAGCACCAGCACTACGCTCTAAGTTGGGTCGAATGGTATACGTTACCTGATATTTCGCCTGTCCAAAAGCGTCTTGTTTTAAATTATACACTTCATAATACAAACGCGCGTCTCTTGTTGTCTCATAACTTCGCGTCGGAGCCGGAACCACCCAGACATCGCCCTTCTTAAACTTTTCGGCATCGGGGCTGTCTGAAATTGTCCACGCCATTTCAATGTCACTAATGGCCAACGAATCGACAAAAGATGGAATGTTCAATTCTTGCCGATACATCCCCCATTTGCCAGCGGTTCGATCCGTCAATTTTACGCCCAAAATATAATCACCAGGAGGGACTTTGATCGATGCCAACTCAACAAACAAACCACCCAAAGTCGCTTCCTTAACCGTTTTTCGAAACACCAAATCATCGGTTGTGCGATATATCGAATCGCTGTTGACATCGGCCAAAACGAGAGAACGTTCAATAGCCAATTCAACCCGATCACCCTCCCGAGTAAGTGTCACTTCTTCGGGTGGAATGCCAAAATAAACCTCCAACTCCGTCTGCCCACCCTCACTTTTGAAGCTCGCCGAATCATAATAAAAACCCAACAGTTCAGCCCCGGGTGGCACATCGAAATATTCTGGCAATGCCGAAGCGGTTGCCATAAGCTCCACCGCAGAAGATCGATTGTTCACCTCAGAAACCAAAGCAGAATGCCACAGATTTGTAGGTGCCAGTGGGAAGTCCCAATCATCATTCATAAAACGATCGGCAAAAACAAACTCTTTTCCCTTGCCCACATACAAATACACCCAAGACTCCCACGGCATCATTATTGATCCATCGGGGCCTCGATCTATGGGTGTTGTCGGTTCAATACCTTGTGACATTCCCGGTGGTATATTTAAGCGTACGTCGCCACCAGGTCCCATCACCTCCCAGAGCCATCCCGATGATAAACTTGCAACACCCACTTCAAACACCATCCCATTGCGGACAGCATCTATTTTGTCGTAATCAGACATACTCTCGGCATTTTCTGTTGCTATAATCCGGTCTGGCGGATAATCCCTACCATCATAATTCTGCCCAGGAAAATACGGACTCCCAGGCATCATCATTGGCAATTGTGTCCGCTGAGGTTCCTGGGATCGATAGGGCGTTGTTTGCGCATACAATTCGGCAACTTTTTTTTCTTTAAACAATTGTACATCCACGGACGGCAGCGCATTTTGGCCACCCGAACGAGACCGATAATCTGGCTCACCATATCGGATATACACCTCACCACGTTTGTCCCAGGGTTGTATCTTCCGTCCAAAGAATGTACGCGCATACCAAACCCGACGATAATGCTCCACACGTCGCGCATCTCCTCCCAACATTAGCGCGCCTTCGCGCGATTCCCAGAAGCGCGTTAAAAACGCAGCGCGTTCACTTTCTGGTGTCGCCTCAAATTTGGCCCGCTCAGCCTTCGTGCCTAAGAGAGAGAGATCTTCAAAATATAGATCTTCAGAAAAAGAATCTGAAAAACTGCCTTGAATACTCCTATAAATCCAGTGTTTTAAGCGATTAGGTATTCAGAATAATTATCTGAAGTGCTATAGAACCGTTCAGAATCGGCCACCTGCTGTAAATACTGTTCAAACAATGCCCCACCGCGCACGGCATCACCGCGAACTGCATGGGCTTGCGCCTCCAAAGCCAACCAACGCACATCCTCAGGAAAGCGTTCGCGCGCGTTTGTTACAACTTTCAAAACAGCGTCATACGCATAGCGTTCTACCTGCGCCTCCGTCAAATGCAAATACCCCGTCGCATCATCTGGGAACTGTGCCACATACCGCTCGCACAGCTGGATCAACGCATCACTTTGAACCAATTGTGCATCTTTATACCACAAAATGAGTTCCTGATACGCAGGTTTAAATGTAGGATCCAGCTTAATGGCCTTCAAATACGCGACTTCAGAATCTTCATTGCCCATCTTTGCATGCACCCGTGCAATACCTATTTGTGCATCTCGGTACATAGGGTCTTCACCCAAAGCCAAGCGATAATTTAAAAATGCACGTTGGTTACTTCCTTTCCCCTGCGCTGCAGAAACATCTCCCAACCCCGTATAAACCCCCGCCGTTTTTTGCACGCCCAAGGCCTTTTCAAAAGCGCGCTTGGCATCCCCTAATTGTTTGGCACGCAAATACAACTCGCCCAAACGCGTCCAGGCCGTACCCTCTTTGGGCGTTGCTGCAACCATCGACTCATAAACAGCCAAAGAGTCAACCTTTTGAGCATCTAAGTAGCCATAAGACAACATGCCGAAACACAATATTCCAACACAGCAAACAAGGCGCATGACAAACCCTCCCGGCAAAACATTCACTCACTTTTTTAATAAGATGCCATCGCACCAAAAAACGTTTAAAAGAAGCGCGTAAAACTTCGCGATAATTTACACTTTAGCAATGAAACTTAGCAAGCTTTGCCCCCGGTCCCCGCACATCTTCACCGACTCACCCGTGCACCAATGTCAGATGTTGCAGCGGCCAAACGATCTTTTTCACCAATGATCATTAGATAATCACCTGCACCGATCTCATAATCTGCCCCCGGGGCCACTGTTGCACCCACGGGATTTACTGCCGCAATCAAGGTCAGACCTAACTCTGAGCGCAAGTGCAAATCTCCCACAGCCTGCCCCACCCAAGCACTCTCTGCGCCCACCTCAAATGTCACGATCTCTACCGTTGAAAAGGCGTGCGCCAAAGTGTTCAACTCGGTGAGATGCGTATTCTGATCGATAAAGAGTTGATAGTCGTCTCTTTGAATGGCTGCTTTTTCGGTCTCCACAGCCAACCAAGATGCCCCCAATGCCTGCATAGTCCATGATGCCATTTCCAAACTCACTTCAAACTCTTCTTCAATCACACGATCTGCACCCAAACGACGTAACTCTGCGATGTCTTCGGGCAGTCGCGTTCGAGCCAACACCAATGCAGTGGGCTGTAAACTCTTGGCCAGTGCAACGGTACGCCTGGCCGCATAGGGGTCTGCATAGGTAACCACCACAGCACGCGCCTGTTTTATGTCTGCATGTAGAAGAACCTCAGAACTGCTCGAATCACCGTAATAAGCTGGAATATCCCGGTCTTGCAAAGATTTGATACGCGAGGCATTCAAATCTAAAATCACATAAGGAATATCATTTTCTTTTAATACCATTGAAATATGTTCCCCTACAGGGCCAAATCCACAGATAATGACATGGTTGTTTAAATGCACGTTTTCCAAATCGGCATCCGCTTGTCCATGAAACCATCTTTCAGGCAACCCCAATTTCATCAACCCGTCGGGCAATGCGCGTCCTAACTTAAACAATTGGGGCGTCACCACCATGGTCATCACGGTGCCAGCTAAGGTGAGTTGATACAAATAATCGCCGATCAAATTTAGACTCTTACCCATTTGCGCCAATACAAATGAAAATTCGCCAATCTGCGACAGGGCCGCGCCTGCAAAAATGGCCACGCGCAAAGGATATTTGAACAACCGAACCACCGCCGTACAGATGATGGCATTCACCCCCAATACCAAAACCACTAACAGACCCAATATCTCTGGATTATTGAACACAAATCCGGGATCAAGCAACATGCCAACCGACACAAAAAAGATGCATAGAAACGCATCTTTAAACGGCAAAATATCGGACAACGTTTGCAAACTATATTCCGAATCACTCACCACCATCCCGGCAACAAATGCCCCTAAGGCCAGTGACAAACCCGCCAAATAACTGACATAAGCAGTACCCATACATAACGTAAAGACCATCAACAAAAACAACTCTCGACTCCCCGTACGCGCTGTCCAGAAAAACACACGGGGCAAAATCACACGGCTCGCGATCAGTGCACAAGCCAAAAACAAAATGGCCTTGCCAGCCGCAATCCCAAGCGCTACTAACAACCCTTGCTCTGGGGAGGCCAGAGCAGGCAAAATAATCATCATGGGCACCACCGCAATATCTTGGAACAACAAAATGCCCAATGCAACACGCCCATGCAGCGTGTCTAACTCCCCCCCCTCCTGAAGCAACTTGAGCACAATAGCCGAACTGCTCAAC
>Ga0115002_10009498_pt1 | contig 10612 bp, 3 predicted proteins | sample ArcticOcean_MG_C_8_FD_89576 | JGI IMG/M metagenome (GOLD analysis project Ga0115002, IMG submission 89576) | Marine microbial communities from western Arctic Ocean - ArcticOcean_MG_CB11_86 | ecosystem: Environmental > Aquatic > Marine > Oceanic | place: Arctic Ocean: Canada Basin | collected... | reverse complement strand
ATTTTGGAAGAACTACCGCATCTAGTCATCGAAGGCATGATTCTCTCCGGGTTAACTATCGGTGCGCAGCAGGGAATTGTTTTTATCAGACACGAGTATGTCAAAGAACGGCGGGCTTTGGAAATTGCGTTGGAACTGGCCCGACAACAGGGAGTATTGGGAGAAAACGTGGCCGGTTCGGGTCGGTCGTTCGATATCGAGATTTTCGTGTCACCCGGCGGTTACATTTTGGGGGAAGAAACCGCACTGCTTGAATGCCTGGAAGACAAACGGGGCGAACCTCGCAATAAGCCCCCCTACCCGGGAACCTGTGGGCTGTGGGGAAAACCGACACTCATAAACAACGTAGAAACTTTCGCGATGGCGACTGCCATCATTCATCATGGGGCCGATTGGTGGAAGAGACAAGGCCGGGGTGAGAGTGCCGGGCTGAAGTTCGTTTCGGTTTCAGGCGATGTCGAGCAGCCTGGAGTTTATGAAATTTCGCTGGGAACGACAGTCAACGAGCTGATTGAGTTGGCAGGCGGCATGAAGGACGGGAAATTGTTGCAGGCCTTTTTACCCGGAGGAGCTAGTTCCAATTTTCTGGCTGCAGACCGTGCTAATACGCCTCTCGATTTCCAGGCGATGAAAGAAGCAGGCAGCATGTTAGGGACAGGGGCCGTGATTGTGATTTCAGAAGACCATAACCTGTTCGATTTGGCGACCAACGTGACGCAGTTTTTCCGGAATGAATCGTGCGGCAAATGTGTGCCCTGCAGACTTGGTAGCCAGAAAGCGGTTGAGCTGTTGGAAGCGGTCCAACAAGGCCGGACCGAATGTTCGGAACTTAACGTTCTGCCGGAATTGTGTGAAACGCTTGAACAAACTTCGATTTGCGGTTTGGGCCAAGTCGCCTTGAACCCTATTGTTTCCTTGATGAAGAATCTCCCAGATTCGGTTCCCCGGTAAAATTTCCAGTGTCGCATGCAACGTAGTATAAAATAGAATTTGGAATTTGAGATCAGAGGTCTTCGATCATCATGTCAACGGAATGTGAAAAAACTGTGGAAACCTTGACTGTTACCATTGATGGCCGGGAAGTAGTCGTTCCTGCTGGCACAACCATTTGGGAAGCGGCCCAAGATGCTGGAATTGAGATTCCCGTGCTTTGCCATTCCGAGCGGCTGGACCCGGTGGGCGTTTGCCGGATGTGTGCCGTCGATGTGGGTGAACGTGTTCTGGCCGCGTCGTGTACGCGGGAATGTGCCGATGGAATGACCGTTACCACGGCTTCTGAAAACGTGATGAAACATCGGAAGGTGCTGCTGGAATTATTGCTGGCCGACCACCCGGTGCCTTGCGACAAGCAGCAGACAACGGGCGACTGTGAATTGGAAGCTTTGGCAGCCGAGTACGGTTTGTTAGAGCAGGAAGCAGCCGGAAATCGTTTCGCTTGGTCGTCCGAGCCCGACAGATCGGAAAGTCTTTTGGACCTGTCTTCCCCGGTGATAGCCGTCGATCATGCAGCGTGCATTTTATGTGATCGGTGCATTCGGGGCTGCGATGACATTCAATCGAACGACATCATCGGTCGGACCGGCAAAGGAGCAAACACCCGAATTGGTTTCGACCTGGACGACCCAATGGGTGATAGCCGTTGTGTTTCTTGCGGCGAATGTGTGGCGGTTTGCCCGACGGGGGCGCTGACACAAAAGACCCTTTCGTTGCCGGTCATTTCTCGAGATGAACTCAACGCCGTGGACACGATTTGCCCGTATTGCGGGGTCGGTTGCGCGATTACATTTTATGAAAAAGACAATCGCGTGGTGTTCGCGGAGGGCCGGGAAAGCCCCGTCAATCATGCACGGCTCTGTGTGAAGGGCCGGTACGGATGGGATTACGCATCGCATCCACAACGACTTACAAAACCGTTGATTCGTCGAGACGAATACTACCCCAAAGGCCCGCTATCGTCGGAAGTGAAAAGTTCGGTCGCAGCAGCCGGAAAAAAACCGGGCGGCATTGTTAATTACGATGAAGTGCTGCCCGCATTTCGCGAAGCTTCTTGGAGTGAGGCCCTCGATTTGGTCGGTAAACGGTTACGAGAGATTCGTGAAGAATACGGCGGATCAGCAATGGCCGGGTTTGGGTCGGCTAAGTGTTCAAATGAGGAAGCCTACTTGTTTCAGAAACTGATTCGGGCCGGGTTCGGCACGAACAACGTTGACCACTGCACGCGATTATGCCACGCCTCTTCGGTCGCCGCGCTGATGGAGACGATTGGCTCTGGTGCCGTGACCAATGTTTTTGCCGATGTGAAGAATGCCGAGGTGGCGTTGGTCACCGGTTCGCAAACGGAAGCCAACCATCCGGTAGCCGCCACTTTTATAAAGGAAGCCGTCAAGCAGGGAACGAAGTTGATTGTCGTCGATGTTCGCAGGCACGACTTGGTCGATCACGCAACACATTTTGCGCAAATCAACCCGGGCACCGACGTGGCTTTCTACAACGGCCTCATGCACGTTTTAATTCGCGATGGCTTGGTCGATCAGAAATTTATCGATGCACGGACGGAAGGTTTCGAAGAACTGAAAGAATTGCTGTTAGCCGATTATTCTCCCGAGCAGGCTGCTGCCATTTGTGGAATTGATGCCCGTTTGATTGAAGAAATTGCGCATACGATGGGCGCAGCGGGAAGCATGCTGACGTTCTGGGGTATGGGGGTCTCCCAACACACAACGGGAACCGACAACGCGCGGTGTTTGATTTCGTTATGTTTAATGTCCGGCAACATGGGACGGCCCGGAACGGGGCTGCATCCGTTGCGTGGGCAAAACAATGTGCAAGGAGCCAGCGACGCCGGGTTGATTCCGATTGTCTATCCCGATTACCAGTCGGTGACCAACGAAGAAACTCGGCTGAAATTTGAAGCCGCCTGGGGCGAATCGCTCGACCCCAATTCCGGCTTGACGGTCGTTGAGATTATGAAAGGCGCTTTAGCAAAGTCGATTCGGGGGATGTACATCTTGGGCGAAAACCCGTTCATTTCTGATCCGAATACGAATTTGGTGCGAGAGTCGCTTTCCAGTCTCGATTTTTTAGTTGTGCAGGATATCTTTCTCACTGAAACGGCCGAATTCGCTGACGTCATTTTACCCGCCAGCAGTTATTTTGAAAAAACGGGCACGTTTACCAATACGGACCGTCGGGTGCAGTTGTCTCAGAAAGTGTTGGAACCGCCGGGAGAAGCGTGGGAAGATTGGAAGATTATTTGTGAAATCTCGAACCGTGTCGGATTGCCAATGCAATATGCATCGACGGCGGAAGTTTTTGAAGAATTTGCGTCGCTGACTACGAACTACAAAACGTTGAGTCATGACAACTTGGGTTCGACGGGAAAACTGTGGCCCTGCCCTGACCCAAAAGATTCAGACGGCACACAGATTTTGTTTGGCGAACAGTTTCCGACAGATAACGGCAAAGGAAAGTTTGTGCCTTGCCCGTATCAACCGGCCGACGAATTACCCGATGCCGAGTTTCCGTTCGTACTGAACACAGGTCGCATTCTCGAGCATTGGCACACGGGAAGCATGACCCGGCGGAGTTTCGCCTTAAACGCGATTGAACCGGAAGCTTTTGCAGCAATTCATCCGGTCGAGCTGGGCCGTTTGGGAATGGAGACAGGGCATGAAGCACGTGTTAGCAGTCGGCGGGGTTCGATTCAAATTAAACTGCGGGCCGATGATTCGTTGGAAGAGGGTTCGATTTTCATCCCGTTTCATTTTCGAGAGGCGGCCGCCAACGTGCTGACAACCGACGCACTTGACCCTTACGGGAAGATTCCCGAGTTCAAATTCTGTGCGGTTAAAATCGAGCCAGTATGAGAATTCTGTTGCTGAATTCTTTACAATTGTTTGAGACGTGTCTTTGAATTTCTCGCCTTTTCCTTCTTCAACGATTGCTAAATATTATGTCCCAACCTGAATTGGGCAGCCAACAACCGGGTGAGCGTTCACGATCCTGGATTATCATGGTGTGCCTGGTGTTACTTTCTGCCACGTTCCTCAATTATTCAAACCGGTTTGCCTTCACGCAAAATGCCACTCAAGTGATGGAGACTTTTGATCTTTCAGAAGAAGAGTATGGCAAACTGGCGGGCAAGTTTGGGATGGGGTTTGCCATTGGCGGATTAACCTTTGGCATTTTGGCTGACGTCGTCAGCGTTCGTTGGTTGTATCCGCTTGTTGTGCTGATGTGGTCGATTGCCGGGTTTTCATCAGGAATGGTGGGAAGTCTGTTTGGGTTAGGTGTCAGCCGATTTGTTCTGGGACTGTTTGAGGCGGGGCATTGGCCGTGCGCGCTACGAACGACACAGCGAACATTCAAGCCGGCAGATCGAACTTGGGGCAATAGCGTTTTACAATCGGGTGCCTCGTTGGGAGCTATCGCGACCCCGCTGATGGTATTGGTTTTGTTAGGGAATGACCTCAGCCAGTGGCAATGGATCTTTTATGATGCAGCCCAATGGCGTTGGGTTTTTTATATTATTGGCGGGTTAGGCGTGCCTTGGGTTGTTTGGTGGTTGCTGACGGTCAGTGAAGCCGATGTGAGACGGCCGGTGATCCAAACAGACGAAACTGCCACGGGTGAAGGACAAGAGCAGGAGCTGCAAGAGATTCCATTTTTGCACATATTTTTAACGCGGCGCTGGTGGTTGCTGCTGATTGTGGTGATTTGTATCAACACGTTGTGGCATTACATTCGGGTTTGGATGCCGGTGATGCTAGAGAAAGATCATGGTTACAGTCGTGAGTTCATTCAATATTTTACGGCGTTGTACTATCTGGCCACATTTTTTGGAAGTTTGGTTTCAGGTTGGATGGCGGTTACACTGGCACGCAAAAACTGGAACGTACATAAAGCTCGGTTAATGGTATTTTTTGTGTTTGGAATTCTGTCTACATTGGCAATTCCCGCAGCCTTCATGCCTCGAGGAAATATGTTACTAGGAACATTGTTAGTAGTCGCATTTGGTTCGCTGGGATTATTTCCCATTTATTACTCGTTGAATCAGGAGATTTCTGCGAAGCATCAAGGAAAGGTCGGCGGTTCGCTGGGATTCTCGACCTGGATGATCTTGTCTTTCTTACATCCAAAGATTGGTGCCATGGTGGATGTGGACCCTGAAATTCGGCCCTATTTATTTGCCGGGGTTGGCATCGGACCGATGATTGGATTTTTAGTGCTGTTATTCTTCTGGGGAAAACGCCCAACGGTTGAGACGATTGAAAATTGAATGCGTCACAGAGCGCACAAAAAAACCGGTTCATCGATTTGAGAGATGAACCGGTTTGAGAATGTTTCTTGCAGAATGAATTACCTTACGAAGCGTCGGCCCGAAGTTGGTCGATCTTGGTTTCAAAATCTAAGCTGGCTTGCAACTCGGCAATTTGTTGTTGGACAACAGCGACTGCCTGCGTGGCAGTTTGTGCAACGTTTTGAGCTGTAGCCATTTTGTCGGCGGCTGGCTTCATGGCCGCGGTGAGGTCGGTCACGCGTTTTTGAGTAGCTGTGACATTAGCCGTTGATGCGACGACAAGTTTATTGGCAGCGTCCATTACAACTTTCGATTTTACCAAGGCGGCCGTCTTATCTGCGGCTGTTTTTTTCGCAGCAGCTAGGGCAACGTTCTTTTTGTCGAGGACGACCTTCAGTTGGGCGGCGGCGGCTGCCAGTTCTTTGTCACCGGCAGCCTTGTCGGCGGCGGCTTTGCCTTTGTCGGCGGCCTCTTTCAAGGTGGGAATGACGGCAGTTAAGTCGGTAGCCGTTTTATTGACAACTGCGATTTCGGCGGTTGTTGTATCGACGACTTTCTTTGCCGCTGCGGCACCAGTCTGTTTCGTGGTGAGATCGGTTTTCGCTGCGACTGCAAGTTTATTGGCAGCGGCGATGTCTGCTTTGAACTTGTTGACGGCTACAACAGCGGCTTGAACTTCAGCCGTCCGTTTGGTTTGCTCGGCCTGTTTAGCAGCCAAGTCTTTGGTGGCGGCGTCGAGTTGAGCTTTCAGGTCGTTCTTAATTTTTTGTGAGTAAGCAATGGCAGCCTGCCATTTTGCCACTTGTTGCTGGGCTGCGGCCAAGGCTTGTGCGCCCGTTTGTGCGGCTTTGGTGGCAGCAGTGGCTTTGTCAGTAGCTGGCTTCAGGGCGGCTGTGAAGCTGGTCACCTGTTTGTTCGCAGTGTTGAGGGCCGTTTGATAGGCCGTGACTTGCTTTGTTGCTGTGGCTAAATCGACTTTGGCTTTGGTGCTCACTGCGGTTTTATCGACGACGAGTTTTTTAGAAGCGGCCAATGACACATTCCGTTTGTCGAGCACGGTTTTCACCGTAGCGACTGCTGCGGCGAGTTCTTTATCGGTCGGGGCTATGGCGGCAGCCTGTTGTCCCTTGGTGAACGATTCTTGCAGCAGCGGAACAACGGGTGTGAGCGCGGCAACAATTTTTTGCCCGTTGGAAATCTCTGTGGCCAACGTGGCGACCAGCTTTGTGGTGACGGCGACCTTGGCGGTTGAGGCTTGCAACTGTTTTTGGTTTTCAACTGCTGCGGCTTTGGCTTTGTCGAGATTGGTTTTGACAGCAACCATGGCGGCTGTTGCCGTTTGAGCGGCGGCAGCCAAAGTTTTGTTCTCGGCAGTTTTGGCAGCTAAAACTTGATTCGCGGTCACCAATCGTTCGGCGAGACGCGGTGGGTTAGAGCTGAGTTCGCCGACTCGGACTCCGTCAGCAGAATTCCAGACGCGGATGGTGCCTGTCCAATCGCCAGCGATGGCGCGGTTGGTTTCATCGCAATAGGAAACTCGTAGTGCGATATCTCCGAATGCTTCAAAGGCGCGAAGTTGTTTGCCGTTTTGATCCCACAGCTTGGCAATTCGATCACGACCGCAAGAAAGAACTCGACCATCGCGGGTGAATTCGACCGAGGCAGTCCCTCCGCCGTGTGCCCCCCAGCTTTTCACCTGGCCACCATTTTCCATTTCCCACAATTTGACAGTGGTGTCTTCACTACAGGATGCAAGAATGTTGGAATCGAGTCTCCAAGAGACATTGGTGATCGCTTTCGAGTGGCCTTTTAACACGAGGTACTCTCGGCCCGTGTCGGCTTCCCAGACAAATTGTCCGCCCGCCCGGTCGGCGGTTGCCAGTAGGACGTTATCGGGGCTGAATTCGAGGGCGTAGATCCAATCGGTGTGTTTTTTCAGTTCGTAGATTTTTTCGTTTGTTCGCAATGAATAGACCCGCACGACTTTTGCAGGACCGCCTAAGGCGATCATTGATTGGTCGGCCGAGATATCGGCGGCGAGTACGGAGTCGAGTTCATCGCCGACTTCGAAAACGCGTTTTCCAGTTTTGATATCCCAGACGATGACCATGCCGCGGTCTGAACCCCGACCGCCACCTGCGATTAACAGGGAGCCTGTTCGGCTAAATTTCAAGACTCGAGGAACGCCTTCTGGATATGGTAGTACGCCGAGTAATTCGAGGGTTTGTGTGTTGTAGAGGAGAACTTGTTTTTGTCCAGCGACGGCAGCCAGCGGAGCCCAAGGACTGGTGGCGATTGCGGAAGTGGCCGTGTTACGCAGTGAGCGAATGACTGGTTCTAACACCAATTGCCCAGGCATGGGCGGTGGACCTTCCGGCTTGCCTGAAGGGGCTGTTTTTAAGGTGAAGTCGAATTTGGGTTTCATGGCAACCGGTTTACTGCCTACATTTTCTAATGCACCACCTGCAATCCAGGCTTTGATGACGGCTAGTATATCGGCGGAAAGTTTTTCCGACTTGGGAGGCATGAACGGCTCAGACTCATGAGTGACGAGCAGGTAAAGGTAACTGTCATCAGGGCTACCCGGTTCGACGACCGTGCCTGAAGCTCCGCCTTCCATCATGGATGTGTAGCTAGAAAGATCGAGCCCGGACAGCTTTTTGTCGGTGTTGTGACAGGCAAAGCATTTTGACCGAAAGATCGGTTTGACATGATCGTCATACGTGACCTTTTTCGGAATAGCATCGGCTGCGAAACTCTTGGTAGAGAGAGACAGCAGAGTACCGAGTAAGGTGACAGCGATTAAACAGCGGGCGGGCAATGAACGGAGCATCTCAATTCTCCAATGAAATTTTGATCGATAGGTCTCTTTTTAACCAGGGTGTTATTAGATTGGCTAATAAACTGGTGGTGTAAAATCAGAAACTCGCAGTATTAGTAAGTTATGCGAATCTGCCTGGGCTCAGATGGTGTGAAGCAGATTCTTCCGATTGTATTGACCTCTGGATGAGGGGAATTCCAGAGACCAACTGGGGGACAAGGTTGTTCCCCCCGAAAATCAAATTAGTGATTAAACAGGAATTCCTGTGAGTTTAACAGGGCCCAGAAAATATCTTCCAAGGCTTGTTGTTGGTTGATATCTTTTTCAGCCAGTACCGCAGTGAGGCCAGTTAATTCCTTTGCGGTCGGTTTTCGAGAGAGACATCGGATGTAAATTTCAGTGATAATATCAGCGGGGGCTTTCTTTTCTTGCAAACGCGTTGCAACGAGTTTCCCCTGTTGAATTTTACTGTTAACGGTATCGCCGTTTAAGAGATGGAGTGCCTGTGACAGGTTGGGTTCCATCTTCACTTCACACGAGCAAGGCGTGTTTCGCGTGGCGCGGCCGAAGGTGGTGAGGAAGTAAGTACTGGTTCCGCCATCGGCAATTTGGACAGCCCGGGCACCCAACGGTAGGCCACGGAACTTGTTTTTGGTGTCGGTCACCTGACTGGTACAGTCGAGCAGCACTTCAGCACGCATGCGTCGCAGGGAGGCGTGAGAGAAGTTTGTGCCGTCTTTTTCGTTGGTTGGGTTGGCTTTGGTCGCAAGTTGATAGGTGCGGGAAGTACAGATATCGCGAACAAGTTTTTTGAAGTCGTAATTATATTCAGTAAATTTTTTGGCCAATTCGTCGAGCAACTCACGATTAACTGCTGGGTTACTCACGCGGACGTCATCGACTTCGTTGATGATTCCTTTACCCATGAAGTGCGCCCAAACGATATTCGCTAGGTTTGTTGCGAAGTAAGGGTTGTCGGCAGACGCCAACCATTCGACTAACGCATCACGTCGGTCGCGCCCTTTGACATCGGGGGTGGCACCGCCTAGGTATTTCGGTTGCATAACGCGGTTGCCGACTAGATGTCGAACTTCGCCACTGCCTCGATTGAAAATAATTTGTTCGCGGGGGTCTTCACCGGTTTTTCGTCCGACTTGAGCGAAGAAAGCGGCAAAGCTGTAGTAGTCGTCCATGGTCCAGCGGTCGAACGGATGGTTGTGACATTGGGCACATTGAATTCTCATGCCCATAAAGACCTGTGCGACATTCTCGGCCACTTTGAGAGTGTTCGATTCGTTCTGATAGTAGTTGGTGGCCGGGCTGGTGAACGTACCACCTTTCGAGGCGAGGAGCTCTTTCACCATTTGGTTCATTGGCCGGTTACTAGCAATTTGTTCTTTGAGCCAGTTGAAATACCCCAAGGCCGATTTATAACTGACGCGGTTGTTGATTTGGCGAATTTGTAATAGCTCGGCCCATTTCATGACCCAGATTTCCACAAATTCTTTTCGGTCCAGAAGTTCATCGACCAAGGCGTCACGTTTTTTCGGATTGGTACTGTTGATGAATGTGTTGTACTCATCGACGGTGGGTAGCGAACCAGCGATGTCTAAATAGGCCCGGCGAAGAAACTCTTCGTCGGTGCATAATTCAGAAGGGGTGATACGCAGTTTTTTCAGTTTGTTGTGAATGAGGGTATCGACGTAATTGTTTTCAGGCGAGTTGGGCCAAGTGTATTTGAGGTCTTTGGGTAATACGATAAATTGGCTTCCCACGGTGTGTGTTTCAAACCGGGCAATAATGAAAGCTTCGCCCCGACTATCTGCGGTCACGACACCTTCTTGAGAGACCTCTGCAGAAGTTGCATTACTGGTGATGAAGTAGGCCAAGTGAGTGACATCTCGGTTGGTTCCATCAGAGTAACTAGCCAGAACATTTAGTTTTTGACTTGTTTTGGGTCCATTCATCACTGCCCCCTTGGGGTACAGTTCAACGGAGAGTACCTTGGGAACTTCGCCTTGATCAGGCGGAGCACCGGCTTCTAACCAGCGGGTGAGTGAAGTGTAAAGCGGGTCACCCACATCGAAGCGTTTTCCACCGGTGTGAGGAACGTCGCCGACACATTTGGTGATCAGTAAGCTTTCTTTAGGTAACGCCGTGTTGATTCGACGGCCGCTAATTTCGCGAGTTAAGCGTTGGTAATCACCATCCGGATCGAAACCGAACAATGATAACCGAAAACCATCTTTCCCACTTGCAGCCCCGTGGCAACTTCCGTTATTGCAACTGGTTTTCATGAACACGGGCATGACATCAAGGTTAAAGCTAACGGCGCGGTCTGCTGTTGCCTGTTGAACTTCGACAGGAACAGAGGTCGACAGGCCAGCATACTCAATTTTGAGTTCGGTTTTGCCATCGGCGAGCGGGGACAGTTTGTTTTTGTCCATTTTGACCAAGGCAGGGTTTGCCAGAGTGGCTTTGACTTGATCGGT
>Ga0115002_10009496_pt1 | contig 10613 bp, 9 predicted proteins | sample ArcticOcean_MG_C_8_FD_89576 | JGI IMG/M metagenome (GOLD analysis project Ga0115002, IMG submission 89576) | Marine microbial communities from western Arctic Ocean - ArcticOcean_MG_CB11_86 | ecosystem: Environmental > Aquatic > Marine > Oceanic | place: Arctic Ocean: Canada Basin | collected... | reverse complement strand
TCGTCCATCCTGCTTTTTACTGACCGACATTCACTGTCAGCCAGCGTTGTATCAGGTGCTGGCGGTTAGGGCGTTGATTCCGTCTCTATCGCGCAGGGGTGGGTTTTGATGGTCCGGGCGTTTTTGGAAACCAAACCGAACAACACCGGTGACAGCGCCCTTGGCTTCGGTTTCAATGCGCGCCGAAATTCATGGTCGTTCGAACGGGAGAGACGGTATGGCAATCAATAAGCTTGGCGTTGTTGGCGCCGGAATGATGGGGTTGGAGATCGCGCTGATCTTTGCTCTGGCGGGTAAGCAGGTCTTGCTGAATGACACCGCCGAGGAAGCGCTTGCCCGTGCCATGGGCAAGCTAGAGGGGGTGCTGGATTCTGGTATCGGCAGAGGGTTCTGGGCCGAGGAGGATAAGCCGCGTGCATTGGCCAACATCACTACGTCAACCGACCTTGCCAGTTTCGCCGACCGCGACATGGTGATCGAGGCGGCGGTCGAAGACGCGGGCGTGAAAGGCACGATTTTCCGCCAGCTCGACGCTCTGTGCCGGCCCGATTGCATCGTGACCAGCAATACCTCGACGATCTCGATTCTGAGCCTGTCAGCCAATTTTTCAGCCGAGCGGCGCGGCCGCTTCATGGGCACGCACTTCTTTTCGCCGGTTTCGCGCATGAAGCTGGTCGAAGTGATCCCCCAGCGCGAAACGGACGAGGCGGACTTCGAGACGGCCATGGCGTTCTGCCGGGCGATCGGCAAGGAACCGATCAAGATCAAGGACGTGGTGGGGTTCGCCGTAAACCGGGTGCTCCACGCCCTGCTGATCGAGGCGGTGCGCCTGGTCGAGGAAGGCGTGGCGACGCCGGAGGACGTGGACACCGCGTGCCGCCTGGGGCTGGGCCACCCGATCGGCCCGTTTCAGTTGATGGACCTGACCAAAAACAGCCTCTCGCTCAAGGTCCAGGGCATTCTGGAGGACGCCTACGGGCCGCGCTTTCATTCCCGCCCCCTGTTGCGCCAGATGGTCGATGCGGGCCATGACGGCCGCTACGTGGGCTCCGGCTGGTATGAGGACGGAACGGCGAAGAAGAAGTAGCTCGCGCGAGCCTAGAGCGCAATGTCCTGCGCGGGCAGATTTTTGAACTAGCCTTCGAACGGCGCATCGAGCTGGCCACTGCCCTCGAAGGCGAGCAGAAAATCTTGCAGCCAGTTGATGAGCAGGGAATCGTCGGGCGACACGGCGATGCCCAGCGGTTCGAAGGTGAAGGGCCTATCGCCCTTGGCCAGACCCTCGCTCTTGTGGCGGTGTTCGGCGACCGGGACGTAGGGTTGGTCGGCCATCAGGGCATCGACCTCAGAGCTGCGCAGCATGTGGAGCGCGACGTCGGGGGACTGGGCAACGATGATCTCGGCCCGGGGTAAGATCTGGTTGGCGGCGGTTTCTCTGGTCGTTCCCAGCGCGACCACGATGGAACAATCGGGCCGATTCATGTCGGCGAAACTGCGTACGCCAGCGACCCGTTCCTCGTGCCCGAGGATATTCTGGCCCGAGATCGGATAGGGGCCGACAAAGGCGACCCGGGTGTTGCGCCCGGGCGTCATGGTGAGCGCGGAAATCACCATATGGAATTCGCCCGCCTCGAGCGCAGGCAGCAGCTCGGAGAACGGCCAGTCGACGACGCGCAAATTGACCCCCATAGCCGCTGCGATCCGCTGGGCAAGATCGATCTCGGCGCCCTTGATGGCGCCGTCAGGGCTACAGAATCTGAGCGGAGGGTAATCGGGAGAGGTGCCGACGACGAGCTCGCCACTGGCAAGAGTATCGTCGAAGATCTCGCCCGCGAGGGCCTGCGGCGCGGCCGCGAGCAAGAGGGCGACGCCCAGGGCGAAGGCTGCAAGGAGACGGCCCATGCAGATTTTCCTCCAGTGTCACGGGGTGGGGCCGGTATTGAGCGTCATAGGCCGGCTGGCTGGGGCGCCAGGATTCGAACCTGGGATACACGGGATCAAAACCCGTTGCCTTACCACTTGGCCACGCCCCAACGCCGCTGTTCGAATATTTAGCAGGCAGAGGGCGATCCGGGGAAGGGAAATCGCGACCGGAGGCGGACCGTCAGGACAGAATGCCCGTTTGATCGATATCCTGGTCAACGAGCAGGGTGGCGAGACCCTGGGCGTAGGAATTGAAGAAAGTGTCGCCCACAGCGACCGCGCCCTGGCTGGTCCAGCCAAAATCGTTGGTGGAGATCGAATCGCCCGCGTCGCCGATGACCGTGAGAGTGTTGGAGGTATCGGACAGGCTGAGCAGGTCGGTGGGCGCAAGGGTGAGGCTGTTATCGCCCGTGCCGGTGAGATCGACCTGCTCGATGCCGGTGATTACGTCATCCGCGATCTGGGATAGATCGAGACCGACGCCTGCTCCATCGATGCGAAGATTATCCATAAGTTCATGTCTTATGCCACTTTGGAAATGTCCGCGTTGATGGCGGTCACAGCGACATCCGGCGATCCGGTAACGATGGAAAAAAACCACAAATTTTCATGGCTTCATTCTACGACGGCCGGGCTAATCCTTGGTTCGGGCTTCGTTGCGAACTTGCCCAAAATTTTGAGTCGGATTCCAGGGTAATTTTTGACGGCTAAGGAGAATTTTCCGCCCGGCAGGCGCTAATCCAAGCACATTACGTGCGCTCGGAAAGAATTCCATGGGCAGTAAAGGCACCAATTTATCTTAAATACCTGACCGTTGGCCTAAAATTCCCGAATTCCGGGGCTATTTAGACGACTCCCACTGGTAAATTTCGCCTGTCATTTCAGCCTCGACCCCGGCCCTCAGTCGGAAATTTCGTACCAGGCCCGGCCCAACCACTCGTGAAGCGAGTTGGCGGTCGACGACAACGCGGATGCCTTCGGAAAAAAATCCAAGATCGCGATCCCGCCGGTCCCGGAATACTTCGTTGCTGCCGGAATTACGGAGAGCCCCGCATTCTCGAAGGCGCTGCGTGCCCGTGGCATGTGGATGGTGTGGGTGACGAGCGCGATGGTCGAGATTCCCGATTCCAACAGGATTTCCGCACTGTAGAGAGCATTCTGCCGGGTATTACCCGAACGGTTTTCGACCCAGCGCGCTGCTATGCCATAATCGTCCAGCAGGATCCGAGCCATGATATCGGCCTCGGGCGGTGGGACACCCAAGGGCGTACCACCGGTCACCAGGATCGGGATTCCGGTCCGGCGATGCAGCCAGACACCGTAGCGCAGGCGTTCGAGTGCGCTTCCGCCCAAACTTGGCTCGCCGTATTCGGGGGCGTTCCGATAAGCGCCCGCGCCAAGCACGACGATGGCTTCCGCTGGTTCGAGCATAGCCACGGATTCGAGCGGCGCTACAGTCTGCAGCGAGCGAACGAGTAGATTTTCGACGAGCGGCGTGCTGGCAATGTAGAGCACGGCAAACGCAAGCACCACGGTCCACGCGCCAAGCCGGCGGTTAAACCGCATGATCAGCACACCCGCCAGACCAAGCAGGATAAGGCTGAACGGTGGAAAGAGCAGAGTTTCGACTAAGCGAACGAGCACGCCACGTCCCTGTCAAGATCCTTGGCGGAGGTAATGTCGGCGTCGCGCCAAGGCCAGCATAGAACCATATGCGGCGAGGGTCATACCCAGCCAGAGTAAGGTCAATCCTGGTAGCCAGGCCGTCAAGACGCCCGGAAGAGCAATGAGAAGCAGATAGCAAACAAGTACCCACCGCGCCGACATTAAGCGACACAGCTGGTGGTGAAGGTGGTTTCGGTCGGGGGACAGTGGGGAGCAGCCATCAAGAGAGCGGGTGAGCATTAATCGAAGGCAATCTACGACCGGGATTATGAACCACACGACAATGACGTCCGCGGGAAGCGTCTGACCCGAGCGGTTGTAGACATAGATGGAGAGCAAAGCGATGACGATACTGAGCGCATAGGTGCCCGAATCTCCCAGAAATTGCCGTCCCGCCATATTGAACGCAAGCGCGATGAGCAACCCGGTGCCTAGAACGATAAGGAGCGGAACAACTTCCGGGGGCGCGTAGAAAGACAGCAGGATCACCCAGACCAAGGCAATTCCGATAGCCAGACCGTTAATGCCGTCCGTCATGTTGAAGGCGTACACGAAGCCGACCAGAACAATAATCGTGAACACGAGATCCCAACTAGGGAACGATAGCGAGCCGGAGCCGACGGTAAAATGGAGATTTTCGATAACCATGTCCGGTTGAATATTCATAATGGCTACACAAATTATGACCGACAAAAAAAGACGAGACGTCGGTCGCAGATGATGACGATCGTCCACGTACCCCAAAACCACAAAACACGCCCCCCCTACTACGAGAGTGCCGTAAAGCTGGTAGTCTGCCTCTACGAGGGCGAGATAAGCCAGGACGCACAGGAAGGGAAACACAACCGCCAACCCGCCGGTCAAAGGCACCGGCGCGGGATGCTCCTTTCGAAGCCCGTCGGGATAATCGATGATGCCCAGCCAGCGTCCCAGAGGCCCGGACGCTGCGGACGCCGCGAGCGTTCCTAACCCCGCTAGGATGTAAAGAATGATTAGAGACATCGACTAAATTTCACCGAATGGAAAGAACGGCCCGGAACCGCGACCTTTATCGACGGCAGCGACATCCGTGCCCACCAAAGAAGCCGCACGCAACTTCATTTCCGCGCAAAAAATGAACGGATAATCGTGAATTGTTCCGGAATCGTTCGGTTGCGGAAAGATCACGATACTTCGTTCGGCCCGCATTCCGCAATGCGGGTCAATCAACGGTTGCGCACTTAACGCGGTTCTCCTTCGGATGCGTCGACCAACCGGCGACCGTTCGCGACGGCCACGAGCACGTCAAGCATGATCTCTGCCTGCTTCGAACGATCAAAAAGGCTCGACGCCCGGCGGCTTGCTTCCCCTAACTTGGACCGTGCCGCAGCATTGTCGCACAGGCCGACAACAGCGCCAGCGAGCGCGTGCGGCTGCTCCGCCAGGATCGCTTGTCCCACGCCATGACGGCGAACCAAGTCGGCGGCTTCTCCGTCCGGCGCGCAGAGTAGAATGGGCAGACCCATCCCAATCGCTTCAAAGATCTTTGACGGGATGACCGTCTCAAAGACCGCTACATCCTTGAGATGAACCAGGGAAAGATCACACAGGCTCAAATAGCGGGGAATTTCGTTCCGGGGTTGTCGACCCAGCAGCAGGACATTTTTTAACTCCCGCCGCTCGAGCTCGCGGATCAATGACGCCTGCTGGGCACCCCCGCCAATAATGAGGAAAACGATATCCGAGCGCTCGACCAGCTGTTCTGCAGCATCAAGCAGGTTGTTAAGAGCATGAGCCAGCCCCAGTGTCCCAACATAGCCGACGACGAATTTGTCCTTCAAATTGAGCTGTGACAGGAGTGCGGAATCCTTCGCGCGCGGAGAGAACAGGTCGGAATCGATCCCGTTGCTCACGACAGCGACCCTCTCCGGCGAAACGCCACAGGCCGAAAGATGAGCCCGAAAGGCGCCGGAGACGATCACGATTGCGCTCGCCCGCCGGTAGAGAGACCGCTCGATGGCTTCGAGACAACGGATCAGGATGCCGCGCCGCATGGCCCCGACAGCCACGATCGAGGCGGGCCAAAGATCGCGCAGTTCGAACACGAAAGGGCGCCGACGGCAAGCGGCAACAAACCACCCCCCCCAAGCACAGAAGAACTGCGGTGACGTTGCAATCACGATATCGGGCCGCCTGACTAACAGGCCGGCCAGGCCCGCCGCGAACATAAAGGATATATAATCGAGTGATCTCAGAAAAAACCCTTCGTTCGCCGTTATCAATGTCTTGACCCGAATAACTTCGATCCCGTCGATCCATTCGACGTGACGCCACCGGTTTCGATAACCCGGATAAACTGCCCCCTCTGGAAAATTCGGGGCGCAGGTCAGTACCGTGACGGCATGGCCCGCCCGGACCCAGTGATGCGCGTGCTGATACGTGCGAACCGCAGGCGCGTTCGACTCCGGGGGGAAGTTATCGGTCAGAAAGAGAATACGCATGGCGGCTGCCTGATGGCCGGCGCGTCAGCCACTCGCCGCTTCCGTCGCGTCGAAGGTCAACGCCGTCGATGCGACGAGATCGGCGAAGGGAATTGGTGATGCCTCGCCCCTGGCGACGGCGTCGACGAAGGCCGCCACACACGCCGTGTGGCCCTTGTCCTGACCGCGCAAGGCCATCGATCGAAAGCCCGGCCAGCCGTACCCTCGCATACGCCGAAAATTATCGAGCTGGATGACCCGGCCCGCCTTAAACAGCTCAAGCCGCTCCTTGGGAACGGCGCGATGGCCGCTGGTCAGATAATGAATTGTCCCGACCGATCCATCGGCAAATCCGAGCAAGATACTGGTCTCGTCGCGCGCCCCGCCGGTCAAAGCTATCGACTGGACCGATGTTACGGCCGCACCGGAGAGAAAACACAGCAGATCGACGAAATGACAGGCCTCACCGATGATACGACCGCCACCCGCTTCGAGATCGAGGGTCCAGTGATCGGACGGCAGAACGCCTGCGTTAACGGTCATGATCATGGACATGGGGCCGTCAATCGGCACCAGAAGACTCTTTAGCTTGATGATGTGGGGAGCAAACCGACGGTTAAATCCGACCATGAGACACGGCGCAGGCTTACGACCGCTTACCTCGTCGTATCTCTCCATTATTTCGTGAAGCTGTTCACGGCTGATAGCGAGAGGTTTTTCGACGAAGGTGTTCTTGCCTGCCGCGAGCGCCCGTCGGACGAGCTCGGCATGGCTGTCATGACGAGTTGAGATCAGCACAGTATTGATCTCTGGATCATCCAAAATCAAATCGACATCCGTTGCACTCTGCTCGAACCCGAAGCGCCGCGCCGCAGCGCCCGCGTTGGCGGCTTTGCGCGCCATCACTGTTTTGAGCCGTGCCGGCGTCTTGGCCAAGGCGGGGAGCAGTGTGGCTGTTGCGTAACTGCCGGCACCGATCACACCAACCACGGGGCTTGTCGCCGCGCGGGGGCGCGTTGCTGTTGCATGGCGAACCATCCGACCGATGGAACCGGAAGGACGCAACTCCGAATGGTCGTGCTCCAAGACAATGCCGAGGGAGGGTGCCTTGCTGATCAACAACCGATAGGCCTCTGGCGCCCGGTCGAGAGGAAATCGGTGACTGACCAGTGACGTGACGTTGAGCCGGTCATCGGCCATCATCTCGAGAACCGCCTCAAAATTTCTCTGCTCCGTCCAACGCACATAACCGGCCGGGTAATCGCGGCCCTGTTCCTCGTAGGCCGGATCGTAGCGTCCGGGTCCATAAGAGCAGGAGACCTGAAAACTCAGTTCTTTCTCGTAGAAGTCCGCTCGCGCTAGCTGCAATCCTGTAACACCGATGAGGATGATCCTGCCCCGCTTGCGACACATGAGAGCGGCCTGGTGGATCGGATCGTCGCTTTCGGTCGCGGTCGCAATCAGAACGCCGTCGATGCCGCGCTCCCGGGTGAACGAACGGGCGGCCTCGACCGGGTCGGCTCCAGCCGTAAGGTCGACGATCTCGGCGCCGAATTCTGCCGCCAGCGCGAGCCGCGCCGGATCGAAATCACTTGCCAGGACGCGACAGCCCTGGGCCCGCAAAAATTGTACCGCGAGCAAACCCACCAAGCCCAGGCCCATGACGCAAAATTGTTCGCCAAGGGTGGGTTGCGCGAGCCGAACGCCTTGGAGCGCAATTGCGCCAAGCACCATGAACGCCGCAGCCTCATCATCAACCGCATCGGGAACGGGCGCGCAAAGGTTGACGGGAACGTTCACGACCCCGGCATGAGGGCCGTTCGACGCAACCCGTTGGCCGACCCGATACCCCGTCACACCGGGGCCAATCTCGAGCACATGACCAGCGTTGCAGTAACCCAGCGGAACAGCCTTGTCGAGACGGGTCTTAACAGCCTGATAGGTACTTCGCAATCCGTCGGTTCGTACCTTCTCGATGACCTGGCGAACACGGTCGGGGTTCTTGCGCGCCTTGTCGACGAGGCTCGAGCCCGCGAACTCGACAATGGTTCGCTCTGTCCCCGAAGAGATCAGGTTCCGGTGGGTTGCAATCAATAAGTGTCCTGCCTGTACAGCGGGCGCAGGCAGCTCGGCCACCTCCAGTTCTCCGGTCTTGAGATTCTGCAGGAGTTGCTTCATGTGTGTTCAGGGGCTCTTCCGACTGCGGCCGAGAGCCGCGCGCCGAGATTGAGCATCAATCGAGCTGACACCGTGACCGATTCGATAGAATCGGCTGGCCGCCCCTCAGTGATCCTGCGGCCAAATTCACCATACATCGTCTTATAAGGCCCGAGCTTGCAAATTCGCCGATGCCGAACACGATCACCCATCTCGGCCACGTAGCGAGGGCCATCGTAAATACGGGCCATCCCGTCAGCCGTTCTTAGCTCGACAAGCTCCCGCACGCCAAGTCTGGGGCTTCCCTGATTCGGCATCACCAACGTAAAGAATGCCCCATTCTCCAAACTTACCGAACAGTTGATTTGTCCATCGACGCCAACAGTCACGTCCCAATCATATGGTTGTGCATAGCCATTCAGATAAAGGAAATGGTCAACCCAGTGGCGCCCGTTCGAGACCAATCGGCTTTTCGCTATCGGCCAACGATACCAATGCCGAGACGGGAGAGGAACATGGTAGACGAGAGCGTGATAGGATAAAGGATCGCCTTTGGTGACGCAGAGGTCGGCTCGAGCCCAGTCGTTCAAAGGCGTGTAGCGCCGCTGAAACCCGGCAAAAAGCTTGCGCCCGGAACGGCGAAGCGCCTGTTCGAGTGCTTCGAGCTGCGAGTCATCAACAACCAGTGATTTTTCGACCACGGCGTATTTTCCCCGCTCTAGAGCCGCGAGCGCCAGGGGCATGTGGGTATGGTGATAACCAGCGGCAACCACAACGTCATGGTCGTCTGTTTCAGACAGTTCGGGTGAGGTATCGAAGATCACGCTGCCTGAATTTACAGGACCGATCTGGACAGGGTCAATCTCGTGGATTTCGTCAATCTCAAGAAATGGGCGCAGGTTAGGTAACACGGCTGTCTTCACATAATGACCGCAGCCAAACACGACGCCACGCGGCTTCCCATCCTGCGTTGCGGGATCCGAGGCCCGCAGCCGCTCGGCGGCCCCGCTTGCGTTGTCCGATGAAAGCGACTGGGCGCCAACCCAAGAGGCGCTCTCAAATAATTCAATTGCCCGCATCATGACACTAACGACCGAGTCGCTCGTTAATTCAATTCCTGAATCAGGCGACCAACCCAGAATCTCGCCCCAAACAGTCTCGTCAAAGGATTCAGAGTCGCCAGCGTCGAGATGTCGTATAGCACCCGCGACATCGAGAATATCGACCGACGTATAGGCAGGGCGCAAGAGGGTTTCAGGCACCACGCACCGCTACACGCAGGCCGGATGGCAAGGCGCGAGAAACCATACACGCTCACCCGGATGAAATTGCCCCACCACCGGTCCTTCGGCAATCTCACCAAGCCCAATACTAAGAAATTTCCGATTGCGAGCGGCCTCAGCCCGCCGCGACGCGATCTTTCGAAGCACGCCCCGGGGCCCTACGTCCCTGAGGTAGGAGAAGACCAGCCGCAGCGAACGCGGGCGCTCGAAATAAAGCCCCGTGACTGGTGTAAGTCGACACCGCGCGTGGACACGCACACGGTACGCACTTTGCGACCGGTGATAATCAAGATAGAAACTTCGCCAGTCGTTGCCTACGAGTACTCTCATGCAAGCCTCGCTCCGTCGAATTCGTCGCGCCCAACTCTCATCCGCTTTTCACACGATCCGCGGCCGTTGTCACGCTCTGGTCGTAGACCCGCATATGCTCGTTGGCAGCCCTATCGACCGAATACCGGGCGACAAGTTGCCGACGCCCCGATTCACCGTTTTCCTGTCTCAGGGAATCATCTTCGATAGCCCGTTTGAGCGCCAATGACAGTCTTTCCGGATTTCGGGGTGGCACGACCAGTATCTCGCCCTCGTCTCCGTCTCTGTAAATTTCCGGCACGATACCAACCGCCGTCGCCACGACAGGCTTGCCCATGGCCAGCGCCTCAAGGACGACCATGGGGCCACTTTCAGCGACAGAACACATAACAACGGCATCACACGCCGCCAGCACTTCGGGGATTCTCTGGGTTGCCCCGGCAAAAGTTACCCGTTTTTCCAAACCAAGGTCACGGACTTGCGCGTTTAGCGCGTCGAAATATTCGCGGTTGGTCTCAAGGGGCGCGCCCACAATGACGAGACGCCACGCCACGGCCAGAGTTACCAACGGCTCGAGGGCGGAGAGCAGATCGCCGTATCCCTTCAGCGGGTTTATATGCCCCAGCGCGAGCAAAAGAAATTCCTCGCCGCGCCGATCCAGCACCGGTATGCCGCTGTCGTTTCCCTCAGATATCCGGGCGGGATCGAAAGTTTCAAGATCGACCGGCGGATAGAACAACGCCGTTCGGGCGCCGTCCCAGTCGCCGTAATGGGTCATGACAAGGCGGCTGGAGTAGACGCGATAATGGGCTAGGCC
>Ga0115002_10009495_pt1 | contig 10614 bp, 6 predicted proteins | sample ArcticOcean_MG_C_8_FD_89576 | JGI IMG/M metagenome (GOLD analysis project Ga0115002, IMG submission 89576) | Marine microbial communities from western Arctic Ocean - ArcticOcean_MG_CB11_86 | ecosystem: Environmental > Aquatic > Marine > Oceanic | place: Arctic Ocean: Canada Basin | collected... | reverse complement strand
CCAGATCCGTTGTGAGACATCGAGATGCGTCGCTGGGATCACGCCCCCCGTCGCCACCCCATAATGTGCGTCGAACACGCCACCGGATGGGTCGCGTTCCTGTTGCGGGCGCCGATTAACAGCGCATAATCGCCGCCACAGCAGCAAGGGGAAGAGCATCACCGCAACAAAGCTGCCTTCTCTCGCAGCGAGACGATAAAACTCACGCGAGAGTATCTGGATGCTGCCCATCACAGGTCACCACAAAAATTCAACTCAGTTCGCCCCACAGGCGGTCGAGACGTTTGACCGACACCTTTTCTAGCGCACCGACCTCTTGGGCAAACAATGAGATCCGCAACTCTTCGAGTAACCATTTATACTCGGTGAAATGATCAGGCGACTTTGCTGCACTCGTAGAACCGTGCAGGAGGCGAGCAAATAGCGGCTCGATTTCGGAGCGTCGATGTCGATCCCGATCCGGCGCATGACTGAGCTTACTTAAACGAACCTCGATTGCCTTAAGGTAACGCGGCAGCCGGTCGAGCCATTTTACTGGCGTCGCGACGATAAATCCGGGATAGATCAATGCCTCTAGCTGCAAATTGATATCTGCCGCAGCTTCGATCCACGACAACGGGAGGTCTTGCTTCAGCTGACTGCGCAGCTCGGCATATGATGACAATACCGTATCCATTTGCGCACACAGTGCACTCGCTGCAGGCACGAGTTGATCGCGCCGCGTTCGTACAAGCTCGGCGAACGCGCCTGCGTCGCGCGGCAATTCCACACTTTCGACAAAGCAACGCTGTATCGCCGTAAGGACGATATCCTCCTTTAACGATTGAGCACTACCGATTGGCGCGAACATTAGACAAAGTCGTTGAATATTCGGCATATTCTTGTCGAGATAACGGGCCTCTTGCTTGAGTTCGGCCAGAATCAGGCGCCGCAATCCGGCACGCATACTTGCCTCGGCTGTTGCCGCATCATCGAACAGGCGCAGGGCAACCGCGTCACCTTCTTCGGCAAGTGCCGGAATACGCTCGATCGAGTAGCCCGCTTCATCGCACAACACGTGCAGCGGCAGCGGCCCGAAGTTCCAGCCATCAACAACATCGCGCTCGAAACTCATCTGTGCAGGAGCCGGCGGACGCGTTTCGATTTCTTCGCTAAGGCTGCGTTCGAGTTGGATAAGATCACGACCGGCGGCGACGATCTTGCCGTCGTTATCCCGTATCGCGAAACGCATCAGTAGATGCACGTCAATATCCCTGCTCCAAGCCGATTGGGGCACTTCAATCGCCGTCATCCGCAGCAGCACCTGCGATAGCGCGTCAAACAAGTTGCCTTGGTATGGCGTGATGGCTTGCGTCGCTGCGTGCGCGAAATCAGGCACGGGAATAAAATTCTTACGCAGCCTTTTCGGCAGCGCACGGATCAAGGCGACAATTTTCTCCTCCAGCATGCCGGGTACTAGCCAATCACACTGCTCGCTGTCGATGCGGTTGATTAACCCTATTGGTATCGTCATCGTCACGCCATCAGCGTCAGTGCCAGGTTCAAAACTATAGCTCAAAGGCAGCTTAAGTTTGTCCTGATGCCACAATTCGGAGTAGTCCGCTGGCACGACCTCTGGCGCACCCTCGCGCACGAGGTCTTGCTCACCAAGGCGCAAAACTTCGGTATCGGCTAAATTTCGATACCATTTCGAAAACCTTACCCCTGAATTAATGTCAGCCGGGATTTTTGCGTCGTAAAATGCGAACAACTGATGCTCGTCGACCAAAATATCTCGTCGTCGCGTGCGCGCCTCTAGATCTTCCAGTGATGCGATCATCGCCTGGTTATCCAATACAACGGGGATCGACGTTTCCCATTCGCCGTAGGTTAGCGCGTGCCGAATAAAGATCTCACGCGCCGCTTGCTGGTCGATCTGCGCATAGTCGATCAGCCGCCGCGCATGGATCACGAGACCATTGAGTAGGACTTTCTCGTAGCCACCGACACGGGCTTTCCGTTTCTGCCAATGCGGTTCTGAGTACTGCCGTTTCAACAGGTGATGTCCTTCCTCTTCGACCCACTGCGGGTCTATCCCCGCAATCGTTCGTGCATATATCCGAGTTGTTTCTGTGATCTCCGCCGCCATGATCCATTTCGGCGGCTTGTTGCGTAAGGAAGATCCGGGAAACACATAGAACCTGCGATTGCGCGAGCCAATGAATCCGTCCTTCTCGTCTTTAAGGCCGAGATGATCCAGTAGGCCTGATAGTAGGGCGCGATGAATCGCATCGTAGTCGGACGGGTTTGAATTTGGAGACACGCGCAGGTCACGTAACGCGAGCTTCACCTGGCGGTGCAGGTCGCGCCATTCGCGCCAACGCTTAAAGTTAATGAACTCTCTCTCACACAGACGTCTCAAGGCCGATTGGGAAAGCGCTTCTGCTTGCACCTCAAGATAATTCCAGAGTGCCAACAAAGCGCTAAAGTCCGATAGCTTTTGGTTAAATCGCGCATGGCGCTCATCCGCTGCTTGCCGCTTATCGAAGGGCCGGTCGCGCGGATCCTGCACCGCAAGCGCGGTAACGATGATTAATACTTCATTCAGCGATCCGTATTTCTCACCGGCAAGCAGCATTCGCCCAAGGCGTGGGTCGATGGGGAGTCTGGCAAGCTGTTTGCCGATTGGGGTGAGGCGCTTATCTTCGCCCACCGCTTGGAGTTCATACAGCAATCGATAGCCATCGCGAATCAAGCGATCTTCTGGTGGATCGATAAAGGGAAAGTCTTCGATTGCGCCTAAACCCAAACCCGCCATTTGCAAAATTACGGCAGCAAGATTTGTCCGCTGGATCTCCGGCTGGGTGAATTCTTCGCGGCTGAGATAGTCGTCTTCCGCATACAATCGCACGCAGATCCCAGGACCCGTTCTACCGCAGCGTCCAGCACGTTGCGCAGCAGAGGCGCGTGATATTTTTTCGACCGGCAGGCGTTGGATCTGTGCCCGCCACGAGTAGCGAGAAATACGCGCAGTGCCACTATCGATGACGTAACGAATGCCCGGTACCGTCAGCGATGTCTCCGCGACGTTGGTGGCCAGGATGATCCGAAGCTTATTTGATCGCTTAAAAATCCGTTGTTGTTCCGTTGGCGACAACCGGGCGTAGAGCGCATGGATATCGAATCGATCACGCAGCGAGCGGAAGGTCTTGGAGGCTTCCCGGATCTCGCGCTCGCCTGGAAGAAACACGAGCACGTCACCTGGACCTGCTTGCTGCAACTCCAAGACTGCGTTTTGTATCCCGCTATTAACGTCCAAATCATCTGCGTCGGGGTTTTGTAACGGCCGATAGCGCATTTCCACCGGGAACGTTCGTCCCTTAACCTCGATCACCGGCGCACTAGGGAAATGCGCAGCGATCCGATCAACGTCTAACGTTGCCGAAGTCACAATTAATTTTAACTCTGGACGGCGAACTAACAATCGTTTCAGGTAGCCCAGCAAAAAGTCGATGTTGAGGCTGCGCTCATGTGCTTCATCGAGAATGATGGTGTCGTAGCGATTTAGCCAACGGTCACCTTGAATTTCAGCCAGCAGAATACCGTCGGTCATTATTTTGACACGGTTGTTATCGCCTAGGGATTGCTGGAATCGTGTCTGAAAGCCGACTTGATCGCCGAGGCCTGTTTGCAGCTCCTCAGCGATCCGCGTCGCCACCGCCCGCGCCGCAAGGCGCCGTGGTTGTGTGTGACCAATGAGGCCATCCACTCCGCGCCCGATCTGCAGACAGATCTTCGGCAGCTGGGTCGTCTTACCCGAGCCGGTCTCGCCGCACACGATAACGATCTGATGATTGGCGATCGCCTCGCCGATTTCTAAACGGCGGGCAGATACCGGCAGCGCTTCTGGATAATTCAGTATCGGCGTCGTCGATAGGCGCTGCTCGCGACGCGCAATCGATGCGTCAATAGATAGTTCTAGCTCAGTAAGGTCCGCCGCCTTGCCCCCAAGCCGCCGTAGTTGACGCAAGAACCGGTGCCGGTCTCTTCCCTGGCACTGCTCGATCTTCTGCTTTAGGCGGATTTCACTCGACATTGGACAATTCTTAAGGACCAGCCGCCCCGAAGCAAAGTAAATTGGGAGCGGCAGTATCCTAAAACAAGGAGGACTGCTGGTCTAATCGGGTACTTAGCGTCGAGAAAACCAAAAAGCCATCACATTCAACACTGGGCAATTCCTGCCACTATTTTCCACCGCGCTGCCAGTGGCATAATATCCAGTGCAAATGCCCAAACGAGCTCGAACAATAAAGGCGCGATCGGCAAACCCACGTGCCGCCAGCCACTCAACAATAACTAAGGAATTGAACATGTATAAAGCACTAGTCGAAAAAACCGTCGATCTGCCCCGCAAGAAACTCTTCGACGCACTAATGAATTTCGGTGGTTTAGAAACGCTAATGGCGGATATGGTTGCGTCATGCGAAGTCACCGGCTCCGGGATTGGTGCTTCGCGTGATATCAAAATGAAAGACGGCGGTCGAGTAGTAGAACGCCTAGACGTCGCCTACGACGACACGGTGTTCGGCTATTCGATAACTTACAACGATGCAATGCCGTTCGTAAATTATTGCGCCGTCGTGACCTTGGAAGATTCTGGCGATAAAACGATCGCACGCTGGGGTAGTAACTGGAATGCGAAAGGCGCCACCGATGGCGAGGTTAAAGAATCGCTCGAAGGCCTCTACACCACGCTGCTTGACTCAATGCATAAAATAGCTTGACCACAACTCCGGGGCGCAATTGCGCCCCGGGTTGAAATTTGATCGCGCTTGGCCAGCGCCAAAGGAACCGCAGCGCCGAAATTAGGAGCAAATCCGATGAGCGGAATTACCGCACGTACGATGTGCCCGATGAATTGCCACCCGACGTTCTGCGGTATGACCGTTGAGGTCGAGAACAACCGCCTAGTCTCTGTCAAAGGCGATGAGGAAAACCCCGATAGTGCGGGTTTCCTTTGCGGACGCGGCCTTGCGTCCCACCAAATCATGGACAATCCGAAGCGCCTACTGCAGCCGTTGATGCGGAACAAACGCGGCAGTGACGATTGGTACGAAGTTAGTTGGGACACGGCGATGGAGCGCATCGTTGGCGCAATGAACAAAATCGGCCGCGAAGGAGTCGCCGTGTGGCCAGGCCATGGCGTGCTGTCGAACGATTTTGGGACCTTCGCGCATTTCAGCCTAACACTGCGCTTCGCGAATATGTTCGGTTGCCAGGGTTGGGACCCAAGCATGATCTGCTGGGGTCTCGGCGGCTTGGGGATCGGACTTACCGGCGCGATGGAAATCAATACAAAAGAAGATATGGCAGCGCATGCCGACCTCATCGTACAGTGGGGCTCGAACCACGCAAGCCAGCCGAACACCGCTCGCCACATCGCGGCAGCTAAGCAACGCGGCGCTAAGGTAACGGCGATTGACGTCCGCATGAGCGAGGCCTGCCGCTCAGCGCACCAACACTTTATCGTAAAACCCGGCACCGACGCGGCGATGGCACTCGCCATGATCCACGTGATCATAAAGGAAGGCCTCTACGACCAAACGTTTATCAACGACCACACCATTGGCTTCGCCGAGCTCTGCGAACATGTAATCGAATTTACCCCCCAATGGGCTGCCGAAATCTGCGGTATTGATGGGGACAGTATCGCCGCGTTTGCCCGAACATATGCGAATACGGAACGCGCCATGATCCTACTGGGCGGCGCTTCAATGCATAAAGACCAGAACGGCTGGCAAGCGGCGCGCGCAATTTCCTGCCTGCCACCCTTAACCGGCAAGCTCGGCAAAGCGGGCGCGGGTTTTGGACCGCGCCATGCTGCTGCGCCCCATGGCCACGGCTTTGCCGAAATCTTAAATCTCGCCGCAAAACCGCCAGGCAACTACATACCGGCACAGATGTCGACGATCCTTGAATCCATCGAAACACGTCAGATACGTGCCATGCTGCTGTTCGGTGCGGACTTCGCATCCTCGTTCGCGGATGCTGCACGAGTCCGGGCGGGATTGGCGAAAATGGATTTAGTCGTTAGCCATGATCTCTTCATGAATGAAACCATCCGGCAATATGCGGATATCGTTCTGCCCGGTACTACTTGGCTTGAAGACGTCGGGGTTAAGGCCACCTGCACCCACATCTACCTCATGGATCGGATCCTCGAACCGGCTGGCAGCGCGCGCTCATCAACTGACATCCTCAAGGACTTGGCGAAGCGCCTCGAGATCAAAGATTTTTATCCGTGGGCCAGTGACACGGGCCACATCGATGCAGTACTCGACCACCCCTCAAGCGGCCGCGCAACCGTTGCCTCATTGCGCGAGAATGGGGGCCTCGCCCCATTAAACGTTTCATCCGTCGCCCATCTTGAACACCAGTACGTGACGCCGTCTGGGAAGATTGAATTCAAATCATAACGCGCTCCCGCGGCCGCCCACCCTGCCTTACCCAGTTATCAACCACGCGCCAGCGCGGATCATCCACTCGAACTCCGTATGGGCCGCAGCATTAAACATTTCCACGCGTTCTACGACGCGGGCCGCGCTCTACCCGAGATGGCGCGCCGCGATCGACGCCCGACCTTATGGATCTCCGAACAAGATGCGACCGCGCGTAGTATCACCGATGGCGATGCGATCAAAATGCATAACGCACGCGGGAGCTTTAACGCCAACGCCGAGGTTAGCCAGAAGGTGCCTACTGGTACCGTTTGGATGCACGATGGTTGGCCAGGCCTAAATGATCTGACCAGCGGCGCACAATGTATTTCCGACGCGGCAATTAAAATATTTCCGTTCACCGCCGGGCAAGCGGCCTACGACGCCTTCATCGAAGTTAGCGCCTTGTGATGGCCGAAGCGGCAAGCCACTAGGACTGCCGCTGCACTTCTAGCTTCTTCTGGTAACCCGACTGCACTACGTCAACGAGTACCAGCGTGACGATTGAAAAGTAGAACGTCGCCTTGGACATCGGTATCACCGCAAAACCAAACAGCTTCAAGTGTGCTTCATGCCCACCTTCACCCAATAGCACCACACCCACAATCAGCAAGATGAACAAACCCAGGACCTCGTACTTGCGATTCTTGGCGAGAAATTCCGACACATGATCAGCAAGCACCAGCATCGCGATCCCAGATATAAGAATAGCGGTTGCGAGAACCAAAAATACATCCGTGATAGCGAGCGCCGAGAGTATTGAGTCGAAACTAAAAATGAGATTCATGAATACAATTGTCGCAATGACCTTAGCAGCTGAGTGTCGCGTCGCCCCATCACCCTCATGTCCAAGGTCTTGAACTGACAGCATATGCGAGATCTCACGCACCGCTGTATACATAATAAAGCCGCCACCAAACAAGAATACGATCGTGGAAAAGTTAAACGATCCCTCGATAATGCCCGCGAGATGTATATGGAAAAAAGGCTCGCTTAATACAGTTATCAATTTGATCATTACGAACAGCAACACAATACGTAGTCCCACTGCGATCAGGATCCCCCAACGTCGCACGGCTGCCTGGCTCGCCAATGGCGCACGTTTTGACTCAATTGATATATACAACAAATTGTCGAATCCAAGCACCGCCTGCAAGAAGATCAGCACGCCTAGGTTTGCCAGATTCTCGAACGTCAATAACTCAGCCATGTTGTCTTACTCTCTGTAGAAACCGATAGGTTGACACCGGCAACGACTATGAATCATCGGCCGATTGCCATTTCCGCGCGATGTTACCTTGTCGTTGAACGTAGCGCCATATCGCACGGGCGGCACCGATGCGTCTGCGCGACGCACAAAAATAGCGACGCCTTTAGCGACTGAAACCCGGAGCCAATGATCGTATCCACGCTGTGATAATCTGTCGGGCTCGGTGCGAATAGCGTGATCAGTGGAAGGAATAGCTAGTGAATGAAAAAACATTCAAAGATTTAGAACATGATGGTTGGATCGAGCGGGCCGCATCCTACGAATTCATCACGCCGACGACGGACCAGGCGATCGATCCGATCCTCGACACCTTCGGTGACATCAATGGAAAGCACTTACTAGAAGTCGCCTCAGGCCCAGGTCATCTAGCCGGGCGTGCGGCGAGCTTAGGCGCGACGGTCGAAGCCGTCGATTTTGCCATCACCATGGTCGACCATGCCCAGGCATTTTATCCGGACGTTCGCTTTATCGAAGGCGATGCGGAAGCTCTAGATCACAACGATAATCGCTTCGATGGCGTCATTTGTGCGTTCGGCCTGCTGCACTTAGCACACCCCGATCGCGCAATTGCCGAAGCATTCCGGGTGCTAAAACCGGGTGGCCGCTATACCTACACCGTTTGGAACTCACCAGAGGAAGGCGGTGATTTTTTCGGTTTTTTGATGGGCACCATCGCGCAGCATGGCGATATGAATGTTGCTCTGCCCCCAGGGCCGCCGTTTTTTCGCTTCGCGGACCCACTACAAGCCGGGTCAGCACTTGAACAAGTTGGATTTCAACATCATCAGTTGAAAACGGTACCGATTGTATGGCGCGGAGAGAAACCCAGTGATGCCGTCGATGTGATCTACAAGGCGACGGTACGCACGAAACTCATGATCGACGCGCAGACCGATACCGCGCGCAATACGATCCACGAGGCGATAGTCGCAGGGATGGATAACTTCCGAGTTGGTGACCACTTCGAAATCGCATTTCCAGCCGCAATGATGAGCGCGACCAAACCTGGATAGGCACAACCACCACCTCTTTGCATGAAACGGGCTTGCTGAATGCGATTACCGAGCTATGGAAAAATTGCTCCGTCGTTCATGCCGTGCTTGATGCTCCGATCGAACTTTTTTCGATAACACGAAACTTCGCAAGCACAGCGTTTCCAAGGCGATTGGCTTCTTTCTCAAGTTGCGAGCAGGAACCCCGCGCAGCAATGGGACATTCCAGATCCCGGCGACTGCTTTCGCAGCCAAGCTCTTACCGCCGCATTGAACCCCCAACAACATCACCCCTTTTGGCCGATCTTTATCCCGCGGTTCCCGAAAACTAAAATCTTTCGGAATCACGCCACGATTCGTTCGTAGTGGTGATGTAAACCACCGAGTCCAAAAAGCTGCACAACGTTTCCCGAATTCGGTTGCTGGACTGGTCGAGAGCTTGGACTGTCCATTTCCAGCGGCAGATGTGTTCGCCAGCGATGGTAACAACCGAAATACGCCGTCAGGATCCGTTATGAATGTCGCGTGTTCAATACCACAAAGTGATCCCGGTAGTCCCGTCGGATGCTTCCGATCATTCGTTCCACAAAAGCGTTCAGCCAAAGGCTACGCGGTGCTGTGAGGATCTCTTTTATTCCCATGCTTTGGACTCGCTTCCGAAATTGCCTACCGCAAATTCCATCGCGATCTCGAATTAGATATTTCGGTGCCGAGTCGAACGGAAATGCTTCTATGATCTGCTGGTCCGTCCGATGCGCGGTTGGATGCTTCGTCACATTACAATGCACAACCTTCCGCCGATGATGCGAGAGGATCACCAATACATACAACATATTGAACCTTACTGCTGGCACAACTAAGAAATCGATTGATACGAGGTCTTTCGTGTGGCTATTCAAAAATGGTTTCCACGTCGGCGACGACGGTTTCCGAGAACACACTCGATACTTCTCGACGGTGGATTTCACCACATCGATACCGAGTTTCCCAAGCTCACCCGGAATCCGTGGCGAGCCCCAGCTAAAATTCGCTGACGACATCGTTCGGACCAACTCCATGATCTCTTTCGCTACGGATGGTTTCTCGGAGTTGTTGCGCTTGCTTAACTTAGCCCCATGATCCCGAAACTTTTTTCGTTGCCAAGCGATAACTGTTGCGGGTTGCACGATGAATAGGGCGTCTCGCCAACCAGACCAACGACAGGCGACCCAAGGCCAGAATATTCGATCGCCGCGCTCTATTCGCGGTCCTGTAGTGATCCGTTTATACACCATAATTTGATGTCTCAGTGCTACGGTTTCGAATTGCAGCGAGAGCCGTGACCGCAGTGTTGTAGACGCGAACGCCAACGCGGCGCTAATAATAGGTTGCACGATCCTCGCACCTGATCGTCGCTTACAAAATTGAGATTTCAAGACTGGCGCCGTTAGAGGCTTTCGTCAAGGATATCAAAGACTACGAATATTCAGGAAGGACGAGTGGAGGCCTCGTCGGCGCTCGAACGGATGTGCGGTACCTAGCGAGCTGACGACCTCCGCTTCTCTACAGTGTGTCTGAACCTGGCGAAATCAAACGGCCGCGAACAGCGATATTCCGGTAGGAAATCACCGAGCGAACCCGAATCATTCGTCACCAGCCAGCGTAGGCTCCGTGCTCGTCATTGGGCCCGCTGGTAAAGTCGCCGTCAGAGTACGGACATGATAGCGGTGGCATAGCACACAATCCGCACCCGCTTGCCGCGAGGTATGACACGAGGCACATGTATCGCGCGACATGGGCGCGAAATTGCTCTCGAATTGCTGCGGATCGCGCTGGTCAAACGCGGCTTGGTAATCCGCTCCGCTCGCCAGCACATGACACGATCGGCAGCCGTCAT